>VFQP010000773.1_pt1 | contig 52683 bp, 45 predicted proteins | sample 3512351 | NCBI WGS metagenome assembly VFQP01 (sample SAMN10412372, study PRJNA504923) | tailings metagenome | isolation source: Relicate 1 Philex TSF1 revegetated site | place: Philippines: Tuba, Benguet | collected 2017-08-29 | reverse complement strand
GCTGGCGGAACTTTCTCACATGGAAAATGATGGATGCCCGATCATTCAGTCACTTCCCAACTTTTGATCTTGATCCGCTGGTTGGGGAACGGTAGAGTCGGGATAACAGTGTCGATGTTTTAATGGAGTTTGGTAAAACGCTGATCAGCCGGGAGAAAATCGGAGTAAATAATTAGTGAGAAATAACCTGATACAAGAGGCTCTTGAGTAAGCCACTGTAACCGGCTATACCGGCCGCAGTTCGACTGCGCACTCATTTATGTAGACAAAATTCTAGCATCCCGGGGGCGGGAGACCAACGCTTCTTTCCTGCTTCTTTTCGAAACTCGAAAAATAAATTAGTTGGGGTTATATTTTTTAGTTGCTTGATTTAACCAGACGCACTCTTCCATTCAGCTCAACCATAAAATTTGTCGTCCGTTATTCAACTACTATTAATCTATGTTTTTTTCTTTTTCTCTATCCATATTCTCTCTTTCTGATTTCTTTCAATAAATAAAAAAAAGCGCCGCCCTTTTGAAGGACCGCCCGACGTCCCGATCCTCCAAAAGAACGGCGACTAAAGAAATTTCCCTTGATGTAAATATCACTCTTGCAATAGGCGAAGCCAAGGGAAAAAAACAAAATATTCAGGGAAAATAACGAACAGAGAAAGGAAGGAGTTCTATACACTCAATATATAAGAACCAGGGACGAAATGATGCAACAAGCGGACATATCTTCGCTCCTGATCTCCATTTCGCGAACGGCAAGCATGCAGCAACTTTTATGAGAAAGAATATTATTTCAAGGAAGGCAGCGCCGCTTCTATCGTCGGATACTGATAGGTAAAATCGGCTATATGAACTTTCACACAGCTAACGGTGGCACTTTTCAACACCTCGATACTCATCTCACCCAGCACCATTTTCAGGATAAATGCAGGCACATGCATGGGCACATAGAAACTGCCTTTTATTTCTTTGGCCAGCCTCGTCACCAGTTCACTATTCGAAACCGGTTTCGGCGCAACAGCATTGTATATTCCATCAAGACTTGAATGTTCTATAAACCATATGTACAGCCGAACAAGATCGTCGATATGTATCCAACTGATAATTTGTTTACCACTACCAAGGATCGCCGCTACACCAAACTTCACCGGTTTCCTGAACTCAAGCAATGCACCGCCTTCTTTGCTCAACACAATCCCGGTGCGAAGAATAACCAGCCGTTTTCCCAATTGCTTTAACGGAGTTACACTTTCTTCCCATTTCAGACATGTATCGCCAAGAAAGCCGGTATCAGGTTTATCCTCTTCAATAAACGGCCGAGGATTGGGAATCACAGGATCCGGTCCATACCACCCTATTGCCGATGAGCTGACCACAGACCGGACTTTGTTTGCGTTTTCTTTCAGGATTTTCACTATCAATTCACCACTTTTCACCCGGCTTTCAACGATCTCTTTTTTCCGGGCCTCCGTCCATCTTTTTTCAGCCACGCCGGCGCCAGCGAGGTGAACTATATGATCCGCGTCTGCAAAAGCCGAAAGATCGAATTGTTGCTTTTCTATATCCCAATGAGCATACCGGATCTTTTCCTCGGCCTTGTGCGCGCCCGGATTTCGTGTCAGGATGATTACATCATAGCCCTTTTTTACCAGTGACGCTGAAAGAGCCTTTCCAATTAGTCCGGTTCCGCCCGTGATAAGAATCGTTGCCATAACCCTTTTTTGAAATAGTTGATTGAGTTGATATTTACGCTAACACAAACCTCATGCTAAACCGTCGTTACACAACTGCAGGCGAGCCCGGCGAACAGATCCGGGGTGCCGACCGGATAATTGCGTATTTTAGACGGTACGAACAAATTGTTTCTTCACATGAAAAGAAAATTAATGCCCAAAGCTAAGCAAGCCTGCATTATTATACTGGTGGTTTTTTGTAATATTTCTATCTATGCACAGAAAACCAGCACCACCCGCGCCGGTAATCCAGTATTTCCGGGCTGGTATGCAGACCCTGAAGGTGTGATCTTTGATAAAACATACTGGATCTACCCGACGTTTTCTGCTCCATATAATAAACAGGTATTCCTGGATGCTTTCTCGTCGAAGGATCTTATCACATGGACAAAGCACTCACGTATAGTAGATACATCCGCCATTAAATGGGCATGGCGGGCTATGTGGGCACCGTCCATCGTAAAAAAGAACAACAAGTATTTTCTCTTTTTCGGAGCCAATGATATTCAGAGTGACTCGGCGAAAGGAGGCATTGGCATTGCCATTGCTGATAAGCCGGAAGGGCCATTCAAAGACTATCTCGGTAAACCGCTGATCGATAAATTCCATAATGGCGCCCAGCCAATTGATCAGTTCGCATTTAAAGACAAAGACGGGCAATACTATTTATTCTATGGAGGATGGAGACATTGCAATGTTGTAAAGCTGAATAAAGACTTTACCGGATTTGTTCCCTTTGAAGATGGTACAGTCTTTAAAGAGATCACACCTCAGGGATATGTAGAAGGACCTTTTATGTTTATTAAAGATGGTAAATACTATTTCATGTGGTCTGAAGGCGGATGGACCGGCCCCAATTACAGTGTTGCTTATGCCATCGCAGATTCTCCATTTGGCCCTTTTAAAAGGATTGGAACAATATTACAGCAGGACCCAGCTATTGCCAACGGGGCAGGCCACCATTCTGTAATACATGATGAAAAGAAAGATAAATGGTTCATCGTTTATCATCGTCGTCCGATCACAGAAAAAGACGGTAACTCCAGGGAGACCTGTATAGAAATTATGGAATTTGATGAGAATGGGCTGATAAAACCGGTTATTATTACGAGGGAAGGGGTCGCGGCGAATAAGCTAAAGTAGAAGAAAACCGCAGACAACGGACCGCAGACAACGGACCACAGACCATGGACCGCAGACCAGCATGACTACCAATGCAGAGCATGAAAGTTTGAGATCAAACGAGACGATACCTGCTTTAGGATTCGTCTGCGGTCTGCGGTCTGTCGTCCGTGGTCCCTGGCTTCTTTCAGACCGGCCGTCTACCTGGTAATTTCACTATAGAAAACCCGGCGTCAATTTGTATATTCATACTCAAAATCAATACGCTTTATGAGTTTTCTCGACCGCTTGTCAAATGGCTGGACGATGGCCATGAACAGCTTTAAAGTTTTAAAAGAAAATAAGCAACTGATCATTTTCCCAATCCTCTCGGGTATTTCCCTTGTGTTGGTGATCGGTTCTTTTTTTACAGGGATCCTCGCTGTTAATGGCTGGGATCTGGACAACATGGAAACGGAAAATCCAATCGCCGTTTATGGTATGGTATTCCTTTTCTATATTGTCAACTACTTTGTGATCGTGTTCTTCAACATGGCATTGGTTCATTGTACAAGATTGTATTTTCGTGGAGAAGAGGTTACAGTTCGTGCCGGACTTCAGTTCAGCCTTAGCCGTATCGGCACAATCTTTTCCTGGGCTGTATTCGCTGCAGTTGTGGGTACGATACTTAAAGCAATCCAGGAAAACTCTGGTGTACTTGGTAAAGTAATCACCGGTATTATCGGTATCGTTTGGGGCGTTGCTACATTTTTCGTTGTACCTATTATCGCCTACGAAAATGTTGGGCCTCTTGAGGCTTTTAAACGTTCATCTACTATGATGAAAGAGAAATGGGGACAAAGTCTTGGCGCAACATTCAGTTTTGGATTGATCCAGTTCATCGGGATTATTATCATTGGTCTTCCTCTTTTCTTTATCGGTTCACTGATCCATCCTGTTGCGGGTATCGTTCTTGCTTCGCTGGGTGCATTTGCTGTAGTTGCAATCATTAGCGCAGCGGAAGTGATCTTTGTTAGCGCAGTATACCATAACATCAATGGAGACCCTATTGCCCACTTCAACCAACAGGCGATCGACAATCTGTTTGTTCATAAAGACTGATATCTTCTTTTATACTCAAAAAACGGCAACCGGAATCCGGTTGCCGTTTTTTTATTGTGGTTCAGCCGTTCATCCCCCGATAACCCAAACGCACACTTTTTTATTTTGAAAAGCGCCATAAACCACTATCTTCAGAGCACAATCGCAGGCTTATGAGTTCCATTCTCAGTATTGACAAAATCACCAAATTCTACGGGCCGATAAAGGCGCTGGATAATATTTCATTTGATGTTCCCAAAGGAAGCGTATTCGGGATCCTCGGACCCAACGGTAGCGGAAAAACTACTTTGTTAGGTATAGTGATGGATATTCTAAAAGCAACCTCGGGAAGCTTTCTTTGGAATGGGCAACCGGGATCAGAAATCATCCGCCAACGTATCGGAACACTTCTTGAAACACCCAACTTCTATCATTACCTCAGTGGCGAAAGAAACCTGGTGATAGCAGCAGAGATCAAACAAAGAGGGCAGGAAGACATAGCACGCGTTCTGGATATTGTTAATCTAACACAAAGAAAGAACTCCAGGTTCAGTACGTATTCTTTGGGTATGAAGCAGCGTCTTGCTATTGCATCAGCGCTTCTCGGCAATCCTGATATACTGGTATTTGACGAACCAACAAATGGTCTTGATCCTGCCGGTATCGCTGAGATCAGAACTTTGATCAAAGAATTAAGCGCCCAGGGCAAAACCATCATCATGGCCAGCCACATTCTGGATGAAGTTGAAAAAGTTTGTACCCATGTGGCCATCATCCAGAAAGGACACATGAAGGCTGTTGGAAGCGTACGTGAGATTCTTGATTCGGGAGGCAGTCAGCAAACAACTGTCCTTGAAATAGGAGCAGATGATGTTTCATCACTCGCCAATATTGTAAAGTTGATGCCGGGTGTAACTGCAATTCAGCCTATTGAAGGCTACTTACAGTTAACCTGCGAAGAAAACCTGACAGCGACCCTGGTAAATAAACACTGCTTTGAGAACGGGATCGTATTGAACAGATTGAATACAAAAAGGAAATCTCTCGAAACTACCTTCCTCGAAATCACAGGTACAAAAAGCGAACGTTAAACTGATATCAATAAAATTACTTTATGTTACACCTTTTAAAGATCGAATGGCTGAAAGTAAAAAATTACCGTGCCTTCTGGGTGTTCTCTATACTGTACTTAGCCAGCATCTTTCTCGTGAACTATATCGCGTGGAGTGTTGTGGAAAGAACTCAAACTGAAGTGCCGGCCAGCTCGATGCTGCTTGGTAGTCCATTTGCTTTTCCTAAAGTCTGGCAAACAGTTGGATGGTTCAGCAGCTGGTTGCTTTACTTTCCAGGCATGATCATCATCATGTTGATGGTAAATGAATTCAATTTCAAAACACACAGGCAGAATATCATCGACGGCTGGAGCAGAAAGCAATTTATTGGAGTGAAGATCGCAATCGTCGTACTCTTTTCTATCCTGATAACAGTATTGAATGCGATCACGTCTTTATTTTTTGGTAGTCTATCCCGGGGAAGTTTCAGTTTTGAAGGAATGGAATACCTGATATATGTTTTCTTTCAGTCTCTCGCTTATCTGTTTCTTGCTTTAATGCTTGCTGTCTTGTTCAGGCGCAGCGGGTTGGCTATTATTATCTTCTTTTTATACGGACTGATCTTTGAATGGCTTATCTGCGGCTTATTGACGTTCCAGGTAAAAGCAGCTCCATTCAGCTATTTTTTACCCTTGCAAACAACGGATGTCCTGATACCGATTCCATTTGGAGAAAAGGTCTTCTATCCTGATGCACCGGGAGCAATCGCACTGATTATTGGCGTATTGGCATATATTACATTGTATGTGTTCTTTGCGAGAAAGAAGTTTCTTATAGACGATCTTTAGATAAGTTCTATGGATTTTATGTTAAAGGGATTAAGGTTCTTATATGAACTTTAATCCCTTTCTTTTAAAAGATCATTCTCATTGCTCCCGCCCATAATATTGCAAACAGTAATTTTGATCTCCAAGTACTATCGTTTTCCCCTCGGATCTTTTCTGTTATTTTCCCTTTATCTTTTGTGTTTTTCCCTTGGCTTCGCCTATTGCAAGAGTGATATTTACATCAAGGGAAATTTCTTTAGTCGCCGTTCTTTTGGAGGATCGGGACGTCGGGCGGTCCTTCAAAAGGGCGGCGCTTTTTTTTATTTATTGAAAGAAATCAGAAAGAGAGAATATGGATAGAGAAAAAGAAAAAAACATAGATTAATAGTAGTTGAATAACGGACGACAAATTTTATGGTTGAGCTGAATGGAAGAGTGCGTCTGGTTAAATCAAGCAACTAAAAAATATAACCCCAACTAATTTATTTTTCCGAGTTTCGAAAAGAAGCAGGAAAGAAGCGTTGGTCTCCCGCCCCGGGATGCTAGAATTTTGTCTACATATATGAGTGCGCAGTCGAACTGCGGCCGGTACAGCCGGTTAGCCAGGTTTGAACTATTTCCAACCAAACACAGTGTCCTGCCTTTATTGCTTTGCGCCGGTGATCTTTTCTGGAATATCCCTCATACATTAGGCATTTCAAAACCACCCATCCCCACCCAACCCCTTAAAAAACAAAAACCCCTGGCGAAAACGCCAGGGGAACAACTAAAAACACGTTCCTTACGTTGGCTTCATTGGGAACGAAAGAGGAACGAAGTCAAACACTCTCTTTCCTCTTTCGCCCTCTTAGCCTCTAGTCAGGCTTTTTACCTTCCAAAAACGTATTGATCGTGCTGATCTGAGTCTGATTATTATGATCTTTCTTCACTTCGTAGCTACTATAAAAATTCTCGATCTGCGAAGTACTGTTATATAATTCCATGTTACGGCGAATATAAGCCGGCACAGTTTCAAACTCATTATTCGGGTCGGCCGCATTCACATTAAACGACAAATTGCGCAGTTTATGCAGTCTCTCCGCAGCTTTTCGCTTTTGATCTTCAGCCTCATCCATCATCGCTGCATCTTCTCCGGGAAACGCACCCGCTTGCTGAGTGAAAGGCATGTCTGTTGATGACGTATCATTCCTTTCGACGAGTTGCATCTGTATCTCATCATCTTCTTTTGCAATCACTGGTGGAGGAACAGGTTTCTCTGGCATTGGGTTTGGCACAGGGGCTTCATTTTTTGTCTCTGCATAAATATTAGAAGGCCTTGACAAATATCCACCTGAAGTCCCTGAGTTGGGTGTGGTTTGCTGAACAGGCACATCCTTCCTGATATATGGAGATTTAGCCGCATCATCATTACCGGTCGAAGATGATTGTGGCTTCTGCTGATTAGTTGAAAACAGCACTTCCTGCTGAACAGATTGTGTTTTCTTATCTCCCGCATTCTTAGCCGCGGTATTACCAGCTTCGGATGTTCGTATATTTTTTTCCACAGGCAGTTTACCTCCAAACAGATCATAATGCATTGGCTCATCCTCACGCTCATATTGAGGTTCTACCATATCATTAAGTGCAGGCATTGGCACATCCTGTATCGATTGATCTCCGACAAGCTTCGGTGCCAGCGGATCTGTATTCACTTCTTCCTTCTGCACCTCTGGCTCTTTCTTTGTTTCAGGTTTCGCACCAAGTTCCAGAACGATCTTCTCTTCTTTCTTTGGTTCAGTTTTCTTCGCGACAGGTTTTGTAAATGGATCTTTGTATTCAAAACCCGTTGCGATCAGCGTAATGCCAAGTTTATCGCCAAGCGATGCATCATATCCAAGCCCCATGATCACGTCAGTACCTTCACCAGCCTGGCTTACAAGATGTGTTTGAATGATATCTACCTCATCCATAGTAAACTCATGCTCACCTTCAGCGGAGTTGATATTGATCAGGATCCATTTCGCACCTTTGATCTCATTGTCATTCAGTAATGGAGAGTTCAGCGCTTCTTCGATCGCCCTGTGTGCGCGACCTTCGCCTGACACTGCCGCACTTCCAAGGATTGCCACGCCACCGTTGCGCATCACGGTACAAACATCTGCAAAGTCAACGTTGATCTGCCCCGTGCTATTGATCACATCTGTAATACACTTGGCAGCAGTGGCCAGTACGTTATCTGCACGTTCAAACGCCTCGCGCATCTTGAGATTACCAAACTGGTGACGCAGTTTATCATTGCTGATCACCAGAAGTGTATCAACATATTGCTTCATTGTTTTGATACCCTCTTCCGCCTGTAGCTGGCGCTTCTTTCCTTCATAGGAAAAAGGCGTTGTAACAATACCTACTGTGAGGATACCAAGATCTTTACAAATTTTTGAAATGATAGGCGCACCACCGGTTCCGGTTCCGCCACCCATACCTGCCGTAATAAATGCCATCTTGGTATTTACTTCCAGGATGCCTTTCAATTCTTCCAGCGATTCTTCTGTAGCCTGGCGGCCGATATCAGGATTTGCACCAGCACCCAATCCCTGGGTAAGGTGTGGCCCCAACTGCACCCGGTTAGGTATCCCACTATTGGATAACGCCTGCGCATCTGTATTACATATTATAAAATTGACGCCTTCTATCTGCTGCTTAAACATGTGGTTTACTGCATTACCACCACCTCCACCCACACCAATTACCTTGATGATGGATGATTTTTCTTTTGGCAAATCAAAATGTATCATTCTCGTCTGTTTAAATGGGTTAGTTACTTTTGAAAAAGTAGATTGTCAAAATTAAAAAGTAACCCCGCTCACGTATTGAAAGGGCTTTCTATTTGTAAGCGGGGTGACTTTTTACTTACCTAAAGGTGTTTATCTTCTTCCTCTTTGAAAAGATCTATAATGCCGTCTTTGAATTTTCCCCAGAAATTACTGAGTCCGCGACGCTGACGGCCACTCTGTTGCATTTCCATCTCTTCCTCTTCTTCGATCACTTCAGGAACAGCAACCGGTTCTTCATTCTTTTTCAGATTTTCCGGAACTTCTACGCGGCGGTACTCACGCTCAAACTGCTTGCGGTTTTGTTCGTAATCATCATACCCTTTAAGAATAAGACCGATACAGGTTGAATACGTCGGCTTCGCCAATTCTTCAATATGCCCTGCAGCGAGGTGTTCATTAGGGAAACCAATTCTTGCCGGAAGGCCTGTTACATATTCAGTGAGTTGAATCAGGTGACGCAATTGAGAGCCACCACCAGTCAGTACCACACCGCCATTCAGTGCCTTATTATCAAGACCAACCTGTTTCAGGTGATACGTAACGAAATCCATGATCTCACTCATTCTTGCCTGAATGATATTTGCCAGGTTCTTCACGCTGATCTCTTTTGCCGGCATTCCACGCAACCCGGGGATAGTGATATAGGCATTTGCTTTTGCTTCATTTGCCAATGCACTGCCGAACTGCACTTTCATCTGCTCTGCCTGTGTTTTCAGAACACCCAGACCTGTTTTGATATCATTGGTGATATTTTCACCCGCAAAAGGAATGACAGCAGTATGTTTCAGAATACCTTCATAGAATACTGCAAGATCCGTTGTACCACCACCAATATCAACGATAGCCACACCAGCCTCCAAATCTTCCTGGCACATAACCGCAGATGATGAAGCAAGCGGCTGCAATACGAGGTCTTTGGTAAACAACCCGGATTTTTCTACGCTACGGTTGATATTACGGATCGCATTTTTATCTCCTGTGATGATATGAAAATTTGCTCCAATTTTCACGCCACCATAGCCGATCGGGTTGGGAATGTTCTGAAAATTATCAACAGTAAACTCCTGAGGGATCACATCAATGATCTGATCACCGGCAGGGATATATGTTTTATACTGATCTCCGATCAGTTGTTCGATCTCACGTTGTGAGATCTCTTCATCAGTTGACTGACGAACGATATCACCACGTGTTTGTAAACTTTTGATATGATGGCCTGCAATACCAACGTATACCTCTTTAATATCGAGGTTAGGATTCGATGCAAAGCAGTTATCCAGCGCCGTACGGATCGCTTTGATCGTCTCATCTATATTTAAAACCTGTCCATGCTTCACTCCATTGGAGTTGGCTTTGCCAAAGCCAAGGATCTCCAGCTTGCCGAACTCGTTCTTGCGTCCGGCGATCACCGCAATCTTGGTTGTCCCAATGTCGAGGCCAACGATTATGGGTTGTTCGTTACTCATTTTTATGTTGTTTTTAGTTGTTCCGTCCTGAAAAAGTTTAATAGTTTAAAGGTTCGATCGTTTAAAAGTTTAGCAGCGCTTGTAAACAATGACTCTAACTATTTTTAATTCCGTTTTGGCATTACAGCCCTGGGTTGCTTTTTTGCTGGCTCAGGCTTTTTCTTACCTCCACGGTCATTGTTATTATTGGTCCTATTTCCTTCTCTCTTTTCTGGCTGCCTGTTTTCCTCTGGCCGACGGGCTGGCTTCCCGGGCTGCTCTTCTTCACTATCCATGTTCAGGTTCGAACTGTCAATTGCCGGCATAACGGGCGTCATTGGGGTTGGTGTTGGCAGCAACGACTGCCGCTCATTCAAATCTTCCATTTCCTTGATCTGCTTCAACAATTTCTCCACGTTCTTTCGCAGCTGAACAGAATCAACCTTAGGATTCTCACTCTTTGCCGCTACTACCTGCCCGTCAAAACGAACATCAATCGACTTATATCTATCAAACCCCGACTTGCTCAATACCTGCTTATAGAAGATGAACAGGCGGTTGAACTTGCTTTCAATGTTTTCCCCGTCACCGATCTTCACTACATGATTTCCGATCATCGGCACCATTTCCATTTCACGGCAGCCGGCACCGCAGCTGAGATCGATATTGATCTGCGAAACCTGTGACGACCAGAATGGATTGCTGTTTATGAACAAAGCTGTAGCCACGATATCTTTCATCAACAAACTATCTGCAGCCGCCACCATTTTTTTATCAGGAAAACCTGTGAACACGGGTAATCTGGTACTTAGTTTTTCAGACAGATTCATCATCTGCAGCTGATCATCAAAATAAAATGAGCGACCATTCACTGTAAACACACGTGCAACAGGCTCTCGCTCTGTAACGATCACATGCAACACATCCCTGCTGTCAAAATAGATCTGTGCATCTTTTACCCATTGATTGCTTTCCAGCAACTCTTCCATACGCTGCAGGTCGAACGCTTCCTTCGGTTGCCCTTTGATCTTACCGTTTGTCGCAACTTTGAGCAACTTCAGGATATCTGCTTCATCAAGAAAAAAATCATCGGCCCGAACTCCCTTAATTGACACAGCAAAGTCTTTGCATGTATCACGTTTCTGATTTCCCATTGCAGCGATCAGCAAGGTCAGCATACCTGCACCGATCACCAGCCACATGGTGAAAAACAAAACTTTCTTTATGGATATCCTTCTACTCAATTTATATGCCTGATAGCAATTGTTTGACAGGTGTTAACAAAGTATCTATATCTCCGGCACCTGCTGTGATCAACAGATTGCCAAATTCATCATCGATATTGTTCTTATAACCGGTGCCGATCCACTTCAGTAACTCTTCTTTATCGAGCACACGTTTATTATCAATCTTCATTTTATCCAGGATCATTTCACTGGTAACGCCTTCTATCGGCAGTTCACGAGCCGGATAGATCGGTAACAGGATCACTTCATCCGCGAGATCGAGCACTTCTGCGAACCCATCTGCAAAATCACGCGTACGCGTGAACAGGTGTGGTTGAAAAATGATCGTACACTTTCTCTGCCTGAATAAAGATCTTGCACCATTGATCAATGCCCTCAGCTCCTCTGGATGATGTGCATAATCATCCACAAAAACCAGCTTCTGATCACGGAGGAGATATTCAAACCGTCTTTTCACCCCGCGAAATGATTCCACCGCCGCGCGGATCTTATCTTTTTCTATCCCTAAAGCACTGGCAACCGCGATCGCAGCAATGGCATTCTCCACATTATGCATCCCTCCCATATTCAGCCGGATGTTATCTATTCTGTCACCGGGCAACACTACATCAAACTCATACCCACCATTATCGAGCTTTATATTCTCTCCATACACATCCGCCTGATCATTCTGAACGCTGTATGCATACCTTGTATCAGGTAAATGCTTCGCGAGATCCTTCCCCCTTTTCAAACCAAAATTCCTGAACAGGATACCACCGGGTCCGAGCCTGTTACTGAAATCAATAAAGCCCTGCTCCACTGCTTCCGCTGTACCATATATATCCAGATGATCCGCATCCATTGCAGTGATCACGGCTATATCCGGACTCAGTTTCAAAAAGCTCCTGTCATACTCATCCGCTTCAATAACGCAAACATTCTTTGGATCACTCCAGAAGTTTGTATCATAATTCACGGCGATACCGCCGAGAAATGCATTGCAACCAAAACCAGTATCGCGCAGTAAATGCGCCACCATTGTAGTGATGGTCGTTTTACCATGGGTGCCGGCAATACAGATATTAAATGAACCTTCCGATATCAGTTGCAGCACATCGCTGCGCTTCACGATCTTCGTTCCTTTCTCCCGGTAATACAGCAACTCTTTATGAGACGCTGGTATTGCAGGCGTATAAACAACGATATCGGCACTTTCATTCACTTTTGAAATATCTTCCTCATAGTGAATGGCAATGCCACTTGCTTCGAGATCGCGTGTAAGCGGCGTTGGCGTTTTATCATATCCACTTACTTTCACGCCTTTCGCATGAAAGAATCTCGCGATCGCACTCATTCCTATGCCACCGATTCCGATAAAATACACTTCACGGATCGAAGCGGGCCCCTGGAAAGGGGATTTCATAAGGACAGTATTGGCTATGGTTTTCATTTCGCATTCAGCTTTTTCAAAATCGCCTCTGCAATTATTTTATCAGCATTGGTTATAGCCAATGCTGCAATATTCTTTTTCATTTCATTCTGCTTCGCTTCATCATTAGCCAGTTCGATCGCCATCGGCACGATCTTATCCAGTGCATCACTATCTTTTACCATCAATGCCGCTCCTTTATTTACCAGTTGCCGGGCATTGACCGTTTGATGATCTTCTGCAGCATAAGGAAACGGAACAAATACCACCGGTTTCTTCACCACGCACAACTCAGCAACCGTCATCGCACCAGCGCGGGCCACTACGATATCTGCCGCTGCATAAGCATATTCCATTTGAGTAATGAAATCATTCACCCAAACATCCGATTTCCCGGAAACACGGGCTTCTGCTTTTGCAGCATACGGTTTACCCGTCTGCCAGATCAACTGGATACCGGCATTCAGTAACTCATCCAAATGTTTATCGATCGACTCGTTGATTGTTTTGGCTCCGAGACTTCCCCCAACAACAAGCAATGTTTTTTTCTGATCTCCCAAAGAGAAATGTGAGCAACCCTCTGCACGGCTTACAGATGAATGAGCTATTCCCGCACGAACAGGGTTTCCTGTCACCATGATCTTTTCCCCAGGAAAAAATTTCTCCATTCCATCGGTGCCGGTGAATACAATTGTTGCCTTTTTTCCCAGAAGGATATTTGATTTACCCGCGAACGAATTTGATTCATGAATAAAACTTGGAATTCCTTTCAACTGAGCAAACCTTAATACCGGAAAGCTTGAGTATCCACCCACACCGATCACCGCATCCGGTCCGAACGATTTGAAGATCGATCTCACCTGGAAAAAACTTTTGATCAGCTTGAATGGAAGACTCGTATTCTTTAATAAAGAACTTCTGTTAAATCCCGCAATATCCAACCCTTCGATCTTATACCCTGCCTGCGGTACTTTCTCCATCTCCATTTTTCCCTTCGCCCCAACAAACAAGATCTCAATGCCGCTATCTGCTTTTTTTAAAGCATTTGCAATAGCCACTGCAGGAAAGATATGCCCCCCTGTGCCACCGCCTGCTATAATGATCTTTTTGCTCAATTGTTCGAAGGTTTATATAGTTTAAAAGTTCAAAGTTTTAATAGTTTTAAAGTTGCTACGCTTACCAAAACTCAAACTTCTGAGAACTTTTTTTGTTTTTACTTCAGTTCAACTTTCACAGTTCATGCATAACTTTAAAACCGTAAAACATTTAAACTTTAAAACGTCTATTCTTTCGCTGCTGCCAGCGCCGCGTCTCCTTCTGATTGCTCCACGTTTCTTGCCACGCTAAGAATAATACCGATAGCGAGACAGGTAAAGATGAAACTAGAACCTCCCATACTTACCAGAGGAAGAGTTACACCTGTTACGGGGAAAAGGTTCACCGTAACGGCCATGTTGGCAACTGCCTGGATGGCGAGTGTAAAGCTCAGTCCTAATGCGAGGAAGGCGCCGAATGCATATGGACATCGTTTGAATATCCGGATGCATCTGTATAAGAAAACGAGATATACAAATACGATAAATATTCCTCCGAGAAAACCATATTCTTCGATAATGATCGCGAAAATAAAGTCGTTATAAGCCTGTGGCAGATAGTCGCGGGTTGTGCTGTTACCCGGGCCAACGCCAAGTAAACCACCCTTCGCAATGGCCATCTTTGCCTGGTTCACCTGATACATCTCATCATTATCAGGCTCATTGCTGCTGTAGATGAAGTTCTCTACACGGCCGATCCAGGTATTAACCCGAGCAAACAAAGAGGAAGACGCTTTCTTTTGCGCGGCCGCTTCTTCATCGCCTCCGCTTTTATGTCGTATAACTGCTGCCATGATCAGGAACACGATCGGAATAGCAGCAAGCCCGATTGTGATCAATAAATGCTTTGTACTTGCGCGGCCGATAAAAAGCAGCAGCATGCAACTTGCTCCGAGCAATAATGCTGTTGAAAGATTTGCCGGTGCAATCAGTGCACAAACGATAAATACCGGTGTGATCACCGGCAGAAATCCCTGTTTGAAAGATTTTATCGTCTCTTGTTTCCGGCTAAGCATCCGCGCGATGTACATGAACAGCGCGAGCTTTGCCAGATCAGAAGTCTGCATGGTCATATTAATAAGGGGCAGCCTGATCCAGCGGCTGCCCTCGTTCATCCTTACACCAAAAAAAAGTGTATAAACGAGGAGGGGAATGACCAGTAGAAATAATATCGTCGCAATCTTCGAGTATAAGGTGTAATTGACCAGGTGGGCAAAATAGATCACCAGTATTCCGATCAATATAAATGCTACCTGTTTGAACAGATAAACCTCGGTGTTACCCTTATAATTCTTATACGCCAAAGACCCCGTTGCGCTATACACGGCCAGCAGGGAAACCAGGGCCAGTAATACAACCAATGCCCAGATCACCTTGTCACCTTTTGTTTTGCTCAACAGGTTACGGGTGTTGAAACTGTTTCCAATTTCATTGAACCGTATGTCTTTCGTTACGTCCATCAAATAGTTTAAAAGTTTCTTCGTTTAACAGTTTAAAAGTTAAAAGTTCAAGGATGAGGCACGGTTTGATTTGGTGGTCGCAGTTTTCGGATTCCTCAAACTTTTAAACATTTAAACGATTAAACTTCCAGATACCGCTCTACAGATCTTTCACCGCCTGCTTGAATTGATTTCCACGATCCTCATAGTTCTTGAACAAATCAAAGCTGGCGCAGGCAGGGCTCAGTAATACGACATCCCCTTTTACGGCAAAATGAAATGCAGCATGTACGGATTCCAGGGCGCTGCCAGTATTTACTATAGGGTTAACAATATCTCCGAAAGCTTCATGGATCTTGCGGTTATCTGCGCCAAGACAAATGATTGCTTTTACTTTTTCTTTAACCAGGTCTTTGATCAGCGAATAGTCATTTCCCTTGTCCACTCCACCAAGGATCAGAATGGTAGGCTTGGTCATACTTTCCAATGCATACCAGGTGGAGTTGACGTTGGTCGCTTTGCTGTCATTGATAAACTCAACTCCACGGATAGTCGCCACGGGCTCCATCCGGTGTTCCAGGCTTTGAAAGTCCTGCACTGCCTCACGGATCTTTTCCTTACGGATATCCATCGTGGCTCCCGCTACACATGCTGCCATGGTATTATATTGATTATGTTTTCCTTTAAGGGCAAAATCGTATACACTCATACTTGTGAACTCTTCTCCGGTTCTAACATACATATCGCCGTCCTTGATAAATGCGCCTTTGTTAACTTCTGTTTTCATACTGATTGGCAGTTGGTTTGAGTGAATATCGAACTGGTTAATATATCTCATTGTGATCTCATCATCCGCGCAATAAATAAACTGATCAGATTCCTGCTGATTCATTGCGATGCGGAACTTGCTACGGATATAATTTTCAAACTTATAATCGTAGCGGTCGAGGTGGTCTTCAGTGATATTGGTAAGAATGGCGATATCCGGTCTGAACTCATGGATATCATCCAATTGAAAACTGCTGATCTCTGCAACGTAAAGTGGCTTCGGATCTTCGGCTACCTGTCTTGCGAAAGAGTACCCGATATTGCCAACGAGTGCCGCATCGAGTCCTGCCTTTACGCATATATGATAAGTCAGTGCAGTTGTTGTCGTTTTCCCATTACTTCCTGTGATAGCGATGATCCGGCTGTTTCCCTTGAAACGGTAAGCAAGTTCTATTTCGCTGATCACTGGTATCCCTTTCTTCCTGATCTTCTTCACCATTTCGTTCTTCTCTGGAATACCCGGGCTTTTCATCACTTCATCGGCGGAAAGAATCTTGTCTTCTGTATTCACGCCTTCTTCGAATTCTATTCCAGCCCTTTCAAGATCGCTTCGATAATTATTCTTCAAAGCACCTCCGTCCGAAACGAATACTTCATATCCTTTCTGCTTTGCCAGGAGAGCAGCACCAACGCCGCTTTCCCCACCACCTAGTATGACTAATCGTTTCGTCATTGCTTTACTGCTACCTTCTTCATCAATAACTCCCGTCCGAACTGCGTCCGCCGTAGCTTCAGCGAAGGAGGAAGTGCCTAATCCCTCAGCATAATTAAATGTTTAGGAATTATTTCATCCAGGCACATCTGTACGGAAAAAGGTTCTTCACAAGCATTAGGTCGGAATGCACCACAATTAATTCAGATCAGAGTCTGTTCTCAAAGGATTAGCAGCTGAGTTTGGTTTTTCATTTAAATCCTTGCTGTCTGTCTTCTTTCCACCAGGAAAGATCCAGGCTTCTTATCTCAAAATCATCTTACATCATTCTTGCTCATCCGGCCTTATCTCAACTTCAACGTCACAATACTTAATACTACACAGAGTATCGTTACAATCCAGAATCTCGTTACGATCTTGGCCTCATGATATCCCTTCTTCTGAAAGTGGTGGTGAAGCGGACTCATCAAAAAGATCCGTTTACCCACACCAAACTTCTTCTTTGTATACTTGAAATAGCTTACCTGCATCATTACACTTACCAGCTCTACCAGGAATACACCACAGAATATCGGGATCAGCAATTCTTTATGTACTATGATCGCCAGCGAAGCGATAATACCGCCCAATGTCAAACTTCCCGTGTCCCCCATGAATACCTGTGCCGGATAAGAGTTATACCAAAGAAACCCAATGCATGCGCCGATCATCGACGCAATGAATATCGATAGCTCATCCAGCCCCGGTATATACATTATATTAAGGTAGTCGGCAAAGAAGAAGTTACCACTGGCATAAGCGAATATGCCCAGACACACTCCTATCAATGCTGAGGTTCCCGTAGCCAACCCATCCAATCCATCTGTGATATTTGCACCATTAGAAACCGCCGTAATGATGAAGATCACCACACCGATGTACAACAGCCAGGAATAATCACGTAATGCTTCGGGCAGCAACTTGGTATAGTTGAACTCGTGGCTTTTTACAAAAGGGATCGTTGTGATCGGATCTTTTGTTTCGGCAAAGTATTTTACTTTGCCATTTACCTGCCGCTCAATAATGGTTTTGCCGATATCTTCCTTTTTCGGCGCGCCTTCATATTCGCGCCAGATCTTCACACTGCTATTAAAATAAAGAACTGCACCAACGGTGATACCCAATCCTACCTGGCCAAGAATTTTAAACCATCCGGCCAAGCCGTCCTTGTCACCTTTGACATACTTTGTTCCCTGTTGCTGCGCGATCTTCTTCGCACGCAGCTTCAGGTAATCATCAATAAATCCTATTATTCCTAACCATACTGTTGCAACCAGCATCAGGATGATATAAACGGAAGTCAACCTTGCAAATAATATTGTCGGAATGATAATCGCGAGAATGATCACGATCCCACCCATTGTCGGCGTTCCTTTTTTTACCTGCTCACCCGCCAGTCCAAGGTCCCTTACAGTTTCCCCCAACTGCTTCTTCTGCAAAAACCTGATTAGTTTTTTACCATAAAAAGCAGTGATGAATAAAGACAACAATACTGCCAGCATCACCCTGAAGGAGATGAATCGGAACAGTTCGCTTCCGGCAAACTTGTACCCCTGTTCTTTAAACCATTCAAATAAATGATACAGCATTATTGGCTTTGTATTAATTGAAAAGTAAAAATTTAAAAGTAAACAAAAGCAACTCCGATAATCACAACACTTTTTCTTTTGCCCGGCCGTAATTTTTACTTTTTAATTTTTCCTTTTGACTTATTTCTCAAGCAACTCAAACATATCCCTCACTACTTCTTTATCATCAAAATGATTTCTTACACCTTTTATCTCCTGGTATTTCTCATGTCCTTTACCAGCTATTAATATAATATCTTCTTTTCCTGCAAGGCTGATCGCTGTTTTGATCGCTTCTCTTCTGTCTGTGATAGACAGATACTTTCTTCTCGCTGCAGGAGGAAGTCCGTCTTCCATATCCTTTATGATCTGTGCAGGATCTTCACTTCTCGGATTATCGCTGGTGAATACCACTCTGTCACTATGCTCTATCGCCACTTCCGCCATCACAGGTCGTTTTGTTTTGTCGCGATCTCCACCACATCCCACCACTGTGATCACCTGTTCAAATCCGCGCTTCAGTTTCTTTATTGTCGCCAGTACATTCAATAATGCATCCGGTGTATGTGCGTAATCAACAATGGCGATAAGCCTTTCCTTCGGAGACACCATATAATCAAACCTTCCTTCAGCACCAGTCAACACACTCAGGCATCTCAGCACTTCATGCTTTTCCTCACCCATGCAGATCGCTGCACCATATACAGCCAGGAGGTTGTAGGCGTTGAATTCACCAATCAGGCGGAAGTGAACTTCCTGATCATTGATGTTCATCACCAAGCCAGCCAACCCATTTTCAATGATCTTTCCTTTAAAATCTGCGAGGGTTTTGAGACTGTAGTAATACTTCTTTGCATTTGTATTCTGCAGCATCACTTCTCCTCTTTTATCATCAGCATTGCTGATCGCAAAAGCACTGGATGATAATCCATCAAAAAAAGCCTTTTTCACCCGGATGTATTCATCAAAGGTTTTGTGGTAGTCCAGGTGATCGTGCGTGATATTGCTGAACAAACCTCCGTCAAATTCTAAACCTGTTGTGCGATGTTGTGCCACAGCATGCGAGCTCACCTCCATGAACACGTGCGTGCAATCTTCGTCCACCATCTGCTTCATCAGCCGGTTGAGGCTGATCGGATCCGGTGTAGTATGCGTAGCAGGAACCACTCTGTCACCAATATGATTATCAACCGTGCTCAGCAGACCGCATTTATACCCCAACGCTGTAAACAGCTTGTATAACAGCGTTGCAATGGTCGTTTTACCATTTGTTCCGGTAACGCCAACCACTTTCATTTTTGAAGATGGCTGACCAAAAAAATTGCTGGCGATATAGCCAGCTGCTGCTGAACTGTTTTCAACCTGGAGCATCGTTACACCTTCGCGTGGCTCAACCTGTGTTTCGCAGATGATTGCTACTGCACCGCTTTCAATTGCTTTTTCAATGAACTGATGCCCGTCTACCGCCACGCCTTTGATGGCAATGAACAATGTTCCGGGCTGAACCCTGCGCGAATCGATCTGAATTTCCTTCACCTCAACATCTGTGCTTCCGCTTACAGACCTGATACTTACCTTATATAGTATATCGCGTAATAGCAAGGTTCTTCGAATTAAAAAGTAAAAAGTAAAAAATCAAAAACAGTGTCTGCTGGTTGTATTCTTACTCCTTATTAATAACATTACCATTTATATCAACTCGATCATAACAGTCATTCCTTTTGATACCGCAGTTCCGGGTAACACTGACTGATTCGACACTTTTCCTTTTCCCTGAACTGATACTTTCATTCCCATACTTTCGAGCAGGAATAATGCATCTTTCAATCCCATCCCTCTCACGTTCGGCATCGTCTGCTGTTTCACTCCGGCGCTCTTCACTACAGGTTTGTAATTCGCCGCGTATACATTACTCCAGTTTCCCTGTGCCGCCGAATCCATATAACTCATATTAAGAGTTTTGTATACGGTTCTTATATCTTCTGTGTTTCCTGCATAAAAGAAAGCTGCGCTATCTTTCTTCGGAACCCACTGCAATGGTTCTTTTTTATTTACATAACTGGAGTAAAGCTTGGTGGCGATCTCTTTGAACACCGGTCCGCTTAATGAACCTCCATAATGTATCGCCGCATGCGGCTTACTTCTTATTACTACGATGCAGGTGTATTGCGGGTCGTTAGCGGGAAAGTATCCCACGAAACTTGCCTGGTATACACCATGCGGATATTTGATATTCCCGTCCGCAACGTGTGCCGTTCCGGTTTTTCCAGCAACAGCAAAAGGAAAATCTTTAAATACCGGTCTGCCAGTTCCTTCCTTAACTACCGCCTCCATGCTTCTCTTCGCCGCCTCGATCACTTCAGGCTTTGATATATTTTCTTCGATCACTGTTGGCTCAAACTGTTTCACCATGATCCCATCCTGGCGGATACTGCTTACCAGGTAAGGTTTCATCATCTTTCCGTTATTGGCTACCGCATTGTATAATGTCAGCGTATGCAATGGACTGACGTTAACGGCATAGCCAAAACTCATGGTGAGCATATTCATTACTCCGCCGCTGTTCTTATCAAGCGGAGCTACCACTGGTTTGGGGATATTGGATAGATCTATCGGAGAAGGAACATCCATATGATACTTACGCAAGTAGTCACGGAATTCCTTTGGATTTTGTGCAAATGCTTTCAATGCCAGCTTACTCATTCCCACATTCGAACTGTGTGCGAAACATTCTTCCACCGTCAGTACAGATTTCGGAGAACGTTCTGCATCTCTCACCATCCGTGGCCCTACGATCATTTGACCGGCAGTGCCCACTTCTACAAGATCGTTCAGTTTCGAACTGCCTTTTTCCAGGATCGCCAGCAGTGTCACCAGTTTGATGGTTGATCCGGGTTCGGTAACACGCAATGCGTAGTTATCATCTTCCCAGTAACCTCCGTCAGAGCGGCGGCCAAGGTTGGCGATCGCTTTGATCTTTCCGGTTTTTGTTTCCATTACGATCGCCGTGCCATACAATGCCTCACTTGTTTCCATCATCCGCAGCAATGCGTTCTCTGTAATGTCCTGTATGTTTACATCTAATGTGGTGAAAACGTCTTTGCCGTTTTCAGGTTCCACTTCGAAGCCTTCTACCGGTATAGCGCCTCCGGCTGCAAACCTTACGAGGCGCTGTCCTTTCTGTCCAGTCAACAAGCTATCATAACTCCTCTCCAGCCCCACATTCTGCTTTTTCACTTTTCCATTACTGGCTATGTGTTCACGTGAAAGACCGATCGTTCTGTTGGCCAGCAGTCCAAACGGGGACAACCGTTTGCTGCTTTCTTCCACTATCACCCCACTTTTATTCCGTCCGAGCTTTACCAGCGGAAACTGCCGGAAAGCTTTATATTCTTCAAAAGACAATTTCTTTTTCAGCGAATAGTACCGGCTTTTTTTGCGGTAACCTTCTTTCAGTTCTGCTTTATATTGAGCAGAGCTCTTATCTCCAAAGAACTTCGCCATGGCAATGGAAAAGGAGTCGATATTTTCTCTGAATACTTTTCCATTTTTATCTCTCAGACCATCAGCTTTGAAATCGAGATAGATATCAAACTGAGGAAGAGAGGTACTCAGCATATGTCCATCTTCACTATATATCGTTCCCCGGTCTGCATCCAGTTCTACGATACGCTGGTGTAAGCTATCACTCAGATTTCTCCATCTTTCACCTTCAAAGCGCTGGATATAAAAAGCTTTTCCCAGTATCATCATGCTCAGCACCACGATGCCAAGGAAGCTTACATAAACCCTCCACAATATGTCGCGCCGTGTTTCCAATGGTATGCCTGCTTATTATTACGCCTCTATTCTTTTTTTTCTTCCAGTATAACCGGAGGTTGCAGTAGTTCTTTCAATCCTAATGGTTCAACTGCCTTTACCATTTCGCTTTGTTTGCTGCGGAACATCACTTCACTCTTCACCGTTTTATATTCGTACTGCAGCTCTCTTACTTCTCTTGTTGTTCGTCCTATCTGTCTCACCGTTTTGTCTGCCAGGTGTCCATTATATATATACACCACCGCCAGCATCGTCAGAAAAAGAAAGAACGGGATCTGTCTTACAACTGCCTGGTAGTTCAACCAGCGTTTCCAACCCGGTCCGGAAGCTGCGGCTTTCCGCTTTCGCGGCTTCCGCTCTTTTTTCTCCGTCTCAGCAGTTTCATCCGTTTCCGGTTCAACTGCGTCAACTATATCCTCTTCTTTCTCTTTCACGTCAAAAGTTTTAAAGTTTAACTGTTTTAAAGTTTAATGTTTTAAAGTTTGCTTTGCCAGGAGACAACTTTTAAACCTTAAAACTTTTGGACTTTTAAACTATCTCTATACCATCATCACTTTCTCAGCGACGCGAAGTTTCGAACTTCTTGACCTTGAGTTTTTCTTTTGCTCTGCATCGGATGGTATGATCGGTTTCTTTGTGATCACTTTCAGTTCATTCACCTGTTCCTCGTTGATAAAAGGATTTGTTGTCTCCGGCTCTTCGAAAGTGCCGCGACGAAAAAAGTTTTTGACCAGTCTGTCTTCTAAGGAATGAAAAGTGATGATGGCGATACGGCCACCTGGCTTCAGCAGTTTTGGAAGTTGCTGCAGCATTTCTTTCAATGCACCTAATTCATCATTCACTTCAATGCGCAAAGCCTGGAAAACCTGGGCAAAATACTTATTGGGGTTTCCTTTTACCACCTCACGGAGTGCATTCTTAAAAGCATCAATAGTTTTAAGCGACACCTGACCACGAACGTCAACGATCTTACGGGCCAGTGTTTTCGAATTGGTGACTTCGCCATACTGTTCAAACAGTTTATGCAACTGTGCTTCGGTATAGGTATTCACCACAGTGAACGCTGTTTGTACCTGACGCTGATCCATACGCATATCAAGATCGCCATCAAAGCGGGTGGAGAAACCACGGGCTGCTTCGTCGAACTGATGGCTGCTTACGCCGAGATCGGCCATAATACCATCTACTGCATTCAACTGATGAAGGCGTAGAAAGCGCTGAACATGGCGGAAGTTGTGCGGAACAAAGATCACCCGGTCATCATCGGGCAGGTTTCGTTTCGCATCTTCATCCTGGTCAAATGCAACCAGCTTCCCTTTTGGACCAAGCTTTTGCAGGATCGCGCGCGAGTGACCGCCGCCGCCGAATGTGCAATCCACATAAATACCATCAGGTTTTATCTGAAGACCATCAATTGTCTCTTCCAGCAAGACTGGTATATGGTACGTCTCTTCCATCTCAAATAAAATGATCCTAGATTTCTGTATTTACTACCCAATAAATCGCTATTCGCGTTCATTCGCGGCCATTTGCGCTCATTCGCGTACCATGACATCTTTCGCCAATTGGCTAAATGCTTCCGGTGAGAATGAATCAAAGAACTGTTTGTACTTATTACTATCCCAGATTTCAAGTTTTTCGCCAGCCGCCACCAACACAATATCTTTCTGCAGATCGGCATGGGCTTTCAGATTGGGAGGTAGCAGTAAACGACCTGCACTATCCGGTTCCACGTAAGTGGCTCCATTCAAAAAATACCGCCTGAACTCTCTTGCCTTCGGATCGAAATCGTTCAACCCCTTGATCTTAGCAAACAAAGGCTCCCAATTTTTCACAGGGTACAGACTCAAACATTTTTCAAATCCTCTGTTGATAACAAAGCGGTGTTGCTCTTCTTCCGGGAGCTGCTTTTTAAAGCCGACCGGTAGAAGAAAACGCCCCTTTGCGTCCAAAGTAGCCTCGAATTCTCCTAAAAAGTCCATCAGTGTCAGGGAATTGAATCAGTTTGTCTACTAATTCACACAAAATAACACTTTTTCCCACTTTGGACCCAAATTTTGATTGCTTTTATTTTTTCCACAGGAAAATTTTACGTATACACGTTGACTGGCGGGGCTTTCAGGGATTTTCAGAAATTTTCGAGTTCTATGCCGGTGGATTAGCTGTGGATTACAGTGGATAACCGGTGAATTACAAAACTAAAATGTGCATTTCGCTGAGCGAAGAGGTGTTTATGCACGGTGGTGAATAACCGGGAGACGATTTTCGATGGTCGATGCGCGATGCGCGATGTTGATGGTGGATGGTGCATGGTGGATGGTGGAAATAATGAACATACCTGCAGTAAATAACATAATTCTAATCAGGATCGAACATCGACCATCGACCATCGCGCATCAAACATCGAACATCGATCATCCTCAGTATCTTCGCCGCTCACCAAATGCGACAGTCAGTCGCCATAAGATATGCATCCAAAGCACCTCTCAATTACGGAGTTCACCTATGAACTCCCAAATGAACGCATCGCAGAATACCCGGTCAATCCGCGTGATCAATCAAAACTGCTGGTATACAAAAATGGAAATGCGGGTGAAGACATTTATGCAAACATCAGCAGCCATCTTCCGGAACAGTCGTTACTTATCTTTAATAACACCAAAGTTGTTGAAGCACGCCTCCTTTTTCAGAAAATGACCGGCGGTGTAATCGAGATCTTTTGCCTCGAACCACATGAGCAATACAAGGACATCACTACCGCCCTTCAACAAACAGGAAGAGTATGGTGGCATTGCCTTGTGGGCGGTGCATCTAAATGGAAGCCGGGACAAATTCTTCAAAAAAATATTCAGACCACAAATGGCGATATTCAACTTGAAGCACGTTATATAGAAAAGAAAGCAGGCAGTTTTATAATCGAACTAAGCTGGCAACCTGCTGATAAAAGCTTTGCAGAATTGCTTCATCTCGCCGGTGCGATCCCTTTACCTCCTTATATCAAACGAAAAGCAGATGAAATAGACAGTGAAACATACCAGACTATTTATGCAAAAATGGATGGATCTGTGGCAGCACCAACTGCGGGACTTCATTTCACAGAAAATATATTCAACAGACTTGCCATAAAAAATATCAGTACTGATTATGTAACTCTGCATGTAGGGGCAGGTACATTTAAACCAGTTAAAGCGGATACACTTGAAGATCATGAAATGCACGCTGAATTCATTGATGTATCCATTGAAACGATCAGACGCATCGCAGATACAGTGGCTCATCATCCTGTCATTCCTGTTGGCACCACTTCGATGCGAACCATTGAAAGTTTATACTGGCTTGGTGTAAAAATTTCACTGAAAGAAGAGATCACCGGGCTGTCTCAATGGGAGGTGTATGATCTTCCAGTGCAGGATATGCCTGCAGAGCAGGCATTGACGCATGTGATTACATGGATGGATAAAAATAAACTGCAACAACTGATCACAAAAACGCAGATCATCATTGCTCCGGGATATACGTTTCGTATTGCAAAAGGACTTGTCACAAATTTTCATCAGCCGCAATCAACCTTGTTATTATTGATCGCAGCAATGATCGGAACGGGATGGAAAGATCTATATCGATATGCGCTTGAACATGACTTTCGTTTTTTAAGTTATGGTGACGGATGCCTGTTGTTGCCATCAGCGGTTTAACCGTTCAAAGGTTTAAGAGTTTAAAAGTCACCCGAAACAGCTATTAAACTCTTAAACTTCCGCCCACTTGTCCGAATAATCTTTACTTCCTTAAAGGCAGCTGTATGGTGAAAATACTTCCTTTCCCAAGTGTACTTTCTACTTTGATCTCACCTCCATGCGCCTGCACCATTGTTTTCACATAACTTAATCCAAGTCCGAATCCTTTTACATTATGCAGATTACCTGTGTGTGCGCGATAAAAACGTTCAAACACACGTTTCACCGTTTCCTTACTCATACCAATACCATTGTCTTCTACTTTTAAGAAAAGCGATTTGTCGTTGGAAGAAGTTGATATTTTGATAAAGATCGGTGTATTTTCTTTTGAATACTTTACCGCATTATCCACGAGGTTATTGATCAGGTTGGAGAAGTGAACCTCATCAGCATTGATCTCGTCGTTCTCTGCATCAAGTGTAACTTCTGCACGACCCTGTTTTTCCTGAAGCTGAAGTGCAAATGTATCAATCACATCCTTGATCACTTTATTTACATTTATCGGCTGAAGGTTCAGGTTTACTTCCTGCTTTTCAAGTTGAGACGCTTTGAGGATAGTTTCCACCTGTCTGTTCATCCGCTGATTTTCTTCTTTGATGATAGAACTGAAGTAGCTCATTTTCTCTCTGCTTTGCAATACCTTTTCATTCTTCATCGCGTCCACAGCCAGGGAGATCGTAGCGATCGGTGTTTTGAACTCATGCGTCATGTTATTGATGAAATCATTTTTGATCTCACCCAGCTTTTTCTGACGCAGCATGGTGTATACGGTAAGATAAAAAGCGGCAATGATCACAACGGTAAAGAAGATGGCCATTGCTATCGGCATACGAAGTTCTTTCAGGGCAAAATTTTTCCAGTTGATCGCAACCACCTGCAGCGTTTCATCAACAGCGAGATTTTCTGCTGCCGATCCGCTGGGCGCTAATAATACAAATGTGCGGGAATGATTAACACTTGTATCCTCATACACATCCATGAAATTCCTGGATATACGTTCCATTGTTCCGATACCTGAGCCATTACGCATACCGCCGGCATACAAAATGAATTCAAATCGCATTCCGCTAAGTTGCTGCTCACGGAACGAGCTGGCAAGCTTGTTTTCAAGCTCAGCCGCCGTGAATCGCTTTCCGATTGTTACCGGTCTGAGTAATTCGCTGAAGTCATCAGGGAAAGGTGAATTATTCTGAGAAGAGATCTTATTATTCCAGTAACTGCCTTTGTACTGGCTCAGCTCCTGGCCAACATTATAAACAGCTCTGTCGATCTTTTCTTTCACCTGTTCTTCCTTAAGCAGGATCATGTTTTTCAACCACGACAGCTGGATCAGGATAATACCGATCAGAGAAATGCTGATGAGAATAATAATGACAAGAAAAATTTTTTTCAAAACAAGTCCTCTTTATTTAGCGGAAAGATAAAAGGTTTTATCTATTTGATCCTGTAAAAATACTATAGATAGATGGCATGGATAAGAGAGAAAGGGGCCGGTGATGGAATTTAACGCGGCTTTTGCGTTAGAGAGATGGGGTGATGCTCAATGCGCGATGTTCGATGACCGATGTCAGTCTGAAAGCCGTTTTACTCATGTAAAGTCTGATGCCTGCCTATCAAAATCCGCCTTATGATCATTAATCACCCAAAAATACGACCATCGGACATCGCGCATCGAGCATCGCCTCTCTCTGATTCCGGCATGATATTTCTTTCTCCGTAAGCTTTATCTTCTTAAATTGAACTATGATTGAACCCGGTTCAGGAATTTTATTGATTGCAGACCCATTTCTGAAGGACCCGAATTTCCTTCGTACAGTGGTGCTGTTGTGCGAACATAATGAGGAAGGAAGTTTCGGCTTCGTGATCAACCGGCCGTATGGAAGCACACTGGAACAGTTGATCCCAGAGATGAGCGGCTTTTCCCTGCCCGTTTTTTATGGCGGCCCCGTTCAGATGGATACCATACATTTTGTACACCAATACCCCGATGAGATCCCTGGAGGACAGGAAATCATGGACGGAATTTACTGGGGAGGTGATTTTAACAGGGCAATGGAACTGGTAAAATCAGGACAGGCCGACAGTCTGAAGATCCGGTTCTTTATCGGTTATTCCGGCTGGGGCGAAGGACAGCTTGAAGAGGAAATGAAAGAAAAATCCTGGCTTACCGCTGCTGCCACAAAACGACTCGTATTCACAGACAATATCAACAACACCTGGAAAGATGCACTGAAGCATCTTGGAGGTGATTATGAGATGATGATCAATTTTCCGATCGATCCGCAACTGAATTGATCATTGACCATTCACCGTTGACCGGTTCCCGAAGCAAAACGTAGAGTGATAGATTCGACGTCTGGTAACAAAAAACGGAAAAATCGGAGAACGGTCAACGGTGAACGGTCAACGATTCTTTACTTTCGCGCTACAAAACACTAACACTATGAAGCGCTTACTGGTAAGCTTAACCCTGTGCACCACCATTTTCCTGTCATCCTGCGATACGCTCAAGCAGATCGGCTCAGTCCTTATCCCTTCCCAGGCCGAAATGGCCGGCGGTCTTAAAGATGCATTGACCCAGGGTCTTTTTTCAGGCTTTGACGCATTCGCCAATCCTAACAATGGCAACCCGCTTTTAAGATTTGCTCTTCCCGGAGATGCTGCGAAAATCGAAAAAACATTAAGAGATATCGGCATGACCAGCCTGGTAAACGAAGTGACCAGCAAATTCACCAATGCGATGACATCTGCCGTTGTTGCCGCAAAACCGATCTTCCTCAATTCGGTAAAACAAATGACTTTGACAGACGCTGCCAGCCTGTTACTGACAGACAACCTGCACGCTGCAACCGACTATTTCAAAACATCCATGTCACCCGAGTTAATGGTCGCCTTCCGCCCTATTGTTGACAGCACCGCTAACCTCAATGGAGCCAACAAAGCCTGGAGCAATCTTGCCAATGTCTACAACAAGATCCCGCTCATCGGCAACAAACTCGAAACCAGCCTCACCGATTTTATCGCAGCCCGTGCCATCGACGGCATGTTCACCTCCGTTGCTGACGAAGAAGAAAAGATCCGCACCAAATACGAATTCCGCAAAACCGATCTGATGAAAAAAGTATTTGGATATGCAGAGCAGGAGCAGAAGAGGAAGAAAGGACAATCCTAAATTTGAATGTGTCTTTAAGTTGTTCAATGTTGGATGTTGGATGTTCGATGGTCGATGTTCGGGCTCCGCAATTTGACACTTACTAAAACAGCGAAGCCTTCTGAGATCAGAAGGCTTCGCTGTTTTTAGCATATGGCCTAAGTAAGATCATTGTTGTCAGACAGTGTCAAAAGCGAAGCCCGAACATCGAACAGCCAACATCGAAACAAACAGCGAATTCTTCAAACAAAAACAAAACCCTTCCGGCTAAAGCCAGAAGGGCTGGATAATAATAGTTTTCACAATCCGGATAGGCTGGGTTTTTCGCCAGTCTATTTTCCCCTCGGTTTCCTGATCACAAAATGAATCGGTAGAAAGGGGGGAGCTGAATTATGCAGCGTCCACCGGTGTTGCTCCTTCAACAAGTACTGTCACTTTGTTGTGCAGCACTTCCACAAATCCTCCTTGTATATCGAAGAAAGCAAAATGATTTTGTTTGTCCTTCAAAACCTTTACACGGCCGGCTTTGAGTGCGCTTACCAATGGAGCGTGTTTCTCCAGCACCTCAAAAGAACCGCTGATGCCTGGCATCTGAACGCCATACACTTCGCCGCTGTAAAGCTTTTTTTCGGGAGTTAATATCTCTAGAGTCATAAAGAGTTTGAATGTTTGAGAGGTTTCGGAGGTTTGGAATGTTTAGTAGGTTTGGAAGGTTTGATAATATGGTGTAAACCTCCCAAACTTATCAAACCTTCCAAACCCTTTAAACCTTCTTTTATCCTTGCGCCTGAGCCAACAGTTTCTTACCTTTTTCGATCGCATCATCGATGCTACCAACAAGGTTGAACGCAGCTTCAGGATATTCGTCTACTTCACCATCCATGATCATGTTGAAACCACGGATCGTTTCTTCGATCGGAACCAGTACACCTTTCAGACCGGTAAACGCTTCTGCCACGTGGAATGGCTGAGAAAGGAAACGTTGTACTTTACGTGCGCGGGCAACAGTCATTTTATCTTCGTCGCTCAGCTCGTCAAGACCGAGGATCGCGATGATATCCTGTAACTCTTTATAACGCTGCAACATCAGTTTTACGCGGTTCGCACAGTTGTAGTGTGCATCACCAACGATCAACGGAGTCAGGATCCTTGAAGTTGAATCCAGTGGATCCACCGCAGGATAAATACCTAAGTCAGCGATCTTACGGCTCAATACCGTAGTCGCATCAAGGTGAGCAAAGGTAGTTGCAGGAGCCGGGTCAGTCAAGTCATCCGCAGGTACATAAACCGCCTGTACGGAAGTGATCGAACCGTTTTTAGTTGAAGTGATCCTTTCCTGCATCAGCCCCATCTCCGTAGCCAGCGTAGGCTGATAACCTACCGCTGAAGGCATACGACCAAGGAGGGCGGATACTTCGGAACCAGCTTGTGTGAAACGGAAGATATTGTCTACGAAGAACAGGATATCACGGCCTTTACCAGAACCGTCACCATCACGATAGTATTCAGCGATAGTCAGACCAGAAAGCGCCACACGTGCACGCGCACCAGGAGGTTCGTTCATCTGTCCGAATACGAATGTAGCTTTTGAATCAGCCAGTTCATTCATATCCACTTTAGACAGATCCCAGCCACCTTCTTCCATGCTGTGTTTGAATGCGTCACCATATTTCATGATGCCTGCTTCGATCATCTCACGCATCAGGTCATTACCTTCACGGGTTCTTTCTCCCACACCTGCGAATACGGAGAGACCAGAATATGCTTTCGCGATATTGTTGATCAGTTCCTGGATCAATACGGTTTTACCCACACCCGCACCACCAAACAGACCGATCTTACCACCTTTTGCATAAGGCTCGATCAGGTCAATTACTTTGATACCTGTGTACAGCACTTCAGAAGCTGTACTCAGGTTTTCAAACGCAGGCGGTTTTGCGTGAATGGCACGACCACCCTCCTTTGACACAACTGGCAATCCATCGATAGGATCTCCCGTTACATTGAACAGACGGCCTTTGATCGCTTCGCCGGTAGGCATTGTGATCGCACGGCCTGTATCTACTACTTCGATACCACGGACAAGACCTTCTGTTCCATCCATCGCAATGGTACGAACGCTGTCTTCTCCCAGGTGCTGCTGCACCTCAAGAACAAGCTTATCGCCGTTCTCTTTAGTGATTTCCAATGCGTTATAAATCTCAGGGAGATTGCCATCGAATTGCACGTCGATTACCGCGCCGATGATCTGTTTTACTTTACCTACGTTGGCCATATATATAGGAGAGTGTTTATTTTGGCGGCAAAGGTAAGGTTGACAAACGGTTCTGCCAATTCGAAAGTTTGTGATTTCGGGAGTTTTTTTCCCGCAGATCACGCAGATTGTCAACATTTGTGCTAATTAAACGATCTCTATAGGCCAAATCATTCTTATAGTGAATGATTTCCGCGCAGATCACCCAGATAATCAGCGTAATCTGCGCGGTAATCCCTTTTAAATGCCAATAAAAGACGATCAGCATGATTTGACCGAAAGACGCTATAAATCTGCGTAATCCGCGGGAACCTAGTAACTTGCCAATATGAAACCACTACACTTCCTTATCGTATTTGTCACCATCCTGGCGTTTTCATGTAAATCCCCCGATAAAAAACCTCCTGAACCGGTGAAGCGGGATACGACTATCTCTGTGGTAAACGCCTACAGCGAACTATTTTTCGATTCTACACAGCTGGAAAACTTTATGCTGAAAGAACAATTGGACGACAGCATGGCTGTATCACTGAGAAACTTCTATAATCAACGGAATTATCAGTATGCATGGTTCTTTCCAAAGGGTATGGCTGATTATGCCACTACATTCCTTAATCTTCAGAATGATTACCTGTATTATTCCGGTGATAGTTCTATTTACATTCCCGCGCTGCAACCGCTGATCGATTCGCTGAGTGATTCAACAGCTTATGTACGCACACCGGATTCATTAAAGCTGAAGACAGAATTATTGCTCACCGAACAGTTCTTCCGCTATGCCGCCCGCGCCTATGCCGGAAGAAAAGATATCAATACAAAAGATCTTGGCTGGTTCATTCCCCGTAAGAAGATCGATGCCGTTGAAGTGCTCGATTCTTTGTTGAAACATAAAGGACAAAACCTGGCGGAATACGAACCTGTCAACCGGCAGTATAATCTTCTCAAAGAATACCTGGTAAAATATTATGCAATTGAGAAAGGAAATGGATGGCAGACCATCCCTATGCCTGAAGGAAAAAAATCATTGCGTGAAGGTGATTCGTCTGAAACGATTACTGCACTAAAACAACGATTGTTTCTCTATGGAGACCTGAAACAGGCTGACAGCACCCGTACTTTTGATACAGCATTAACTGCCGCATTGAAAAACTATCAGCGCCGGTTTGGCTTGAAAGATGATGGCGTGGCAGGCCCTGCCCTGCTCACACAAATGAATAAGCCTGTGAATGAAAGGATCAGACAATTACTGATTAACATGGAAAGGCTGCGCTGGGTACCTGCTGAGCCTAAAGAAGATTACCTTCTTGTGAACATCCCCGAATACCGGTTGCACGTATATGAAGGCGGTAAATATGCCTGGAATATGAATGTGGTAGTCGGCTCAGCGGCACATAACACCGTTATCTTCAACGGAGACATGAAGTACATAGTGTTCAGCCCCTACTGGAATGTCCCTCCGGGAATTATGAAAAACGAAATAATACCGGGAATGGCCCGCAACAAAAACTATCTCGCCAATCATAATATGGAATGGAATGGCGGTGCCGTACGCCAGAAACCCGGACCGAAAAACTCCCTCGGGCTTGTGAAATTTTTATTTCCTAACAGTTATAATATTTACCTCCACGATACTCCTTCAAAAAGCCTGTTCAATGAAAGCAGCCGGGCATTCAGCCATGGATGCATCCGTTTGGCGGAGCCTAAAAAACTCGCGATCTATCTGCTTCGCAATGACCCGGCCTGGGATTCCACCAGTATTACAAAAGCGATGAATGCCGGCAAAGAAAAGTACGTGACATTGAAGAAAACACTGCCGGTATTTATCTGCTATTTCACGGCCTGGGTAGATAGAAATGGGCAGCTCAATTTCCGAGATGACGTGTATGGACATGATAAGGAAATGGCGGCGAGGCTTTTTGCAAAATAAAAAGTAAAAATTCAAAAGTAAAAAACGCTCCGCTTACGGGTAGCTATTAGTGCTAAACTGGTAAGCGGGGTTATTTTTTACCTTTAAATTTTACTTTTTACTTTATTCCTGTCCGAATCCGCACCACCTATTCGTCATACAAGAAACCTATTCTTCATCTAAACTATTTGTATGGAAAAGTTCATGTTCATTTTCCATGGCGGTGTAAGCCATGATGCCTCTCCTGAAGAAATGCAGGCCAATATGGGTAAATGGATGGCCTGGGTTGAGCAGCTCACCAAGGCCGGAAAATATGACTCCGGAGAACCCCTGCTCCCCGGTGGAAAACTGGTTACAAGCAGCACAAATGGCAAAGTGGTAACAGACGGTCCCTACACGGAAGGAAAAGAAGTTGTTGGCGGCTATTTCGTTGTAAATGCAAAAGACTATGAGGAAGCCGTATCACTCACAGAAGGATATCCTGACTTTGAGTATGGCGGTGCGATTCAGGTCAGGCAGGTGCTGAAAGTGGAAATGCCGTAGACTAATTAAAAATTCAAAAGTAAAAAGTAAAAAAGCTCCATAAATCGAGTAATCTCATTTTTGCCGAGAGCCTTTTTTTACTTTTGAATTTTTACTTTTTACTTCAGTCCATGAACAATCTGCCACAAGTAAACCAACTCGTCGATCATCTTTTCCGGCACGAATCGGGAAAGATGATCGCCGTTTTGTCAAGGCTTCTCGGTCTGCAGAATCTCAGTGCCGCTGAAGATATTGTGCAGGACACGCTTTTGCAGGCAATGAGCAGTTGGTCATACAGCGGGTTACCGGATCAACCGGCGGCATGGCTGCATCGTGTTGCGCGAAACAAAGCCATCGATCTACTGAGGCGCGAAAAACGCTTCCGGGAGATCAGCCCGGAATACGCCAAACTGGTACAATCAGAATGGACACTCGCTCCAACCGTTCAGCAACTCTTTCTTGAAAATGAGATACAGGATAGCCAGCTTCAAATGATCTTCACAGCCTGTCACCCTTCCATTCCAGAAGAATCAAGGATTGCATTTACTTTAAAAACTCTCTGCGGACTCAGCACCGCAGAAATTGCAAAGGCATTTCTATGTCCGGAAGAAACGATCAGCAAACGGATCTACAGAGCAAAAGAAAAGATCAGGGCTGAAGCGATAGAACTCAACATTCCTGAAGGCGATGAAATTGCTGCGCGGCTCGACATAGTACTGAAGACACTCTATCTTCTCTTTAATGAAGGCTACAACTCGTCACATCCGGATCAGCTGATCCGGACCGATCTTTGCGAAGAAGCCATACGTCTTTGTATGATGCTTTGTCATCATCCTTTAACCGGTTTACCGCGTACGCATGCCTTGCTTTCGTTATTTTACTTTCAATCATCGCGGCTGAATTCCCGACTGGATAACAACGGCAGTATTGTTCTGTTAAAACATCAGAACCGCTCCGGCTGGGATCAATCACTTATACAAAAAGGATTTGATCAGCTGGAGATGGCAGCCCAGCCATTTGAAGTTTCCGGATACCATCTCGAAGCAGGTATCGCTTCTTTGCATGCGGCTGCTCCATCATTTGAAAAAACAGACTGGAAATCTATCTATCATCTCTATGAAATCCTTTATCAGCTACAGCCCAACCCTATTGTAGCATTGAATAAAGCGATCGCATCTGCTTATGCCATCAGTAATCAACATGCATTGGATGAGTTGAAGAGGATCGAAGGACTCGATAAACATTATCTTTATTTTGCTACAATAGGAGAGATCTATTTTGAGATGCAGCAAGCGCAGAAAGCCCTGGAAAATTTTCTGATAGCAGCCCGGCTCACCTCTTCAGCTGCAGAAAAAAAATTGCTGCAAGCCAAGATCGCAAAGTGCTGATTAACCTCATTTTTACTTTTTAATTTTGACTTTTTACTTTACACCCTACTTTTGTCCACTAATCATTCTCTATGTATAAACTGGAAGAGGTTAAGGATACCATTACTGCGAAGAAGTTTCTTGAAGTCAACTATTTTATCAATAGGCAGGATCCGAATTATATCAGACCTCTTGATAAAGACGTTGAACAGGTATTTGATCCCAAGAAGAACAAGGCCTTCCGTCATGGAGAAGTTATCCGCTGGATCCTCCTAGACAAATATGGAGCGGCGGTTGGCCGTATAGCAGCTTTCATCAATAAAAAATATAAGAATAAAGGCGATGAATTTCCCGTCGGTGGCGTTGGTTTTTTTGATTGCCCGAATGATCAGCTTGCAGCCGACATGCTGTTTGATGTAGCTAAACACTGGCTCATGCAACGCGGTGTGGAAGGCATGGATGGTCCGATCAATTTTGGCGAGCGTGATCGCTGGTGGGGTTTGCTGGTTGAAGGATTCAAACCTCCGGTCTACTGTCTGAATTATAACCCACCATATTACCAGGAGCTTTTTGAATCGTATGGTTTTAAACCGTTTTTCAACCAGATCTGTTTTGCGCTGGATGTAAGTGCAAGATTACAGGAGAAGTTCTATCACCGTCATGCCGAATGCGCACGGATCCCGGGTATTTCCGCAAAGCATATACAAATAAAAGAGCTGGATAAGTTTGCAAAAGACTTTGCTACTGTATATAACAAAGCCTGGGCGGGTCATGGTGGTTTAAAACAAATTGAAGAGAAGGTAGTGCGTGCCATGTTCAGATCAATGAAGCCGGTGCTGGATGAAAGACTTTGCTGGTTTGTTTATCACAATGATGAGCCGGTTGCTGTATGGATCAATCTTCCTGACCTGAATCAATGGTTCAAACATCTGAATGGGAAGTTTGATCTCTTTCATAAACTTAAATTCCTCTGGCTGAAAAAGACACGCAAAATCCAAAAATTTGTAGGGATCATCTTTGGTGTTGTACCTGAATGGCAGGGAAAAGGAATTGACAGCTATATGATCGTTGAGGGTGCTCGCGTGATCCAGAACCTTAAAATAGAAAACGGCCAGTACGAGATGGGAGAGCCGATCTATAAAGATTATGAAATGCAATGGATCGGTGAATTCAATCCCAAAATGGTGAATGTTGCAGAAGCATTAGGCACTTACCGAAGCAGGATTTTGACAACATACCGGTATCAGTTTGACAGAATGAGGGAGTATCATGCGCATCCGTTAGTATGATCGTTGACCGTTGTCCGTTGACCGTTGACCGAGGAAACAACCAAAGAATCAATTGAATTTCTTATAGAGACAAAACTTATAGAGACAAAAAGAGAGCGCCTTTGTCAAAGAGGAAGGCCTTCTCTTTTGTCCTTCTCAGTCAACTTCCTTTCTAAAGCTATGGCCGCCGGTGAACGGTCAACGGACAACGGTCAACGGACAACGGTCAACCGTCATCAAAACCCAATACCCGCCTGCACCAGGAAGTATCTGACAGGTGCTTTGCCTACTGAGTACTCCATATACCCATTTGTGGAGTTGTATTGCAAAGAATTTCTGACGATATACTTTATGTCAGATCCTACATTGTAGGAACCCCGCAGCGTCAGACATCCTTTTCCATCCCGTCGTTTCCCGATAGAAAATCCAAAAGCAGCGCCTTTATTAAAGCTTGCGCTTGAATAAGCTTCCAGTTCAAATGCGGGGATGCCGAGTGCCGTTTCAATCGCATCGAGATTTTCCCTGATCTGTGAGATATAAAAACTTCCTCCGGCGATCAGTTCAAAGAAAGGTCGTACAGGAGCTTCTTCAAAAGGTCTTAACTGGAGTACGCCATTGAGATTGAGAATGCCATAGCTTGTTTTATAATCACCCCGGTATCCACGTATATCAACTTTCGTGATAAATCTTCCGTAATATGTATAGCCCAATTCAGCTCCGATCCGTAACACACTATTTCGCTTGTTACGCCCCCAGGAGAAGGGATTGGTCAACACCGTCCCTCCAATTCCAAAACCGGCATTACCCATATTGTTTTTGATGGCGGGTTGCATATCGCGTGTGGGAAGACCAACCTGTAAACCGATAAAACCGTTTACTTTCTCCACCGGCCGACCTTTTACTTGTGCAGCTGCGGTGAAGAATAACCCAATAAATCCAATCGTAATAAATAAGAATTTCCTACTGTTCATTTCCCTGGGATTTCGCGCAATGAAAGTAATATATCCCGCGGATGCAAGACGTTAAAAAAAGGACGGGTTGCGGATTACGGATGATGAAGCGTGTCTGCCCGGGATGACTCCCGCGGTTACCGACATTTTTCTTAATTTAGCCGCTCCGTGTTATGGATAAATTTATTGTTTCCGCCAGAAAATACAGGCCCCAACTGTTCGATACCGTTGTGGGACAGTCGCATATAACTACAACTTTAAAAAATGCGATCCGCAACAACCAGTTGGCGCATGCCTTCCTGTTTTGCGGTCCCAGAGGTGTGGGCAAAACCACCTGCGCCAGGATCCTGGCAAAAACGATCAATTGTGAAAATAAAACGCCGGAAGGCGAAGCTTGTAATTCCTGTAATTCCTGCGTTTCGTTCAACGATGGCATTTCATTAAATATTCATGAGCTTGATGCGGCAAGCAACAACTCGGTGGATGATATCCGCACACTGGTAGAACAGGTCCGATTCGCTCCACAGGCCGGCAAATACAAGGTATACATCATCGATGAGGTGCACATGCTCAGCTCGTCGGCATTCAATGCCTTTCTGAAAACGCTGGAAGAACCGCCTTCTTACGCGATCTTCATCCTGGCGACAACTGAAAAACATAAGATCCTTCCAACGATCTTAAGCCGGTGCCAGATCTTCGATTTCAAACGTATTACGACAAATGATACGGTAGAGCACCTGCAGGACATCTGTACAAAGGAGGAAGTATCTGCCGACAAGGCCGCGCTTCAGATCATCGCCCAAAAAAGCGAAGGCTGTATGCGTGATGCACTTAGTATCATGGATAAGATCGTCAGCTTTACAGGTGGCCAACTGAATTATGCCAATACCCTGGAGCACCTGAATATCCTCGATGCAGATTATTATTTCAAACTGCTGGATGCAATGCTTCAGCAGGATCTTGCCGGTGCGCTAGTGCTGTATGACGGGATCAACCGGAAAGGTTTTGAAGGCGATCTTGTGTTGAACGGCTTTGCCGAATTCTCACGCAATCTTCTTGTGTGTAAAGACGAAAAAGCAGCCGATCTGCTTGAGGTGGTTGAAAGTTTCCGCGACAGATATGTGGACACGGCAAAAAAAGTTTCTCCCGCTGTGCTTATCAGCACCCTGAATATTTTGAATGAGGCCGAGATCAACTTCAAATCTGCACGCAATAAGCGATTGCATGTTGAACTGGTGCTGATCAAGCTCTGTTATCTCCAGCAGGCCATCAATCTAAGCGCGGACTCCTCCGGGTTAAGTAAAAAAAAACTGATTGAAACGGCAAAACCGGTCGCTTTTCGGCAAATAACACCGTTTGAACTCAAAGAAACCGCGACACCAGCCCAATCCCAGGCAAAACTTATCATCGAAACACCATCGGTGAACACGCAGCCAAAAACAGCCGCGCGCCAGGAAGCACCGCCGCCCAAACCAACGGCAACCCAGCCCGCCGTAAAACCTGCCGCCTCAACACCGGCTGCTGGGGCAGGTAAGATCTCCGGACTCAACGCTATCCGCGACAAGTTCAAAGGAAATGCGCTTCCCGGTACGAATATCAACCAACCGCTGAACGAGGAACTGCTGAAGTTGAGCTGGGAAGAATACATCGACAAACTCAGAGAACAGAAAAATCCTGCCGCAGCTCCGTTCGGCCTCGCCAGACTGGTTGTAAAAAGCGATAATGTATTCGAAGTAGAAACGGCCAATAATATCGAACAAAAATTTATTGAGGCGGAAAGAAACCATCTTTTCGAGTTTCTTCAACACAGGCTTAAAAACAGGCTCCTTCAGTTCCAGGTGGTGGTAGTGGAATCCCTGGATGCAGATCGCCCTCCTATTGAGGCGCCACTCAACTCCAAACAGCAATTCCTCAAAATGGTGGAGCAATATCCGCTGGTGAAGGAACTGAGAGACAGGTTAAAACTGGATCTGGACTTCTAAGAGCTTAAATGTTCAAAAGTTTAAAAGTTGAGCTGTCCGGTGCGGGAGGCTATTATCCGGCAGCTCAACTTATAAAGCCAGAGGGCCTGCTTCCAGCTCTCAAACCTTAAACTTTTAACCCTTTGAACTATTAAAGACCCCTCTGCCCTCCCCCTTCATAAAACATTGTATCCCCAGCAGTTTTCCTGATCCTGTTATTCGTCATTTTATCTTAATTTCGGCGAAAATTTAATCCTACATGGCTGAAGAGATATTGATGCCCCGCCTGAGTGACACGATGACAGAAGGCGTTATCGCTGCATGGCACAAAAAAGTGGGCGACACCGTAAAAAAGGGAGACTTACTGGCTGAAGTGGAAACCGACAAGGCAACCATGGAGCTTGAAAGCTATAAAGATGGTACGTTGCTGCATATCGGGACAGAAAAGGGTGGAAAACTGCAGGTGAATGATCTGCTGGCCATCATCGGTAATGCCGGCGAAGATATCTCTGCCCTGTTAAAAGGTGGAGGTGGTTCTGCTGCAAAACAGGAAGCTGCTCCGGCCAAAGAAAAAGAAGAGTCCAAACCAGCACCAGCGGAAAGCAAACCGGCTTCCGGTGGCAGCTCTATTGACGTTTCTAAAATGGAAGAAGTAGTGCTGATGCCTCGTCTGAGCGACACGATGACAGAGGGTGTGATCGCCGGCTGGAACAAGAATGTGGGTGATACTGTAAAAAAAGGCGATGTACTGGCGGAGATCGAAACCGATAAAGCCACTATGGAGCTTGAAAGCTATAAAAATGGTAAGCTCCTTTACCAGGGTGCAAAAAAAGGCGAGAAGATCGCGGTGAATGACCTCCTTTGCATTATCGGTGAAGAAGGGAAGGTTGATGTTGATGCAGTCGTCGCTGCTGCTAAAGGCGGTGGCGTAGCGGCACCAGCCGCTGAGAGCGAAAAAAAAGAGGAAGCAGCTCAACCAGCTTCTTCGGACGCATCCTCAGTTCAGGCAGACTCTTCAAACGGTCGCGTTAAAGCCTCTCCTCTCGCTAAAAAAATGGCTGCTGATAAAGGAATTGATATCAGCAAGATCAATGGAAGCGGAGATGGCGGGCGGATCGTAAAATCAGATATCGACAACTATAAGCCAGCGGCTTCAGCCCCTGCTGCTACTGCCAGCGGTAAAGCAACACCAGCCGCTACACCAGCAGGAACAGTAAGCTTTGATGAAGTGCCTGTATCGCAAATGCGTAAAGTGATTGCAAAACGTCTTGCTGAAAGCAAGTTCACTGCACCTCACTTCTATGTTACCGTGGCTATCGATATGGATGCAGCCGTTGCGAGCCGTGCAAAACTGAACGAAGTAAGCAAAGTAAAGATCTCTTTCAACGACCTCGTACTGAAAGCATGTGCGATCGCATTGAAACAACACCCTGCTGTAAACAGCAGCTGGCTGGGAGATAAGATCCGGGTGAATCATCACGTGAACATCGGTGTGGCAGTTGCCGTTGAGGACGGTCTGCTTGTACCGGTTGTTCGCTTCGCAGATACAAAATCTCTTTCTCAGATCGCAGGTGAAGTGAAAGAATTTGCACAGAAAGCAAAAGATAAAAAACTGCAGCCTTCTGATTGGGAAGGAAACACTTTCACTATCTCTAACCTCGGGATGTTTGGCGTAGAAGAATTCACAGCCATTATCAACCCGCCGGATGCCTGCATCCTTGCGGTTGGTGGTATCAGCCAGGTGCCAGTGGTTAAAAACGGAAACATTGTTGTTGGTAACGTAATGAAAGTTACGCTCAGCAGTGACCACCGTGTCGTAGATGGTGCTTCCGCTGCCTCTTTCCTCCAAACACTGAAAGGCTTGCTGGAAGAGCCGCTGAGAATGCTTGTATAGTCTCATTCATGATGAAATAACAGAACGGGATGCTGCTTATCATTAAAGATATTCAGCATCCCGTTTTTAGTTTCTGTAACTCTCCTGCAAACCCCAGTGGCCTATTTTTTGATTCTTTTAACTCCCCTTATGAAATAAAAAAAAGTCATAGGCAACCATAACGGAATACTTCACGAAAGGATTAAACACCTAATTTTATTTATATACAAGGCCTTGCATCCGGGGTCTTTTTTTATGAAAACGAAACTTGTCATATTTTTTACATTACTACTGCCTTTTGGCGGGATAAGCCAGTATTACCAAGGGTTAAATGGCACTTATTACATCGGCTCGCTGAACGTGCATAATAACCCGTCAGCGATCGTCAATGTTCCCATAAAATGGGATCTTACAATTTTAGGTATACAAGACAAGCATTCCACCAACATTGCCATAGTTCATAATTACTCTCTTTTATCAAACCCGTCCAACTCTGAGTATGAAGTTGCCCCGGGGGAATACAAACGGAAAGGTGATGTAAACGTGAATCTGAATCTGCTCAATTTCAGGCTTGCATTAAATCAGCGGAGTGCTATAGCAATGGGTATCAACTTCCGCTCCTACACACGCGTCCGCTCAAGCCGTTATAACTTCTATGACACGCTGCAATCATTCCGCGACTTCTTTGTGCTGAATGAAAACAACAGGGATGACATGAGTGCCGATATGACCAGCGCCAGCTGGCTGGAGGTTTACGGTACTTACGGCCAAACAATTTTTGACAATGATCAATACAGATTGAATGCAGGAGCTACGTTAAAAATAAACCGGGGAATCTCAGGCGCATTCGCTCAAATGAGCGGAGGTTCATTCAGAAAAACCGGTTCTTCCCCGGATACTTATCTCACTAACTCTGCCGATTTTGACTTTGCCTATTCTGATAATTACGACAGAGTGAATAATGGCCAGGGATCAAATTTCAAAAATTTCACTTCTGGATTACAGATGGGAGTGTCGGCGGACTTCGGGCTTGAACTGCTGATCAAACGACCATATACAACCAACCGCCAGCGCGAAGAAGAGTATTATGATTATGACTGGAAGATCGGCGTATCGTTGCTGGACCTGGGATTCTCATCCTATGTAAATGGCAGATACTCTACAAAGCTGTCTGGTCTTCGGCCCGGTATCACAGATGAAACACTTGATCAGAAATTTGACAGCACCATCAATTCTTTTGGCCAGTTCCGCGATAGTCTTGCAACATTATTCAATGCTGTTAATTACCCTCAGGGAAATTTTAAGATATTACATCCCGGGCGAATTGTGATCAACGTCGACAAGTTTATAGGGGACGCTTTTTTTGTAAATGCCGATCTATCTTTGGGCGTTGCCCGGATCATTCCCGTAAAAAACAACCGTCTCAGAGATCTAAGCGTATTTACACTGACACCGCGGTGGGAAACAAAAAAGAAAGGGTTTTATCTTCCCGTACAATATACGAGTACAAACAAGTTGTGGGTAGGAGGAGCAGTGAGATATGGTCCCATACTTTTCGGCTTGCACAATTTTGCAAACCTGTTCTCCAAAAAACGTATGCAACAAGGTATCGGCTATCTCGCCATCATCCTGAAGGCATCGGAATTGACTGGTGAGAAAGCCGATAAAAGACTTGACTGCTGGTGATAAGAGCTGAGCTTACTTTCTTAATGTATTAAAGCGCTGCATCAGTAATTCAGGTTCGTTTGTAGTGATCAGATCAAAACCACTCTTCAGCAGCCAATCCATTGTTATGGTGTCATTCACCGTCCATGCATTCAAAACGAGCTTTTGTGCTTTCGCTTCTCCGATCCATTCCGGATGTTTCTGAAATGCAGAATAGTGATAGTCGATTCCCCCCAATCCATCTGCTTTTACCTGTGCCGGCGGCTGATTTGCTTCGAGATACTGTACATGTGCTTTGGGATCAAGTTGCATGATCTTTTTACAGATATCATAGTCAAAACTTATATAGGCCACCATTGGTTGTGCCTGTAATTCCTGAACAAGCTTAACAACATGAACCGCTGTTTCCTGTCCGCGCTCTTTACTTACAACGGACGGCTTGATCTCGAGTATCAGACGCGTCGATTTATTGTCCGTTAGCCCTGATATGAGATATTCGCGCAGCGTCGGAATCTTTTCTCCGTTTGATAATGTATGCTGCGCAAGAGCCTCATAGTTTGTTTTCTCAATGGGTAGCTTGAAGAAGGTTGCATCATGATTTATGACGAGTGAATCATCAGCAGAGCGATGAATATCAAATTCCGAACCGGTGCATTTTAATGCGATCGCTTCGCGCAGTGCGGCAATAGAATTTTCCGGTAAGTGTTTTGTCTTCCAGGCACCGCGATGCGCCACAACAGGATTAGCGGCAAAAGCCGGAGCGTCTGCACTGAGTTTACTGGTGGAAGAACATGCGCTCATAACAATTACAGTGGATAGGTACAACAATTCTTTTCTCATGCGCGCAAGTTAAGCATTAATAAAAAACTGACGGGGAGGGATCACAAAACCATAACTTTCAAAATATTTTGAAAATACAGAATTGATTTAATACTTTTACTTTATGAAATTGACGGAAGCAAGGCAGCAGTTCATCAGCAGTTGGGGGGCATTTGGAACGCATTGGGGTATTAACCGCACGATGGCGCAGATCCATGCGCTATTGCTGGTAAGTCCCGATCCTTTAACACAGGATGACATGATGGAAGAGTTGAATATCAGCCGTGGCAACGTGAATATGAATATCCGTGAGCTGATCAACTGGGGACTGGTGGAGCGGGTTCTTCTTCCCGGCGAAAGAAAAGAATATTTCTCGGCGGAAAAAGATATCTGGAAAGTGGTGAAGCAGATCGTGAAAGAAAGAAAAAAACGTGAGCTGGAACCAATGCTCAGCCTGCTTGATAAGCTGGAAGATGTGGAAGGCGATAAAAAAGATAAGAATGTGAAAGCATTTGTTGATACGGTAAGCGGGATCAAAAAGCTTGGTAAACATGCCGACAGAACACTCGACCTGATGATCAAAGCGGAGGAGAACTGGTTTGTAAGCAATATGGTGAAGATCTTTAAATAAAGACCTGGGAAATAATGAAACCGGCTAACCGGTTTTATTTTAAATACATATTTTCATTTTTTACTGAAAGTTCAAAATAATAAAATGAGCTGTGAATTTGACATCTGTCAAAAAGAATACGCAAGCATCCCGTTAGTTTAGCTCGTTTTTATAAAATTCTGCCGATGAAACTTTTTAAGCAAATTGACCTCGGACTGCAGCTGGCAGTTATTCTGATCTGTGGAATACTAATACTCTTTTACAAAGACTTTTTATTTATTTCTTACTTTGTAATACTTGGATATCAAGCGCTAAGTACATTGTCACATGCATTTCTGTATCGATACTACCAGCAATTGAGAGCGAGGCGCTTGTATAACATCATGCTGCTTGCCACTATTATTCTTAGTTCTTCGTTCTTCATCTATACGACTGCTGCCATATATATTACCGTGTCACTATTGCTCTCTTCCCCGTTCCTGATCATATGGTATCTGTATATCTGCTACGAAGAAAAGAAGCGACTTGAATATAAAGAGTTCGTGCATTTGAAATAAAAATCCACCCTATAAATTAAACCCATCAAATAACTACAAGTTGGCCTTAGTATGAAACAATTCAAAGCAATTGACCTGGTGCTCCAGATATTACTTATCAGCATTTGTACAATTGGGGCTTTGATCAACCCCGATTCCCTTTTCGTGGCATATGCGATCGTCGGCTCATGGCAGATCATTAGTGCCATTACTCATCTTATATTTTATCAAAGATATACTGCGATCAAAGCACGGAAGTATTATGGTCTTATCGTGATCCTGCTCATTCTCGGTGTGATGCTGTTTATTAATTCAAGGGATGGATCCATTTATTATGGCCTGATGCTGCTGATCATTTCACCTTTTCTTGCGATCTGGTATGCCTGGATCTGTTATACAGAAAACAAAAAGCTGCAGAACGTTCGAAACAAAGCTGATCTACTATGAAAGAAAAAAAAATAGTTATAGCCGGCGGATCTGGTTTTATCGGCGAAGAGCTTATCCGCTATTTCGGAAAAGAGAATGATATCTGTATTCTGACAAGAAAACTACCCAATGCGGCCAATAATAAAAACCATTACTACTCACTTAAAGAATACGAAACAACCCGCACGAGATGGATAAAGTGGGATGGCAAAACAATGGGTGACTGGGTAGACGAGCTCGAAAATGCAGATCTTCTCATCAATCTCGCCGGGAAAACAGTCAACTGCCGTTACACCGAAAAAAATAAAGCCGAGATCCTCAGCAGTCGTATTGACCCGGTCAATGTACTTGGCCAGGCGATTGCTGCCTGCAAACATCCGCCCTCCTGCTGGATCAATGCATCGTCCGCTACCATTTACCGGGACGCAAGAGACCGGCCGCAGGATGAATTCAATGGCGAGATCAGGGACGATTTCTCCGTGCGTGTTTGTAAGGAATGGGAGCGCGCATTGTATGATCAGCAAACGCCTCACACGCGCAGGATCTCGCTGCGCATGGCCGTTACACTTGGCGCAGGCGGTGTGATGATCCCTTACTTTAACCTGCTGAAATTCGGTCTCGGAGGCCGTCAGGGAGACGGAGGCCAGATGTATAGCTGGATCCATATCCATGATACCTGCAGGATGATTGAATGGATCTTTGAAAATCCTGCACTTGAAGGAAACTACAATTGCTCTTCACCATATCCGGTAACCAATAGTGACTTTATGAAAACCCTTCGCAAAGTAACGGGGCATAACAACGGACTTCCTGCTTATGAATGGATGTTGAAAATAGGAGCTGCTATTATTGGCACGGAAACAGAACTGGTGTTGAAAAGCCGCTGGGTGGTGCCTACGCGGATACTGGAAACCGGATTTGTATTTGCTTATCCCTTTCTGGAAGATGCGTTGAGGGAAGTCATTAGCAAAGTTCCGGTCCGGCAGTACCGGTTGCTTGATTAATAATCAAGTCATCTGCCTGTATTTCTCAAAATATGAATTAAGCAAAACAAGTAACTCGTTATGATTTGTCTTCAAGCCGTTGGTAGAAATATGAACAGGCGATCCATAGCTTCTCGCATTTATCTGCAATATCTTTCTTTTTAAAAGCTTTGTCTCCCGCGATATATATTTTTCAGGTTCTATTAAACCAATTGTTACAAACCGCTGCTTGGATGTTATAGACGCCTGAATCTCTCGTTCGTATATATGAGAGATGTCTGACCACGGTATCAGTCCAAACCTGAAGGCACTGGTGTTATCGTAGATTCCCTGCTCATTTAACACAAGCCCCGGCTCTTTGTCAAGCAATTTCCTGGAGAAAAAAAAGATGCCGAGTAGCCCCATGACAGCCGCGCCATAGGACGCCAGGTACTTAACAATTACATTATTGAATACAGGATTACTTGTCTGCGGGTTGGTAACTATCATCCAAAGTCCGCCAGCCAGAAACAAAACGCAAAAGAATACAAGTTTTGCAAGCTTCATCCGGCTCGGCGGAATTTCTATGTGGCTACTATTTGACATATGGATCTGTTTTCCGGATTAGCACTAATTAAAAATATTTATTTTCAACCAAAGCTAAAGTAAGCTTTGGTTGCTCCTTTCGATTTTGCGAAGATCAAAAAATTCAGCAGGATCCTGATATCAGCACCGAAATTGGTAATACCATAATTATCCGGCACTTCCACCGAATAGTTTCTGAAGTAATCGATATAGTTATCTTCAGCATCCCTCAAACGAAGCTGCTTGTAATAAGCAGGAGTTGCTTTGAGCCTTGCATCCAGTTTTTGCAAAGTATCAATAACCAGATTGATGTCCTTTGAATAAGAAGATACTATTTGTCCTATTTCGCTTTGTATGCTTGCAATTTTCTCTAGGTCCTCTTCCTCTTCAAGTTGATACTCCAGGTAACTTATATCAGGAATATGCATTTCCAAAAGAGGTTTCAGATCGACGCCACTTATGATAGAAATTTGATTGATTTCCTCATCATCATCGTCGTGCTGACGAAAAACAAGCCTCAGAAAAGTTCTGCTCAGATAATAGTTGAAAGCTTCCCTTCTCAAATTCTCTTTGTCCGTAAGAATAGATATATCAATTCCCATTTATTAAAGCCAAGTTTATAAGCCGTCGTTTAATTTTTTTTATGACGGCATTGAAATATACGATTTAAAATTTTCATACTTTATGATGGTTGATACAATGCCTGCCCTGAAAAAATATCTTTTATATTGATGCGCTTGCTTTTATTAATGATACTTTGACCACAACCTGGGATAAAGCTCCGGCAATTGATCCACCGTCCATTCAGTACCTTTTGTTGGAGGAGCGGCAAAATCGTAGTCAAGCCCTTTTTCCCTCGCAACATCCCGGGGGAAAGTTTCATCCTCTTCCTTCCCTGTTATTTTTGAGTATGCTGTGGTGGCGATGTACAGTAGTTCTTCTAAATTTGTATCGGTATCTTTTGAAACTATATCGGCGAGATAGTCTGGATTTTTTAAAGTTTCTTCAAATGTCTTCTGTCCCTGTCCTATCAGCCAACATCTGAAATACAGATATGAGTCATCACTCACCCAGTCCTGTATAATTTTTTGTGCAGCCATTACCTTAAAATCGTCTGCTCCAATTATGAGTTCACGGAATATTATTTCGAACTCTTTTATCTCATCCAGAGAATAGGTGAGGAGTTTTTCAAGAATGATCTTTTCCTGAGCCTGCTTGTTTCCCTTTGATTCGTTGAAGGAATAATCAATGATCTTCCAAAACTCGCGCTTATCCATGTTTTCACCTTTGGCGAATGTTACCATCATTTTTAATTTATTGTCTATTTTCTTATCTGAGGCTTGATTACATCCGGCTATTAAGACGGAAAACACGATGAATAAAATTGAATTTCGCATGATCGTTAAAAATTTCAATTGTACATCCGGGGGTCATTGTTGCATCCCGGCCGCGTCGGCCTGATACGTGATTATCCAGGAAGCTGGTTCCAACAACCGGATAGCTGAAGGAATCGGAAACGGAGGTGAATTTAATCAATGACATGATAATTATCAATATCTGACAGAATATCATACTGTTAGGTACTTACATGCTAAGAAAATTTATTCAAGCAAGATTGGCTGTTAAAAACCAAAAAACAGGTGTAATTTTCTTAATAGTATGATTTTCATATTGTTGTCGCCTCATTAATGAGATCACATTAGTATAGTGGGTATCAGGTTCTGACGGAAACTCAATTAGAATAATCCTTTGGTGAAGAAAGGATAAATTTTCCGGCCCTTTATCCATCGGTATCAAGAGTGCAAATCTGTCAACATTGTCTATTGGCATAAAAATGGGCATAGAAACAATGAAAGGCAGGAGATCTGTTGTGATATAAAATATTCCAGCAGATACTGTATAATGCGTCAGGCATGTAATGGACTTAATGAAGGGTTAGTGCGATATTTCCTGTGAGGATCAACCCTTCAAAAAATAAAACTGGCGACTTTAATGTTACAGATATAAAAACATAAAAGATGGGCAATAAAAAGAAAACACTGGTATTAGGCGCTTCAGATAATCCTTCTCGTTACAGTTATCTTGCAATTAAGAAATTGAGAGGCAATCAGCATCCGGTTGAAGCTATCGGCAAGTTTGCAACAAAAGTGGATGACGTGGATATCATCAAGGAGAAGACTCCTTTCACAGATATAGACACCGTTACACTCTATCTCAATCCTGTGCATCAACGGGATTATTACGACTATATCGTTTCACTACACCCGAAAAGGATCATCTTTAATCCAGGAGCTGAAAATGATGAACTGGCGGAGCTTGCAGTGAAGAATAATATCCAACCAATTGAAGCGTGTACGCTGGTGATGCTCTCTACAGGTCAATATTAATCGCTTCAATAATTTATAGGTACTGAGCATTCAATGAAGGAGATTAAAAGTTAGCTTTTGTCAGTGAGCTTTCATGGGTAGATCTGTTTTACAGCGGGCTATGTCCGCTGGTTTTATCACTATACTGGTCGTAGAATAACTACTATTTTATGATCGTAGTATTTCCTGAAATAAGAAAATAGCGGTGTGAATTGCTTGGAACTTTAAAAAAGTTTATCCAATCTTGCATCACCGTCCCCCTTGAAAGCAGCGCAGGATTCCTGCGTCTGATATATCCTGTCATAAACTCAAGTATCCAATGAACTACCACAAACCCACGGGCATACGCCTGATATGTGCCATTTTCTTATTTGCCAGTCTTTCGCTGAAAGCGCAGGACAGCAAAACGAAAGCTCCGCTTCGTGAGCCTGATTACAACAAACCCAAAATCTTTAATAGTTTACCTGCTTCAATGGAAGTAACTGATGCGGACCTGCAATCGCTTGTTTCGCCCGGTACCAAAAAAAGCAGTGATATCTCTTTACCGCTCGCTGGCGGTAAGCTCAGCCCTTTTACCGGCAAAGTCGCGTACGCATTTTCAAACGACAAAATGCGCACGGTAACCGTCCAATCCACCAGCTTTAATGGCGCCGTACTCACCCTTTCATCTGTTTCCAAATCTGACGGTACGGTCAGGTATACTGGCCGTATCTTCAGTTATCAGCATGGAGATGCTTTTGAGTTACAGCAAAAAGGCGATCATTATTACTGGATCAAAAAGAATCTATATGAAATGATGGCTGAATAGCAGTGCTGTCCAATTATCCAATCCGAAATATCCAATCCTCCTTGTATGAAAAACTATTTACATCACCTGCTTGTATTGCTGCTTTGCGTGCAGCTAAGTTCCCGGGCGAATTCGGTTCCTGTACTGAACAGCTATCCGGCAGCAAATGCAGTTATCTTTCTCGACTTTGATGGTCATACAGATGCAACCGGAAGCTGGTCACCTTTTGGCCCCATTGTATTGGGTCCTTCTGGTATGAGTGACCCTCAGATCATTGAAGCTTTTAATCGCATCGCAGAAGATTTCAGACCCTTTAATATTAATATCACGACTGATTCTACAAAGTACTGGGCAGCACCAGTGTTTCAGCGTACGCGTGTAGTGCTCACCGTTACATCGAGCTGGTACGGAAACAATGCTGGTGGTGTATCCTGGGTTGGCTCATTTAATTGGGGCACCGATACGCCTTGCTTTGTATTTACAGCTTTGCTTGGTTATAATACAAAGAACGTTGCGGAAGCCGCATCGCATGAAGCCGGTCATACACTTGGGCTTCATCACCAGACAAAATATGATGCAGCGTGTAACAAGATAACAGACTATGATCCAGGAGTTGGAACCGGTGAAATTGGCTGGGCTCCCATCATGGGCGTGGGCTACTATCAGAATTTTACACTCTGGCACAATGGTACTACGATCTATGGCTGCGCTTCTTATCAGAATGATCTTGAGATCATCACGTCTGCAGACAATGGATTTGGTTATCGCCCCGATGATCATGGTAAAACATTTGCAACCGCAACAACTCCCGGTTTCACGGCTAACCAATTTGATGTAACAGGTGTGATTGATCGCAGTACGGATCAGGACATTTTCCGTTTTATCATGCCAACCGCAGGGCGTTTACAGATCGATGCTGTTCCTTATAATGTTGGTACTGGCAACGCAGGTTCGGATCTTGATATGCAGGTAAGTTTGTATAATGGTTCAGAAAATCTGTTGAGCATTTACAACCCGGGTAACCTGCTGAATTCAGTAGCAGATACACAACTCAATGCCGGTACTTATTATCTCAAAGTAGAAGGTAAGGGCAATCTCTATGCTCCGGCATACGCGAGTCTTGGCTCCTATTCAATGCATGCAACAATTCAGCCTAACGGAGTTGGCGGTGTTCTTCCTTTAAGAAAGCTTGATCTGAAAGGCAATGTTACCAATGGAAAACACCAGCTTAACTGGCAGATCGAGATTGATGAAAAGATCGCTCAGCAAATACTGGAGATCTCAACAGATGGAAGAACATTTCAGCCGCTTGTTGAATTAACAACAGACACAAGAAATTATATTTATCAGCCATTATCTTCTTCAGCGGTAAGATACCGGGTCAACATTAACATGGAGAATGGTCATCGCTATTATTCAAATAATGTAACGCTTCAACAGCAGGATAGCCGTAATTGGCCACGTGTTGCGGGTAATCCGATACAGGGCAATTCAATTGTGATCAATAGTCCTGGTCAGTTTGATTACACATTGATCGATGCAAATGGTCGTGCGATCACAACCGGCAAACTGGTTAATGGCTTGAATACGATCCAGGCGCCGAACCTTCTGCCGGGCATGTATCTGATGAGATATAGCACAGAAAATGGCCAGCAGACAGAAAAGATAGTCCGTCAATAATAATATTGTTGTTCGCCTTAACAGAACAATAATCCGTATCCCCCTTGATTATCGGAGGTTTTTCTATAACTTAGGAAAACCTCTTTTTATATGCGTTGGAGAAAATTTAATGGCGAAATGATTGATCTCCCGATTATCAATGCTGTTGAACATGCCATCAAGCGCGAGACTGCTGCCGGCTTCCGGCTTAAAGTCTGCATTGGCACTGACTCACAGGTAAAAGGGAAAGAAACAGAATTTGCAACTGTAATTGTATTTCTTCGCGAAGGTCATGGTGGATTTATGTTCATCCACAATGAAAAGACCCGTCAGCAATTTACCATCAAAGAACGTATGCTGATGGAAGTAGCCAAGAGTATTGAGATTGCGTATGAGCTCTGCAACCTGTTCACAGTTTATCATGTGGATATGGAAGTGCATGCGGACATTAACACGAATCCGCATTTCAAGAGTAATGACGCGCTCAAAGAAGCGATGGGCTACATCCTTGGGATGGGCTTTGCATTTAAAGCAAAACCTGAAGCGTTTGCAAGCAGCAGTTGCGCGAACAAAGTGGTGAACTAGTCATCACATGCACCCACTTACCAACCCGTTAATACAGGGAAATTCCCTGTACAGGGCTTTGTCTCCCCCAGTTTTTCTGATTTTGCGATTGTCTTCTGATTTTTAGCACTTCGTTGTATGAATATAACGCCATCGGAAACTTAAAGATCGCGGGATAGTTGGCCAGGAAGGGTGATCATGGCAGAAAGCTGGGGAGTGTAATAATTTTAAAGTTTAAATGTTTGAAGGTTTAAGGGTTGAGGGTTGAGATGCTTATTTAAAATCTTTCGGAAAGTAAATAGTCCCTGATTCCGGAAGGAGATCGGAGTAACGTTGGGGGACTGACGACTTCGGTTGAATGATTGATGGACTAATCTCCCGGGAGTTTTTTCTTAGTAGTGCGGACTAAAGTCGCAGTTAAGCTGCGTACGACGATCGCTGACGCGCTTCCCACTTGCAACTTCGCGCGCAATTTGCGACGCTTTTATAGGAAGCGATCGGAAAAAGCACTACTGGCTGGCAGGGTGTTAAGCTGCTTCCGGTAGTGCACACACGC
>VFQP010000772.1_pt1 | contig 52693 bp, 49 predicted proteins | sample 3512351 | NCBI WGS metagenome assembly VFQP01 (sample SAMN10412372, study PRJNA504923) | tailings metagenome | isolation source: Relicate 1 Philex TSF1 revegetated site | place: Philippines: Tuba, Benguet | collected 2017-08-29 | reverse complement strand
CAGGGCTCTCGCGGTGGTTCTTCGAAGACCGCATCGCGCCCGTCACGCTGAACGAATCCTCGGCGGCCTGATCGGCGCGGCGCTGGTCGGCACGTTCCTCGGCATCTTCATGTCGTACTGCGTGGTCGGGCCGATCGCGACCAAGATCAAGATCGTGCGCGAGAAGAAGAACCGCCTCTACGTCATCGTGAAGCAGACGCTGCTCGCCTACATGAACGGCTCGCTTCCGCAGGTGGCGATCGAGTTCGGCCGCAAGACCATCTCCTCATACGATCGCCCCTCCATCGACGCCGTCGAGCAGAGCACGCTCAACGCCGGCGGTGACAAGAAGGCCGCCTGAACCATGGTGCCCATGCAGAGCGGCGCGGCGTGACAATGGCAAGTCCCGGCAACCCGGCCGAAACCAGGGCCTACATCATCGAGCGCCTGGTCGGCGACACGGGCGAACCCGAACTGGTGATCGCCTCGGCCAGAGCCATGGCGGAGCGGGCCGTTTCCGGGATCCTGGACGGGCTCGTCGCGGCCTTCGGCGCGGCACCCGCTGTCGAGGTCAAGGCTGTCGAGACGTCCCGTTTCGCCGACGCGCGCCCGACATCGCCCGCGGCGCACGCGCTCGTCGTCGCGGCGAGCACGTCATCGCCCGACGCCCTCGTCATCCAGCTCGACCCTCCGGGGGTTGCATTGCTTGTCAGCACGCTGTTTGGCGGCGACCCCGACCTGCCGGTCGCGCCGATCGAGCGGCCGCTGTCGCCGACCGAAATCGACGTCGCCACGACCGCGTTCGGCGTGGTCGCCAACGTGCTGAACGGCTCCGGCTCGCGTTCGCTCGACATCAAGCTGCCGCTGCCGGCGGCGGTCACCGGGCCGGACATCACCCGGCTGGTGCTGCGCGACGGACCGGCCGCGCGCATCGACTTCGCCCTGAAGACCAACGCCAGCAGCGGCATCATCAGCGTTTTCATGCCGCAGCGCGTGCTGCTCAAGCACCGCAGCGAGGCTGGCCACGAGGCCGTCGAGCGCGCCGCCGAGTGGCGCGCCCGCTTCAACGACGAGGTCATGCGCTCCAACGTATCGCTGGAAGCGACCATGCCGCTGTCGCAGCTGACGCTGGGCGACATCGCGTCGCTCCGGGCCGGCGACATCGTGGCGCTCGACGAGGGAGCGCAGGCGGAAGTGAAGCTGGCCTCGCGCGGCCAGGTGCTGTTCGTCTGCGAATTCGGCCGCCTCGGCCAGAACTATACCGTCAGGGTCCGGCACGCCTACGATGCCGGACAGGATTTCATGGACGGGCTGATGCCGGCGGAAATCGGTGAAGCCCTCAGGAGGGTCTCATGAGCGAACCCGAAGCGACAGCCGGCGAACTGCCGGACGACCAGCTGAACCGGGCGATCGAGGAACTCAAGGGCGTCCTTCACGACGACGCTTCCGCCGCCCCGATGGCGCTCGATCGCGGCCAGCCCAACACCGCCGTCATCATGGGCATTCCGGTCGACGTTCAGATCGTGCTCGGCTCCACCGAGATGCCGGTCTCCGAACTGATGGCGCTCCAGAAGGGATCGACTGTCGCACTGAACCGCCGGATCGGCGAACCGGTTGACGTCGTCGTCAATGGACGCAAGATCGCGCGCGGCGAGATCACGGTGCTGGAGAGCGACCCGTCGCGATTCGGCATCAAGCTCACCGACATCATCACCGCGAAGGCCGGCTGACGGCCGCGCGGGGCTGCGGGAGAAGCGGATGGGTGCGATCGACCATCTCACGAAGGCCCAGAAGGCGGCGGCCATCCTCGTCGCCATGGGCAAGCCGGCCGCCGCGCGCCTGCTGAAGTTCTTCAAGCACGAGGAACTGAAGGCGCTGATCGACGCGGCGCGCCTGCTGCGCACCATTCCGCAGGCGGACCTCGAGAAGATCGTCGCCGAATTCGAGTCCGAGTTCACCGAGGGTGCCGGCCTGCTCGATTCCGCCGACAAGATGGACACGATCCTGAACGAGACGCTGACGGCGGAGGAAATGGACGCGCTGATGGGCAAGACCAAGCCCGAGGAAGCGCATGCCGCGCCGGAATCCATCTGGCCGACGGTCGAGAAGCTCGATCCGGCCCGCCTTGGCGCCTTCGTGGCGGCCGAGCATCCCCAGACAGCCGCCGTGGTGCTGTCGAAGCTGTCGCCGCAGTCGGCCGCCAACGTGCTCCTGACGCTCGAAAAGCCGGTGCGCGCCGAAGTCATCAAGCGCATGATGACGACTTCCAAGGTGCCCGACGCTGCGGTGACCATCGTCGAGGGCCAGATCAAGGCCAGGCTCCTGGTCGAGAGCGCCTCGAAGGACAATTCGGCCGGCCAGTCGCGCGTCGCCAGCGTGCTCAACGAACTGGACAAGACGAAGCTGGACGAGGTCATGGATGACCTCGCCGCCTCCGGCGCGCCGGACCTCGATGCCATCCGCTCGCGGCTCTTCGCCTTCGAGGACATCCTGCTGCTCACCCAGAAGGCCCGTGTCAGCCTGTTCGACGGACTGTCGACGGAGATCGTCACGCTGGCGCTGCGCAACGCCGATCCGGCGATGGTCGAGGCCGTGCTCTCGTCGATCGGCGCGCGTTCGCGCCGCATGATCGAGGCGGAACTCGGCCAGGGGTCGGACGGGATCGCCGTCGACGAAATCAACCGCGCCCGCAAGTCGATCGCCTCGACCGCGATCAGGCTGGCGCGGGAAGGCGCGTTCGAGCTGCCGTCGAGCGAGAAGGACAAGGCTGCTTAGCGCAGCCCTTCTCCCATGGCCGACGGCGCCGACAAGGACAGCAAGACAGAAGAAGCGACCGAAAAGAAGGTCCGCGACACGATCGAGAAAGGCCAGCTTCCGCAATCCAAGGAAGCGCCGATCCTCGCCTCCTTCGTCGCGATCCTTGTGTTCACGGTCTTCTTCGCCCGCGAGAGCATCGCGGGGATGGCGGTCTTCCTCGCAGGTTTCCTCGAGAAGCCCGAAGCCTGGCCGATGGACACCGAGCACGACGTCGTGACGATCTACAAATCGGTGCTCTGGCAGATGGGCGGCGGGATCGCCTCGATCCTGATCCTGCTGATGGTCGCCGGCGTCGTCGCCTCGACCTTCCAGCACGCTCCCGGCTTCGTGCTGGAACGCATCCGTCCGCAGGCGTCGCGCATCTCGCTCTCGCAGGGCTGGCAGCGCCTGTTCGGCGCCAAGGGCTGGATCGAGTTCCTGAAGTCGGTCGCCAAGCTCGCCTTCGTCATCGGCGTGCTCGTATTTGCGTTGAGCGACGCACGCGAGAAGCTGCTGGCCGGCATGATCATGCATCCGGTCGCGTTCGCGGCCGTGATGCGCGACATCGCGATCCAGGTGCTGATCTCGATCACGCTCGTGATGGTCGCGATCGCCGTCTTCGACGTCGTCTGGTCCCGCTTCACCTGGCGCCAGGACATCATGATGACGAAGCAGGAGGTCAAGGACGAGCACAAGCAGAGCGAAGGCGACCCGATCGTCAAGATGCGCCTGCGGTCGCTCGCCCGCGACCGCGCCCGCAACCGGATGATGGCGGCGGTGCCGCGCGCGACGCTGATCATCGCCAACCCCACACACTTCTCGATCGCGCTGCGCTACGTGCGCGAGGAGGACAGCGCGCCGATCGTGGTAGCCAAGGGGCAGGACCTCGTGGCGCTCAAGATCCGCGAGATCGCCGAGGCCAACGGCATCCCGATCTTCGAGGACGTGGCGCTCGCGCGCTCCATGTACAAACAAGTTTCGGTCGATACCGTGATCCCCATGCAGTTCTACCATGCGGTCGCAGAGCTCGTCCGCATCGTCTACGCGCGCAAGGGTCAGTCAGGGGCCAACCGAGTTAAGCAATGATACGGCAGCCGCATTCCGAGATACGCGAGCAGATCGTCGCTGAAACCATCCGCGAGGTGGTGAGCGAACTCAGGATGATCGACGTGGCGGACTACATCGCCTTCATCCGCATGGAGCGCTTCTCGACCATCGACGATCTCGTGAAAAGTGCCGCAGAGCGCTACCTGATGCCCGGCACGCTCGGCCTCGGGCACGGCGGCGACGCGCTGGTGGACTGGGCCGAGGCGCCGCGCATCGTGCTCGACCTGGAGCTGAAACCGAAGGGCGCGACCGTCTACTTCGCGCTGTCGCTGACCGCGGAGATGGCCGGCGTCGAGGTCAACTACGTATCCTTCGACGAGCCGGACGAGGATCCGGACCGCAACACCGACTATCTGCGGATTGCGCTGGACGGGTCGCGGATCAGGCGGATGGATGCCGACCTGGCGGCCTAGGAGCGACCCACATTCCGGTGATGCCCGCCTGCGACTGACGACTACTCGATCAGGCCGAGCCTGAGCGCCTTGGCGACCGCGTGCATGCGGTTGACCGCGTCGAGCTTCTGCGCGCCGTTGGTCAGGTACTGGTTCGCGGTATGGACCGACAGACCGAGATGGGCGGCGATCTGCTCGCTGGTCAGGCCGTTGGCGGTGAGCCGCAGGCACTCAAGCTCGCGCTTCGACATCGACGGCATCTTGCCGGACTCGAGCGGCCTCAGCATGGTCACGGCGGAGAACAGGGTGAAGCAGCGGCCGTGCGTCTCGCAGAGCAGGCGCTCGTCCAGCGATATGTCCGGACCGACGAAGGTGACGAGGCCGCAGAGCCCTCGGTCGGTGTGGACGGGAAAGCCGATGCCCGACTGGCCGGGCGGACCCTGGATCGGCGATCCCAGCATCGGGATTGCCTCCATCGCGGCCCGCCAGGGGCTTTGCGGATCGTCGCACCACCAGACCGGCGTGGTCATCGTCGCGACGTGGCGGACAGCGGCCTCGCCGAGCGCCGACTGCAGCGAACGGGTGCGCGGCGAGAGGCCGGGATAGGCGGAATCGAGGCATGGCACCATGCGGCTGCGATCGACCGAGGGCGCCGCGAAGAACAGCGCGAATTCGGTCGCGTTGATGTCGACGGCGATCCAGCGGCCGCGGCGCGAGGCATCGGGCATGGTCAGCGAATGGTGGTGCTCGCCGGCCGGCAGCGACGCGCCGAAGGGGTTCCGATGGTCGGAGACCGTCACCTTCGCCGTGCCGTTCCCAGTCATCGTCAGATGATCCCGTTACGGATGGCCGTGGCGATCGCCGCGGCGCGGTTGCTGGCGGAGAATTTCTGGATCGCGTGGGCGATGTAGCTGTTCACGGTGTTGGAGGAGACGCCGAGGATCAGCGCGACCTCGTCGGTCGTCTTGCCCTCGGACACCCAGTTCAGACACTCGCGCTCGCGGTCCGACAGAGGGTTCTCGGCTGCTGCCGCGGTGAGGAGCGCAGGCGCCTGGGAGAGCGCGTAGCAGCAGCGCATCTGCGCCCAGCAGAGCGCGTCCTGGTCGATGGTGCCGGGCTCTTCGGACGACAGGAGCAGGAACAGGCGCTGGCGGCCGACATGGATGCGCAGGCTGACGATCTCGGCGTGTCCGAGCACGTCGAGCAGCTTGGCCTTCTGCCCGTCGACCGGGACCTGCAAGGCCGGTGCGTTGCGCGCGACCAGCGGACGCGGCTTCTCGCCGGGACCGGCCGACCCGCTGCTCTTCGCGATGGCGGCGATCGTCTCGTAGCTGGCGAGCTGGATGGCGTCCCAGAGCCAGTTCGAGGCGACGATCCTGAGATCGCTCGACTGCTGGTCGCTGGTGACTGCTGCGAGCATGTAGCTGTCGGCGTCGACGGCCTCGATCAGTTCCATCAGGAAACCGGTGAGATCGCCCCGCGTGGCGATCGGCGCGGTTCTCGCAACTGAGGGCGTAAGTTCAATATTCGTCATCGACAGTACTAATCGGAATCCTGTTGGCCGGCCCGAAGCCCTCGCAGCTTCGACGCCTGGTTTACGCCTCACGTTTCACGAAGAGCGCCGAACAGGCGCACAGGATACGCTTCCGCCGAATCCATGAAGGTTCGCGAAACCGACCGCGAGTGGCCCGGGAAGACCCGGATCATCGGATTTTGGTGTTCGCCTGGCCCCCGTCGACCGGCTGATTCGGGTTCAATCTATCCGTAGAAGAATCGGGTTTCAAAGGGGTGGAATCGCAAATTCGTACAAGACCCAGAACCGACTCGCTTTTTTCTTTGCGGCGACGATGATCGGCTGAATCGGCATGGTCGGTTCGCCGCCGGAGGAAGCATGAAAAGGTCACGCGTCAACCAGATCATCCGCGAGGGCGAGGCGTTCATCCGCTCGTTCGGTCAGGTACTTCCGCCGTTCGCCAACTGGTCGCCGGCCGAGCTTGCCCGGCGCCGGCCGCCGGGCATCGTCGATGCCCGGCTCGGCTGGGACATTACCGACTACGGACAGGGCCGGTTCGACGAACTCGGCCTCTTCCTCTTCACCGCGCGCAACGGCCGCGCCGCCGACCTGGCGGCAGGCGGCGGCATGCTCTACGCCGAAAAGGTCATGATCTCGCGGCGCGACCAGCTCTCGCCGATGCATCGCCATGTCGTGAAGGCCGAGGACATCATCAACCGCGGCGGCGGGACGCTGGTGATCGAGCTGTTCGCTTCGGCGCCGGACGGGTCGATCGACCGCCAGGCCGGCCTGGAAGTTCCGACCGACGGGGTGATGCGCAGCGTCGAGGCCGGCGGCAAGCTGCAGCTCGCGCCGGGCGAGAGCGTGACGCTGATGCCCGGTGTCTGGCACGCCTTCTGGGGCGAGGGCGCCGACGTGCTGATCGGCGAGGTGTCGACCGTCAATGACGACCTGACGGACAATGTCTTTGCCGATCCGATCGGGCGCTTCTCGTCGATCGAGGAGGACGAGGAGCCTATCAGGCTGCTCGTCTCGGACTACGATCGCTGGCTCGCCTGAGGGCTATCCGAAGAAAACCCAGCCGGCGATCAGGAAGGTCGGGATCAGCACAGCGCCCGACCAGAGCATGTAGCCGAAGAAGCTCGGCATCGCGACGCCGCGCTCGCGGGCGATGGCGTAGACCATGAAGTTCGGCGCGTTGCCGATGTAGGTGTTGGCACCCATGAAGACCGCGCCGGCCGAGATCGCCGCCAGCGTCGTCGCCAGCGACGTCATCAGTGTCTGCGGGTCGCCGCCGGCGAGCTCGAAGAACACGATGTAGGTCGGCGCGTTGTCTAGGAACGAAGAGAGCACGCCCGTCATCCAGAAATAGGCGAGGTCGTTCGGCTGCCCGTCGGGGCCGGTGACCAGCGCAACCAGTGGCGCCAGCGCTCCGCTCATGCCGGCCTTGAGGATGGCGATCACCGGGATGATGCAGATGAAGATGCAGGCGAAGAGCTTCGCCACTTCGAGGATGGGACCCCAACCGAAGCCGTTGGCGCGGCGGTATTCCCTGGGCGTCAGACGCAGCGAGGCGATTGCCAAGAGGATGATGATCATGTCGCGGACGACGTTCTGCAGCTCGACATGCGCGTCGAACACGACAAACTCAATGCCCGGTTTCCACATGGCCGACAACAGGATCGCGCCGATCACGCCGGCGAGCAGCGGGATGTTGACGAGGCCCATGATGCGGACCGCCGAATCCGGCGTCGGGTCCTTGATCTTGGGCAGGCCTTCCTCGCGCCTGTGAAGATAGGTGTCGAGGACTAAAAAGGCGGCAAGCACGATGCCGCCGACCAGCAGCATCTCCGGCAGAAGGTGGGTCGTCGTCCAGAAGAAGTCGACGCCGCGCAGGAAGCCGACGAAAAGCGGCGGGTCGCCGAGCGGGGTCAGCGAGCCGCCGATGTTGGACACCAGGAAGATGAAGAAGATGACGACATGGGCGTTGAACGGCCGGTTGTCGTTGGCGCGGATGATCGGCCGGATCAGGATCATCGAGGCGCCCGTCGTGCCGACGATCGAGGCAAGGAAGGCGCCGACCGTCAGGATGCCGGCGTTGACCAGCGGCGTGCCGTGGATGTTGCCTGCGACCAGGATGCCGCCTGAGATGGTGAAAAGGCCGAAGAGCAGGATGATGAAGGAGACGTACTCCAGGAGCATGGTGTGCGAGATGGCGGCGAGCGCAGCGCCGCCGCCGAATGCCAGGAACATCGGCACCGCCGCGGCGAGTCCCCAGAACAGCGCGAACTTGCCGTAGTGGTGTTCCCAGACATGGGGGAAAAGCACCGGTCCGGTGGCGATCGACAGCAGGATGCCCACGAAGGGCAGGGCCCAGAGAAGCGACATGGCCTCGCCGGGAAGAGCCTCGGCTGCCGCGGCGGGTGTCAGCCCGGCCACGAGAAGAAGACCAGCTCCCGCCAGGCGGGCAAACAGGCTCCGTCCGAATGTCATGTCGCGTCCTCCCGTTCCCAGTCGAGTAGCGGGGGAAGGGCAGCGTGGCAACCGGGTGGCGGGATCAGTCGACGGGGACCATGACGTCGGAGGCCTTGACCACCGCGTAGGCCTTCATGCCTTTCGCCAGCTTCAGGTCGTCCACGGCCGCATTGGTGATGGACGCTGTCACGACCGTCCCGCCTGTGTCGATGCGGACATGCGCTGTCGTTGCGCCGCGCACCACCTCTACCACCTTGCCGTCCAGCATGTTCCTCGCGCTGATCTTCATCGTGATGCCTCCAGTCCGGTCGACCATCGAAGGCGACACTACGCTTGTATCTTTCCGTAGATATCGACTGGCGGTCAATCGCCGCAGATTTCCTCCATCTTTGCGCTGTTGACGCCGCGAGCGGCGACGTTGTTATATCCATAAGAACATATCGAAGCTCGCAATGCGCCATTCTCGGAAAGGGAGAGACCATGCTGACCACCCGGACAATCCGTGCGGGCCTCGCCGCGCTTGCGCTGAGCCTCCTGCCCGCTGCCGCGCATGCGCAGGAAAACGTGACGGTGTTCGCGGCCGCCAGCCTCAAGAACGCGCTCGACAGGGTGAACGGCGCCTGCGAGGCCGAGGTCGGCGAGAAGGCGACGATCTCCTACGCGGCAAGCTCGGCGCTGGCGAAGCAGATCGAGGAAGGCGCGCCGGCCGACGTGTTCATGTCCGCCGACCTCGACTGGATGAAATACCTGTCGGACAAGAATCTGACGAAGAAGGACACCGAGACGCAGTTGCTCGGAAACTCGATCGTGCTTGTCGCGCCTGCCGATTCCAGCGTGGCGCTGGAGATCGCGCCCAACTTCGACCTCGCCGGCGCGCTGGGCGACGGCAAGCTGGCGATGGCCAACGTCGAATCCGTGCCGGCCGGCAAATACGGCAAGGCGGCGCTGGAGAAGCTGGGCGTCTGGGCGGCCGTGGAGGGCAAGGTCGCGCAGGCCGAGAACGTGCGCGCTGCGCTGGCGCTGGTCGCCACCGGCGAGGCGGCGCTCGGCATCGTCTACAAGACCGACGCAAACGCGGAGCCGAAGGTAAAGGCCGTGGGCACCTTCCCTGCCGACAGCCATCCGGCGATCGTCTACCCGGTTGCGCAGACGGCAGGTTCCAAGGATGATGACACGCCTGCCTTCCTGACGTGCCTGAAGTCGCCGAAGGCAGCGGAGCTTTTCGCCGCGCAGGGCTTCACCGTCCTCGCCAAATAGCGGGTCGATCCTGAGCATGGAGTGGCTAGACCTCAGTCCTGACGAATGGACCGCGGTCCGCCTCTCCATCAGAGTTTCGATCTGGGCGACGGTCGCCAGCCTGCCGTTCGGGATCTTCGTCGCCTGGCTGCTCGCCAGGCGCAACTTCTGGGGCAAGTCGGTCCTCAACGGGATCGTCCACCTACCGCTGATCCTGCCGCCCGTCGTGACCGGCTACCTGCTGCTGCTCACCTTCGGCCGGCGCGGACCGGTCGGCTCCTTCCTTGACCAGACTTTCGGCATCGTCTTCTCCTTCCGCTGGACCGGCGCGGCGCTCGCCTGCGGGATCATGGCGTTCCCGCTGATGGTCCGGGCGATACGGCTGTCGATCGAGGCGGTCGACCGCAAGCTCGAGGCCGCGGCCGGGACGCTCGGCGCCAGTCCGGCCTGGGTGTTCGCGACCGTCACCCTGCCGCTGATCCTGCCCGGCATCATCGCCGGCATGATCCTCGCCTTCGCCAAGGCCATGGGCGAATTCGGCGCGACGATCACCTTCGTCTCCAACATCCCCGGCGAGACGCAGACGCTGCCGTCGGCGATCTACACCTTCACGCAGGTGCCGGGGGGCGATCTCGGGGCGCTGAGGCTGACGCTCGTCTCCATCGCCATCGCAATGGTGGCGCTGATCGCGTCGGAGGCGCTGGCGCGGCGTGTCAGCCGGCGGCTGGACATCGAATGAGCCTCTCCGTCTCCGTCCGGCACAGGCTCGGCGCGTTCGATCTCGACGCGGCGTTTGAAAGCAAGGGGCGCCTGACGGCGCTGTTCGGACCCTCGGGCTCCGGCAAGACGTCGCTGGTCAACCTGATCGGCGGGCTGGCGCGCCCGGAACAGGGCAGGATCGCGGTCGACGGCCGCGTGCTGGTCGATACGGCATCGCGCATCTTCCTGCCGCCGCACCGCCGCCGCGTCGGCTATGTCTTCCAGGATGCGCGGCTCTTCCCGCATCTCACGGTCAACCAGAACCTGCGCTACGGGCGATTTTTCACGCCCGCTGCCCAGCGCTACGCCGATTTCGACGGCGTCGTCGACCTGCTGGGCATCGGCCACCTGATGTCGCGACGCCCGGCCATGCTGTCCGGCGGCGAGAAGCAGCGCGTCGCGATCGGCAGGGCCCTGCTGGCGAGCCCACGCCTGCTGCTGATGGACGAGCCGCTCGCCTCGCTCGACGAGCAGCGCAAGGCCGAGGTCATGCCCTACATCGAGCGGCTGCGCGACGAGAGCCGGATTCCGATCGTCTATGTCAGCCACTCGGTGGCGGAAGTGTCGCGGCTGGCGACCGACGTCGTGGCGATGGCCGGAGGACGGGTCACCGCCGCGGGTGCGGCGAGCGACGTGCTGGCGCGGCTCGACCTGCTGCCGGCCGGCGAGCGCGACGAGGGCGGTTCGGTTATCGACCTCGACGTGGTCGGCCACGACGAGACGTATGGACTGACCGTGCTGGCCTCCCGTGCCGGCGAGTGGCGACTGGCGCGTGTCGCCGCGCCGGTCGGTGCGAAGGTCAGGGCGAGGGTGCGCGCCCGAGACGTGATGCTGGCGACCGAGAAGCCATCGGGCGTCAGCGCGCTGAACGTGCTGCCGGGACGCGTGGTGGAGATCGCGACGGGCCAGGGCGCCGAGGCGCTGGTGACGCTTGACTGCAACGGCGACCGCCTCGCCGCAAGGATCACACGCCGCTCCGTCGACGGGCTCGGTCTCGGCCTGGGGACAGCGGCCTACGCCATCGTCAAGGCCGTGACCTTCGACCAGGGCAACGCGCCGCATGCGAGACCACGGGACGGCAACTGACCGACTTGCAGCGCCGCGTCGGCGCGTTATGGTGTCGAAGCCATAGCGCCAGGATCGCCATGCCTTCGCTCAGCCTGAGAATAAACCTCGACCCGGACGGCCGGATCGGCCCCGGAAAGATCGAACTGCTGGAGCAGATCGCGGCCTTCGGTTCAATCTCGGCCGGCGCGCGGCAGATGCAGATGTCCTACAAGCATGCCTGGGATCTGGTCGAGGAGATGAACACCATCTTCGGCAAGCCGCTGGTGGCCGCGCAGACCGGCGGGAAGAAAGGGGGCGGCGCGACGCTGACGCCTGTCGGGCTCGCCGTGGTCAGCCGCTTCCGGGCGATCGAGCGCGCCGCGCTCGCGGCGGCCGACAGGCACCTGCAAGCCTTGCAGGCGGAGATCGACGCCGCCTGACGTCAGTTCGAGGGCGGGCCTCCGGGTGGATTCGCGCCCCCGTCCTTGTAGTCGTACAGATAGAGCCATGCGCCGTAGACGGCCATGGCGGCGACGAGCGTGCCCCAGCCGGTGGCGCCGTTGTAGAATTCGAAGGCCGACCACGCGACGCAGAAGGCGACCAAGGCGACGCGGCGCCAGAGCGGCCGCAGGAATGCAGGGGTGTCGTTCATCCCCGCACCCTAGCAAGGTTGGATACCCGGCGCGAGCCGGGCACCCGTCAATGCTCCGCGCGCACGATCGCCGCGCCGTCGGCCATCGCCTTCATCTTGCCGAAGGCGACTTCGCGCGGCAGGTACTTGAGCCCGCAGTCCGGCGCGATGACGAGGCGCGACGCCTCGACATAGGGCAGCGCGCGCCGGATGCGCCCCGCGACCGTCTCCGGCGTCTCGACGTTCATGTCGGAGAGATCGAGCACGCCGAGCACGATGGTCTTGCCCGGCAGCTTCGCCAGAACGGACGTGTCGAGGTTCGACTGGGCGGTCTCGATCGAGACGCCCTTGATCGCGGTGTCGGCAAGCTCGGGCAGGAAGTTGTAGCCGTTCGGCCGCTCGTGGATGATCGCCGCGTAGCCGAAGCAGATGTGCAGAACCGTCTCACCCTTGACCCCGTCGAGGGCCCTGGCCAGCGCCTTCAGGCCGTACTCGCGCGCCTTGGCCGGCCGTGCCTGCATGTAAGGCTCGTCGATCTGCACGATGTCGGCGCCGGCCGCGAACAGGTCCTTGATCTCCTCGTTGACGGCGGCGGCGTAGTCGACGGCTAGTTCCTCCTCGCTCTTGTAGAAGTCGTTCTGGGCCTGCTGCGACATGGTGAAGGGGCCGGGCACGGTAATCTTGATCGTCCGGTCGGTATTGGCGCGCAGGAACTGAACGTCGCGGGTCTCCACGGCATGCTTGCGGCGGATCCTGCCGGTGACGCGTGGCACCGGGTTCGGGTGGCCGGAGCGGTCGAGCGCGGTGCCAGGGTTGTCGATGTCGACGCCTTCCAGCGCCGTCGCGAAGCGGTTCGAATAGCTTTCGCGGCGCATCTCGCCGTCGGTGATGATGTCGAGGCCGGCGCGCTCCTGGTCGCGGATGGCGAGCAGCGTCGCGTCGTCCTGCGCCTGGTCGAGGTGTTCGGGCGCGACGCGCCATAGTTCACGGGCGCGGACGCGCGGCGGGAAGCGGCCCGCCAGCTTCTTGCGGTCGATCAGCCATTCGGGCTGGGCGTAGGAGCCGACCAGCGAGGTCGGGAAGAGCGGGAGCTTGCGGCTCATCGTGCGTTGTCTCCGTCGGCGTCACCAAAGAGATCGCGCTTGATGCCGGCCGCCTCGAACAGATAGTCGCGGCTCTGCTCAAGCTCGCGGCGCAGCTTGGGGATGTCGCAGTCGAGCAGTTCGCCCTTCCACTTGCGCACCTTGCCGGCGACGATGACCGTGTCGACGTTCGAGCGTTCCATCAGCGTGACGACGGCGCCGGGCACGTTGTTCAGCGGCGCGACGTTGATGGCGTTGGCGTCGAGCAGGATGATGTCGGCTTCCTTGCCGGGCGTCAGGCTGCCGGTCTTGCGGTCGAGCCTGAGGCCCTTCGCGCCCTCGACCGTGGCGAAGCGGATCACGTCGCGCGCCGTCAGCAGCTGCGGCAGGCCGGTCTCGCCGGCGAGCGCCTTCTCGTTGATGAAGGAGCGCTGCAGCGTGATGGCCGAGCGCATCTGCGTGAAGGGGTCGGCCGTCATCGTGCATTCTACGTCGGTGGAGAGCGACGGCGACATGCCCATGTCGAGCGCCTTCTGGATCGGCGGCATGCCGTGGCGCATCTGCATCTCAATCGGCACGGAGAGCGAGACATGGGCGCCGGCGTCGGCCGCCGCCTTCCAGGCAAGGTCGCTCATGCCCGTCATGTGGATGAAGATGTTGTCGGGCCCGAACATGCCGGATTGCGCCAGCTGGTCGAAGGTCGGCCGCATGCCGAAGGTACCGACGACGTGCAGCGCGACAGGCAGGCCGAGTTCGCGGCCGATCTGCCAGGACTTCTCGTAACCCGGAATGTAGATCTCGCCGCCCATCACCATCGAGGTCAGCTGGTCGTCGGACGAGAAGTGCGTCGAGCGCAGCCGGTGCGCGTCGTCGGGATACTTCAGCTTGTCGCCCCAGCCCTCGAAGTAGCCGAACACGCCGCGCCGGCCGGAGTCCTTCAACGCCTGCACGACCGCGTCGGAATGCTCGGGCGAGTGGTGGATCTGCGAGACATCCATGACGGTGGTGACACCGGCATCGAGCTGCGACAGTGAGCCGAACAGCTCGTTGATGTGCACGTCCTGCGGCCGATAGACCATCGAGAACTTGAGAAGAACGTATTCGTAGTAGTTGATGGCGCCCTGCGGCGTGGTGTCGTTCACCAGGATGCCGTCGGCGAGGAAACTGCGGAGCGCGGTCTCGAACTGGTGGTGGTGGGTGTCGATGAAGCCCGGCATGACGACCATGCCGTCGGCGTCGATCACTTCGGCGCCGGCCGCGTCGAGGTTGGCGCCGACCGCCTCGATCTTCTTGCCGTTCACCAGCACGTCGCCCCTGGCGAAGTCGCCGACCCTGGGGTCCATGCTGAGCACGTAGCCGCCGCGGATCAGGTAGCGCCGGCCCGCCCCGCCGGTGCCGGCCGGCAGGCGATGCGTCGCCGCCGAACCGCCGGTACCGCCGCCCGCGCCCATTGCCATGCGCGGAAAATTGCGACGCACGGACGAGCCGGCGCGCCAGGGCCCGCCCTCACAGTAGATGCACATGACTTCTCCTCCCAAGAGACCGTGCGGCAGGCCGGGCCTGCTATGAGTTTTCGCTGTGCGAAAATATTTTCGTAATCAGGCTAACGCGCGACGAAGGCGGCTGTCAACGCCTCGGGCAGCGCAAGGCGCTAGCGGGTGCCGATGATGGATTCGAGGACGGGGTAGCGCGAGAGGGTCTGCGCGATGCGGCCGGCGGAGAGGCGGAGTTCCTGGAGCCGGTTCGTGACGAGATCCTCGGCCTTGACGACGCCGCTGTAGCCCGACGAGTTGAGCGCGGCGATGGTGCGGCCAGACGCGCCGCGGATCGGCACCGCCAGCGCGGTGATGCCGTAATCCAGCTGGTCGACAGTTGTGGCGTAGTTCTTCTCGCGGACCTCTTCCACAAGGGCGCGCAACTCGCCCTTGTCAACGATAGTCATCTTGGTGAGCGCCACCGGCTCGACCTCGCGCAGATAGCGGTCGAAGTCGGCGTCCGGCAAGCCGGCGAGCAGCACGCGGCCGAGCGAAGTGGCATGGGCCGGATAGCGGACACCGACGACAGCGGTCGGTCGGCGGGCGCGCTGCTCCGAATAGTGGGCGACGTAAATGACGTCATGGCCTTCCAGCGTCGCAACGGACGAGGCGTCGCCGAAGGTGCCGACGAGGCGGCGGAGTTCCGGCTGCAGAACCTCATCGACCCTGGCCGAGAAATAGAAGGCCGAGCCGAGGCTCATGACCTTCGGACGCAAGTGGAAGCGCTTGCTGGTCTGGCCGACATAGCCCATGGCCTGAAGCGTGATGAGGCTGCGCCGCGCCGCCGCCGGCGAGAGGCCGACCCGGCGCGCCACGTCGCTCAGCGTCATCTCGGCATGCTGCGAATCAAAACTCTCGAGGATCAGCAGGCCTTTCGCCAACGCCTCGACGAACTCGGCGGGGCGGGCGCTGTCCAGATTGTCGTCCAGCATCGACAGGTTCCTAGCGGCGCCGGGAATCAGCCCTCCGGCGCCATGACGAAATCGAATTTGAGCATGGCGTCGGGCTTGCGCTCAAGCGACAGGTTGCCCGCCTTGTCCGCCTTGTAGGGCTCGACCTTGCCGATCAGCGAACGCCGCACGCCGAACACCGCGTCGTTGTCGATGTATTCGGTGTTCTCGAAGAATACCTCGGTGACGTTGGTGCGCATGCCCTTGGCCCGCAGCATGAAGTGCAGGTGCGATGCCCGCCAGTTGTGGCGGGCGCCGGCGCGCAGCAACTCGCCGACCGGGCCGTCGTCAGGCACGGTGTACGGCTTCGGCAGCACGGTCGTGTAATAGTAGCGGCCCTGGTCGTCCGTCTCGAAGATGCCGCGCAGGTCGTACTTGTCCTGGCCGCGCTCCTGCTCCTGGATCGGATAGGTGCCGGAGCCGTCGGCCTGCCAGGTGTCGACGATCGCGCCGGGCAAGGGCTTGCCGAGGATGTGGCGCACGGTGCCGTGGACGAGGACCAGCGCGCCCTGGCGCTCGCCGGCGAGATCGGCGCCCAGCGCCTTGCGCGGCGCATTGTCGAGATAGAATGGGCCGAGATTGCTGCCCTCGGTGGCGCCGCCGCGCGTGTTGATCATGTCGACCAGCGCCGACCAGCCCAGCACGTCGGACAAAAGGATGAACTCGTGGCGCTCTGGCGTGGAGATTTTCCCGCAATCATAGAGGAAGGTCAGCACGCGCATCCATTCCTGATGGGTCAGGTTGGTCTCGCGCGTGTAGTCGTGAAGATGGTCGATCAGCGTGTCGAGCAGGAACTTGAAGCGCGAGCCCTCCTCGGCCGCGAAGCTCTTCTTGACCGCCTCGGTGATGGTGAACTGGTTGATGTCGCGCATTCGTCTCCTCCGAACATCGCTCCGGCTCTGCCAAGCTTGACACGAGCGTAAATGCGGCCATAGTTTCCGACAAGAGAAAAAATCTTCGGCATGCGAAAATTCGGGTGAGGAAATGCGCATCGGCAAGCAGGACGGCGCGTTCACGGCGATTGCGACATCCGATGCGGAATCGATCACGGTACGTGGGCACGATCTCTGCCGCGACCTGATCGGCAAGATCGACTTCACCGACTATTTCTGGCTGCTGGTGACCGGAGAGACTCCGACGGCCGTGCAGCGCGCCGTCACCAACGCCTGCATGGTGGCCATCGCCGAACACGGGCTGGTGCCGAGCGTCCAGGCGTCGCGCATGACGCTCGCCGCCGCGCCGGAAGCCTGGCAAGGCGCGATGGCCGCCGGCCTTCTCGGCATGGGATCGGTGGTCGCCGGCAGTTCCGAGACTGCCGCGCGCTATCTCGTCGACATCCTCAAGGCCAGCCGCGAACCCGGCGCCGACCTCGAAAGCGCGGTGCGCGCCAGCCTCGCGCAACTGAAGGCCGCGCGCGCCAAAGTTCCCGGGCTCGGCCACCCACAGCACAGCGCCGGCGACCCGCGCGCCGACACGCTGCTTGCCTTCGCCGACGCCAACGGCGTGTCGGGCGACGCGGTCGCCTGCCTCAGGATGCTGGGTCGCATCGCGCCGGAAGTCATGAACCGGCCGCTGCCGATCAACGTCTCGGGCGCCATCCCGGCGCTGATGCTCGATGCCGGCTGGCCGCTGGAAGCCATGAAGGGCATCCCGCTTCTGGCGCGGGCGGCCGGCCTTGTCGCGCATCTCTACGAGGAGTCGCAGCGTTCGATCGGCTTCATCCTCTCGCACAAGGCCGACCAGGGGATCGGCTATGACGGTTCCCCCGCCGCGTCCGGGAAAGGGGATTGAGGGCTTCCGCATGACCAAGATCCTCAAGGATTTCCGCGTCATCGAGATGGGCACCTACATCACCGGCCCTGCCGCCGGGATGCATCTCGCCGACCTGGGCGCGGATGTCATCAAGGTCGAGCGGCCCGAGACCGGCGACCCGTTCCGCGCCTTCAAGGGCGGGCTCTATTCGCCGCATTTCCAGACCTACAACCGCAACAAGCGCTCCATCGCCCTCGATACGGCAGAGGCCGACGACCGGGCCGTCTTCCATGAGCTGATCCGTTCGGCCGACGTGTTCATCCAGAACTTCCGGCCCGGCGTGGCGGAGAAGCTTGGCGCAGGCGTCGAGGAACTGCACCGCATCAACCCGCGGCTCGTCTACTGCGCGATCACCGGCTTCGGGCAGACGGGCCCGTCGCGCGACCGGCCAGCCTACGACACGGTGGCGCAGGCAGCGAGCGCGTATCTCAGGCTGCTGACGCCGCCGGCCAATCCGCGCGTCATCGGCCCGGCGATCGCCGACGCCGTCACAGGCCACTACGCGGCGCTCGGCATCGTCTCGGCGCTGCTGGAACGCAGCAAGACGGGCAAGGGGCGCCGGCTCGATATCTCGATGCTCGAGGCGATGTGCCACTTCAACCTGGACAGCTTCACGCACTTCTTCTCGGTGGGCGAAGTGATGGGGCCGCTCAGCCGGCCGATGGTGTCGCAGTCCTACACATTCGCCTGTTCGGACGGAAAATGGGTGGCGATCCACCTGTCGTCGCCGCCCAAGTTCTGGGAAGGCCTCGTCACTGCCGTCGGCCGGCCGGACCTCATGCAGGACGCGCGCTTCGCGGAGCGGCTCAACCGCATCCGCCACCAGCAGGAACTGATCGACCTTCTGACGCCGATCTTCGCGACGAAGACGCGCGACGAGTGGTGCGCTCTGCTCCTCGAGCACGAGGTGCCGCATTCGCCGGCCTACGATTCCGACGAGGCGCTGGAGGATCCGCAGGCGCGGCATCTGCAGATCGCGGTGGAGGCCGAGCACCCGACGATGGGGCCGTTCAAGACCGTCCGGCCGCCCTACAGCTTCGACGGCGCGCCGGAGCTGGCGGTGGTGCCGCCGCCGACGCTGGACGAACACGGGGCCGAGATCAGGGCCGAAGTCGAGCGGCGCAAGGCAGGCTGAGGAGCGGCAGGTTCACGAAGCAACGCCGCGCATCGCGGCTCCCCGGGAAGAGGAACCCGGGTTCAAAGGTCACAACGGAGGAACTGTCATGAAGAAGCTGATGGCATTGCTGGTAGCCGGCGCATTCTCGTTCCCGGCATCCGCGCTCGCCCAGGAGACGATCGAACTGACCGTGGCGTCCAGCCACCCGCTGGCGATCCCGTGGGTCGGCATGATCAAGAGCCACTTCATGGCCGAGACCGACCGGATCCTTGCCGAACAGGGCAAGTACAAGATTGCCTGGAACGAGGCGTTCGGCGGCTCACTCTACAAGGCCAATGCGACGCTGACCTCGGTGCAGGAGGGCGTGACCGACATAGGCTGGGTGTTCTCGTTCCTCGAAGGCGCCAAGCTGCCGCTGAGCCAGGCGTCGACCTATGCGCCGTTCGCGACCGCCAATCCGCCTGTCCAGCTCAAGGTCATGGGCGATCTGCTGGAGACCAACGACGCCTTCAAGAAGGAGTGGGAACAGTACAACATCAAGGTGCTCGGCCTGACCGGCACGGATGACTACGACATCTATACGAAGAAGCCGATCACCGGCATCGCCGACCTGAACGGCATGAAGATCTCGGCACCGGGCGTGCTGGCGCAGTGGCTGCGCGGCACAGGCGCGAACGCGGTCGATGGCTCGCTGCCGACCTTCTACACCGACATCCAGACGGGCGTGTCCGACGGCGTGCTGTCGCTGGCGCTCGGCGTGCTGCCGGCCAAGCTCTACGAGGTTGCGCCCTACATCACCCGCGTCCGCATCGGAACGGCGTTCTCCGGCGCGGTTGCGATCAACAAGGACAGCTGGGACGGGCTTCCCGAGGAAGTCCAGCAGGCGATGGTGCAGGCCGGCAAGTTCTATACCGACGCGCATGGCAAGGACCTGCTGGAGCGCCACGAGGCGGCGTTCGCCAAGATGGTCGAGATCGGCAAGGGCCAGAATCCGCCTGTGGCGATCAGCGAACTGCCAGCCGGCGACCGCCAGAAGTGGGTCGACGGTCTGCCGAACATCGCCGGCGAATGGGCGGCGGACGGCGAGTCTCGCGGCCTGCCGGCCAAGGACTTCCTGAAGGCCTACATGGAAGGCCTTCGCGCCGCGGGTGAAAAGCCTGCGCGCGACTGGGACAAGGCGCTCTAGAGCGCCTTTTCGGGGGAGGCGAGGCGATGGCGGACGTGCAGATCGACGGTACGCAATCGCCGCCTCCGGCGCCCGGGCCAACAAGGTTCTGGAACAGGGGCGTCGACGGGCTGGCGGCGCTCGGCACCTTCATGATCGTCATCCTGATGCTGATCATCGTCGCCGACGTGCTGGCCCGCAACATCATGGGCGCGTCGCTGCCGCTGGTCGCGGAACTCGGCGCGCTGACGGTGGTGCTGATCGTCTTCGTGCAACTCGGCACGGCGGTCCGCAACGACCGGCTGGCGAGCGCCGACTTCCTGCTGGAGGCGATGTCGGCGCGACGCCCCGGCTTCGCGGCTGCCATCCGCGCCCTGTGGGACGTCGTCGGCGCGGCCATCTGCGCCGGCATCGCCTGGTCGAGCTGGGGGATCCTGATGCGCGACATCGAACATCGCGAGTTCATCGGCGTCACCGGCGTGATGACCATGCCTACCTGGCCATTCCGCGCGCTGATCTTCCTCGGCGCGGCGGTCGCGGCCGTCCAGTTCCTGCTTCTCGCCGCAAGGCGCGTGCGACAGACCCCGAGGGCGGGAGACGGTTCCCGATGACCGGCATCGAGATCGGCGCGCTGGCGATCGGCGTACTGCTGCTTCTCATCCTGCTCGGCATGCCGATCGGCATGGCGATGATGGCGACCTCCTTCGGCGCGGTCGCCCTGATCCGCAACGAGACGGTCGCCTTCCGCATGCTGGGCTCGGTCGCCAATGACAGCCTCGAGGAATACCTCTTCGCGATCGTGCCGCTGTTCGTGCTGATGGGGCTGCTGGTCACCGTCTCAGGGGTGGGAAAGGACACGTTCGACCTGTTCGAGCGGATGCTGCGGCGGGTGAAGGCGGGCCTCGGCATCGCCACCGTCTTCGCCAACGCGGTCTTCGCGTCGATCACCGGCATCTCGGTTGCATCGGCTTCGGTGTTCTCGCGTGTCGCGGTGCCCGAGATGGTGCGGCACGGCTATACGCGGAAGTTCTCGACCGGCGTCGTCGCGGGCAGTTCGGTGCTCGGCATGCTGATCCCGCCCTCGCTGTTGATGGTGGTCTATGCCGTGCTTGCCGAGGAGTCGGTCGGCCGCATGTTCCTGTCGGGCGTCGGGCCGGGCATCCTGCTGTCGATCCTGTTCGCCATAACCATCGTGATCATGGCGTGGTGGAAGCCCGAGATGGTGTTCGCCAACCAGGAGAAAGCCGGCGCGGGTGGCGAGACGTTCGGCTTCGTGGAAATCCTGCGGAAGGGCGCGCCCATCGTCGTGCTCATCACGCTGGTGCTCGGCGGGCTCTACGGCGGGTTCCTCAACCCGACCGAGGCAGGCGCCATGGGCGCGCTGGGCGCGCTCGGCATCGCGCTCCAGCGCCGCTCGCTCGACCGCGCGAAGTTCTGGTCGCTGCTGGTCGAGGCCGGCCAGATCACGGTTTCCGTGCTGTTCCTGATCGTCGCCGCCACGTTCTTCAGCCGCATGCTGGCGATGTCCGGACTGCCCGCCGCGCTGGCCGAATTCCTGATCGGCGGCGCGATCGGCCCGTGGGGCTTCATGCTGCTTTTCATCGGCCTGGTGATCCTGATGGGCTGCTTCATCGATTCCATCTCGATCATGCTGATCCTGCTGCCCATCGTTCTGCCCGTCGCGCAGGCCGCCGGCTTCGACCTGATCTGGTTCGGCGTGATGACCGTCGTGGCCGTCGAGATCGGCCTGCTCACGCCGCCCTTCGGTCTTTCCGTCTTCACCATCAAGGCGTCGATCGACGACAGGACGCTGAAGGTCGGCGACATATTCAGGGGCACCTTCCCGTTCGTGATGGCGATGGCAGTCTGTCTCGTCATTCTCGCCATATTCCCCGGCATCGCGACATGGCTGGCAAGGCTATGACCAATCCTTCCATCCTCTGCCTCTCGGGGAGCCTCAGGGCGGCTTCCTCGGCCACTGCCGTCGTCGAGACGATCCGCGACAGGCTTTCGGGCGAGGCGTCGTTCGACCGTTTCGATATCGGCAGCCTGCCGCACTACAACGCCGATCTCGACCCGCTGCCGGAGACCGTGGTGGCGCTGAAGGAGGCGATCGCGCAGGCAGACGGCGTCGTGATCGTCACGCCGGAGTACAATTACAGCGTGCCCGGCGTGCTCAAGAACGCCATCGACTGGGCGTCGCGGCCCGGCTACGCCTCGGTGTTCAAGGACAAGCCTGTCTTCATCGCCACCGTTTCAGGCGGCGCGCTGGGCGGCGTGCGCGCGCAGGCGCATCTGAAGAACATCCTCGGAGCGGTGCTGGCGCGGACCTTCGTCTGGCAGGAAGTCGCGATCACCCAGTCCAATACGAAGGTCAAGGACGGTCGCCTCGCCGACGAGGCGACGGAGACCTTCCTGTTCGACGCGCTCAGGGTCTTCTTCGGCCAGATACGCGGGAACTGATCCGGCACCGTCCCCGCCGTGCGCGCCGGCTGCCTGTGCCAGTCGATTTGAACGATTGCACCCGATCGTCGATTGATCTAGCGGTCTGTCTGCATCGACGACCCGACCCCGGCAGACTGACGACATGACCATCATCGATACACGCACGCCCGACCCGAAGCGGCTGATACCCGGCGCGACCGGCGACTGGGAGGTCATCATCGGCCTCGAAGTGCATGCGCAGGTGACGTCCGAGGCGAAGCTGTTCTCCGGCGCCTCCACCTCGTTCGGTGCCGAGCCGAACGCCAATGTGAGCCTGGTCGATGCGGCGATGCCCGGCATGCTGCCTGTGATCAACGAGGAATGCGTCAGGCAGGCGATCCGCACCGGGCTCGGCCTGAAGGCGCAGATCAACCACCGTTCGGTCTTCGACCGGAAGAACTATTTCTACCCGGACCTGCCGCAGGGCTACCAGATATCGCAGTACAAGCAGCCGATCGTCGGCGAGGGTATGGTCACGGTCTCCGTCGGCCCCGATTCCAAGGGCAATTTCGAGGACATCCCGGTCGGCATCGAGCGCCTGCACCTCGAGCAGGATGCGGGAAAGTCGATGCACGACCAGCATCCGACCATGTCCTATGTCGACCTGAACCGCTCCGGCGTCGCGCTGATGGAGATCGTCTCGAAGCCGGACATGCGCTCGGCCGACGAGGCGAAGGCCTACCTGACCAAGCTGCGCACCATCCTGCGCTATCTCGGCACCTGCGACGGCAACATGGACGAAGGCTCGATGCGCGCCGACGTCAACGTCTCCGTGCGCAAGCCGGGCGGCGCGTTCGGCACGCGCTGCGAGATCAAGAACGTCAACTCGATCCGCTTCGTCGGCCAGGCCATCGATACCGAGGCGCGCCGCCAGATCGGCATCATCGAGGACGGCGGCACGATCGACCAGGAGACGCGGCTGTTCGACCCCGTGAAGGGCGAGACGCGTTCGATGCGCTCCAAGGAAGAGGCGCACGACTACCGCTACTTCCCTGACCCCGACCTCCTGCCGCTGGAGTTCGACCAGGCCTATGTCGATGCGCTGGCGGCCGGGCTGACCGAACTGCCCGACGACAAGAAGGCACGTTTCGTCAACGCCATGGGCCTGTCCGCCTATGACGCCTCGGTGCTGGTCTCGGAGAAGGCGATCGCCGACTATTTCGAGAAGCTCGCCGCCGGCCGCGACGGCAAGACGGCCGCGAACTGGGTGATCAACGACCTGCTTGGCGCGCTGAACAAGGCGGGCAAGGACATCGAGGTCACGCCGGTTTCGCCCGAACAGCTCGGCGCCATCATCGACCTGATCAAGGAAGGCACGATCTCCGGCAAGATCGCCAAGGATGTGTTCGAGATCGTCTGGCAAGAGGGCGGCGACCCGCGGCAGCTGGTCGAGAGCCGTGGCATGAAGCAGGTGACCGACACCGGCGCGATCGAGAAGGCAGTCGACGAGATCATCGCGGCCAACCCGGACAAGGTCGAACAGGCAAAGGCCAAGCCGACGCTCGCCGGCTGGTTCGTCGGCCAGGTGATGAAGGCGACCGGCGGCAAGGCCAATCCGCAGGCGGTCAACGACCTGGTCAAGGCCAAGCTCGGAATCGAATGATGTTCGTCCGCACCGCCGGGGAGCGCGACCTTGCGGCGATCCGGGCCCTGCTGGTCGAGACCTGGCACGCCACCTATGACGGCATCTATGGCGTCGAGCGGGTGAACGAGATCACCGGCGACTGGCATTCCATCCAGGCGCTCAAGGCGCAGATGGCAAGGCCGAACGCCGAATTCATCGTCGCCGACGACGGATCGAAGCTCGGCGGGATGGCCTTCGCCGACTACGACCCTGACCTGAAGCGGGTCTTCCTGCGGCAGCTCTACGTCGCGCCCGCCTCACAGGGCAGCGGCGTGGGCGGCAACCTGATGGAAGAGATACTGGCCTCGTTCCCCGAAGCCACGTACGTGACGCTCGAGGTCGAGGAAGCCAACGCGCGCGCGGTGCGGTTCTACGAATCCTTCGGGTTCGCGCAGTCGGGACGGACGGCGAACTGCGGCAAAGGCGGATCCGGGATACCCGCCATCACCATGGACCTTGCCCTGGCCGCAGGCCGCTAAGCGGCTACTGGTCGATCCATTCCTCCTTGCCTGCCTCGTCGTAGACCACGCTGACGCTGCACTGGGTGATGAACTCCTTGTTCTGGTGTTCGCAGCGCAGCTTGCCGGCCGCCACAGCCGCGTCCTTGCTGGGCCAGCCGCACGTGAATTCGGACCAGTGGATTCCTTCACGGTGGAGGACACCGATGGCTGCGCTCCAACCCGACGGGAAACACCACGCGACGCGGGCGCAGTCCTCGGCTGCCGCGCCGGACTCGACGCATCTGGTTCTCGCGCACGCCAGCGTCTTCTCCGGCGAGCCGCCGACGCAGACACCCATGCCCTGTTCCGGGGCGTAGGCGAAGGCGATGCCCTGCCTTTCGTCCTGCGCGGCGACGGGGGCGGCGAGCAGCAGGAACGGAATCAGGCAAGCCAGGAAACGCATCTCGCAATTCTCCCCCGTTGGCGATAGTCACCGCCACGATAGGGGAAGAGGTCCGCATCGTGAAGACAGCCGGGTTGGTGATCAGGCAGGCAAGCGCCGGGGACGTGCCTGGCGTCGCGGCCGTGCTGGCCGACGACACGGTCGGGGGGCACGGCAACACGACCGATCCGTCGTTTCGCGACCGCTACGAGAGGGCGTTCGCGGCGATCCAGCAGAGCCCGAACGACACGCTCTATGTCGCCGAACTACACGGCGAAGTGGTCGGCACGTTTCAGACGACGCTCATCACAGTCATGTCCGTCCATGCCAGACCGAGCATGACCGTCGAGGCCGTGCATGTCAGGGCGGCACTGCGCGGCAATGGCATCGGCGCGGCGATGATGGCTTTCGCAGTCGAGCGGGCGAGGGACGCGGGCGCCAGCCTGGTGCAACTGACCTCGAACAAGGCGCGCCGCGACGCGCATCGCTTCTACGAACGTCTCGGTTTCACGCAGAGCCATGTCGGCTTCAAGATGAAGCTGTAGGACCAATCGACATTCATGAATCCGCCGCGTCCCGAAGGGATATGGCCGAAATCGGTGATTTCTTCGTCGCAAAGCCTCGACGGGGAACCACCCCGCCTTCGGCTCCGCTCCTCGAACTGACCGATTTCGTCCCATACCACGGCTCAATTGCTGAACGTCGATTGGTCCTAGCGGTTCAGGGTCGGATCCGCGGCTCCTTGGCGCTTGCGCCGCAGCGCCGCCGGGGCCATAAGGCGCAAGAGACGCCGCGCGCCAAGGGATCGCGATGAAGACCTTCCTGACCCAGTTCTTCACATGGTGGAACGGCCAGACTCTTAACACCCGTTTTCATACCTGGCGCAAGGGTACGAAGGTCGGCGAGGACCAGGCGGGTAACGTCTACTATGAGGGCGGCACGGATTCCGAGGGGCGCACGCGCCGCTGGGTGATCTACAACGGTCCGTCGGAGGCGAGCGCCATCCCGCCGGGCTGGCATGGCTGGATCCACCACCGCACCGACACGCCGCCTTCGAAGGAAGACTACAAGCCGCGCGAGTGGCAGAAGCAGCACCAGCAGAACCTGACCGGCACGGCGGGCGCCTATCGCCCGAAGGGTTCGGTGCTCGGCCACAGCCATCGGCCGCAGGTCACCGGCGACTACGACGCCTGGACGCCGGGCTCCTGAGTCTCTTCCGTACCGGCGACGCCGTTCTTTTGTCGCCACATTTGCCGCGTACCCCGCTGATCGGCCGTGACCTCCCGTCCCGGCGCCTCATTGCCAGTGACGCCTCGCAACCGATGATCCTCGACCGCACCGGACCGCTCGCGACCCGCCTTGCCGCCGCGCTCATGCTGTCCGCCATGGCGTGTGCGCCGGCGCTGGCCGAGCGCGTCGCCAATCCCGTGGCGGAGTTCACCGGCATCGACAAGATCACCGGCCGGATCATCACCTTCGACGTCTACATCGACGAGACGGTGCAGTTCGGTGCGCTGCAGGTGACGCCGCGCGTCTGCTACTCACGGCCGGAGACGGAGGAACCGAAGACGGATTCCTTCGTCGAGGTGGACGAGATCACGCTCGACCGGAAAATACGCCGCATCTTCACCGGCTGGATGTTTGCCGAAAGCCCCGGCCTCAACGCCGTCGAGCACGCCGTCTATGACGTGTGGCTGAAGGGCTGCAAGCAGAAGTCGGACGTTCCCCCGCCCAAGACCTGACGCGTCAGGGGACCAGCCAGATATCGATCCGGTACATGTCGTCGATAGTGCCGACATCCGTTTCGCGTTCGACCGCGGCGTCGACCAAGCGGCTCTGCAACAGTCCGATGAGTTCGTTGGTCGCGCGGTCGGCGGCGCCGCTCACGGCGCCGCGTGCGCTGTTCATGTAGACCTTCACCGTCGTTCCGCCCTGGCACTCGGGCTGGTCGACGGAGAAGTTCTGGTTCCGGCCGGGGATCAGGCGCAGGTTCCGGAAGCGCATGTCGTCGATCGCCTTGCGCAGGCGCTGGGCGGAGGCGGCAGAGACGCCGCAATTGTTGATGTAGACCCAGCCGATGTCGCGGTCGTCGCCCGCAATCGCCCTGATGCTGACCTTGCGGCCGCCCGTATCGACCACGGTCGGCGACAGCTTGCGGGTGGCGGCGCCGTTGTTTGGCGCCGCGGGCGGCAGGCCTGCCACCTCGAAGCTCTGGTTGCCTGCGTCGGCGACTGCGCAGACAGCGGCCTTCCGCTCGGCGGCAAGTTCGGCGTAGAGCGAATCCGGGAAGCGCCGGATGAAGGCCTCGTAGCCCTTGCAGGTGTTGACGCCGACGGCGGCATTGTAGGCCGCCTCGTCGCCGGCGGTCAGCGTCTGGCGCGGCGCGGGCTCAACCGGCGGGGCGGCCGCGGTCGGAGGCGTGTCTCCAGGCGCCCCTGCGAGGTAGACGTTTTCCACCAGGGAGGACGAGTCCCACGGCGTCTGCGCGTTGTTGGTCTCGTCCAGAACCTGGTTGCGGACCTTGATCATCATGTCCGAGATCGACTGGCCGCCGGCCGGCATGTTCGCGAGAAGGGCTGTGGTGAAGGGCGAGTTGCGCCCGACGCCGTCGGCCGCGACCGCATCCGGCTCCGTGGCGAAGGCGATGAAGGTGCCGCGTTCGGTGCGTACCTTGCCCAGTCCCTTCTCGATCGCCACCGCAGAGCGGTCGGCATTGCGCTTGATGCCGGACGGAAACGGATTGTCGCGGCATGCGTCGAGCATGATGATCTTGGTCCGGCTGCCGCGATCCATCTGGCGCATCACGTCGCGCAGCGGGATCAGGAAGAGGTCGATCTCCTCCTCGAACTCGATCAGGGCGTCGATGGGCACGAGATAGTTTTCGCCATGCACCTGAAGCCCGTGCCCCGCATAGAAGAACAAAGCCATCTCGGCGCCGGACAGCGAGCGGCCGAACTCGACGAGCTTCTGGACGAAACTGCGGTGGTCGAGATCGACGCCGCCGATCACCTTGAAGCCGAGCGACTCCAGCATCGCTGCCATGTCCTGGGCGTCGTTGCCCGGGTTGGGAAGATGCGCGGCGTGCTGGTAGGAAGAGTTGCCGACGACAAACGCAATGCGGTTCGCCGCCGCGGCGCCCGGCGCGAAGCTCGCCGACACGACGAGCAGAAACACAAGCCACACGGCACGCATGACGAGGCGACCCCAGCCCTCCCCAGGGTCAGCATCGTAGGGCGAAGGGTGTCAGGCTGCAACCGCGGGTCGTGCGCCGGACCAGAAGTGGTAAAGACCGGTCTTCGTTCAGGTGAAGAACGCTTCGCCGCGCAGCGCCTCTTCGAGCATCTTCTCGTATTTGCGGCGGGGCACGTCGACGGCGCCGAAGCGCTTCAGGTGTTCGGTCGTGAACTGGGTATCGAGCAGCCGAAAGCCCCGTTCGTTCAGGCGTTCGACCAGATGGACGAGGCAGATCTTCGACGCGTCCGTCTCGCGCGAGAACATGCTCTCTCCGAAGAAGGCGCGGCCGAGCCTGACGCCGTACAGGCCGCCGACCAGCCGGTCCTCCCGCCATGCCTCGACGGAATGGGCATGGCCGCGCTCGTGGAGCCGGGTGTAAGCGTCGCGGATCGGCGCGTTGATCCAGGTGGTGTGGCTGGTCTTGCGCGCCTCGGCACAACCCTCGATGACGCCGCTGAAATCGTGGTCGAAGCGGATCTCGAAGGGAGCGGCCTTCAGCGTCTTGGCGAGGCTCTTCGGTATGTGGAAGCCGTCGAGCGGGATGACGCCGCGCGTCTCCGGCCGCACCCAGAACACCTCCGGATCGGCTGCGCTTTCCGCCATGGGGAAGACCCCGGAAGCGTAGGCCTTGAGCAGGAGGTCGGGCGGGATCTGGTAGCCTGGCGCGTAAGGTCGGGTCATGCCCGAGCCCTAGCCGCCGGCGGCCAGATGCTTCTCCAGCCAGTGGATGTTGTAGTCGCCATTGGCGATGTCGGGATTGCCGACCAGGTCGCGGAACAGCGGCAGCGTCGTCTTGATGCCGTCGACGACGAATTCGTCGAGCGCGCGGCGCAGACGCATCATGCACTCGACGCGGTTGCGCCCGTGCACGATCAGCTTGCCGATCAGGCTGTCGTAATAGGGCGGGATGCGGTAGCCGGAATAGGCGCCGCTGTCGACGCGGATGCCGAGGCCACCCGGCGTGTGGAAATGGGTGATGGTGCCCGGCGAGGGCGTGAAGGTGCGCGGGTCCTCGGCGTTGATGCGGCACTCGATGGCGTGACCGTTGAACTTGATCTCATCCTGGCGAACCGAAAGGCCGCCGCCCGAGGCGACGCGGATCTGCTCGTGGACGAGGTCGATGTCGGTGATCGCCTCGGTCACCGGATGCTCCACCTGGAGGCGCGTGTTCATCTCGATGAAATAGAACTCGCCGTTCTCGTAGAGGAACTCGATCGTTCCCGCGCCGGAATAGCCGAGGTCGGCGATCGCCTTGGAGCAGATCGAGCCGATGCGCTCGCGCTCCTCGGCGTTGAGGGCAGGAGAATTCGCCTCCTCCCAGACCTTCTGGTGGCGACGCTGCAGCGAGCAGTCGCGCTCGCCGAGGTGAACCGCCTTGCCGAAGCCGTCACCCATGATCTGGATCTCGATGTGGCGCGGCTTCTCGAGATACTTCTCGATGTAGACGGCGTCGTCGCCGAACGCCGCGCCGGCCTCGGAACGCGCTGTCGCGAGCGCTATGTCGAGGTCGGCCTCGTCGCGCGCGACCTTCATGCCGCGCCCGCCGCCGCCGGCGGACGCCTTGATGATGACCGGATAGCCGATCTCGGCGGCGATGCGCTTCGCCTCCTTCGGATCGGAGACGGCGCCGTCGGAGCCGGGAACGACCGGAATGCCGAGGCGCTTGGCGGTGCGCTTGGCCTCGATCTTGTCGCCCATCACGCGGATGTGCGCCGCGGACGGGCCGATGAAGGTGATCTTGTGGGCGGCCAGGATGTCGGCGAACTTGGCGTTCTCCGACAGGAAGCCGTAGCCCGGATGCACGGCGTCGGCGCTGGTGATCTCGCAGGCGGCGACGATCTGGTGGATGTTGAGGTAGGACTCGCGCGACGGCGGCGGACCGATGCAGACGCTTTCGTCGGCAAGGCGCACATGCATGGCGTCGGCGTCGGCCGTCGAATGCACGACGACCGTGCGGATGCCAAGTTCCTTGGCCGCCCGCAGCACTCTCAGCGCGATCTCGCCGCGATTGGCGATGAGGATTTTCTGGAACATCGCCCGGACGCCCGCCTACTCGACCACGACGAGCGGCTCGCCGTACTCGACCGGCTGACCGTCTTCGCACAGGATGGCCGTCACCGTACCGGAGCGGGGCGAGGGGATCTGGTTCATGGTCTTCATCGCCTCGATGATCAGCAGGGTCTGGCCCTCGCGAACCTTCTGGCCGACCTCGATGAATGGCTTGGAGCCCGGCGCGGGCGCCAGATAGGCGGTGCCGACCATCGGCGACGGCACGGCGTTCTTGCCGGGGTCGGAGGCGGCGGCCGGAGCCGCCACGTCGGCGGCGCGCGCCGCCACGGGCACGGCGACCGGCGTCGGCGCCGCCACGGCATGGACCGTCGGCGACTGGCGCGAGACACGGACCTTCAGGTCGCCGAGCTCGACCTCGATTTCGGTCAGGTTGGTGTCGTTCAGGATGCCCGCAAGATCCCGGATCAGCTGCTGGTCGATTCCGTTCTTCTTCACCGACATGAGCGGTCTTTTCCTTCTTCTTGGCGGCGTCAGACGCGGGCGGCGAGCGCCCTGAGCGCCAGCTCGTACCCCAGAGGCCCGAACCCGCAGATCATGCCGACGACGACGGGCGATGTCATCGTCTTGTGCCGGAAGGGTTCGCGCGCGTGGATGTTGGAAAGATGCACCTCGATCACCGGAAGCGGCGCAACCGCCCTGATGGCGTCGTGGAGAGCGATGGAGGTGTGGCCGTAGGCACCCGGGTTGATCACGACCCCGACTGCCTTGTCGGCTGCTTCCTGGATCCAGTCGACGAGGACACCCTCATGATTGGACTGGCGGAAATCGACCGAAATGCCGATGGCCGTGCCCGCCTTGCGGCAATCTTCGCCGATCCCGTCCAGGTCACGGCCGCCATAGATGCCCGGCTCGCGCTTGCCGAGCATGTTCAGGTTCGGTCCGTTCAGGACGTAGACGGTTTTCAATCAATGCCTCCGCGGCGCCGGCACGGTCTCGCCCGCGACGCCGCCACCCCTATAGACGGCAAGCCGGATCGCGGAAAGAGCGCAAGAACATTCTTGAGCTTTCCACAGGAGCGCCGGATGTCGGGCCGGTTTCAGCAGGTCTGGGCCAGGATGCAGGCCCGGGCCTCGGTGATCTTCTCGGACAGGACGTCCGCGCCAAGCGCGCCGAAGACCACCTCGGTACCGACCACGTAGGACGGCGTCCCGGTGATCGCCAGCGCCTGGGCAAGTTCGTAGGTCTTGGCGAAGGATTCCTGGATCGACGGGTCCTTCATCGCCTCGCGCAGCTTGGCCTCGTCGGCGCCAAGGTCCAAGGCGATCTTGATGGCGCTTGCCTCGCCGGCACGGCCGGGAGCCTCGAGCAGGCTGTTGTGGAACTCCTCGAACTTCTCCGGCATCAGCTTGCGGAAGGCCATCGAAACCACATGCGCCTTGGTCGAGTCGGGCCCGAGGATCGGGAACTCCTTGAGGACGAAGCGCAGGTCCGGATCGGCCGCCGTCAGCGCCAGCATGTCGTCCTGGGCGCGTTTGCAGTAGCCGCAATTGTAGTCGTAGAACTCGACGATCGAGACCTTGCCTTCCGGGTTGCCGACGACGCCGTCGTAGCCGGCGTTGAATATCTCTTCCTTGGCCTTCCTGATGGCCTCGATCTGGGCGACGCGCTGCGCATCGCGCTCGCGGTCGTCGAGGATCTTCTGCATCTCGACGATGATCTCGGGATTGGCGAGCAGGTAGTCGCGGACGATCTTCTCGACCTCGGCCTTGTCCATCCCCGCGTCCGCGGCCTGGATCACCTGCGGGTTGTCCTGCGCGACGGCTTCGCGCGTCTGCCCGGCAAGATAGCCGAAGGCGAGCATGGAGAAGGCAACGGCTATTCCGGTCGTTCCCATCAGGATGGCCCTGGTCATTGTCTTTCGTCCTGTTGCTGCCGGCGCCGCCTGGTGGCGGGTCACTTCTTCTTGCCGGGTGCCCTGTAGTTGATGATGTCCTGCGCCCGGACCCAGCCGGGGCTTCCCGTCTTCAGTTTCTGCTGCGCCCTCAGAGCGAATACCTTCGCGTCCTGGTATGCGCCACCATAATAGTATCCTTCGGCCGTCGCGAGTTCCGCCTCGGGCACCTCGCCCAGCTGGCCGTAGGCCTGAGCCAGGTACCGGTAGGCGCTGACGTTCTCGCGGTCGCGGTCGAGCCCCCGTCGGATCTCGGTCACGGCCTTCCGGACATTTTCAGGCTTGCCGGTGGCGAGCAGCGCCTGACCGTAGGCGACCGGCATCAGGCCCGACTTGTAGGGGTCGAGCTTGACCGCGGTGGCGTAGGCCTGCGCTGCCTCGGCCGGCCTGTTGGCCTTCAGCAGCACGTCGCCCTTGAGTTCGTGGAAATAGGGGTTGCGCGCGTCGGCCTTGATCAGGCCGTCTACCCGGCCAAGCGCGTTCTTCGGGCTGCCGTAGAGAAAGGTGGCGATGGCGTCGCCATACTGCATGGCGAGCCCGTTCGGGTTGTTCCGGAGGAGCCGCTTATGCGCCTGCTGGCCGTTCGTGTAGACGGCGATCTTCACCCGCATCAGGTCGTGGCGCAGCTGCAGCGCCTCGCTGTCGCGCTTGCCGAAGTTCGGGCTCGCCTCGGCGAGCGTCCTCAGGAACGCGACACGCTCGCGCGGCAGAGGATGGCTGACCTGGTAAGGGTCGACGCGGATGCCCGACAGCGCGAGCTGGTTGCCGAGGCGCTCGAAGGTCTTGAGCATGCCCGCCGCCGACTGGCCGGTGGCGTCCAGGTATCTGAGCGCCGATCGGTCGGCGGTGGTCTCCTCGGTGCGCTGGTAGGACAACAGCCCGCGCCGTGCCATCTCGCCGGCGCCGGCCGCTATGCCGGAGCCGGCCTGTGCCAGGCCGCCGCTGTCGGTCATGGCGCCGGCGACCGACGCGCCGATGCCGAGCAGCGCCGCAACGATCGCCATGGTCTGTGCCTGTGCGAGCTGCTCGCGCAGGCGCTCCTGGTGGCCGCCGGCCAGATGGCCGGCCTCGTGGGCGATGACACCGATGATCTCGTTCGGCGTCTCCGACATCATCAGGGCGCCGGTATTGATGAACATGCGCCGTCCGGCAACGAACGCGTTGAAGCCGGGGTCGTTGACCAGCACGATGTTGATGCCTGACTTGCTCAGCCCCGCGGCGTTGAGGATAGGCCGCGCGTAGTCGCGCACCAGCCCCTCGATCTCGGCGTCGCGGACGATGGGCACGCTCTGCTGCTGCGTCGCCGCCGGGCCGGTCGCGAGAGCGGCGGCCAGCATCGCCGCGCCGGCAAGGCGCGCGGCGCGGCCCATCCACCGCATCACGGGCAAAACGGGCTTCATGGCGCCGACTGGTATCGCAGCCCCCCGATCTTGCAAAGACTCCGGCCTTTCTCTCATGAACTTGTGATCCCCATACCAATCGGGCATTTGTGCGGCCACCGGCCTGTGGCCGGCTTCCCGGAAGGCACGGAGAATCATGACGCTATCGGCATCGAGACGCGGCGAGGTCGAGCCGTTCCATGCAATGGACGTGCTGGCCGGCGCCAACCGCCTGAGGGCCGAGGGCATCGACGTCATCTCGATGGCCGTCGGGCAACCTTCCGACCCTGCGCCGCGCGTCGTGCGGGAAGCGGCTGCGAGGGCCCTCGACGTCGGCCGGATCGGCTACACCGACGCGCTGGGCATGATGGCGCTGAGGCAGCGCATCGCCCGGTTCTACGGCGAACATTACGGGCTCGACGTGCCGGCCGCGCGGATCGCGGTGACGACCGGGTCGTCGGCGGCCTTCAATCTCGCCTTCCTCGCGATGTTCGACGTCGGCGACAGGGTGGCGATCGCGGCACCGGGCTACCCCGCCTATCGCAACATCATGAAGGCGATGGGCATCGACGTGGTCGAGATCGAGATCGAAGGCGCGGGCAACCTGACCGCCGCCCATCTGAAGGCTGCGCATGAAGTCCTGCCGTTGAAGGGCGTGCTGTTCGCCAGCCCTGCCAACCCGACCGGCGCGATCATCCAGCCCGATGAATTGCGCAGGGTGGTCGAAACCGCCCGGGCGCTCGGCATCGCAGTCATCTCCGACGAGATCTACCATAGGCTGAACTATACGGGCGACGACGTCAGCGCGCTTGCGTTCGGCGACGACGTGACCGTCATCAACTCGTTCTCCAAATACTACTGCATGACGGGCTGGCGGGTGGGCTGGATGGTGCTGCCCGAGGCGCTGGTCCGCCCCGTCGAGCGGGTGGCGCAGAGCCTCTACATCTCGCCGCCGGAACTGTCGCAGATCGCCGCCACCAAAGCATTCGACGCGACCGAGGAACTGGAGGCGGTCAAGGCGCGCTATGCCGCCAACCGCGAACTGCTGCTTGCCGGGCTGCCGCGGCTCGGATTCCGCATCGCCGCGCCGATGGACGGGGCGTTCTATGCCTATTGCGACGTCTCGGCCCTGACGAATGACAGCATGGAGTTCGCCGGCAGGATGCTGGCCGAAGCGCATGTCGCGGCAACGCCCGGCTGGGACTTCGATCCTGCCGAGGGACACCGCTACATGCGGTTTTCCTATGCCGGAACCGGCGCCGAGATGGTCGAGGTGCTGGCGCGTCTCGGGCGCTGGCTCGGACGCTAGACCCCAAAAGAAAAGACCGGGGCGGGGCCCCGGCCTTTCCTCCGAATTGCTTGGCTGCTCAGGCGCCGAAGAAGCCCTTGCGCTGCCACCAGCCCTTTTTCGGTTGAGCTTCCTGCGGCTCGGAAGGCGAGCCCGCGACCGTCGACGAGACCACCGGCTTGGCCGGTTCCGCGTTCGGATCGGCCTGCTTCCGGCGGCTCGGGCGTGCCTTTTCCGCTTCCAGGTAGGCTTCGTCCGCAGGCGTCGCTTTGGCTTCCTGCGTGCGTCCTGCCTCGGCCTTCGCCTTCGCGACGTAGGCCTCGTCGGCCGCGGTGGCAGGCGCCTCCTGTGTGCGTCCCGTCTCCGCCTTCGCGATGTAGGCCTCATCGGCTGCCGTTGCGCGGGCTTCCTGCGTGCGGCCTGCTTCAGCCTTCGCCTTCGCGAGGTAGGCTTCATCGGCTGCCGTTGCGCGGGCTTCCTGGGTGTGCCCCTCGTCAGCCTCTGCCTTGGCTACGTAGGCCTCGTCGGCCGCGGTTGCCTTGCCTTCCATCGTGTGCGTCGCGGCGCCGCCGCGCGGCCGGCGCGGCGAACGCCCGCCAGCGCGTTCGCGCTTGCGTGGTTCGGCCGCCGGGGCGTCCCCGGATTCGTCAGCAGGCCCGTCCGCCGCATCACCAGCTTCGACAGCGGTTTCCCCGGCTTCGGCCGCTCCGCCTTCTTCGCGGCGGTTGCGACGTCCGCCGCGCTTGCCGCGACGACGCTTGCGCTGGGCATCGCTTTCGCCCTGCTCGCCCGCTTCGGTATCGGCTTCGACCTCGGCCGAGACAGCTTCCTCGGCATCCTCGTCTTCCGCCTCATCGGCTTCGACCGGCGGCTGCTGCCCGGCCGGCCCGTCAGCGGACTGCGGACGATGTTCGCCGTCCCGGTCGCGACCGCCACGACGGCGGCGGCGACGCTTGCGGCGGCGCCCATTTTCATCGTCGCCATCACGGTTGCCGCGATCGGCCTGGCGGGGCCGCTCTTCCTCGACAACCTCTTCCTCGTCGACCGGCAGCAGCGGATCGTCGTCCTCGGGCTCCGGTGCCGGCACGAACTGAACGGGCTCCGGCATGTTCGCGGGCTTCTCGGCCACCGCGCCGCGGAAGATGGCGTAGTGCTGGGCGCCCAGCGTCTCGTCGGCCTCGATGGTGATCCGCAGGTAGAAGCGGGCCTCGAGATCGACAAGCATCGAGCGCTTGTGGTTGAGGATGTAGAGCGCCGTCGCAGTCGGCATCTTGACCGAGATGTGGCAGCGCGAGTCCTTGAGGAGGAATTCCTCGATCGCCCGGACGACCATGAGCGCCACGGACGAATCCGAGCGAACATGGCCGGTGCCGCCGCAATGCGGGCAGGGCTTCATCGTCGATTCCAGCACGCTGGCGCGGATGCGCTGGCGCGACATCTCCAAGAGGCCGAAATGCGAGATGCGCCCGACCTGGATGCGGGCCCGGTCGTTCTTCAGGCAGTCCTTCATCTTCTTCTCGACGGCCCGGTTGTTCCGGTTCTCTTCCATGTCGATGAAGTCGATGACGATCAGGCCGGCGAGATCGCGGAGCCTGAGCTGGCGGGCCACTTCCTCGGCCGCCTCCAGGTTGGTCTGGAGCGCCGTGTCCTCGATCGAATGCTCACGCGTCGAACGACCCGAGTTGACGTCGATCGAGACGAGCGCCTCGGTCTGGTTGATGATGATGTAGCCGCCGGACTTCAGCGTCACCTGCGGCTGCAGCATCTTGTCGAGCTGCGCCTCGATGCCGTTGCGCGCGAAGATCGGCGTCGTGTCGCGGAACGGCTGGACCACCTTAGCGTGGCTGGGCATCAGCATCCGCATGAAGTCCTTGGCCTCGCGGTAGCCGTCCTCGCCGGCGACCAGGATTTCGTCGATATCCTTGTTGTAGAGGTCGCGGACCGAGCGCTTTATGAGCGAGCCTTCCTCGTAGACGAGCGCGGGGGCGGTCGACTGGAGCGTCGTGTTGCGCACGGTTTCCCACATGCGCATCAAGTACTCGTAGTCGCGCTTGATCTCGGCCTTGGTGCGGCTCTCGCCGGCCGTGCGCAGGATGACGCCCATGCCTTCCGGCACGTCCAGGTCCTGAACGACCTCCTTGAGGCGCTTGCGGTCCTGGGCGTTGGTGATCTTGCGGGAGATGCCGCCGCCGCGCGCCGTGTTGGGCATCAGCACCGAATAGCGGCCGGCCAGAGACAGGTAGGTGGTCAGCGCCGCGCCCTTGTTGCCGCGCTCTTCCTTGACGACCTGCACCAGCAGGATCTGCCGGCGCTTGATCACTTCCTGGATCTTGTAGCTGCGGCGCATCGGCCGGCGGCGGTGCTCGCGGATTTCCTCCAGCGCGTCCTCGGCGCCGACCGACTCGACCTCGTGCTCATCGGCATGGACCGGAGCCACCTCCTCGACGGTACCGCGGTCGCCCGTGGCGCCTGCGTCTTCGGCCGGGGCGGCATCGGCATCACCGCCGGCGGTGTCCTCGTCGCCTTCCTTCGCACCTTCCGGCACCGGCTCGGAGATCACGTCGGCCTCGACTGCCGCCGCGATGGTCCTGACCGGACCGTCATCGTCGCCGGACGGGCCTTCGCCGTCGTCGCTTGCGACCTCTACCGTCTCTTCGGAGCCGATTTCGACGTCGCCGGACGCGGCGCGATCCTCAACCTCGGAATCCGACGTTGCTTCAGCCGGAGCAGCCGCAGCCTCGTCAGCCTCGGCGCTGGCGGCAGATGCCTCTTCGCGGCCGCGGTTGCGTCCGCCGCGGCGACGGCGCCGGCCACGGCCGTGCCGCTCCTCGCCGCCTTCCTCGTCGTCATCGTCGCTCTCGGCGTCTTCGGCATCCGCACGAAGCAGCGCCTGACGGTCAGCGACCGGGATCTGGTAATAGTCGGGATGGATTTCGCTGAAGGCCAGGAAGCCGTGGCGATTGCCGCCATACTCCACGAAGGCGGCCTGCAGGGATGGCTCCACCCGCGTGACGCGGGCGAGGTAGATGTTTCCCTTGAGCTGCTTCTTGTCCTGTGATTCGAAATCGAATTCTTCGATGCGGTTACCGCGGACGACTACGACCCGCGTTTCCTCCGGGTGGGAGGCGTCGATCAGCATTTTGTTGGGCATTATGTCTTGTCCTCCCGGCAGCCGAAGGACTGGGTCCGCGCGCGGTCTTGGGCCGCGGCGGGTGTTGGCGTTCGGTCATGCCGGATAAATCTGCGTCCGTGGGCACGTGCTCCGGCGACGCGATCCAGATCCGCGCCGAACCGGCGCCGGATCCTGTTGACCGCATCTGAACTCCACCGAAAGCCATCGCGTTCCCAAGCGGACCATTTCAACAAGGGCCCGGAGTTCCCGGACCCGCCATTTTGCTCGTACAGAGCCGGCGCGGATCACAGATCCGGCCGTTTTTCCTCAAACAAAGGTTTCCGCGTCACCGGAAACAACTTTGAGAATTTCGCGGGATCACCTTGGGGCCGGATCGCTGGTAGCGACCGGAAACGTCGTTCGCTGCATAAAGCCTGAATGAACAGCCGCCGCCGGCTCCTGGCATTGCAGTGATCCGGTGTCGCTTTTATGATTTGGGGGGCGTCATGGCAACCCCGCAATTCCGACGCCGGCAAAGCGGGCGGGACAGCCCCGGTCGGGCAAGGCTTGGTTAACCATAAGCCGGTACCAGTCGGGAGTGGGCCGCCTTGCCAGGCGGCAGAGTATGGACGGGTGAGCATGGGCGCTCCAGCGCGGGACGGGCGGACAAGGATGCCTGCCGGGCCTTCCGGACTGGCCGCTGCCGGCCTGCTTGCGCTTCTCCTCGCCGTCTTCGGCTCCCTGCTGGCCGGTCCCGCCCGCTCCGATCCGACATTCACGACGGCGAGCGATTTCAAGCTGGCGGGCGACTCGAACCGCCTGCGCATCGTCATGCAACTCGATCGCGAGCCGGAGCTTCGCTATTTCCTGCTGCGCGGGCCAAACCGTCTCGTCATCGACATCAACGATACCGTTTTCGCCCTCGACCCCGCCGACCTGAAGGCAAGGGGGCTCGCGAAGGAAATGCGCTACGGCACCGTCGGCGAAGGCGTGTCCCGGCTTATGCTTGTCGCCAAGGGACCGTTCTCGGTCGAACGTTTCGAGGTGGTCCGCAACGAGGAGGGCGAGGGCTTCCGGCTGGTCGCCGATATCGTGTCCGCCTCCGAGGAGGCATTCGACGCGGCACTGGCCGACCAGGCCCAGACCACCGGCTCGACCCAGTCGACGCATGGGCAGTCGACGAAAAAGGCCGAGCGCGTCGTTCCGGGCGATCCGAACCAGAAGCCGTTCACCGTCGTGATCGACGCCGGCCACGGCGGCATCGACTCGGGCGCCGAGGGCGTGAACGGCACGCTGGAGAAGGCGATCACCCTCGCCTTTGCGCTCGAACTCAAGGCGAAGCTGGGGTCGACGACTGGCTACAGGGTCGAGATGACCCGTGACGACGACACCTTCCTGCGCCTCGACGAGCGCGTCAGGCTTGCGCGCCAGCACGGCGCCGACATCTTCATCTCGATCCATGCGGACACCATCCGCCTCAAGGGCATCCGCGGGGCGACAGTCTATACCGTGTCGGACAAGGCTTCCGATGCCGAGGCGCAGGCGCTGGCCGATCGCGAGAACCTCGCCGACACGCTCGCCGGCGCGCAGGCAGGCGACGAGAACAAGCAGGTCGCCGACATCCTCGTGGACCTGATCCGCCGGGAGACGCACGGCTTCTCGATCCGGTTCGCGCGGTCGCTCGTCGGACAGCTCAACCGCGACAAGGTCGAGCTCATCAACAATCCGCACCGGTCGGCCGGCTTCAAGGTGCTGCAGGCGCCCGACGTCCCGTCCGTGCTGGTCGAACTCGGCTATCTATCGAATGCCGAGGACGAGGAGATGCTGAAGAATCCGGAATGGCGCGCCAGGGCGATCGACTCGATCGCGGCCGCGATCACGCTTTTCGCCGCGGCGCGCCAGGAGGCCGGCCGACCTTAGTCGCCGCCAATTGCGGCGGGCTTCTCACTCCTGCCGCATTTTGCCCACATCGGCGCGTCAATGGTTGGCTTTCGCGAATCCGCGCGGTTGCAGGCTGCGTTCCGGCCGCATATCGCTCACGGAGCGTGAGGAGAGGGCATGATTCGACTGATCGGCTATTTCTTCGGCATCGCCACGACCCTGGGTCTGGTGGCGGCGGCGGCCGTGGGCATCTATATCGGTGCGGTCACCAAGGATCTGCCGGACTACGAGGTGCTCGCGCGCTACGAGCCGCCGGTGACGACGCGCGTGCATGCCTCTGACGGGGCGCTGATGGGCGAGTTCGCCCGCGAACGCCGCCTCTACCTGCCGATCCAGGCCATTCCCGACCGCGTGAAGGCGGCCTTCCTCTCGGCGGAAGACAAGAATTTCTACAACCATCCCGGCATCGACGTGATGGGCCTCGGCCGCGCCGTGCTCAACAATCTGAAGACCGGCGGCAAGCAGGGCGCCTCGACCATCACCCAGCAGGTCGCGAAGAACTTCCTGCTCACCTCCGACCAGACCTATGAGCGCAAGATCCGCGAGATGATTCTCGCCTTCAGGATCGAGCAGGCCTACTCGAAGGACCGCATCCTCGAGCTCTACCTGAACGAGATCAATTTCGGCATGGGTGCCTACGGCATCGCCGGCGCCGCGCTGACCTATTTCGACAAGTCGGTGAACGAACTGACCGTCTCCGAGGTCGCCTATCTCGCGGCGCTTCCCAAGGCACCCTCCAACTATCACCCGTTCCGCCACGAGGCGCGCGCCGTCGAGCGCCGCAACTGGGTCGTCGACCAGATGACCGAGAACGGCTACGTCGCGGCCGAGGAAGCGGAAAAGGCGAAGGCCGAGCCGCTCGGCGTCTCGCCGCGCCGCAAGGGCACCTATCTGTTCGCCGGCGAATACTTCACCGAGGAAGTCCGCCGCGAACTGATTGCCCGATACGGCGAGGACGCGCTCTACGAAGGCGGCCTTTCGGTTCGCACCACGCTCGATCCCAAGCTCCAGCTGATGGCGCGCAGAGCGCTGCAGAACGGCCTGGTCAAGTTCGACCGGCTGCGCGGCTACCGCGGCCCGGTGACGTCGATCGACATGGCCGGAGACTGGGGCAAGGCGCTCGGCGAGGTGAAGGGCCTGGACGACGTTCCGGAGTGGAGCCTGGCGGTCGTCACCGAAGCCGGCGATTCCGGCCTTACGGTCGGCATCCAGCCAAAGCGCGAAGTTTCCGGCGCGCTCAAGGCCGACCGCGTCACGGGCACGGTGTCCGCCGAGGACATGGGCTGGGCGATGCGCCACGTGGTCGAGGGCAAGCGCGTCAAGGCGAAGTCCGCCGCCGACGTCCTGAAGCCGGGCGACGTGATCTTCGTGCAGAAGATCGAGGGCAGCGAGACAGAATTTTCGCTGCGCCAGGTTCCGGAAGTCTCCGGTGGGATGGTTGCGATGGATCCGCATACCGGCCGCGTGCTGGCCATGGTCGGCGGCTTCTCCTACTCGCAGTCGGAGTTCAACCGCGCGACGCAGGCCTATCGCCAGCCCGGCTCGTCGTTCAAGCCGTTCGTCTACGCCGCCGCGCTGGACAACGGTTACACGCCGGCTTCCGTGGTGATGGACGGGCCGATCTCGATCAAGGTCGGCAACGAGACCTGGAGCCCGAAGAACTACGACGGCAAGCCCGCCGGCCCGTCGACGCTGCGCGCCGGCATCGAGCGCTCCCGCAACCTGATGACGGTCCGCCTCGCCAACGACATGGGCATGAAGCTGGTGGCTGAGTACGCGGAGCGGTTCGGCGTATACGACAAGATGCTGCCCGTGCTGTCGATGTCGCTCGGCTCGGGCGAGACGACCGTCATGCGCATGGTGTCCGCCTATTCGGTGATGGCCAATGGCGGCCGCGCCATCAAGCCGTCGATGATCGACCGCATCCAGGACCGCTACGGCAAGACCGTCTTCAAGCACGATGAGCGCGGCTGCGAGGGCTGCGTGGCGACGAGCTGGCTCGACCAGCCGGAGCCGGACTTGGTCGACAACGCCGAGCAGGTGCTCGACCCGATGACCGCCTACCAGATCACCTCGATGATGGAAGGCGTGATCACCCGCGGCACGGCAGTGACGCTGGCCGAGCTCGGACGGCCGATCGCCGGCAAGACCGGCACGACCAACGACGAGAAGGACGCCTGGTTCGTCGGCTATTCGCCGAACCTCGTGGTCGGCCTCTACATGGGCTACGACAAGCCTCAGGGCCTCGGCAAAGGCTCAACCGGCGGCGGTCTCGCCGCACCGATCTTCAAGGAGTTCATGGCCGAGGCGCTGGAGGGCACCCCGATCGTCGACTTCCGCGTGCCGGAAGGCATGAAGCTGATCCCCATCAACCGCAAGACCGGCATGCAGGCGGCGGCGGGCGAGCCCGGCGTGATCATGGAAGCCTTCAAGCCCGGCACCGGTCCGGCTGACAGCTACTGGGTCATCGGCATGGACGAGTCCGGCATGGGCGAGTTCGGCGACGCGATCTCTCCGCAGGCCAACAAGGCCCTGTCGACGGGCGGTGGCGGGCTCTACTGAGCCGCTGCGCCGCGTTCGGACGATCGCGCTTTACACCCGCTGACGGCCTCCCTATGGTCCGCGCCGATTTGGGGCGGCCGCCGTCCCGCCAATCCATTTGCGTTGAGAAGAGATGCGCACCGAAACCCAGACGCTCGTCGACGAGATCAGGCAGGCCATAAGCCTGCTGAGGAGGCATCTTTGACTGGGATCAGGCGATCAAGCGACTCGACTACCTGAACTCGCGTTCGGAAGACCCGACGCTCTGGGACAAGCCGCAGGAAGCCCAGAAGCTGATGCGCGAGCGCCAGAACCTGGAAGACAATATCGGCGGCATCCGCAGTCTCGAGCAGTCGCTGGCCGACAGCATCGAGCTGATCGCGCTCGGCGAGGAAGAGGGCGACGCGGCCATCGTCAGCGAAGCCGAGGCGTCGATCCGGGCGCTTTCCTCGGACGTGCGTGCGCGCCAGATCAAGACCATGCTGTCCGGCGAGGCCGACGGTAACGACACCTATCTCGAAATCCATGCGGGTGCGGGCGGCACAGAGAGCCAGGACTGGGCGAACATGCTCCTGCGCATGTACACCCGCTGGGCGGAGCGCCGGGGCTACAAGGTCGAGGTGCTCGAGATGCATGACGGCGAAGAGGCCGGCATCAAATCGGCCACGATCCTCATCAAGGGCGAGAACGCCTATGGCTGGCTGAAGACGGAATCGGGCGTGCATCGCCTTGTCCGCATCTCGCCATACGACAGCAACGCGCGCCGCCACACCTCGTTCGCGAGCAACTGGGTCTATCCGGTCGTCGATGATTCGATCGAGATCGATGTCAGCGAATCCGACGTGCGCATCGACACGTATCGCGCGTCGGGGTCAGGCGGTCAGCACGTCAACACGACCGATTCAGCCGTCCGCATCACGCATCTCGCGACCGGCATCGCCGTCGCCTGCCAGGCGGAACGCTCGCAGCACAAGAACAAGGCCAAGGCGTGGGAAATGCTGCGCTCGCGGCTCTACGAGGAAGAGCTGAAGCGGCGCGAGGCGGCGGCCAACGCCACCGAGGCGTCCAAGACCGAGATCGGCTGGGGTCACCAGATCCGCTCCTACGTGCTGCAGCCCTACCAGCTGGTGAAGGACCTGCGCACCGGGACGGAGAGCACCAGCCCCTCGGACGTTCTGGACGGCGATCTCGATCCATTCATGGAGGCGTCACTGTCGCAGCGCATCGAAGGCGGCGCAGGCGCGCCTGTCGCCGACATCGACTGATCGGATGCAGCTTCAAAGAAGCTGCAGCAGCTTCTTGCCGGCCTTCAGGAACTTGAGCGGGTTCAGCGCGTCGCCGTTGTAGCGGATCTCGTAGTGCAGGTGGGCGCCGGTCGAGCGGCCGCTGGAACCCACGTTTCCGATGATGGTGCCGACCTCGACCTTGTCGCCGACCTCGACCCTGATCTTCTTCATGTGCGCGAAGCGCGTCGTGTAGCCGTTGCCGTGGTCGATCTCGACCATCCGGCCGTAGCCACCGTTCCAGCCGGCCTTGATGACCCTGCCCGGCGCGGTGGCACGGATGGGTGCGTTCATCGGTGCGCGGAAGTCCATGCCGGCGTGCATCGCGGGCGTTCCGAGCAGCGGGTCCTTGCGGACGCCGAAGCCGCTGGAGATAGCGACGCCGGGCGACGGGTTGCCGATCGGATAGCGGCGGGCTTCCTGCTTCATCGCTTCCAGGTGATCGAGCGCGTCGTCGAGTTCGCGGACGCGGCTCTCGAACATGCCGGCCGAGTCGACCGGGACCAGCGGACCGCCGATGCCCTGCTTGCCGTAGTCGGCGTCCACCTGGAGGCCGGCGCCCTCGAGGGCTCCGGCAATGACGTCGGCCGTTTCGTACGCATCCTCGGCAAGCGAGGCGATGCGCACCAGCTGTTCGCTTTCGATAGTACGGAGCGACTGGTTGATGGCGACGAACAGCTTGTCGGCGCGATCGGCGGCCGATTCACCCGCAGGCATGCCGGCCCGCGTCGTCCAGAAGGGGAAGGGACGGTCGTCGTTGCCGCGGATGCCGTCGAGCGAGGCGACGATGGTGCCGGTCGTCGCGGGGTCGATCTCGGCGCGGATGTCCGGACGCGCGTCCGGGACGGGCACTGCCGCCGGGGCATTCGGATCTTCCGGCCCGGTCCGCTCCAGGATGGGCTCAAGGCGACCGTGGCGGGCCGTCAGCTGCGACTGACGCTCGAGGAGTTCGGTGACCTTGCTCTCCATCAGCTTCTGGTCGAGCAACTGCCGGCTGGTGATGCGGTCAACCTGGGCGCGAAGCGCGGAAATCCGGTCTTCATAGGCCTGCTGCATGCGTGCCTGACGCGCATGCGCCGCACCGATCAGATCGTCGCGAAGCACGAGATAGGATGTGGCGAGGAGGTAGCCGACGGCAATCGCCGAAAGCGCGGAGCCGACAAGAGCGACCGCCCATGGCCGGACCGTGAAATGACGGATGGTGTCGCCACGGGCGATGATGACCGTGTGCGGTTCCTTACGCTTGCCAAAAACGGACGACTGGTTTTTCACGGGACCCGTACTTCCATGCCGAAGCTATTCCGACACGGCAATTACATCCCGTTAGGGTTAACAAACGTTTTCGGAGAAGGGGCCCCGCTCTAATTTAGAGGAAGCCAATATGAGGACGGGAGCCGTTGAGGCTCCCGTCGCACCGACCGCGGCTGATCCATCAGTCGAGGAACAGCAACAGCAGGATGATGATCGGGATCGGGATACCCAGCATCCAAAGCAAAGCACCGCGCAGCATGATGGTTCTCCTCTTGTCTCTTTCGGGGAGGAAAACGCGGGTTGGCGGCGTTTGTTCCGGCCTGCCCGATCAGGAAACCAGTGCTCGGACGGCCTCCAGGACCTGTCCCGCATGGCCAGGCGTCCTTACCTTTCGCCAGACGCGGACGATCCTGCCGTCGGGTCCGATGAGAAAGGTGGAGCGCTCGACGCCCATGTAGGTTCGCCCGAACAGGGTCTTTTCGGTCCAGACACCATAAGCCTCGATCGCCGCGCGCTGCTCGTCGGCGCCAAGCAGAACCTTGAGCCGATGCTTCTTCGCGAATTTCCGGTGGCTGTCGGCCGAATCCGGCGACACGCCGATGACGACGGCCCCCAATCCGCCAAATTCGCGGCCTAGGCGCGAGAAGTCCACGGCCTCGAAGGTGCAGGTCTCGGTGTCGTCCTGCGGGTAGAAATAGAGAACGACGGAACGCCCCGTGAGGTCCGCGAGGTCGATCGGATCGCCGCCGTGCCGGTCCAGGCGAAAGCGGGGAGCCTCGTCGCCGACCTCGGGAACGGTCATGACAGTCCTTTGAGTGGTTGCGCCGGCGGGAGCCAGATATAACGTTGCGGTCGGATTCGTCCAAGTCACAAGCGACGGACCGCGGCTATTGGAGCACAGGCCGCTGAGGCACGAGAAGGTCCGGTTCAGGCGGAACGAGATTGCCAGGCTCGAGGCGTTGCCGTCTGCCGCCGGGCAGGATGAGCATTGGCAGGCCAGGCGTCCGATCGGGCGCCGCCTGCTTCGCTGGGCTGCATTCGTCGGCACGGGCATGGTGTCGCTTGCCGTGCTTGCCCTGGCCGGCATCTATGCGATCACCGTCTGGGGCATCGGCAACGACCGTGTCCGCATGGAGGCCGAACGGGCCATCGAGGCTGCGATCGGCATGGATGTCGATGCAGCCCTGGGCGGCATACGACTGTCGGTCGATCCCTCCAAGCTGTTGGTGCTGGCCGTGGACGACGTTTCGGTCAAGGCCGCGGCCGACGGCGCGGCACTGCTCGACGCCGACACGCTAACATTCGACGTCCGGCTGATTCCCCTCATTACCGGCCGCCTGGAGCTTGGCGGCATCCGGGTCGCCGGCGCCCACCTGGCCGCTCCCGCGCCGCAGGCCGGCGAAGCCGACCTGTTCGCCTCGCTGGAAGACGAGCACGGGCTGGTCCATCCGGACAAGGCGGCGGCGGCGGTGTTCGGCGCGGTTCATGAATTGCTCGACGCCGTCGATCGGGGCGCGCCGTCCGTCGAGCTTTCCGACATCGAGATCGGCTTCTCAGGGCAATCGATCGTCATCCGGCAGGCGGCTCTCAGCCCGGACGGGACCGGTGTCGGGATCGCCGCATCGATCTTCGCGTCGGGGCGGGAGGCAAACCTGACCGGGAAAGCGGCGCGCAACGCATCGTCGCGCCGCATCACCGACCTCCAGCTGTCGGTTTCGGCCGCCGCGCCTTCAGATGCCGTCGCCGTCTCGGACACGCAGGAAACACCCCAGGCGCGGGATCGTTTCGGGGCCTTCGAGATCGCGATCAACGGAGCCGAGGGCATTGGCGGCGACGCGTCGAGGCTGGCGCTGGCGGCGAAAGTCGACGATTTCGCCTTCTCGATCGACAAGGACCACTTCATGGCCGGAAGCGGCAGCCTTGCCGCCACGATCGAAACGGGCACCGGCAAGCTGGAGATCGAGCGTTTCCGGCTGCTCAGCGGACGCTCGCAGTTCGAGTTCCACGGGGCGGTCGGTCCAAAGCCCGCCTCGGATCGCGATACCACCCCGTCCTACCGCTACGAACTGATCAGCGATGGCTCCACCGTCGCGCCGGACAGGTCGCCCGAGCCGGCATTGCCGATCTTTGCCCGGGTCGCCGGGTGGTACGAGGTGGCGACCAGGAAGTTCATCATCGAGCAGTTCGGCGTCCGGACACGCGGAGGCGAACTGCTCGGCACCGCGAATGTCGAGTTCGTCGAGGACGGCCCCCCAGGCATATTCCTGGCTGCGACCATCCCCTCGATGCCGGTTTCCCACGTCAAGCAGCTCTGGCCCTTCGCGGCCGCCGCAGGCGCCCGCCGCTGGGCCATGGCCAACATGTTCGGCGGTGTCGTCACCGACAGCAGCATCCAGTACCATGTCGCGCCAAGGCGCCTCGGCAACGGCGTGCCGCTGTCGCACGACGAAGTTTCGGGACGCTTCAAGGTCGACGGAACACGCTTCGACATCGCCGGGCGGCTTCCGCCGGTGCGCGACGCGTCCGGCGTCATCGAGTTCGCCGGCAACGACGTGGACGTGACCTTGAGTTCGGGCACGGCCTACATGCCGAGCGGCCGGGCCGTCTCGGCCGCCAACGGCAAGCTCGCCATCCATCGCGCGAACGTCTCGCCGCTCGTCGGCAAGCTGGACATCGACGTCAAGGGATCCGCCGACGCGGTCACCGAACTTGCATCCTACGAGCCGATCCGGGCCACGCAGCGTACCGGCATGGCGGCCAACGACTTCTCGGGCTCGGTCGAAGGCAACGTCAAGGCGGACATCCCGCTGATCGGCGACTTCAAGGGCCGCGATCTGCCCTTCCTCGTGGCGCTGGACTTCGAGGGGCTGGCGCTCGGGCCCATGGTCGAAGGCCAGAAGGTGACCGAGGCGGACGGGACCATCATCGTCGACCCGGACAAGGCCGTCATCAAGGCGAGGGCCAAGCTCAACGGCGCCACGTCCGAACTCGACATCGTCGAGCCGTTCGGCGAAGGCGCCAAGGGCCGCAAGCGCGACATCTCCATGGTGCTTGACGACAAGGCCCGCGCGACGCTGGTGTCCGGCCTCGGCGACATGCTGTCCGGCCCGGTCAAGGTCAGGTTCGACGCGTCGAACAAGAACGACCAGACCATCGAGGCGGACCTGACCGACGCCGTCGTCTCCATCCCGTGGGCGGGCTGGTCCAAGGGCAAGGGCATCGCCGCCACGGTGAAGTTCGACCTCGACAATGACGGCGACACGACGCGCCTCTCCAACTTCGACCTGAGCGGAAAGAGTTTCGGCGTGAAGGGCGATGTGACCCTCGTGCGCGGCGCGCTGACCTCGGCAAGCTTCGGAAGCGTACGGCTCAACCGCGGCGACGACGCCTCGGTCGCCATCAAGGCGGCCGGCAAGGGATATTCCGTCGACGTGAGGGGCGCCGCCGTCGACGTGCGGTCGATCATCAAGACATACCTGTCGGACGAGGCGGTGTCCGGCGGAACGTCCAACAGCAGGGCTGTCCCGGTGACGGTCAACCTGGCCGTCGACCGACTGACGGGTTTCCATGACGAGACGCTGTCGGGCGCGAAGCTCGAAGTGTCGGTCGCCGGCGGCACGCTGCGTTCGATGGTGGCATCGGCCGCCTCGGATCGGGGCGGGGCGATCGCGGTACGCAACGGCACCGAAGGCAACCGCCGCTTCCTCGAGATGCAGTCGGCGGACGCCGGGTCGATCCTGCGCTTCCTCGACGTCTACCGGCACATGGAAGGCGGAACGATCAGGCTGGCGATGAGCGGACCTTCGACCGGTTCCATGAAGGGGCAGGTGGACGCGACGAACTTCACGCTGGTCAACGAGCCGAAGCTCGCCTCCATGGTGTCAAAGCCGCTGCCGGGCGACAGCCGCACCCTGAACGAGGCGGTGCGCGGCGACATGGACACGTCGCGGGTGCGGTTCGAGCGCGGCTTCGCGGCGCTGGAGAAGCGCTCCGGCTATCTGGCGCTGGAGCGGGGCGTGCTGCGCGGGCCGCTGATCGGCACGACGTTCCAGGGCACGCTCTACGACGAGCAGGGCAACATGGACATGACCGGCACCTTCATGCCGGCCTATGGGCTGAACCGCATCTTCGGCGAGATACCGCTGGTTGGCCTGATCCTCGGCAACGGGCGCGACCGCGGCCTGATCGGCGTCACCTACCGGCTGTCCGGCAAGGCGGCGGAGCCGAAGCTGCAGATCAACCCGCTGTCGGTCATCGCACCCGGCATCTTCCGGTCGATCTTCGAGTTCCGCTAGACCGTTTCATGGTTGGATGGAATCGCTCTGCCGGAGGGAATTCGGGACAAGGCCGAGGGCTTCGGCGAAGGTCGATGTGGTGCATCGGCCGAGCCGGAGACCGAAGGATTTGGCCCGAATTCACCCGGCCCGGAGGGTTTCCCGCTGAACGGACGCCCGCGGCGTCGGACGGACTTGGCCGATGCACCACATCGACCTTCGCCGTCCTCCTGGCGGATCGTCTCGCCAGCGAGGAAACAGAGCTGTTTCCATCTGACCATGAAACGGTCTAGCCGCGCGATACCGCTGTCAGGCGGCGCGCACCAGGATGTGCTTCTTCTTGCCTAGCGACAGCTTGATGACCCCGTCAGGCGTCATGTCAGCATTGCCGACAGCGCGGCGCTCGTCATTGACGGGTTGGTCGTTGATGCGGACGGCGCCGCCCTGGACGTGGCGCCTCGCCTCGCCGTTGGAGCCCGCCAGTCCGGCGCGGACCATCAGCGCCAGCAGGCCGATGCCCGCCGACAACTCGGCCGCTGGAACGTCGATGGACGGCAGGTTCTCGGCGAGCGCGCCTTCCTCGAAGGTCTTGCGCGCCGTCTCGGCCGCCTCGTCGGCGGCCGGTCGGCCGTGCAGGAGCGCGGTGATCTCAGTCGCCAGAATCTTCTTGGCGTCGTTGACCTCGGCCCCGCCGAGCGCGGCGAGCCTTGCGACCTCGGCCATCGGCAACGTGGTGTAGAGCTTCAGGAAGCGGCCGACGTCGGCGTCCTCGGTGTTGCGCCAGTACTGCCAGAATTCGTAGGGCGACAGCATTTCCGGATCGAGCCAGACCGCGCCCGACGCCGTCTTGCCCATCTTGGCGCCCGACGACGTGGTCAGCAGCGGCGTCGTCAGCGCGAAGAGCTGCGGCGTGCCCATCTTGTGGCCGAGGTCGATGCCGTTGACGATGTTGCCCCACTGGTCGGAACCGCCCATCTGCAGCCGGCAGTCGAGGCGCTTGGAGAGCTCCACGAAGTCGTAGGCCTGCAGGATCATGTAGTTGAACTCGAGGAACGACAGCGACTGCTCGCGGTCGAGCCTCAGCTTCACGCTGTCGAAGGACAGCATGCGGTTGACCGAGAAGTGGCGGCCGACGTCGCGCAGGAACTCGACATACCTGATCGACATCAGCCAGTCGGCATTGTTGACCATGACGGCGTCCCGCGGACCTTCGCCGAACGACAGGTAGGGCGCGAAATTCCGGCGGATGCCGACGAGGTTGGCCTCGATATCGGCCGGGGTGAGGAGCTTGCGGGCCTCATCCTTGAAGGACGGATCGCCGATCATCGACGTGCCGCCGCCCATCAGCGCGATCGGTCGGTGGCCGGTCTTCTGCATCCAATGAAGCATCATGATCTGGATGAGCGAGCCGGCGTGCAGGCTCTTGGCCGTCGCGTCGAAGCCGATGTAGGCGGTGACCGTCTGCTTCGCGAAAAGATCGTCGAGGCCGGTGTCATCCGAGGTCTGGTGGATGAAGCCGCGCTCGGAGAGCGTGCGCAGGAAATCGGACTTGAAGGCAGTCATGGCCATGTCTTTCGGGAAAGTGGGCGCGCCTTTAGCATCGAACGCCAAGGAATCAAACATTGGAGGCTCCATGGAGCCGATCACCGCGCTCGGACTGATGAGCGGCACGTCCATGGACGGGATCGACCTGGCGATCGTGCGGACCGAAGGCGAGGGCCGTGTCGAGCGCGGCCGGGCGGGCTTCGTCGCCTACGATGCGGCGTTCAGGCGCCGGCTGGCGGCGGCGCTGGAAACGGCTAAGCAGATCGGCCGGCGCGACGAGCGGCCCGGCGACCTTGCCGACGTCGAGCGCGAGATCACGCTCCGGCATGCAGATGCCGTGCGCGATTTCCTGGGCAGTGGCGACGAAAAGCCCGAACTCCTGGGCTTCCACGGTCAGACGGTGCTGCATCGCCCGCACCAGGCCCTGACCGTGCAACTCGGTGACGGCGCGCTTCTAGCGCGGCAGACCGGCATCGCGACCGTCTTCGACATGCGGGCCGAGGACATGCGCCATGGCGGGCAGGGCGCGCCGCTGGTGCCAGCCTATCACGCGGCGCTCGCCGCCTCGCTGCCGCCATCCTTATGCCGCTTCCCGGTGTGCTTCGTGAACATCGGCGGCATCTCCAACATCACCTTCGTGCCCGAGCGCGGGGACCCTGTCGCGTTCGACACCGGGCCCGGCAACGCATTGATCGACCAGTGGGTGCAGAAGGAGGGCGGCATACCCTACGATGCCGGCGGCGCGGTGGCGGCAGAGGGGGGGATCAGCCGCGCGGTCGTCGAGCGCTACATGGCGAATCCTTTCTTTGCCAGGAAAGGTCCCAAGTCGCTCGATCGGCTCGACTTCACGCTCGACGCCGCCATGGGGCTGGAACTGGCCGACGGCGCCCGCACGCTTGCGGCGATTTCCGCCGAAGCGGTATTCGCCTCGGTCGCGCACCTGCCGATGCCGCCGCGGCTCTGGATCGTCTGCGGCGGCGGGCGGAAAAATCCCCATATCGTCGGCGACATGCGCGTCCTGGCGGCGCGGGCCGGCGCGGAGGTGCTTCTCGCCGAAGACGCCGGACTGGACGGCGACGCCATGGAGGCCGAGGCCTGGGCCTATCTTGCGGTACGCTCCAGACGAGGATTGCCGCTGACCTTTCCGACCACCACAGGGTGCCGGGTGGCGGTCAGCGGCGGTGTCTTTGCCCCACCTCAGTAAGGCGAGTTACAGTAGCGGCGCGGGCCGTTGTAGGGCTGGTAGGTGTCCGACCTCACGTCGTAGGACTTCCAGCGATTCAGGCACCATTGCTGGTGCGCGTCGAGTCCGCCGGACCGGTAGTAGACCCGGGGCTGGTAATACACGCGAGGCCGGTAGTAGCGGGGCTCGTAGTAGCCGCCATAATAGTCGTCATAGTAGCGCGGCCGCGCCAGCCCGCCGATGATCGCGCCGGCCGCGAGGCCGCCGATGATCGCAGCGGCCGCGTCGCCGCCGCCGCGACCGCGCCAGTGGCGCCTGTGGTTGACCGGCGTTGCGAGGCTGCCGCTTTCAGCGGATACGGCCCTATCTGCCCGCAGCGGAGCGGCGGCGACGGGAGCGCTCGCCGCGGCGATTGCCGCTGCGAGGGCGAGGGAGATCGTGGTTTTCATGGCTACACCTTGCATGTCGCGAGGGGCACTGAGCCCATCGGGATGCAATGCAGGCGAAGCGCTTTGGTTCCGTTTCGCCTTCAGGCGCCGCCGTCAGCGAAGGCGCTTGGGACGTGGGTCGGCGAGTTCGCCGGCAAGGCGGCGGTCGAGATAGGTCGAGCACTCTTCGATCAGTTCGTCGGCCGAATTGGAGAAGAAGTGGTTGGCGCCACCCATCGTCTTCTGGGTGATGGTGATGCCCTTCTGGGTATGCAGCTTGTCCACCAGCCCCTGCACGTCCTTCGGCGGAGCGACCTTGTCTGAATCGCCGTGGATGATGAGGCCCGACGAGGGGCAAGGAGCGAGAAACGAGAAGTCGTAGGTATTGGGCTGCGGCGCGACCGAGATGAAACCCTCGATCTCGGGGCGGCGCATCAGCAACTGCATGCCGATCCAGGCGCCGAAGGAATAGCCGGCGACCCAGCAGCTCTTGGAGTCCGGGTGGAGCGACTGGACCCAGTCCAGCGCGGCGGCGGCGTCCGACAGTTCGCCGGTGCCATGGTCGAACTCGCCCTGGCTACGGCCGATGCCGCGGAAATTGAAGCGCAGCGTCGTAAAATTGCGCTTCTGGAACATGTAGAAGAGGTCGTAGACGATCTTGTTGTTCATCGTCCCGCCGAACTGCGG
>VFQP010000771.1_pt1 | contig 52694 bp, 39 predicted proteins | sample 3512351 | NCBI WGS metagenome assembly VFQP01 (sample SAMN10412372, study PRJNA504923) | tailings metagenome | isolation source: Relicate 1 Philex TSF1 revegetated site | place: Philippines: Tuba, Benguet | collected 2017-08-29 | reverse complement strand
TTGTTTCTGGTCATTGGAAAAAGGTAATTCGGATTTACCGGCACAGATATTCAGTGCATTGGCAGCCAGTGTCGGCAAGGCAAACACGCTTAGCGCCACGGAGAAACATAAACTCAACCAGGCGCTTGATTTTGCAGGCCGGTGAGGTTTTTTTACTTCATGAAACATCTGCTCTCTTCTCCATGCTAGAGAACAGGATGACCATCGTGATGGCTGACGGTCATCCTGCACATTACATCAACAGGTTCGCTGTATCGATTACAGGCTGAACACCATCAGGCCACCGCCCATTTGTGTGTGGTTCTGCAGTTCTTTGAACGCACCCACCGCACCCAGACCGGCACTCGGGTCTGTCAGGTCGAACACCAGACCCACACCTGGCCAGCCGCCCACACCGTACATGCTGCCGATGTATTGCTTGCCCTTGAAGGAGTAGGTCATAGGAGAACCGATACCACCGGATGGCATCTTGAAGTTCCACAGTTCTTTACCGTCCTTGTTATCCAGAGCCTTCAGGTAACCGTCCAGTGTTGCGTACCAGACCAGGCCACCTTTGGTGTACAAGGTACCGCCCCAGGCCGCGAATTTCTCCCACTTGGTCCATTTCGCCTTACCGGTGGTCAGGTCAAATGCGCGGATCTGGCCCATTTCCTTCTTGGTTGGGCCGTTAGGGCCAGGGTACATCGCCAGTGTGGCGCCAACGAAGAACTGACCGGCACGGTATGGCAGCATGAACGGCTCCCAATCCATACAAATATGGTTCAGGCCGGCGTACAAGGTACGGCTTTCAGGATCGTAAGAATCTACGCCCTGGTTGTGGAAGCCCATGGCAGAAGGACAAATATTGGTGCCTTTGTGGTCCATGCGGGTCGCGAACTCAGGATCACGTACCGGTGTGCCGGTTTTCAGGTCCACTTTCTTGAACACGTTGACCGCCGGATCCACTTTTTCCGCCACGATCAGGTTGCCGTTCTCGCGGTTCAGGGTATACAGGATACCGTTACGGTCAATGTGGCTCAGCAGCGGCGTCATCTTGCCGTTGACCGGCTGGTCGGTCAGCACCATCTGGTTCACACCGGCGAAGTCCCACTCATCATGAGGCGTCTTCTGGTAACCCCATTTCGCCATACCGGTGTCCAGGTCACGGCCCCAGATAGTCATGGTCCACTTGTTGTCGCCAGGACGCATGGTTTCGTTCCATGGTGCCGGGTTGCCTGAACCGTAGTAGAACAGGTTCAGTTTAGGGTCATAGGCATACCAGCCCCAGTTGGTACCACCACCGATTTTCCAGGCATCGCCTTCCCAGGTTTTCAGGCCCAGGCCGAATTGACCGTAGTGTGGATTGTCTTTGTTGAAGTCTTTGGACAGGCGGATGGATTCATCTGAACCAGTCGCGAACGCACGCCATTTCAGTTCACCTGTTTTCAGGTCATAGGCGTTGACCGCACCACGCACACCCAGTTCGGCACCGGAGCAACCCATCAACACCGTGTCTTTGGCAACGAAAGGTGCCTGTGTCAGTGTCTGACCCACTTTAGGGTCACACACTTCCACTTCCCAGTTAGTTTTACCGGTTTTGGCATCCAGCGCCAGCAAACGGCCGTTGGCCTGCTTCTTCACGATCTGGCCGGCACCGTAAGCCAGGCCACGGTCAACCACGTCACAGCACATCACCGCTTTGGTGGATGCATCCTGCTTGGGTTTATGCTGCCAGACGATCTTGCCCGGGTCGTTGAGGTTCAGGGCATACGTATTGTTCGGGAAAGCAGAGTGCACGTACATCATGTCACCGATCACCAATGGCGCCCCTTCGTGACCATTCAGTACGCCGGTGGAAAATGACCACGCCGCTTTTACATTTTTTACGTTGGACTTGTTGATCTGCGCCAACGGGCTGTTGTGCTGGCTGTAATAGCCACCGGTCGCGATCGGCCATGCACCCGGTGTATTCACCGCCTTGTCCAGGTCTGCATCCGCCATAGCCAGGCCGGAAAAGCCTGCAAACAAGCCTCCGACCACCGCGCCAAGAATGGCACGAGATGAATTTACTTTCATACTGTCTCCTAATCTCTCAAGTGAGTTTTATGTGTTGTTGCAGTCACCCCCCCGAATGCCGCACTTCACGACCGAAATTGTTAATAATTTGTAACAAAGGCAACAGATGAATGATTCCCTATGATGGATTCAACAATTCATTCGTGCAGACCGGCCAATAAAGGGAATTTTTCACGGGGTGCTGTCAGTGGATGTGGTCTATAGTGGCGCAACTCCATGCAGGTGGGAGCGATATTGACTCCTGCTGCAGTTAACAAAGCGTTCGATATTTCATGCATTCTTATACCCGGTCCATGCCCGTGATTGCTGCACTTAATAAATTTGGCAATAAATTAGGCAAACTCAGCCGCCCCGGCCAGGACACACTTATCGTCATTGCCGGTGTGGTGCTGACGTTTGTCTGCTCGTCCGAGTTTGACCTGGCCGAGCACGTCAACGCCTGGCTGTTGACCTATGAATATGCGCAGCTGGATGAAGTCCCGCTGACCTTGTTTGTGTTTGTGCTGCTCAGTGTCTGGTTCAGCCAGCGGCGCATGCGTGAAATCAATGCGGAGATCCAGCGTCGCAAACAGACTGAGCTGCAACTGAGCAGCAGCCGCCAGCTGTATAAAACCCTGTTTGATGGAGACCTGACCGGGAATGTAGTGCTGGATACCGAAGGGAATATCGGTATGTTCAACCGCGCGTTCGACCGTATCTGCCGCCCGTTCAGCCATGACAGGAATGCACGCAGACTTTTCTCATTCAACTGGCCTGAATTCGTGGCACAACTGCAGCATCACCGGGAGATCAATTTCAGCAAACTGCAGGTGCAGCGCCCGGATGGCCTGCCCTGTTATGTAGGGGCACGCTTTGTCTATGTGCCGGCAGAAGAGAACAATGGTGCCGCGCAGATCCACGGCTACCTGGTAGATATGACAGAGCAATGCCTGGTAGAACAGGACCTGGAGCGCACATTGAAAGAAAACCGCATCCTGGCCCATCACGCCATGCAGGTGCAGGAACAGGAACGCAAATACATCGCCAGCGAGATCCATGATGAAACCGGGCAATACCTGACCGCCATCCGCATGGATGCACTGGCCTTGCAGAAAAGCAGACCAGACCAGGCCAATGTCATTGCGGTCAGGATCGCTTCCAACATCCAGCATGTGCAGCAGTCGATACGCGCACTGATCAAGCATTTGCGGCCACCGGCGCTGGACTCACTCGGCCTGATAGGAGCCGTAGAACGGCTGGTCAATGACTGGCAAAAGCTGAACACCACGGTCGATTGCCACATGCAGCTCGATATCAGCGGTCACGTGCTGCATGAAGACACCAATATTGTGGCTTTCCGCGTGATCCAGGAGGCGTTGACCAATATCACGCGCCATGCCCAGGCCACAGAAATATGGATAGATGTACAGGTGATCACACGCCAGGATTTGCCCATGCTGCAAATCGAGATCCGCGACAACGGCCGTGGCATGGATACCAGCCAGTCCACGGAAGGCGTCGGGCTGCTGGGCATGCGCGAACGCATAGAGTCACTCAAGGGTAGCTTCAAGCTGATGAGCGGCCTGCAGGCCGGCACCCTGATCACCGGGCTGATCCCGCTGAAAGAACAACGGCAGGTGCAAGCGCCACCGCCATCCACCTCATTGACAGATTCAGGAGTAGATCACTATGCGTTACCCTAAATGGTGTGCCTTGCTGGCACTGGTTTTCCCGTTGAGCTTGCCAGCCAAGGAGCTGAATACGGAAGAACGTCCTTTCCTTGATGCTTACAGCGGCAAATCCCGCCAGTATGTGGAAGAAAACCTGGGCAAGCCGGTGAAAAAGGAAACGGCAGTGAAACCGCACAATGCAGACCAGATACTGCAGGAAAAAGGCCAGGCGCTGGCAGGTAACAGCGACAGTGTGGAGATGTGGTATTACCGCGGCAGGATACAGTACGCGCCGAACAAGTATTTCAACACTGCCGAGCTGACATTCGCCAATGACAAATGCGTGAACATCACGTTTGCCAACAAGAAGTAAGGATAGCGCTCTATGGCAAAAGTAATGATTGCCGATGACCACGCCATGCTCAGGCAAGGGCTGCGTACATTGCTGGAACAGGCCAGCCATCAGGTGACGGCGGATGCCCTGAGTGGTGAAGAAGCCTGTGCACTGGCAGAAAGAAACCAGCCGGACTTGCTGATACTGGACCTGGATATGCCTGGCATAGGCGGGCTGGAAACACTGAAACGGCTATTGCACCGCAAGCCGCAAATGCGTGTGCTGATATTCAGCATGCATGATGACTGTATCTATGCGACACGCGCGATCCAGGCAGGGGCACGCGGTTATGTCACCAAAACCGAGCCGCCGGAAGTCGTGCTGGAAGCCGTACAGAAAATCCTCAAAGGTGGCCGATACATCAATAACGAACTGGCGCAAAGCCTTTCCATGTATCACCTTGAAAGCATGGAAAACCCTATCCAGAAACTGTCTCCGCGGGAATTCGAAGTGTTTCGCCGCATCGCACAGGGTGAGGCATTGGCTGGCATTGCCAAGGCCATGCATATAGGCTACAAAACCGTCGCCAACATCCAGACCAGCGTACGCCAGAAACTGGGGGTGGAAACCACCGGGCAACTGGTCCATATTGCCGTTCGTTTTGGCATCATCAAAGGGCTCTAACGCCAGTCACCCGATACCCAGTATGATCCTGGTCATTGCCCGCAAAGAACTCCGCAGTCTGTTCGCCACGCCTATGGGCTGGCTGGTGCTGGCTGTTTTCCAGGCGATAGTCGGCACTTATTACAGCCTGAGTTTCAACCAGTATTTTGAGATCATGCAGAGCGCGCAGTGGCAGGTGCAACGCATAGGCATCACGCAGTTCATGGCTGAAGGCGTGTTCGGGGTTGCCGCGGTACTGATGCTGTTCGTGGTACCGCTGGTGACGATGAAACTGATCAGTGAAGAGCGGAAAAACCAGACCATGGCATTGCTGATGAGCGCGCCGCTGTCCATGAGCGAACTGATCCTTGGCAAGCTGCTGGGCATCGTCAGTTACCTCAGCCTGCTGATCGTAGTCATGGTGATCATGATCGCCATGATGCTGCCATGGGCAGAAATCGATATCCCTTACCTGCTGACACATGCGTTGGGTTTGTGGCTGCTGGTGGTTGCCAGTTGTGCGCTAGGGTTATATGTTTCCTGCCTGACGGCCAATCCTATCCTCGCGGCGTTCTGCAGCCTGACTGCACTGACGGTATGGCTACTGCTTGACAAGTTTTTTGCGGATAACAACCAGGTACTGTTTCATGATTTTTCGCTGATGCAGCACTACCGCCAGTTCGCCCTGGGCATGCTGAACAGTTACGACGTGTTGTTCTTTGTGCTGTTCTCACTGTTTTTCGTATTACTCTCTATTCGCCGTTTGCATGCTGACCGACTGTATGGCTGATTACAAACATAAAAAGAACTGGTTTACAACCCATATGCTATGGCAGCATCGCCTGGTAGTGCCGGGCTTGCTGCTGGTGACATTGCTAATGGGCCTATTGGCCTGGCATTTTAATGTCACCAGTGATCACACCAATAACCAGCGTAATACATTGGCATCTGCGAGCGTGCAGGTACTCAACGCCTTGCCGGGGACTATAGAGATCACCGCTTTCTGCAGCAATAGTCCTTACAAGGGCCGCTATTTCAGGAAGTCCATCTTGGCCCTGATGCAGCGCTACCAGCATATGCATGCAGATATACGCTTGCAATTCATAGACCCTGCCACCTCCCCTGCCTTGGTCCGGGAACAAAAAATCAGGAAAGAAGGGGAAATGGTGATCCGCTACCGCGGCCAGCAAAAGCGCATGTACCTGCCTTATAGCGAAGAAGCATTCACCAATGTACTACTGCAGTTACAACATGGCGAGCGGGCGCCCTTGCTGTTTGCTTCTGGTCAGGGCGAAACTGCCTTGAATAATACCGCGGTGGATGGTGCCAGCCAGCTGGCAGACGCCATGCATGATGCAGGATTGCAAGTCATCAGCGGTGCAGGTCCGGAACAGCTTTCCATCGCCGGCAACAAACCGCCTACACTGGTGCTGGCCGGCGCAACCCGCCCATACAGCCAGGCACAGGTGAACGCTATACATACCCATATCAGCAAAGGCGGCAACCTGGTGTGGCTGGTCGATAATGCGTCCACACAAGGCCTGGGTGCGCTGGCAAAAATGCTGGGCGTGAGCGTCAGCAAAGGAATGGTCGTAGACCCGGCCAACGGCCAGTTTGATATTCCGTTGCATGCACTCAGCACACAGCGCTATTCCGGCCTCGGGCCGACACAAGAGTTTTCCCTGCGCACTTTTTTTGACCAGGCACATGCGTTGTCACGTCCGCGCCAGCCGGATGACCCATGGCAAACGTTGCCGTTGATCGCCGCTGCGGAACGCGGTTGGGTAAGTGACGCATACAGTGCGGAACATTCAAAACTGCCCGCTTTTGACCCGCAAACGGATAGCCAGGGACCAGCGACCATTGCACTGGCACTCGAGAAAACACTGGATTCAGGTGAGCTGCAGAGGATCATGGTGATAGGCAGCGCCGGATTTTTTACCAATAGGCAGCAACAACGCGGCGGCAACCTGGCTTTTACCATGCAGAGCCTGCAATGGGTGGTCAATAACCAGCCCGTCATCACCTTACCCGTGGCACCGCTACGCGACAGTGTCATCCTGCTGCCTTCACAACAAACGTGGCTGATGCTGTTGTTTAATGGTTTCCAGTTCGGTTTGCCGGCATTGTTGCTGATCGCAGGCTGGCTGACCTGGCGCAGGAAACACCGGCATTGAGTTCCAGGGACCGGAACAGCGCTTCTCTTTGAAATGCCTGCAAATAAAAAGCCCCGCTGATCGCGGGGCTTTTTGTTTGCGCAGGATTGCTGATTACAAGCCTGACAGGCCTTTCTCGATGGCCTTGTTGTGTGAAGGCTGTGCGGCAGGCTCAGATGCACCAGCAGGCAACGCGGCAGGCGCTTCCGGCTTGGCGGCTGGCACAGTAGGCTCACTGCTGTTCAATGTCAATTTGGAGAAATCGCCAAAGAATTCCACTTTCGCTTCTTTACGCAATGCAGCCACTTCATTCTTGATCAGTGTTTGCTGGCCGGAATTCACCAGGTATTGCTGGATGACCGGTTTCGCTTTCTCAACATCGACAGGTTGCCTGTCCACTTTCGCCAGGAACAGCAGCACCAGTGCATCCGGACCCCTGACGATCAGGGTATCGCCGGTTTTCAGCGTATTCAGTTTTTTCAGCAGATCAAGCGGCAATTGCTCTGCCGCTTTACGGCTGGCATTGGCTGTGAACACGTAATTGTTGTCCTTCAGCCATTTGCCGAGGTCATCTGCCGTTTTGGCCGCACTGATGCCTGCTTCGATCTCGCTGGCATGCTGGGTACCGTCTTTGACCACAAACTCCTGGATCACGTAAACATTACGCTCGCTGAACAGTTCAGGATGGGTATCGTAGAATTTCTTGATATCGTCGTTCGAAGGCGCAGACTGCTTGGCGGCGATTTTCTGCATGTATGCTTGCGCCAGCAATTGCTCCCTTGTCGCTTCCAGCACTTGCAGCACATTCGGGTCACGGTCGAGTTTTGCTTCCAGTGCCTTTTGCTTGAGTAATTCTATGTCCACCATCTGTTGCAGGACTTTTTCGGAAGCAGGCTTGAGTTGCGCCTGGTCGATCTTGCCGGCTTTGGAAAGTGCGAAATTCAGCTGATGTACCGTGATTTCGTCACCGTTCACTTTGGCGACCACCTGCGTGGAACCCTTGCCTGACTCTTCGTGCTTGCTGCACCCTGCCATGACCAGCATCAATGCCGGTACGATTAATGCGATTTTTTTCATCATCACCCTTTAAGAAAATTCATCTGTATTGTGTTTATGCTTATGGCACGCCGGGCTCTCCCCAAGCCGCACCTGAACTCCTGACCTCAACTGAGGCAGGTATGTTCAATTATTCACAATGCATGTTAACACACTCCTTTTACCAGTATTGCCAATGACCACCAAACACCACCCATGCACCCAACACGGCATTGGTTGTCATATGCGCTAACACAGGTATCCAGAGCATCTGGAATCGACGGTATAACCAGGCATATACCAGTCCTGCCAACAGCCCTGCCAACCAGAGCTGATGTTCAACCGCAAATAATACGCTACTTACCACCACTGCATAAGTACCCACTTGGGCGGGTGATACTGACATAAATTCGTTATGTTCCAGCCTGCGCATGAAATACGAGCGCCAGAACAATTCCTCTATGATAGGCACCACCAGCGCAGAGCCAGTCCAGCGGCACACCAGCCAGAACATATCCATGGCATCATGCATGGGCATGGCTTCATGGCTTTGCGCCTGCCCACCCATCCATCCTGGATAAGGCAACACCCATAAAATGAAAACCAGCAGCCCGCAGAGAATGGCGATGATGCCTTGGTAAAGGTCCGGCTTACGGGATAGCTCCGTATAGTCGCGGCGGTAATGGATCAATAATGCGATGGCAGCCAGCGTGCGTATAAGATAGGTCGGCTGGCTGCCAAGCCCCAGCCGTGCCAGTGCTGAGGCTAGTAATGGCTCACAGGCAAGCAACAGGATGAAACCGATAAACGGGTAAATGCGGGCACGCTCATGCAGCGTGAAAAAATTTTGCAGTCCAGAAAACATCACCAGGCCAATACTCAAGATAACAAAGGCCCTGACCCGCAGGATCAGGGCCTGGCTATTGTATCAACTTTATTTTCAATCAGTTGCGTGCGTTTATCCTGCAGGATATTTTCCAGCTCGACCCGCTTCAACTGGAAAAAAGGCTCTGCACGCATGATTTTCTGATAGGTGCTGGCATCTGCATACAAACCTACCAGGTCATTGCCATAGGCATACAGGCGGCTGTTCTTCTCTTCACAGGAAGCCAGGCGCTGGTGCGCAGTGCTGACATTGGCAACCAGCTTCTTGCGCTGCTGGTCATTCACATCCAGGTCAGCTTTCGCGGATTTCAATTGCTGCTCAGTGGCTTCCAGACGCTGCGCCTGCTCAGCCAGTTGCGATTGCAGCTGCTGTAACTGCGCGGAAAGCGCAGCCTTTTCCTGGGTCAGTTTTTGCGACTCTGCCTGCAACTGCAGGTTACGCCGGGATTGCCCTTGCAACTGGGCACTCTTTGCCTGGTTCAGCGCCTCGGACATGCTTTTCTTTTCCTGCTCGAATTGCGTCTGCATCGCACTCTTTTCGGCTTCCATGTCCTGCTTCATCTTCTGCATCAGGATGTTGGCACGCCTGGCGGCTTTGTCCTGTTTTTCGGCGGCAGTGCCAGACATGTGCACCCCAATCAGCAAAATAGTTAAGATGATCGATGAAATCCGTTTCATACACCCCTCCTAGAATCTTGCATTCAGGTCAATCAGCAGCACATCCACCGAGAAAGGTTTGCCGCTGACAGTATCCGCACTCATGTAGCGTCCGCTGATCCAGGCATTTTTATCAATCGCGTAGTTGCCGTACACATACCAACCTTTTGCATCTGTACCACCCAGCCTGAAGTTTGAATCAGTGTAGCCATCGAGCACTGCATCAGCCTCCAGGTATTTGTAGCCTAACGATACCTGCCACTCATGCGCATTGACATTTTGTACATAAGGCCCGAGGAAACTATTATTACCAACGTCTATCCTTACGTTGTAGCCTTCATTCTCTTTTTTATAAGTGTTTCCGGTACGACGAAGAATCTCGTTCTGGTTAAACCCTATGTTTTTGACATAGTCACCAGTGAATGTGACATGGATAGGGTCAAAATTCATCAGATCGACCTGCGCCATCAGGTTGATCAACTCGAATTTTGAAGCCAGGCCGACAATCGAAGGTTGACCAGGAATATTATTAGCGTTGATATCAAAGGTATTATTACCACGCTGACGCCATTCTGGAGCGGTGTCGCTGTAATCGTTCAGGCCTACACTATTGAGCCTGCCTTCGACATTTCTGAAGTCGTGGTAAGCCGCCGCCACTTTGACGGAAGACTTGTTGGGCGCTGTCCACTTCAGACCCGTTTGTACCGAGTAAAGCCATTTGTCATCGGCTTTGTTGGTTGAAGAGGATTCCACTTCCTCGATCGGGAATGCCCCCACTGTCGTAAATGAAGTCCAGCGATCGTTGATTTTGGGAGTGAATGTCGCGGTGAATCCGTCAAATGCCAGGTCCGGGTCCCATAGCATGTCCGTGTACATGAAAGGATTGGCGAACCGGCCGCCGGTCACTGTCGCCCAGTCTGTAAGTTTGGCTTGCAGGAAAGCCCTGTCCAGTGTGAACTGATATTTACCCTGGGCTATTCCTTCAGTCTGGTTAGGTGTCACCGGTGTATTTTGCTGGCCCGTCACAAACTGCAAACCGCCGGTTAACCAGTCATTAAAATGTATATCTGCGGCCAGACGCGCGCGGATCCTCAAGCGACGGCGCTCTTCACTTGAGTTATTCAGGTTCATATCGCGGCCGTTGATATCATTTAAACCCACATAGTCTTCATTATCTCCGGGGAACTCATCTGCCTGTCCACGCAGCCGGATATCACCATGGAAGCTGATGCGGTCTATCCATTCAGGCACGCCCAGTCGTTCACCTGCCTTATAGTTCAGCTTTTCCATCACGTCATGCTCGATCTCTTCACGCATGGCCTGTTTGACGTGCTGCGGGATGTATTGCACACGTACGGTCTTCTCGTCCATGGCCTTGTTGACTTCGTTTTTCACGTCATCACGCAGTTCGGCTTGCTGGCTGGCTTGATGGGCTTCCTGGCTCGCTTTGGCATCGGCAGCCGCTTTCTGCAGCAGGGTATCGGCTTTCTGCTTGGACAGTACACCCTCCTGCACCAGTAATTCGATCAGGTTGGTCGTCGTGGCACGCAGTTGCTCCAGCGACTCGCGTTCATCCGCATGTGCACTCCCTGTTGCCAGCAACTGGGTAAACAGCCATACGGCAACGGTAGTTCTTTTTAAAGGGGTATTGAGAGTGTGCATATCCTTACTCACAGTGTTATGGTTTGACACATTGCTTTGTGTATTCATGAATTAACCCATTTTCTTTGCCGATATCCGCAGGCGGATAGGCATAGGCATATTTTCAGGCGGGCTTTCCTGCATGGCGGGTAAATCATTCAGGGCTTCCCGTATCCCTTGTTCGATCTCCGGTGTCGTATCAGATTGCTCAACGGATAATCTTTCAAATTGCCCGTTGGGCTTCAACCAGACGCTGACGACGATCTTGTATTGGCCCTGGGTCAGTTTCTTGTCGCGCTCTATGGCACGTTCAATCTGTGATTTCACCAGTCCGGCATACCAGCGGTATTTGATGCCGCCATCCGAGCCTATGGTTGCCACAGCACCGTTTTTATACTCATTATTCACCGCTCCCGACTGGAACGGGCTAGGCCCGTCACCTGCGGCACCTTCCATCTTCAGCGTTTCGGCCGGAGGTGTTTCAGCAGGTTTAGGCTCAGGCTCTTTTGGCGCTTCCTTGAGCTGTTCCTTTGGTGTTTCCTTAGGCGGCTCTTTTGGAGGAGGCGGTGGCGGAGGCGGCGGTGTATCCGGTAACAGCTTCACCGTCGTGATCTGTTTTTTATGGGTAGGCCCGCCGCCCAGCAGTTTTTTAATGCCATAGCCGATGCCGGCAAGCACCGCCAGAATCAGCAACAGCACGCCAATTCGGGTGACCCATACGCGAGCAGCCGAAACCTGCTCCTGATCGGCCATGGGATCCATTTCTTGTAATGCCATGACTCAGGTCCCGATCTTGCCTGTGACCAGGCCGACATTTTCGATTTCCAGCCGGTTCACCAGGTCTATCACTGAGATCACGCCGGCATATGGTGCCTGCGCCTGGCCCTTGATCATGATATTGACCTTGGGGTCCATCGCTTTGGCCTGGTTCAGCTGCGTTTCCAGCTCGGCCATGCTGACACCTACCCCGTTAATGGTCAGCGTGCCGCCCTGCTGTACCTGCACGATCTTCATATCGTGTTTTTCAGTGCTGGGCTTATTGGATGGCTTGGGCAGATTCATGGTCAGGCCTTGCACACCTGCTGTCGTCATCAGGATGAAAATCACCAGCAGCACATAGGCCAGGTCCAGCATAGGCGTGATGTTGATGGTGTCGTACGGTTGTGCGTCGTTTTGAACCTGCATGTTTACTCCACAACCTTTTTGGTCACTAAACCGACTTCGGTGATATCCAGCCGCTTACAGATCTCCAGCACTTCGGAAACCTTCTCGTAATGCGCTGCGGCATCCCCCTTCAGTACCACCGGCAACTCAGGGTTACTGCCTTTGTATTCCGCCAGGCGCTGCTCCAGCTGCGCCATATCCACCGGGAAAGCATCCAGGTAGACACTGCCGTCACTGGTCACGGTGATGGCGCGCATCTGCGGCTTGGCCAGTGCAGCAGAGTTCACGGTATGCGGCATGTCTACTTTGACGCCCTGTACCGAAGCAGTGGTCATGATGATAAAAATCACCAGCAATACGTACGCCAGATCCAGCATGGGCGTAATGTTGATCTCGTCGTAGAGCTGGTTCTCTTCCTTGACGCCTTCTGACATCTTCTGCCTTATTCCTTACCGTACAGTTCGGCAGTACGGGTGATGAATTCATCGACAAAGATCTGCATGGCGATGGTGATGTTCTTCACGCGGCTGGCCAGGTAGTTGTAGCCAAACAGCGCCGGGATCGCCACGCCCAGGCCGGCAACGGTAGCCAGCAGCGCCGCTGCAATACCAGGCGCGATCGCGTTCACGTTCACGTCACCCGCAGCAGCAATCGCGGCAAAGGTGATCATCACGCCGACTACCGTACCCAGCAGGCCGAGGAAAGGCCCCCCAGAAATCGCGATGGTCAGTAACACCATCATGCTGTTCATGCGTTGGGTTTCACGGACCAGGTCAGCATCCACTGCGGCTTTGATGGCATCAATGGAAGCACCGCCCAATGACACTTTGCCATCATGCTCACGTTTCTTGATTTCACGCAGGCCGGCTTTGTACAGGCCAAACAGGTTGGAGTTCTTGTAGGGACCTGTCTTGTCCAGGTTCAGCAGATCCTGCGTAGAGGCTTGCTGGAAGCGTTTGAGGAATAGTGCATTGTCTTTGTCGGTGACTGTCACCAGGCGGGCTTTGCTGAACATCACCCACACGCTGATCGCGAACATCACCGCGAGGATGGCGATCACCACTTTGGCATCGACGGTCAGGCTGTCGATCAGGATGCCCATATAGTTGGCTTCGCCTTCTTCTGCGCCTTCGCCCTCACCCGCCGGCGTGACTTTCACCAGTTTGGCATCGGCACCCTGTGACTGGGCAACCAGGCTTAACCAGGCGGCACTGCGTGCTGCTGAGGCCAGTTGCAATTCGTCAATCTCGGCATTGAGGGCGTCACCTACAGTCAATGTCGCTGCCGCCTGTGCATCACTGGCAGCGGCCTGGCCTACCGATTGGCCGTTGATATAGAGAATCGCCTGGCCGCCCTGGAACACCAGTGCGATATGCTGCCACTGGCCAGGCTTCAACTCACCGCCATTCGCAGTCGCTGCACCAGCCTGTAAAGCCAGGGCATTGCCGTTCAGTTTCAGGCTGACATTGCCGCTCTTGAATACTTCAGCGGTTTGCGGCAGATTGCCAGGTTTCAACCATACAGACCAGGTGGCACCATTCGCCAGTTGCGGGGCCGCCGGCAAAGTCACCGTCAGCGGACTATTGTTCAGGGCTGCACTTTCGGCTATCAAGCCTGCTTTTTGCAGTGTCGCATTCCCGCTGGCGGTCAGCTGGCCAGGACCGCTATCCTTGAGCAAGGCATTGTCTGAAAAAGCAAATCGAGCAACCAGGGCAGGATCATTCAGCACTTGCGCATCGCTGCTGGTTTTAGCAGCTTCGTTACCGGTATACAGGTTGATCGCCAGGTCTTTATTCGCTGATGACACTTGCGGCAGAACCACCCAGGCCACTGCCAGCTCGTTTACCGCATCATATTTTTCAAGTGAAAATTTGAGTTCAGTTTTGTCATCCCCGGCAATAAAGCGGATATCCGAACCATCGACATTGGCCCCGGTAAAGTCAAAATTGCCGGAATGCAGGCGCACCAGTACCGGTGCCTGGTTCACGGCTTCCTTGATATTGGCGGTATCAATGGTGATTTTTTGTTGGGTAGCCCAGTCTGCATTCCACGCGGCTTTCACCGGTAAAGCAAGGGTCAAAAAACAGAGGCTGGTGATTAAACCAAGGGTAGACTTCTTCATATCCATCGCAGTCGAGTTAATTCGAGGTGGAAGTCTATAGAGCGAATGTTGCAGAGAAATTAATATCGGACTAGGCGGACTAGTTTTTTAATTTTCATAAAAAAACAGCCCGGCAAAGCCGGGCCAAGGTAGGCGTTTGTGCCTGTTGAAAAGGTCGGAGTAAAAGTGCGTTAAACCTTTATTTTGGGCGGCGGCGGGCGGCTATGTAACCCATCACGCCCAGGCCGATCAGTATCATGCCGGATTGTGTTGGCTCAGGCACAGCTGACAATGTGTATGTCAGGTTACCGGCACCGGATAAACCCAGGGTAGTATCGTATGCAAAAAACGCATCGCTGCTATCTGACCAACCAGCCACCAGGCTGAAACCGATAGACGGGTTAGCCGCATCTATAGACCATTCGATACCGGTAAACACGCCCTCCTGGAACACTGCAGTGGCTGGTGCCACTGCAGGCGTGCCCAGGTCAAACAATGTGCTGCCGAAGTTGAATTGCAGGCTGTTCAGGTTGATCAGCTCGGTACCTGAAGACAGCAGGCCGGCATCGTCAAAGCTGAATTGACCGCTGTAAGAAATACCGTTGTAGTGACCGGAATCCACTGCACCAGACACCTGCCAGGATTGAATCGCCGCTTGGGCAGGCATCACTGCCGCCATCAATGCAATCAGCGCTGCTTTTTTAATCAATGATTTCATTTCAAATTTCCTTTAGCAATTATTTAAAGAATAAAGTCTCTGGCAGGGACCACTTGCCTGGCGGTCAGGCCTTTCAGGGTAACCAGTGGTTTAGCGGTTGCAGGACCAGCCACACCGTCCGTATCAACCAGTACTTGTACGCCACCCGTCACATCCACCACTTTGATGTAGCCATCAGCAATCGCTGCACTGGCAGTAATGCCCAGTGAAGACAGCAAACCAGTTAACTGCAGCTTGTCGGCATAGGGGGTGAAGTCGGTGATGGTGTCGCCAGCTTCACGCATGCTGTTGTAGACGAACACATCGTTACCAGCGCCGCCGGTTAACGTATCCACACCCAGGCCACCGTTGATGATGTCGTCGCCAGCAGTGCCCACCAGTACATCACGGCTGGCAGTGCCAGTACGTGTTACGCCAGGCGTCGTAGCAGCGATTGCCAGGTCAATCAGGCGGCCACCTTTGTCATACTGGTTTTCCAGGCCATAGTAATTAACCGTGATTTCATCACCATCGGCATTGTTCAGGCGGCCCAGGCCACCCTCTGCTTTTGGTGATTGAATGTAGTTGGCCAAGGCTTCCTGGTAGGTGATAGTGAACGGGCTGTCTTCAAATACCACGTTGTTAGCAGCGAACGGGAAACCGTCGCCACCTGCAGCCGTGAAGTCAATCGTAGTGAAAGAGAAACTGCGGCTGTTGTTGACTACCACGCCGTTATCAATCAATACAGTGCCGTCATCCAGTACCACTCGTTGCACGCGGTTACCGGTACCTTGCGTGGTTCTGGCAACGTTAGTGCTGTTGTAAATGACCTGCATACCGGAGACTTGCGGGTAACGGCCATTGGCACGGCCAGTCGGGCTGGTGTCGCCATAACCATGTTCCAGCAGATCTTTCAGTTGCGTAGCATTCACAGCAGGTGCGCGTTTCACCAGGTTGGTGAATGGCAGGATATTGAACGTATCGCCCACAGACACATTACCGGCGGCAGCGATGTTGGTACGGATACCGCCACTGTTCTGGATGGCGACATCCGTCTTGCCGGCAAAACGCATGGCATCGGCAACCAGGTCACCCAGCCCGGTTTCAGCGTTACGTACACCGGCTACAAATGTGCATGGCAAAGCAGCACAAGTCGTGTGTGTAGGGCCGTTCAACTTAACGGCTGTGGTACCGATGATTTGTGCGTTCAATACAGAAATGTAGTTCTGCACCGGCGTTACTACTTGCGCTTGAATGGTTGCATCACCGGCAACGCGATCTGCATCGGCAGCGGCACCAGTCACACGCATCATCTTGCTGGATTCAATCGCCACGAATTTACCGTTGCTGTCGTCAATCGTGAAATTGACCTGGCCGACATAACGGTTACCAAAGTGGCTGGTTAATACCGGCACTGTTTTGCCATTCGCATCCACTGCATTGACAGGGTGTGAAGTGAACGTCGCAGCAACGCCACCATTAATCAGTGCATCGTCAGGGTCTACCATCAACTCATGGCCGCCACCGGACAATACCAGGTCAACGCCAGTCAGCGCAGGGATCACCACATTGATTTCGTTAGCCGCATTTTGCAGGTGGCTCATCAAAATAACAGTGGTCACTCCTTGCTCGCTGCGCAGGCGGGTGACTTCAGCCTGGATAATAGGAATCAGTGCTTGCAGGTTTTGTGCTTCAGTATTGCCGGCATCATAGCCAATCACATTCACCGCACCCGGTGAAGAGATATTCGGCAACAAAGGTGTAGTCGCACCCACCAGGCCGATTTTGTGGCCTGCCGTGGTGGTGATCACTTTAGAAGGAGCCACTTTACCACTGGCTTTCAGTGCGCTGAATTCAGAAGTGGCATTGAAGTTCAGGTTGCTGGAAAGGTAAGTACTGCCTGACACTTTGGCAAAACGGGCAGCTACTTGCGGGCCCAGGTCAAATTCGTGGTTACCAAACACCATGGCATCAAAACCAATCTGGCGTAAGGCAATCGCATCGTAATAGTCCTGGCCACCATCGGTGAAGCTGTTAGCCAGGTTATTCAGGCTGGCAGTGAACCTAGGGCCAGGCAGGAATGCATCGCCGGCATTCAGTTTCAACACAGTGCGGTTTTGTGCCACCGCGGCTGTTTCTGCATTTTTGATCACAGTAGTCAGGCGGTCTATACCACCGTAAAATGAAATGGCCTGACCAGCGTTATCACGCAGGTTACCTTGCGCAGACAACAACCAGCTTTCCTGGTCACCGATATGCAATACAGTCACGCCTTCTGCCCAGGCGCCTCCGGCAGTCAATGCCAACGCCACGCAGGCAGTTAATTGTTTCAGTTTAAACATGTTTATTCTCCGGGGAGTGCCGCGAACAATCATGGCACTCTTTTCAGTATTAACGTGATTGACGGCGACGTACCAGACCCAACAAACCTAACCCAGCCAGCAACATCGCTGCACTGTCAGCTTCAGGTACTGGTGTGACTGCATTCACTGTGAATGCGGTGGTATTAGGCACTACACCGGCGGAAACACTGTTGTTTACCGTGTCTACATTCCAGTTGTTCACATCAGCCACTTGTGCTTTGTAATCGGCAAAATTGTCCAGGCCGCTGCGTACACCGTTGTACTCGGCATAGTCTGGCTCGCTTGAAGCACCCGCTTTGGCGGTCAGTTCAATGGCATTCTCACCATTGATCAGGCCAGTGTTGGTCAACGGACCATTCGCGGCAAAGGTACCGTTAGTGATGGCTGACAGGAATGTGGTAGGAGCAGTCGCGCCAGACCCTACATAGGCGTAAACCGTTTCACCGGAGTTGGAAAGACCCCAGTTGCTGCTGCCGCTTACTGTGACACGGGACAACACACCTGTAGAAGCTGTCAGGCTGGTTTTGTCGTATTCTGCAAAACGCACGACGGTACCTGCAGTCACTACGCCACTGGAAACCCACTGGTTATAGCTTTCACCGGTGTTGAATGCACTGCCGGTCCACTCGTTGTCGCTGAAGTAGATCGTGGTGTTGGCAGCGATATCCACAAACGTCACAAATGACAGGCCATCTTCATCGGCGTTGAATGATGTGAACATGATGTCACCGGCATTCAATGCCGCGTTGGCTTGTGTGGACAGCAACAATGCTGCAATCAAACTGATTTTTTTCATGATTTAAATCCTCTCAAATTAAATTTTAATAACCGCTTGTTTCATGGTTTTTTTGTTTGCCGGCCTGATACTTGGGTCATGCCGGCTTATGAATGCCCTATTTACTTACCAACGTACGTTACTTACCAACGAACGTCACGCTGCGCATTCAGGCTGGCCGGTGTCACCCCTCTCAGGGTCACCAGTGGCTTACTTGAAATCTGCAACTGCGTACCACCGGCAACGCTGACCCAGCGGGCAACACCCTCATCAAACGGCTGTGCACCCTGGTAACCTATGCTTTGCAGCAATTCACGGATATCCAGTTGGTCTTCGCCCGGGGTGAAGTCAGTGATAGTGTCAGTCGCGTCACGCATACTCTGGTATACGAACAGGTCGCGGCCAGCACCACCGGTCATGGTGTCTGCACCGATACCACCAGTCAGTACGTCATCACCAGCTGTACCAACCAAGGTGTCGCGCTGAGCTGAGCCTTGCACGGAATTCACCAGTTGCAGGCCAACGATCACCGGATCATGATCAGAAGAACGGTACGGTGAGTCTGTGTGCAGGTCTTGCGGTTTGAACTCGGTGTTGTAGTCGATGACGAACGGCTCATCGGCGTTGATATGCCAGTGCACAGTGCCCGTGACTTTGGCGGCCAGGTCAGCATTTGCCAGCGCGTGGTCCAGATACCCGGATTCGCCATCAAACACGTAGGAGTAACCGGCCTGGTCATTGAAGCGTGCGATCTGGTCCTGCAAACCGGCATTTTCAAGCACCAGCACAGGGTCTTCCTTGCCGTAAGCATTCAGGTCGCCGATGACCAGCACATCTGGATCATTGGCCTGGGTTTTCACGGTCTGGATGAATTGCACCAGCTGGTTAGCCTGGGCGATACGTTGTGCGTTGTAGCAACCCTGGCCATCGCCCTGGTCTGCATCTGCACCGCTGGAGTCCGAGCAGCTCTTGGATTTCAGGTGATTCACCAGCACAGAAAACTTCTCGCCGTTGGCGGCCTGGAAGGTCTGTGCCAATGTCGGACGGTTATTGATGCTATTGGTATCGGACAAAGCAGCGGCGGCTGGCGTCAATCTGGCCGGTTTGTAAATCATGGCTACCTTGATCGCATCCGTGCCGGTACCACTGGCAGGGTCAGCAATCACCGCATAGGTATTGGCACCCAGGACACCATTCAGGCCGTCGACCAGGTTTTGTGCCGCCACCGTGCCGTTGTTCTGGATCTCCATCAGGCCAACCACATCTGCGTTGATCGCTGTCAGTGCACGCACGATCTTGTTGCGCTGGCGGTTGAACTCAACCAGGTTGTTGGCACCGCGGCAGTTGGATGCAGACACGCTGTTACCCAGACGGCAACCCTGGCCGGTCTGGCCGCTGGCGGTTGCGCCGTTAGTAAAGGTTGTGAAGTAGTTCAGCACGTTGAAGCTGGCAACCTTGTAGTTACCACCTACGCTGGCCGGGGCAGCAGTACGCACGTTTTCACGGCTGAACTGCACAGGCTCGGTCGGGTGCAGCTTGTAATCGCGTGGACCCGGGTTAGAGGCAGTGATCAAACCATGGTCGATCACACCGGTCAGGTTTTCCACGATATCGCCGGCACGCAAGGTATTGTCTTCACCGATAAATGGAATCGGGTTAGGGTTCTGCACGCTGCTGCCGTCATCCAGCACCAGGCGGCGGCGGGCATTATCATCAGCCGCTTGTGCCGCAGCCGTTGAGTTGGCCGGGTGAATATTGGTAGGCTTGATCATGCGGCCTTCGGCAGACAAGGTCACCTGGCCATAACGGCCCTGGAAGTAGTTCTGTGAAGCGGTCATTGGCGTAGTGATGCGTACCAGCATGCCTTCGTAAGCTTCCAGGTCACCTTCAGCGACTTCCGGCAGGGTGATATCGGTAGGCAGAATGACGTTGTTGCTGCTCAACACTTGCAAGCCACTCACATTGATCAGCTCGGTAATCGTATTGAACTCGGTCACGCTGGCATTCAGGCGAACTTTCTGGCCTTTGCTGACCGTTGGTGTCACACCGCTGCCCAGGTAGACAAAAATACCGTCAGAAGTCAGCGGGTTATTGTCGCCTGCTTCATCCTGTATGTAGAAACCATTCAGGCCTGGGAACACGGCAGTCACTACACCTTCGGTAGTCACAGTCTGACCATTGAGCGGGCTGACTGAAGTCACGCCCAATCCACTACCCTGGATTTGGAAGATACGGGTGATGCTGCTGCTTTGTACAGTCACGTTCACGCTACAGGTCGCTGTTTGCGCTTCGTTATTGGCAAACTTCACTTCAACCGCATAATTACCTGCTGGCAGGCTGCCATCCAGTTGCAGGCTGGCGCTGGCTGACTGGCCATCACTACCGGCTGCAACAAAGTTGTTCAGTACCACACCGGCTGGCGCAGAAGCTGAGAGTGTAGCTGCGTTGACGATGCTATCTACATCAGAAGCCTGCAGTAACACTGAACCCGCTTCGCCCACTTGCAGGGTAACCGCCGGGCAGGAAGTCACGATAGGCTGGTTACCACCGCTACCGCCACCGCAGACATTCACCGCACTGCTGCTGTTACGTGGTGCAGGTGTACCGGGTGAGAAATCGCTGCCGTTTTGATTGGTATCCACGCAGCCATTGTTTTTTCTCAACAATGCAGTACTACCGCTGATCGCAGGAGCGGCTGAGCCTTCAGAAAAATTGGCTGAACCATAACCAACTAGGTCAACGATCTGGGCCAGTTGCGCCGGGCTACAAGCAGTTGAACCGCCATTGCAGGCTAACCCGCTGCTGCTGTTTACCAGCACCACCTTGCCGTTGGTGCCGCTCATGTCAGTGGCGTTATTGCTGGTATCAGGTGTTGGTAACGCTGCGCCATTGGCCGCGCCTCTTAAACCCGCCAGGTAATATTGGCCGGGTTGCAACAGGCCGGACAACGCAGTCACGCCATTGGCAGAAAAATTGCCGGTACCGGTGGCGCTGCTGTACTGCACAGACCAGCCACTGATATCAACCGCGGTGTTGCCGTTATTAAACAGCTCCACATAATCCTGGTTAAAGACATTGCCCTGGCCACCATAGATCTGGCTGATGACGACACCCGCCTGGGCTGTCAGGCTCATGTGTACCAGCCCGGACAACACCAGCAAGCAGTGTAATTTTTTTAATTTCATTTCTCAGACTCCGCAAGTTTTTGACTTGAATAAAAGCCTGATTAATTTAGCAATTTACGGTGGCTGAATTATTAAGTTTGCCGTCACAATACTAGGCAGGTCGGACTATGAAATACACCTAAAAAGGGATGGGATTGATACATTTTCAGGGCAATGACTAGCGTTATAGACTAGGTAATGCCCCTGAAAATCGCTTGTAAAGTTTTTCCTACATGAAATTGGTGCTACACCCGATATGAACAACATGACCAACTGGCTAAGGTGTGTTTTTAAATATATTTATCTTAAGACCAAGAAAGGAAAGTCATGGCCACCTCATCCAGTAGCGACACGTTACTCAACAAAGTAGCAGGTATACTCCCAGCGATAGAAGGGTCTGCCCCGGTGGAAGCCATTAAAAAGGCATTAGGCGGTGAACCCCCTCCAGCTGATCCAGATATGCAAAAGGTGATTGATGCGCTGGTTTCACTCGGTGGCAAACCTATTGAGACCTTATCGCCCGAAGAAGCCCGCCAGCAACCCACACCAGCCGATGCAGTGAAGAAACTGCTGGCGGAGAGCGGTCACCAGCCTGCTGCCGAACTTCATACCAAAACCACCATCAGCATTCCCGGTGGCCCCTTGGGCAGCGTACCTGCCCAGGTATATACCCCGCATGGCGAAGGCCCGTTCCCGGTCATCCTCTATTTTCATGGTGGCGGCTTTGTCATTGCCGATACCAAAACCTACGAAGCATCCATCATCGCCCTGGCGCAAGGCGTGCAGGCCATCGTGGTGTCACTGGATTACCACCAGGCGCCAGAGCACCAGTTCCCTACCCAGCCGAATGAAGCGTTTGCCGCTTACCAATGGTTACTGGCACATGCGGAAGAAATCAATGGCGACCGCAAGCGTATTGCCGTTGCCGGTGAAAGTGCCGGTGGCAACCTGGCGGCTGTGGTTTCCCTGATGGCCCGCGACAAAGATGTAGACCTGCCCGTTCACCAGTTACTTATTTACCCTGTAGTGAATAACAATGTGTTTAATTCTTCATACATTGAAAACGCTAATGCCAAACCGTTGAACGCAGCGATGATGAACTGGTTCTTCAAGCATTACAGCGAACCTATCGATGCCTATAGTTCTTATGCACTGCCTGATAAAGCCAGTTCACTGAAAGACCTGCCACCCGCGACCGTGATCACGGCCGAGATCGACCCTTTGCATGAAGAAGGCAAGGAATTTGCCGAACGGCTGGAGAGCGATGGCGTGCCGGTGGCCTACCGCCACTACACAGGCGTAGTGCATGAGTTCTTTGGCATGGCAGATGTGGTTGCTAAAGCCAGGGAGGCGCAGGTGTTTGCGATTGCTGAATTAAGAAAGGCGTTTGCGGCGGCTTGATATTGTGCCTGTCTTTTATTTGTGTTGCCCTGCAATGTAAAAACGCCCACGAAAGCGGGCGTTTTTACATGATGATGCCGGCCTGTTTATTTCCCTATTCCGATCACATCGACAGAAATGATGGAAGGTAAAACAGGTTTAGCCAATGCATTGTTCACAGCCGAATTCGCCACATTCTGTGCAACTGCTTGCGCGGCGGCATTGACGGCATCAGGAGATATCCCGGTATTTACACCAGCCAGGCTGGTTGTAGCAGCAATGGGTACGCCTGAAGAAACACCCTGTACCTGTATGTTGCCCACATTCAATACCACCGGCGCCACCAGGAACAAGTCACCCGCCTCGATGCCGGCCTCGCCCGCGTCAACCACTGGCGCAGTCAAATAGACCGTGCCGCGCTTGGGTGCCTGTAAAGGACCGTTTGCACCATCCGGGTCATAGGTCTGGGCACGTATACCACTACCGGAAGCTACACCACGGACCTCTACATTGGTGTTACCGAAAACATCTGTCTGGACAATACGTTCAGGCACAGAGGTCGCTGTCTTAGAACCCCTGCCTGCATCAATAGTACCGTTGGTTGACCAGATGGCGATGTCACTGCCATATTGCGTGATCACCTTGGACTGGTTCACCGAGAAGTCACCATCGGCGATCGCACGGATCTCCCCGCCTTTTTCGGTGATGATGCCGATGTCATCCCCGCCCTGACCCGGCACACCTACGTTGATCAGGCCACCGGGCGCAACCAGGTCTATGCTGCCGCCACTGTTGGTGGATATTTTGGAGTTGAACAGCAGTATATCGCCCGCAGTCTTGTTTGGATAAAGCGCCGCCAGGGCGTCATTTCCGCGGTCATGATTGCCAGCTTTGGCAAATGCCTGCGCGGAACTGATCAGCTCTGTGGTTAGATGCCGGTTCACGAATACGGTTTTAACCGCATTTGACTGGGCATTGAACTGGGTAAACGCCTCCGCTTCTGTCAGCGTGTTATTACCCGTCAGTTTTTTCATAAATGACAACAGATAAATTGCTGTTTTTTCCCGGTAGCTGGCCAGCGCGCTCGAGTTATCTTCCAGCACTTCCGGACCGGCACCCGCAGGCGCAATGTAGCGGTCGATATACTCCTGCACCTTGGTCCCTGCGCCGACCCCGGCCAGCATACTGATGGAAGATCCCGCCGCCGGCAGCAAGGTATTGGCACGCGCAGCAGGAGTGAACTGGAAGTCACCCTGTTTAGTACCCGTACTGCCAGTCGCCTGAATACTGGTAACATCCGTATAGATCAGATCGACATTTCTGCCAGCCTGTACCAGCAACTCTCCCGGCCCGCCAATTACGACATTCTTGGTATTCACATCGCGGCTGGCGGCTATCACGCTGATATCACTACTACGGTTATTCTGCAGCCCGATATTCAGGTTGGTCACATCCTGGCCTGCCACTATCTGTGTCGCTTTAGGCAAGTAGATCATTCCAGGCTCGGCAACGTCATAACTACGGATATCACCGGATTTGGTCACGATGAAAGAAGTCTGGAGATCGTTCGCATGCAACAGGCTGGTGGCATGGTTATTGAAATATGGCAGCGTATCCGATAGCAGGCCGTTATCGATACTAAAGCCACCAATGAATGATGATTCCTCAGGACGATTGATATTAGGCAAATCACTCATATTGGCATCTGACATCAGCAGCCTATCAATCGAAATGGTATGTTCTGCCAATAATGACAGGTTACCTTTGCTGGCAGGCACCAGGTAAGCGTGCCCCATGGTAATACTGCCATTATGTGCTGCCATATTGACGGTGCCCGGATTCAAAGCCATGGCTCCATATATGCCAGCCCGCAAGCCAGTAGACCCTGTCAACAGAGAGTCTAACTGTGTGGCATAGCGGATATCGCCAGTAACGGCATTGATACTAACGGCAGCTGCTTCACTATAGGTATTAAAGTAACTGTTATGGGCCCTGCCAATAGGAGTAGTGGCTGAATTGGTCGTGGATTGAGGCAATAATGTGGGATTGAGGGTAGCCTCGATACTGAGATCTTTACCTGCACTTACATCAAATTGACCATCCATCATGGCCAGTACTGTGCCATACACTTTGTCAGCTTGCACACCAATGCTGCCACCTACCTTGATGGTACCTTCGCCTTTACCGACAAAGTATACCCCGCTGAACAAATCACCACCGGCTGTAACACGCAGATCACCGCCACCGTTCACCACGCTGGCACCTGTCGCAGTGTTACCAAAGTTGTCAAACCGGGCTGATGTAGGTACTGATGCCGAGAAATTCGCAATGTTACCACCAGCATTGATTGTCACATTGCCGCCGCCCAATGCGCCCAGGCTTTGTTGGAACAGATCATTACGTATCCACCAGGAGGCATCTTTCAACTGGGTGCCGCCGGCCTGGCGGAACAACCATTGATTAATCACCTGCCGGCTATCATTCTCTGAACCATTAATGTTACCGCGTACATTCAGTGTAATGTCACCACCATTGTCCAAATATAAGGGACGTTGCGTGTTGACCGGCAATGTGAAGCCAGGTAGCTCAGCAGCTTCAACACCAGCAGTGTAAATCACTGAACTCTCGCTACTCATGACGAGATCTCCACCTGTGGCAATGTCTATATCGCCAGTGCCTGTCCTGATCAGTTTATTACTGCCCAGTGTCAGGTTACCGGATTCGCTATTGCCATCAAAGCCGATGGTAGACGGCAATGTACCCATCACATTCGCTGACCCTATATCAGCACCGGCCACCAGGCGGTAGCTCCAGGAGTCACCGGTACCGATTGCAGCATTGGTTGCCGCAGTGGCAAAACCGTCACTGATGGAGCCATTGATATTAAGGTTATTGGCTGCACGCAATGTCAGAATGCCTGGCTCATTCCCTGCACGGGAGTTGTAAAGATTCCAGTCTGCATTCACCGCCAGGTCACCGTTTGAACGGATTTCCTGTCCGGCACGCAGATGGAAGTTATTGTCACCTGTTTTACCCAGCGAGGCCAAGATAGTAGCCTGATTTGCCATAAAGCTCGTGACATCATTAGCGAGCGTGTCATACCCCAATGTACTTCCGGACCCATTGCCCGTTGTAAGGGTGCTGACGTTATTGTAAACACGGAACGCTTCCAGGGTCACAGTTTTTGCACCATTGATCGTAGTTTCAAGCGCACTCACGGCGACACCATTGCCGGAGCCTGCACCGGTACGGGGTGCACGTAAATGCACTGTACCGCCGGTACCATTCGCACCACCTGCCACACTGATTGTTGAGCCCTGGTTCAGGTTGAGTGCTCCATTCTGTGTAGCCAGTATGACCTTGCCGCCTTCGGCTCCGGCTTTAGAAGAGTTTGCAGTCAGTTGCGCGCTGGACTGCAAGTTAACATCCCCGTTGGCATTCAGGCTGATGGAGCCTTGCGAATCACTATTTGCATTGATGGTACCGGAAACATTAATGGCACCCTGGTCTGCAATCACTGTGACTTGCTTGGCCGTGAGTGCCTGGTTAACCGTTCCATCCACAGCTACATCCCCTGTTCTTACACGATAGATGCGGCTCTGGCTAAAGCCCTGCGCCTGCTGGTCAACAGCAACAACAGAAGGCAATGAATTGACATCCACGTCCAGCGACCCGCCTTTACCTGTACCCAATGCACGCCCATCCAGCTGGCCTTGCAGTTGCAGATTGCCGGAGACCGCTGATACGGTCACTTTACCTGCATCTGCATCACCCTGCGCGCTGACATTCACTACTGCACCTGCATCAACGACCACATCACCTGCGCTGCTTAACTGTACTTTACCAGCATCGATATGCGTCGTCTTGTCAGCATAAGTCTTGGTTGCAGAGGCAGCTGTGACCACAGCCTGGCTGCCAAGATGCAACTGCGTATTCCCCTGCAAATTCACTTGTCCGGCCAGCGTCTCAATCCGGCTGTTCACATTCAGTTGATCTGCCTGTAACGTCAACTTGCCACCAATATTGGTGTTGGCAGCCAGGCCGGTAGTATCGCCTTGCGTGGTAGTTAACGTACCTGCAGTGCCTATCGTGTAATTAGCGGAACTCGCTGCAGTGATCCTGCCTACATTCAACTGGATTTGATTCACCTGCAGATCCAGTGCGCCACGTTCTGCCACCGTCAATGATTTGGCATTGACCTGCACGCCATCAAATCCACCTATGGTGTTTTTATCGACAGCGGCGATGGTGTTGTTTTCCGGCACGCCGCTAGGGTCACCGATCAAGTGCACAGACTCTGCATTGATCTGTAAAGTCCTGCCGGAAGGATCAGCACCACCTGCATAAGTAGCATCCACGGTATTCTTCATGGTGAATGTCTTGGTGTTCAATGTCACCGTCTGATTGGCAGGCGCCGCCACTTCCCCGCTCGCAAGATGGCCCGCAATACCGGCCGCATTCACGGTCAGATTCAGCTTGTCATTACCGAAAGTCACATCGCCATAAGTATCCACGGTACTGTAACTGTTCAATGTCAGATTAGATACATTATCTAGTTGAGCCAATGTATGGTCGCTGACATGCAGGCCGGAGACACCGGCCGGCACAGCACCGATGAGGACACGGTTGGAGCCTAGTGTCGCACTGGCACCCTCTGCCAGGGCGATATTCCCCTCAAACGTCACATTCTGGCTGCCATCTATGACCAGGGAGTTACCTGCCGAAACCTGAGAGTTGGCAGCGATATTCAAATTGCCGCTCTGGGCATTGATGGATGACCCCGTACGTGTGTATTGCAGTTGGTTGTTTGATGACAGCCCAAGGAAAGCACCATCGCCGTTTGCATTCACATTGACCGTCTTAGCATTTGTGCTTCTGGTACCGGTATCAATGACGGCACCGGACTCCACGTTAACGCTGCCTGTTGCAGTCGCCATCAACTCGCCGGTTCGCAACACCTGGCTGGCATCATTTTCTATACTGACCGTATCGGCCACGGTGTTGATATTGGTGGTGTTATTACTCTGGCTGCGTGTACCACCGAGCAGGATACTATCTGCGTTAAGTGCATTTAACTGACTCACCTGCAACTGCAGGCTGGTGCTGTCCGCGCTGTCTTTTTGATTGACCACACGGATGCTGTTTGAGCTGATATCCACCATCAGGCCATCTGCCCCGGTGATCTTGCGGCCAACGACACTGGCTTCCAGAGCTAGTTGTTGTGCCTGCAATGTCAGTTTTCCTGCATCCTGCGTATTTTTCACATCTGCGCCACCTGTATTCAATGGATCATTGAAGTAACTGCTGGCGTTGGTAATGACGTATTGGGATGGCGCTTTGGAAACAGCGCCCTCTGCCGGCCGGAACACACTACCGTCTATAACGCGGAAAGTTGACCAGTTTGCGTCTTTGGCACCAGTGTTCAGGTCAGCCATATACCCAGTTGTCAGCTTGCTGCCATCCTGCAGGGCAGAAGTCTGCCCACGGACTAATGAAGCATCGCTACGCTGTACGACAAAGGCACCAGGCACCAATGCATAACGTGCAGGTAACAACGTATAAGTGCCGGTCGGCACACCTGCCACCCCTGTGATGTAAATGGTTTGGCCTATGCCCGTAGAACCGTTGTTATATAGCCGGTCTGTTGCAGCATAATCCGAAGTCATGGTAGGTATAAGGGCATAGGTATCCGGTTGGGCCAGGATATCCTGGGTACCGCCAACACCACCGCTGATCCATTCATAGGCAAATAACTCGCCTCCGCCTGACAGATCGACAGTGGCACCCTCGCCAAGCTTGGTATCAGGGGCATTGATCGAGATCTCTTTTTCCACCAGGTTACGGGTCTTGCCATCACCCGGATTGAACACTTCCCCTGCCGACGCTGACATGCCGAACGGAATATTCTGACCGCTACCGGACACAGTGGTCATACTGCCGGCACCCAGTGTGACACTTTCGGTAGCATTCAGGTGGATCTGCCCGAACGGTGCCTTGAGTACACCGTCCTGTTGGATCTTATTGGCCTGCAGGGTCAGGATCCCGCCACCTGACAATACATTGGAAGGCGCCAGTCCACTGGAACGCACATTGATCTGGCTGTTAGCGCCTTCTGCCGTAAAGGTCAGCTTTGCCCCGGAATCCGGATAGATCTGCCTGGCGGTCAGGTTCAGCTCCCCTTGTGTAGTCAGCCCTGACTGACTGGCTACCTGCCCGACCTGTACAAAAGTCGTTTCGCCCTGGCCATGGATGTCGCGCACCACATTAAGATGGGTACGGTTGACGCCACTGGTCGCCACCAGGCCATCAATATAAATCTGGTTGGCATTCATTGTGAGCTCGCCACTGCCCGTCAACACAGCCGGATCAACATCGTTTTTACGGCTATGCAACTGCAAATGACCTGCATTGAGTTTGGCATGGCCATTATCCATTACCTGCAACACCGGGCTATCCAGGCGCAGATTCCCGGCCACCGTTAAATCAAGGTTACCGGCAAGCAGCATCTGGCTGGTTTCAGCAGTAGCATTCCGGTCAAGAGTACCCATGTGCACATTTTGAAAACCACCGGACTCGATTTGTGCTGCAGATATCTGCGCGCGCTGTAACTGGCCACTAGACGGCGTGACCGGGCCACTATCTTTTAGTGCATCGCCTGCCTCGATATTCGTGGTTAATAATTGCAGGTCATTGGTGACATGGAAACGGCCGCTGCCGTTCACATACATGGTACTGAAGTCATCAGCAGGATAAGGCTTTGCTTCAAACAGCATATTCAGGCTGCCGCCACGACCTGTTCCCTGTGCATGGCCTGATAATGTCCCATCTACCAACAGGCTGCCATACCCATACAAATTGATCTCTCCGGCATCACCAAATAAAGTTTCAGTGACATACCCGCGATTGGTGAGTGTGCGGGTGATGACATTGGCAGCAGATACGTTCAGCAACGCCCCCTGCTTGATGACCACGGCACCTTTCTGGTCACTTTCCGCGCTGTTGATCGTAATGGTACCCGCATTCACGATCTGGTTCTGCTCCAGGCCAGGACGCGATCCTGGCAGACTAATACCGGTACCCGATACATCCAGTGCGGCTTTACTGCCGACAAACACCATCTGGCTTGGATCTTCAGCCAGAAAAGGATCCTTATCACTGATGTTCAGCGTGATATTGCCACCTTTAGCGGTGATATCTCCCAGCACATTGACCTGTTTTTCTGCGGTCAACTCTACACTACCACCAGTATCCGTCTTGATATGCGCGTTTTCATGGACGGTCAACACACCCAGTACATCACCCGCACGATATGTGGAAAAATCAAAGGAAACTGCCTGCCGTAAATATTCCGGCTGTGTGACCAGTCGGGTGACAGAAGATATGTTGCCGGTACTCGAGGTTTTATCGAAGCCGGACTTCATCTGCAGATTCTGTGCAACGCCATATACCATGCTGGTCGTGCCCACATTTTCGGCACCTACATGGATATTAAAGGCGCCCAGATGATACTTTGAAAAACCACCCTTGCTGAAAAAGCTGTTGCCCAGGCTGAAATTCAACGCATCCGTCGCAATGTTACCTGCGCCGATATGCAAGTTGGTTTGTGCCCCCTGGCCAAACTGGATATTGAGCTCTCCACCCTTATCAAATCCATAAGCACTCAAGGTCAGGTTAGAGGGCAGCTGGCTCTCGGTTATGAAGGTGATGTCCCCAGCTTGCCCGTTGTGTACCTTGCCACTCGCATCCACGTAGGCACCGGCAGAGGCATCTAGAGTGACTCCCTGCCCCAGTTCGACCAGCCCTGCATGGATACTGCCTGCATTTTCGGCAGTTTGTTGTGTCAGTGCACCTTTGATACCGGTTTTGTTATTGACGAAATTACCTGCGGTAGAGATCTTTACATGATCAGCGATACGGGTCCGGGTGGCATTCAGGTTAATATCCGCACCCTGCGCGGTAATATTCTTATTGATATTCACTGTACTGCCCAAACGGCCCAGAGTCAGTGACCCGTTAGCATCTAAAGCCAAAGCAGAATTCACGTTCAGGGTCTGTACATCCTGCAGATCAATCCGGTTAAACCCCTGTTTCAGGAAACTGGTATTGATGCGTGAGACAAAACCATCTCCTCCCGCCAATTCGTCACCGAAGACAAAATTGTCAGGCAAATTCTGGCCTGAACTCTCCAGATCAAGATTGATCGCACTGGCCACCAGAGAAGCGCCTAAAGGAATATCGTTTGCAAGTAACTGTTGCTGGCTGATCCTGGTGGTGCCTATCATTGTGCCATCCAGTACCAGTTTCTGGACAAACGCAGTACCAGGCGTTGAAGTGAGTGCGCGAACAGTACCCGCATTTGCGCCTTCAAAAAAACCTGGCACCTTATAGGTCAGATTACCCAAGGTATATGTGGTTGAAGTACCCCATTTAGGATCCACCACCTTTGTCGTATCAGCGATGCCGGTATAGGCAATTCCGGTTTTAGCCTCTGATATCGCAACCAGCTTCCCGTTGTAGACCAGCTGCGACTCTTTTAATGAGCCCGGAGTATAAGTCGTCGAGCCACCTGAAACATTGATGGTAGAGCCTTTTTCCGCAATGATTTCATTAGAGGTGGTTAATGTCACCGTGCCCGCATTGGTCATTTTTTCAGCAACGGTAGCCATGCGTGTCGAATTGATATAAGGCTGTACATCAAACAGATCGGTACCTTTTCGTGCATCCACATAGACTGTTTTGCCGAACAGGTTGGAGCCACGCAGGATCGGATTATCTTTGAGGGCATCTGAGTTCAGCTGGACTGCCAGCTGGAAACGGTCCATGGAAGCGGTGGCATCGACCCCGGACACATCAATGGTCGCATTCTCACCAAGATGGATACGCCTGGTCACCGGACTGTTTAATACCGATGCAGCATCGTAAAGGCTGCTTACCGTGACGTTGCCGCCTTTGGCACTGACCAGGCCATCAATGTTTACCAGGCTACCCTGGATATTGATATCCGAAGTCTTGAACGCCAGCGATGCCAGCACTTCTTCCTTGTCATTCATTTCCGGAGTGACTTCTGTCACGCTACCCTTACCCAGCGTGACGATACCGTCACGACGATCATCGGGTAATCCGCTGACAGCATTCACGTTTGAATCCGCCAGGGCGATCAGCTTGATAGAACCATTGGCACGGACAGATGTGGTCGCAGAAACTGTCCCCATCTGATTCACCGCCAGACCCATCATGGTGATATTGCCGCGTTCGGCAACGATCTTGCCCAGGTTAGTGGCTGTGCCGCCTGAGGCGATCTCTACCAGCATGCCGGCCGGATCCTGGCTGGCTTTCAGGTAGATTTTTTTACCTGCGGCCAGAATGGTCTGGCCATCGGGGGTCTTGATCACAGCATCTTTTTCGACTTTTACGTTCGGTGCAAACAGCATGACCTTGCCACCTTTGGCCGCATTGATCTGTGCACCGGACTCTACACGCACCTCAGCATTGTTTACTTTAGCTGCCTGATCCGGGGGCAGGTTGATTGTATCCACCAGCTCGAACACGCTGTTGTAGCGGGAATCACTAATGAATCCGGATTGAAACAGTTCATCGGTGATATTGAGCGTACCTGCGAACAGGGAACCGACATTGAATACAGCATCCCTGCCAATGATGACCCCGTTGGCATTCACAAAATAAATATTACCCGCGGCGTTCACATTGCCGTTGATGACACTGGGATCAACACTATGTACGCGGTTCAGCATCGACCAGCCGGCCTGCATATTGACATTGAATTGTTGCCCGGCACCCAGGTTGAGTTTGTCGTAATTGACAATGGCTTGCGGCTTTAACTGCTGGAAAGTGATCTGGTTGGTCGTGGAGCTGAGCACCTTGGTGGACTCGTTGACAATGTCACGGATCTGGATTCCCGCCGGCAATTCGGCCCAGGCAGACATGACCATCCATGGACCTGGCAGCATGCTCAGCGCCAGCCATGCGCCTGCCGCACGACGTGCACGTGTACGCCCGGATCCGGCACAGGAAGAGGTGATCTCCGACACCACCACCATGGCATGATGAATTTTGCTGAATACCACCTTGTAGATTCCCTGATTCATGTCCTTACTCCATTAATTCAATACGCGTTACCACTCGTAGCCAACGCGGAAATGCAATCGATAATCCCCATGTTCCACTTCAGGCGCATCATTGAAGGCTTGCGCATAATCCAGATAGGAGAACCAGCCATTGGTGGTCTTGACTTTCAAACCCAGGCCCGCGGAATACAACTCGTAATCCGCATCAAGCCCAAGAGGATTCTTGATACGCACGTACCCTGCATCGGCAAAGGTGTAGGCGTACATTTCCTTGATATAGTCAGAAAAACGATACTGTTTCAAATAAGCAGCCAGCGGTGGCGTACGCAATTCAAGTGAGCCTGAAATGCCGTTATCGCCGAGCCGGCTTGACTCCAGGTAACCGCGGATGGATTCCACGCCGCCAATGGTGAACTGCTCGGTCGAGATCAATGGTTGGCTTGCCAGCTGGAAAGCTGCTTTACCCTGCACGGCCCAGCCGGAGGTGAATGTGTACAATTGCTTAACATCTGCCCGTAAGTAAGCATAGTTAGCGCTGGCACCATTGCGCTTGTTGTCAAACTCCTTGTTTGTGTTACCCATTAACCGCGGCGCCATATTGAGTGCAAAACTAGCCTGTGTCTGTCCTAATCCAGACTGAATATTGGCGTCATAACCGAGAGAGGTGGTCCAATACGAAATGGGTGTATCGATACTGGTGTCAGCGCCTAATAAAAACAGGTTTTCTTTGAACACCTTGTAATCAACGCCGAATGTGAGGCTATGATAAAAGCCCTCTGACAGTGCTAATGGCTTGATATAACGGGCACCGGCAATATAGCCTTTACCGAGCACATTGATATCGCCCACTGCCGCGATGTTGCTGTCAGAAGCTACCGCGTATGCTGCAAAATAATCGCCATTCAGCCTGGGGATGATGTAAGTACCCGAAAATACTTTCACTTCATTGAAATCTTCAGGTGAGACCTGCACATTCAACCCGAGGCTATGATCTTTCTGAAACAGGTTTTCATACCTGAGGCCGGCATTCATGCGTAACTCGGTGGTATTGGGTGAGTAACGGTCATTCAGTTCCACATTGCCATGCAGCGGTAGTTTATCCTTCACCTGTAAATCCACTTCCACGGTCCCTGGTGACTTGCCCGGACGCAGCACCGGCGTCACCTGACGGTTCTGGTTACGGTTCAGGGTGCCGAGTTCTTTCTGTGCAGTGGGGAAATGCGGCACCGTGCCTTCGGCGAATTGCGGTGTACGCGACTTGATCTCGCTAGGGGTGTGGTAGTGTGAATCCACGATCTGCAAGTGCTCGACCTTACCTTCAGTGACCTGCAGACGGACCACACCGGTATTCACTTCCTGTTGCGGGATACTGACAGACACAGTCAGGTATCCGGCGTCCTGATAAGTCTTTTCCAGGGCGGACCTTGCTTTTTCAACGTCCTCTATCGTTTTGTGTTCCCCCATAAAAGGGTAAACCGCTTTTTCGATATCGCCGTTTTTAAGTACAGAGTTGCCATCCACCTGGTATTCGAACACATCAAACCTTAACTCATCTGCTGGTTCACTTTCTTGCATTCGTCCGGTTGCAGCGCCCTGCATCTGCTCTTCCGCAAACGTAACGTGTGCCGAGCAACATGCCACGACAGCCAGCCAGGTAATTTTTAATTTAAGACTCAATGCCCGCACCTTTGAATTTTCATACATTGCCGATTTCAACAGACCAGCATTTTCTTAAACTTTTATGTCATGCACATGAAACGGACTAGTCCGAAAAGCGCCTAAAATACAAAGAAAAACGCACCTCTTTTTGGGAGGTGCGTCTGTAAAGGATCCACCCTGTTTTAAGGGTGGATATTTAACTTTTTATTACTCGTACAATACTGCTGGTGCGCAGTTGTTGCCGAAGTTTGTGAACTTGGCTTTTACTACACCAGCTTCACAAGTTGTGTTGCCGCCATCTGGGTTCAATGTCAAACCACGTGGCAATGTTGCACAAGCAGCAGCCGTTGGGTTTTTCAGGGCGTTAACGATAGTAGTCACGATAGTTCTCTGGAAACCTGCTGGTGCACTGTTAGCAACGAATGCTTTCATTTCCATATGGAAAGGATAGGTACCTGAAGCGGCAGCTGCACGTGCATTCACTACGTCACCTGTTTCTGGATGTGAACCGTCGATCTTGATGTAGCGATAGCCATTATTGGCAGCATTCTCAACCGTTGGGTCATTTTCCAGGGACAATACACCGATGGCATAACGTGAACCAGCAGCTGCGTTACTTGCAGTAGTGATGTTGGTTTTAACGTTACCGGAACCGGAGTTCAGCGTCACCTGGTAGTTACCAACAGTCGCACTTGTAGGCAACAACTGGCTACCACCCAGACATGGGTTACCCAGGAAGAAAGCGTTGGAAGATGCCTGTGATCCGGAAGTATCCACACGGCGTTGGATAATGACTTTTTCGCCATCATCTTCACCCAGGATAGGGAACCAGGATTCAGCAGTCTGCACAGCACCACCTTCTTGCAGGATAGAGGCGATCTGGCCTTTGGTCAAGGAAGGTGCCAGGGCTGGTGAGTATGAGGAGCCAGACTCAGAGATGCCTTGCACTTCTTGCAGTTTGCGGTACAAAGGTGTAGACACTGCCACACCGAAAGCCTGACCCAGGAAAGCATTGCTTACTGCACCAAAGCTGGAGACATTGCCGCCACCGATAGTAGGAGGAAATAATGTTGGCTCAACGTCAGAGAAACCACCAACAGTCTGTTGTGGAGCCAATGGGTTTGCTGCCAACGCTGCAGCGTTTGCTGATTTGTTGGCAGCAGTTTGTACGCCAGTTGCATCCAGAGCTACAGCAGCACCAGATTGTGCACAACCTTTGTAAACATCAGCATTGTTTGCTGCGTTAGTTGCGTCAGTGTAACCAGTAGCCAGTTTGGTGCAGCTTGCGTTACCAACGTAAGATACACGCGCCAGTTTTGTACCATTTGTGAATGGTGTGAATGCGTTCAAGGAACCGCCATCAACTGTGTGATATAACACAGAGATACGTGTACCACGAGTACATGCGTAAGCAAAGAAGTTACCCAGTGAACCTGGAGTCACAGCTGTGCTGGAAGCTGCCTGTGAAGTAAAGATAGAGCCGGTACCTGCCTGGCAACCTTTTACCCAACCTTCGTAGATGGATTTGGTTGGTGCAGATGCACCCGCAATCCATGCTTGATCCAATGTACCTGCACCACGTGCAGCTTCGATTTGAGCTGGCGTAACACCTGCTGCAGCCATTGTACTTACAGATAAAGCTGCCAGTGCAAATGCGATTTTTTTGATGTTCATCATCATAGTTCCCTTAAATTTTTTGAATCAGCAATCTTGAAAGAGCAAAGAGGCTCTGGCGAGCCTCTGTTTTTTAATTATTTTGCAGATTTGCGGCGACGTGCAGCAGCAGCTACAACACCCATGCCCAATGCCATCAAAGCATAGCTTTCTGGCTCTGGTACTGGCACAGTTGCCTGTACGGAAGAGATAGTCAGCAGACCGGCATTAGTGAAAGTCACTTTAGTGTTGTTGAAGAAGAAGTTATCACCAGCACCGTTAGATTGCTTTTGCACGGTTTGGTACAGGCTCATTTCACCACCCAGCAAAGCGATTGAAGTTGGACCCTGGTTGCCATTGTTATCATTGACAAAGTAAGTGAAAGGATCGTTGTTCTGATAAACGATTTGGTTAAAATTACCAACTGCTGTCACCAATGGAGACTTGGCGATAGCCACTGAGTCTTGTGCATTTGGATAGTTAACCAGATCGTAAGAAGTGATCATGCCGCGAGCACCGGCAGAAAGACCTGCACCTAATGTATCACCGGCAAATACGTTGTAGTAGGTTGCGCTTAAATCAGCACCACCGATAAATGACTGGAAAGCTGCATTCGAGCTCAGGTCAAATGTCAGGCTCAGGTTAGCAGAATCAAAACCGGAATCTGGATTATCAGTACCGATCTCGTTCAGGGTACTGTAAAAATAACCGGTATCAACCACTAAAGAAGCATTGTTAGTGCGGTCAAAAATAGTCAGGAACAAAGAACCGTTGCCTGTAGATGGAACGTTAGTAGCGCTAGCTACGCCAGATGCTGTCAAAGCCAAAGCAGCGATCAAAGCCTTTACTTGGAATTTCATAAACTTCTCCTCAAATTTCGAACAAAATAATTAAAAAGAACAAACTACAAACTTGCTTTAATAAGCAGTGAATCCCGACCTGAAAAATTATGCGTTGCCAGCGTGACGGTATGATTTGAAATCCTAGTCCGCCTGGACTAGCCCGACCGGGCTAATCCGCTCATGCTGTTGCTCACATAAAAATCTCGATTATTGTAAAAACCGAAGATGACAGTTTTGAATTCAGGACTAGTCCTAACGGACTAAAGAATAGGCACTGCAGAATAAGTTTTGGTGACAATGTGGCAAAACGCGGAACATTATTGCTTGCGTGAAATCAACCCCATCTTGAGTGCTTTGCTGGCAGCCTGGCTGCGGTTCTCGACATCCATTTTCCTCAGGATATTTTGCACATGGTTCTTGATGGTCAGCGGGCTGATCTCCATGATGCTGCCGATCTCCCAATTGGTCTTTCCGGCCTGCAGCCATTCCAGCACTTCCAGCTCGCGCCTGCTTAACGGTTTCACACGGCTGTTGCGGGTGGTGGTGGATAACACGGAAGGGCATTTATTGGCGGTGACTTTTTCGATGGCACAGTGCAGGTGTGGCATCAGCAACTCCAGCAAATGGGCGGTTTGCGCATTGACAGGAGAACTCAGGCGGCCAAACATGACCAGGGTGGCGATGCGGCTATGTTCGTTACCAAAGCCATGCACGACAAAGCGTTTGAGTTCGGAGGCGGTCATCCTGTCTGCATCTATCTGCTCGACTGCATAATGGCTGTTTTGCTGGCTGGGTATTTCAGTGTGGTAAAACAGCGGCATACTGAGTTTGCTCCACTGCTCAAATGCCTGGCTCACCAGCCCATCGGCTTCATGTAATACCTGGTCGAATTGTGTATCGCCAAAATAACGGCTGGAGGTGAGGTATTCATAGTCATAAGTAGACCGCTCTGTGCCGCGCACCCCGACGATGACCACCTCATGCGCCAGCAGGCACTGAAACCCGCGTTGCAGCCAGTTGAAAAAGTGTGAGCGATGCTGCAAGCGCAGTGATTCTTCGATCACTTCCATAAACAACGCGCGCTGCTCTTCATTCAGCGCCAATGCCCATTGGTCATTGGCCTGATCCGTCCCTGTTATTGTGCTCATGTGTTTACCACATTGGTATAAATGCAGCACAGTTTGCGGAGAATTTGTGACAGAAAAATGATTGCGGCGTGTCAGTTGCTTGATAGATTCATGACAGCGGATTATGGCAAAGAACCAGTTAACAGGATGGTTATTTATTGATGATAAGCCGTGATTCTGAAGCATGCGCTGATTGTTTCCCGACGATATGTATCTGCTGCGGATTGTCTTTCAGGTGTCATATCTTCGTGGCATTATTTCCGCATCATGACCACTCAGAAATTACATCTATTGCGGCAATGCATCACGGCCTGGCTGGTTGTCGGCGTGCAATATAGCGGGATGACGATGGAGAGTGCCTGTGCTGACCCTACTCCGGAAGTCCAGCATCTTGGCAGCCAGATCCTGCTCGACGCCTCCAGTGAAGCCGAGCTGGTCATCAGCAATACCGGCAATGAGGAAACCATGGCGGAATCAGGCATTAGCGACCGCCAGTCAACCCCAAAGAAACTGCGCTGGCAAACCGGTGATATCCCTTACCAGGCTGAAGTGCAGGCCGTGGCGACTGCCACCGAAATCGATCCTGCACTGATACACGCGGTGATTGCGACAGAGTCCGGCTACAATCCGCAGGCACAGTCCAGGAAAGGCGCCTATGGTTTGATGCAGGTACTGCCTTCGACTGCCAGGTCCCTCTCCGCCATTCCGGTGAAGCAATGGTCTGTGTCCCAGCAAATCCTGTGGGGTTCCCGCTACCTGAAGAACATGCTGGAATTGTTTGGCGGCGATGTGTCTCTGGCGCTGGCCGCTTACAATGCCGGGCCGCAAGCGGTTAAAACGCGTAACAATTCCCTGCCACCCTTCCCTGAAACCCGGCAGTATGTGCCTAGAGTATTAAATTACTACCGTGCGTTCAAAACCCGCTTGCCGCACGAAACACTCGCTTTGGATTAACCTTACCGGTTTATCAATATCAATGGTTTATCCATATCACCGATTTATCCACGCCAGTTCCAGGTCTGCCAACGTATTGGGTTCATACACAAACTGCCACTCACGGTAATGTTTGGCACCATGAAAACCGGATTGGAACTCCTGGTAACCGGCGCTACGGATGGGCGCCAGCGGTGACTGGCTGTGTACGCCGATAATGCGTCCGTCTCGCAGGATCAGTCGCATGCCTTGTCTGGTAAAGAACGGGTCAGGATACAGCTGGCGCAGATGCCTTTTCAGCACAGGGAAACGCCTGTCCTCCAGCAGTTCATTCAGCGTTTTCGGATATTGCTTCACCGGTTGTGGCGTGGATTCATAGTAGCGCCCGATCGCCAAGCGATAGGCCTCACCGGTTTCAAGCAACAGGGTTTCATTGGCACGTTGTGTCTGCTGCTGCCACAGTACTGCCGCTCCCTGCATGCCTATGGCTGCGATCACCAGTGTGATCATCACGCCGATATACGAAAACCCAGGCTGAGAAGCGATGAAACGTTGACGCACCGCTACCATTCCGTATACAGGCTACCATCCGTGGCCTGGCCGGCCGCGCTGCTGTGCAAGGTGTATACGCCACCTACCAGCGGCAATTCGGGTGCGGTGATGGCCCAGGTGTCGTTACGCTCGGCGATGGCATCCCATGGCAGTTTATCCAGATAGTGTTTATCTACCAGCTCCTGCAAGGTCTCAGGGTACTGGCCCTGATCGGAAAAATACTCATCCAGCGCCTTGCGGGTGGTAGCCAGCTGCTGCCTGAGCGCCTGTTCTTTGGCGCGCTGCACGCCGGAAAAATAGCGTGGAACAGCGAGCGATAACAGCAACGCCAGAATCGACAGTACCACCAGCAACTCGACCAGTGTAAAGCCTGCAAATCGCTTGAGTGTGCTGATCTCACCATTGCGCATAAGGTACTCCGTTAATCCCGGTCTGCGTGCTCAGCGAATACACATCATATACATCCTGGCTGTAACGCGGGGCGTCCGGCGGGCTATCATAGCTGCGCAAACCCCACCCGCCTGCTGTGCCGGAACCCGCCTGCAACTTGAGCATCGGGTCTTGCGGCACCCGGCGCAAAAACCGTAATAATCTGTGTTTGGGATCCTTGATGTCCTGCACGCCTTCAGCCAGGACGTGCAGGTTCGGCGGATAGCCGGTAGCATCTGCATTCTTCCTGATCCGGCCATCATCGGCTGCTTTCTTGTAGCCATCGATGGCACGGCGGATTTCGCGCAACTGCTCACGCAATTGCTGTTCCTTTTGCCGTTGCAAAGCCACTTGCACCATAGGGGTCGCAACGCTGGCCATGATGGCGATGATCGTCAGCGACACCATCAACTCGATCAGCGTGAATCCGCTGCATCGGGTCTTGCGTCGGGCACCGCCACGTTTTGACGCGAACGGGTAGTGCCGCCACATTACGGGATCACCTTGGGCGCTGGCAGGCCGGTCGGTGATTGTTCCTGCACTCCACCACCATTCACGTTGTTCGACATACCCGGTACTGCAGGATTAACGTTGGAAGAAGGGAAGGTGCTGGCGGGTTCCGGCGGCGGCGGAAGCGCATCAGGCGCCGGTATGCTGGCTTCAGGCGGAACAGGGGTTTCAGGGGACTCAATGGTCGGCGATTCGATCGGTTCGTTCAACTCGCGCTGGCGTTGCAACTGTAACTCCCTCAGTTGCTGGCCGCGCGTCAATGCCGGTGTTGTCGGCATGGTGTTCAGCAATGGCTTGTCAGAAATGACGGTGTCGGTACCGCTCCAGTATTCGGAGAAGGTCGCTTCCGGCAGGGTGACATTGCTGATGATTTTAGGAGTGATCGCCAGCACAATTTCAGTTTTCTGCTTCTCATCATTGTGGCGGGAGAACAATCTGCCCAGGATGGGGATCTCGCCCAGCCCTGGCACCTTGTCTGCATTCTTGCGCTCCGAATCCTGGATAAGCCCGGCCAGGATTTGTGTTTCGCCGTGTTTGAGCCGCAGCATGGTACTGGCATTCCGGGTACCGATATTGAACACCCGGGAATTGTTACTCAGCGTCACGGCTTCCCCCAGTGAGCTCACTTCCAGGTTGACTTTGATACTGACAAAGTCATCCAGCATGATTCTCGGCTCCACCTCCAGCTTCAATCCCACATCGACATAAGAGACGCTTTCGGAGGTCCCTACGTTGGCGGTGGTATTGGTAGTGATCACCGGTACCTTGTTACCGACCAGCACTTTGGCTTTCTCATTGTTCTTTACCCTGATACGCGGGTTAGAGAGCAGGTTCAGGTCGGTGTCTGTGGTCTTGAACTGAATACTAGGATTAGGGCTGACGCCAATATCGGAAGACTTGAGGCTTTTAAGCGCCTCCAGTGTCAAAGGGCTGTTGAGCACAGTCAGTGAACCTGGATAAATGATGCCAAGATTCTGCAGCTTGCCACGCGTGACTTCCATCACCTCGATTTCCAGCATCACTTCCGGGTCTGCAATATCCTGCGCCTTGATCATTTTTTCTGCCAGGGCCAGCACCTCCGGCCGGTCCCTGAGGACCAGCATGTTCAAACGCTCATCGACATAGACATCCCGGATTTTCAGGATAGTGCGCAACATATCGGCGCACAGTTTCGCGCTGGTGTTGGCGAAATAAAAGTTACGGATCAGCAAATCCTGGTAATCCTTATTTTTTTGCGGGGTGGCCGGATAGACCAGCAGGCTGTTGGCAGACAGCACTTTTTTCTGCAGGCCGTTACTGGTCAGTACCATTTCAATCGCATCTTCTATCGGCATCTTTTTCAGGAATACCGAGGCTTTCATTTCCGGCTTGATATCCTTATCCAGGATGAAATTCACCCCGGTGGCGCGGGACAAGGCTTCAAATACCACCTTGATATTGGCATCACGCAATTCCAGTGTCACCGGTTTATTCAGGCCGGTTTGCAATTGCGGCAGGGCAGCGCGGGCGCGTGGCTCCATCGCAATCAGCTGCTTTTCCAGTGCAATGGCTTCCTGGTTGGCAGGTTGCTCCAGCAAGACGTCGCGTACCAGTTTGAGCGCTTCCTTAGGTTTATCCAGTTGCTGTTTTGCCGCCTCCAGCTGTTTGCGCAGGACGATTTCCCGTTCGCCGGCACGCTCATAATCCAGCGCTTTGGGATCATGCGCATCCAGCGTCAGCACCCTGGCGTAAATCTGTTTCGCTTCGGCAATATTGCCTTTGGCATCAGCGGCTTCTGCCTCTGCAGACAGGGTATTGATCGCCTGTTCGCGTTCACGGTACCAGCGATTGCGTAATTCCACATCGCCTGGTTTTTCAGCAACCAGTTTGGCTAACTCATGCACCTTGCCCTCAGGAGTGGTCGCCGTCAGTCTGGGCGGGAACAGGCTGCAGGCGGTCAAAGCGGCGACGGCGCACATGGCAGTGAGGCTAGTCAGCAGACGCCCTGGTATCGCGGTTGAACGGACAGGCAATATATAAAAGTGACTCATGAATTATTGTTCTAAAGGAATATTATCTTCAGGCTGAGCCTCTGCCATCGATTGGCGTTGGTTACCTGCGGTTTTGGCTTTGCTTAAGCTTACGGGTTTATCAAGCGGCAAATAGGTGAAATAAACGGATTGTGGATCCTCTTTATCCAGCCGCCATTGCGCACTCACTTGCCCGCCCACTTTAGCGATCAGCACCTTTTTCTGCTGCATTAAAATGACGGTGTGACCATCCGGCATATCTTCCATGCTACCGACATAGGTATACGGAAGCTGCGGAGCTTGCGGCGGTGGCGGTGGTTGCGGTTTGGCGGGTGGTGGCAACCACTCATGTGCGGCAAACAATACATGACTAACCTTGGCCGGTAACTTACGCGGCAGTACAACAGGGAGGACTGTCGCTATAGCAGCAGGCTGCACCACGGCACTCTCTGCGCTATTCAGCTGCGATTCAGGTAGCGTGACCGATGTTGGCGCTACGGCTGGCGTCACGGCTGAAGGTAGATTGTTTTTTGCAAGGGAAGAATGAGTCGCAGAATTAGTTAAACGGCTATCCGCTACGATGGCCTCATCAGCGGCCTCTTGCTCGGCGGACCATTGCCAGTAAACCAACGCTAACGTCAGCAGCAGGCTGATCCATAACAGCGGCTGCCGTGAATTCTGTGCGTTTGCCGCTTCAGGACGCATGCGCATGCCCTCCGCGGATGAACATGGAAAAAGTCAGCGTCGTCTCAACTACAAGCTGCGAGGTTTCGGTTTTGCGCAGCTCCAGCCCGGTCAGTGCCATGGTAGGGTAGCGACGCAGCACCTCGCTGATAAACCGGCGGCAAGTGACATAATCTGACTGGATAGTGAAGCGCATATCAAATTGCTGTATCGGTTGCGGCGCATTGGCAGCCTGGTGCGCCTGCCATTGATAGTCTCCCACATTCAAGGGGATGTTATGTTTTTGCGCCAGCGCAGCCACCTGCAACATACGTGGTGATAGCTCGCTACTGGCTGGCAGCTGTTGCCACAATTCAGCGAGCGTGGCAGGCCAGTCGGGTTCATCCGTCGTGTTAACCTTGCTCAGCACGTTTCTTTTGATCTCTGGTGTGGCTTGGTTATGCGTAGCAGGCGGTAATGTCAATTGCCGGATTTCTTGCTCAAGCGAAGCAAGCCTGTCAGTCTTTTCTGGTTCTTGCTGCAACAGATAAAGCCACATCACAATGCATACACTGCTGGCTAGCATAGGCATCCAACCGAGGTACCAGGCCGTGCGCCTGGTATACCAGAGCAATGCGTAGATGGAAGGCAAGCGCAGACGGTTCATGGTTGCCAGCCGCCCTGGATTTCAAAACTGACCGGGCGCTGCGGGTGGGTTTCAATGACCTGGTGTTTTTGCAAATGTACCTGCGTGAGTACGACATCCTCTTGCAGGCGGCCCACATATTTCAGCAATGTGGTGTAATCCTTGGCTTCGCCAGATAAGGTGAATTGCCCACGTGCGGCATCCGGCAACAACTGCAACAAAGCGATATCCTTGATCTGCCTGGATTCAAGCGCCTGCAACAAATCAAACCAGCGGATGTTCAATTGTTGCGTGATGGCTTCTGCTTCTTTTTGTTGTGCCTGGGTGAGTGCAAGCGCTGCCCTCTTTTTCGCAGCCGCCTGCGCATTTAGCCTGGCCTCTTCCGGCGTTTTTGCAGGTGCGGCTTCGGCGACAATAACTTTCTGTGACTGGGCAACTGCCTCTCTCGCTTGAACGAGTGTTGCTTTATGTCGCTCCATTGCTTGCAATTGCGCGCTTATATTGTCATCTGCATGCCAGGAAGTCAATACCGCTGCAGCAGATATCACTAACAGCAATACACCCAGCCAGCGCACCTTCTGCCAGGCAAACGGCGGCTGGGCAAATTCAAAATGGTAGTTCGGGTCAGGCCACATGCGCGACCTCTTGCCATAGTGAGGTGATCTTATTATTTGAGTACAAGGTTTTCCACGGCAACTGCCCCGCCAGATGTTGTGACAGCCGGCGCCCGGTCGCAGCGACAGCCTCACAGGCAGGCTCACTCAACCAATAACAAGGGGCAGTCTGCACGCCCAGCAAGGTTCGTTCGCGCAGCAACCATGCCGCCATGCTATTGCTATCATTCAAGTCACAAAGCAGGCTGGCCACGTGGATGACTTCGCCGCCTTGCAATTGTAATAACCGCAACATATGCGGCTCGGCACAGATGACAGAACCTTCTGCCGGCAAACGGGTTTGCGTCCATAATGCGCATGCATAAGGCTGTATGGATACCTGCAGATATTTACGTGGTGCGACCAGGTTGTGCGCTGTCATGTTCTGCAGCACAGGAATGGCAGCAAGCAACGAAGCCTGACTTCGCAGGGGATATTGCATGCGGAACGGCCATTGCGCTGCCGCTTCACCGTAAGTTTTCAACAACATGGCTCGAGCATAGGCATTCTGTTCGGCAATCGATAAGGATTGCCCGGCCTGCTGGATGGCAGGCAGCAGCATTAAATGCACAAGCTGGTCTGCCAGATAGACTTCCAAACGCTGCCAGTTGGTTGCCGGTAGCTGTGCGAGCAAGGCAGCCATCGCGTTTTTAAAAGCCAGCGGCTCATGGCTATCTAGTTCCGCTTGCGCAACTATCTTCTTTACCTGAACGCCTGCAGACCAATGTTCGGCATATAGCCTCTCTGCGGATACCAATACCCTTGTCAGGCCGCACCATCGTAGCTGGCTCTGGAACACCTGATGACGGAAAATCTGGTTCCGCTGAGTTTTCCGGCCACGCATATCAGGCCACAAACGTAACACGGTTGATCTCCTGCAGGCTGGTCATCCCGGCCCCTGCGGCACTCACTGCCGCCTCGCGGATGGTACGCATGCCATTTCTGGCGGCAGCTTCTTTTAATTTACGGATTGGCTCGCGCGAGATGATCATTTCACGCAACTCATCATTCAGCACCAGGATCTCGGCCACTGCTTTACGGCCCTTATAACCGGTGCCGCGGCAATTCCCGCAGCCTTTTGCGTGTTTGAAGCTCATGCCAGCAGCCTGGATAGAAGTGATGCCGGAAGCCTGTAATAGCTCGGCATCCGGCGTAAAGGGCTCGGCACAATGCGGGCACAGGTAGCGCACCAGGCGTTGGGCGATGATGCCGTTCACAGCTGATACAAAGTGATATGGGTCTACCCCCATATGCATAAAACGGCCAATCACATCCAGTACGCTGTTGGCGTGCACGGTGGAGAACACCAAGTGGCCAGTCAGGGCAGCCTGCACCGCGATTTGCGCGGTCTCGGCATCGCGGATTTCACCGACCATGATCTTGTCCGGGTCATGCCGCAAAATGGAACGCAAGCCGCGCGCAAACGTCAGGCCTTTCTTTTCATTGACCGGAATCTGCAACACACCAGGCAATTGGTATTCGACCGGGTCTTCAATCGTGACTATCTTGTCAAAGCCGGTATTCACTTCGGAAATCGCTGCATACAACGACGTGGTTTTACCGCTCCCGGTCGGCCCGGTCACCAGCACCATGCCATAAGGCTCGCTGGCGAGTTTGCGGAATCTGGCAATCACATCGGGGTCGAACCCGAGTGCTTTCAGGCTTAAGCCTTGTGCCTGCTCGGTCAGTGCTTTACGGTCCAATACCCGCAGCACGGCATCCTCGCCAAATGCGCTTGGCATGATAGAGACACGGAAATCGATCAAACGCCCCATCGCGTTTACCTTGAAACGGCCATCCTGCGGAATGCGCCGCTCGGCAATATCCAGTTGTGCCATCACCTTGATACGCGAGATCGCCTGCTCGGCGCTATCCAGACCAGGACTATTGGCAATGCTGGCCATCACGCCATCGATGCGGTATTTGACGGCTAGCCCGCCGGGATGCGATTCCAGGTGGATATCGCTGGCACCGGTTTTGAGCGCATCATATAAAGTGGAGTTGATCAGCTTGACGATAGGGTTGGCGTCTTCATGAATGGATTTGAGCGAAAGCTGCATCACCACTTCTTCTTCGCCCTCCTGCGCCCTGTCTTCAGGTAAACCCACTCCATCCATGGCGCGCATGGTTTCTTCTTCGCCGGCCAGGTAGGCGCTAATGTCCAGCCTGTGCGCCAGCCGCCATTCAAATGGCTGCGCGATGGCATGCTGTGCCCATAAAGGCAGCTGCCGCTCAAACGGATCGGCAAATACCAGGATCAAGGCCTGATGTTCATCGTAGAAGGCCAGGCATTCTTTCTGCTGCGCAACGTTATAGCTGATGATATCGAAAGCGACCTGCCACTCGCGCATCTCACGCATGGTGGCGACCGGATAATGCAGCAGGCTACCCAGCTGATCGACCAGCGTTTCGTGATCGGTAGAAAGTAATTCTTCCAGCACCTCGATGACACGGCGTTGCTGTTGCCGGGCCAATGTTTGTGCCTGGGCAAACATATCCACCGGCAAGGGTGATATAGCCTGGTTTGGTAAAGCCTGATTCATTGGATTTGTCCTGCCAGTTCAAAGATAGGCATATACAGCAGCAACACCACTACTCCGATGACCAGGCCGATAAACAGCATTAATAAAGGCTCGAATAATTTGGTGAACCAGTCTATCCAGCGCGCCAGTTCTTCGTCGTAAAAGCCGGCGATACTATCCATCATCTGTGCGACATTGCCGCCACGCTCGCCTACCAGCAGCATACGTTCGCCGATAGGCGTGGTCATCCCCACGGACTGGAATGCATGCGACAGCGGCTGACCCTGGCTGATCATGGTTTGCGCCCGTTGCAGGCTGAGTGCCATACTGCTATCCAGCAGTCCACCCAGTGAATCCAGCGCAGTCATGATGGGCGTGCCACCGGCCAGCAACATTCCCAGGGTGCGGTAAAAACGGGCCAGCTGATAAAGGTGCAGTTTTTCACCAATGGCGGGAATACGCCAGATCGCCCTGACCATGGATTGCCGCATGGCAGGGGTCTTAAACAGCACGACCAGGGCTATGATCGTGCCGGCCAGTATCGCCAGCATGGTTTCGCCATGTTGCGAAATCAGCGTGCCCCACTGCAACATCATGTGTGACATCCACGGCAGATCAGCGCCAGTGCCTTCATAGACGCTACTGAATTTGGGCACGACGAACCCCATCAGGAAAGCGATCACCAGGCCACCGACCACGATCAGCAACATGGGATAGATCGATGCGCTGATGATTTTCTTTTTTAACAGTGAAACCTGGTTGTCGTAGGCGATATAGCGGGACAAGGCATTGCCCAGGTCACCAGTACGTTCAGCGGCTTTCACTGTGGCAATATACAGCGGAGGAAATACTTCTGGCTGGCGCTCCAGGGCAGCAGAGAATGATTTTCCCTGTTGCAGAGACTGCAGGATATTTTGCAATACAGTCCGCGTATGATCCTGGCGCAAAGCCAGGGCATCGATCGCTTCAACCAGGTTGAGGCCTGAACTCAGCAAAGCCAGCAGCTCCTGGCTGAACAAAGCCAGCGGGAACGCTTCTTTTGCATGCCTTTTGCCAGACTTCTCCATCTGCAAGGAGACAGGAAGCAAGCCCTTTGCTTTCAGTTGCGCATAGGCATCCTGCTCATCGTCGGCTTGCAGCTCGACCATGGTTAATAAAGAGCCGTTCAATACTTTGGCCTGATAACGCATGCCAGTTACCAGCTGGTGATGTCCTGAGACTCGTCGGTACCGCCCACCTGGCCATCTTTGCCCAGGCTGAATAAATCATATTCGCCATGCTGACCTGGTAAACGGTATTGATAAGGCTTGCCCCATGGATCGTTAGGCACGCCTTTTTTCAGATAAGGGCCACTCCAGCGGGTGTCATTATCGGTATTGGTCATCAGCGCACCCAGGCCCTGCTCGGTAGAAGGGTAATGGCCGACATCAATACGGAATTGATCCAATGACTGCTCGAGTGCGGCGATCTGAGCTTTCGCGGTCTTGACTTCGGACTTGCCTATCTGCTGGAAATACTTGGGCCCGACATAGCCTGCCAGTAAGCCGATAATCACCATGACTACCAGCAATTCCAGCAAGGTGAAACCAGCGCAGCCTTTGACCGAACGATGCGTCATCCAATATTTCCCATGAAAATTTGATGACAATACTAAGCAGTTCAGATTGCAGAAAAGTGGCAGCAATGTGACAAAGCGTCAAAATTGTAAATTTTCATTAACAATATTGACGCTTAGTATGAGCCTGGAAAAAGCTCACGATATTTAGAAAACAAACAGTGGTGCGAGCAGGCTATTCGCCGAGGAAACCGCCGCTCTGGTGTGCCCAGAGTTTGGCGTAAATGCCATTGGATTTGAGCAGTTCATGGTGGGTACCGGTTTCCACGATCCTGCCCTGGTCCAGCACCACCAGTTTATCCATGGCGGCAATGGTGGAAAGCCGGTGCGCGATCGCAATCACCGTTTTGCCTTCCATCAATTGTGACAAATGATGCTGGATGGCCTGTTCAACTTCTGAATCCAGCGCGCTGGTCGCTTCATCCAGGACCAGGATAGGCGCGTTTTTCAGCATGACCCGCGCAATGGCTATGCGCTGGCGTTGCCCGCCTGAAAGCTTGACGCCCCGCTCGCCGACATGAGCGTCATAGCCGGTGCGGCCTTTGGCATCGCGCAGCGTCTGGATAAAATCATGCGCCTCGGCACGTTTGGCGGCTGCAATCATATCCTCTTCTGTCGCGTCCGGGCGGCCGTACAGGATATTTTCCCGCACCGAGCGATGCAGCAATGAAGTGTCTTGCGTCACCATGCCGATCTGCTGGCGCAGGGAATTCTGTTTTACGGCATCTATTGCTTGTCCATCCACGCGTATATGGCCGGACTGGATATCAAAGAACCGCATCAATAAATTCACAATAGTCGATTTGCCGGCGCCCGACCTGCCTACCAACCCTATCCGCTCACCAGGCTGGATAGTCAGGTTAAAGTCTTCGAGTAAATGCGCCTGTTTTTCATAAGCGAAATACACCTGATCAAATTTCACTTCACCGCGGGGGACAGTGAGTGCTTTCGCTTGCGGTACATCCACCACGCGGTTCGCTATCGATAATGTATTGATGCCATCCTGCACGGTACCTATCTGTTCATATAACGAAGTCAGCTCCCACATCACCCAGTGCGAGATCCCGTTTAAGCGTAAACTCATCGCCATCACCGCAGCCACCGCGCCGGCAGCCACCAGGCTTTGCGACCATAGCCATAATACCAATCCGCCACTGGCGATGATCAGGCACATATTCAGGAAGTGATTGATGCTTTCGACCCAGCTGACCATGCGCATTTGCCCGTGCACGCTATCCAGAAATTCCTGCATGGCAGATTGTGCGTAATCCGCTTCGCGGCCGGCATGCGAGAACAATTTCACGGTGGAGATGTTGGTATAAGCGTCAGTGATGCGTCCGGTCATCAACGCACGTGCATCCGCCTGTTGCTGGGAAACCTTGGCCAGGCGTGGAATAAAATAGAATAAGGCACAGCCATATAGAGAAAGCCAGCCAAGAAATGGCAACACCATCCATGGATGGAAATTGCCGACGACAGTCACGATGGTAGTGAAATAGAGCACCACGTACACCATGATGTCAGCCAGGATAAACCACACTTCCCTGACAGCCAGTGCGGTTTGCATGACTTTGGCAGATACCCGCCCGGCAAACTCATCTTGGTAAAACATCATACTTTGATTAAGCATATGCTGATGGAACTGCCAGCGTAAGCGCATGGGGAAATTACCGGCCAGCGTTTGATGTTTGATCAGCGTCTGCAACAGTATGATCACCGTACTGCCCACCAGGATCGCGACCACCCAGGTCAAGGTCTGTTGATGCGCAGTCCACAGTTGTTGAGGAGCGATGGCTGTGAGCTTATCCACCACTTTACCCATCAGCGCGAACAGTAATGCTTCAAAAGCACCTATGCAGGCCGTCAGTATCGTCATGCATAAAATGTATTTGCGCATGCCATATGAGCAGGCCCACATAAACGGCCAGAATCGCGTAGGCAGGCTTTGAATAATCTCGCGCGGGAAAGGCGTTACCAGTCCCTCAAATTTGGAAAACAATCGCATGGTTAGACTTGTGTGTAGATCAGGGCAACAGCTTCAGCAGCGATACCTTCGCCACGTCCTGTGAAGCCGAGTTTTTCGGTGGTAGTCGCTTTCACGTTAATAAAATCAATGGAGACCTGGCAATCGCTGGCAATATTCTCGCGTATAGCCTGGATATATGGTCCCATGCGTGGCGCTTCGCAGATAACAGTGGCATCCAGGTTACCAACAGAGAAGCCGTTGTCTTTCAGCAGGCCGACAACGTGGCGAAGTAACTCGCGCGAGTCTATACCTTTGTAACGCATATCGCTAGGCGGGAAATGCTTGCCAATATCGCCTAATGCAGCAGCCCCCAGTAAGGCATCGCAAATGGCATGCAACAACACATCGGCATCTGAATGCCCATCCAGACCAAGCGGGTGAGGAATATGTACGCCACCGATAATGCAATCGCGGCCAGTGACCAGCGCGTGCACATCAAACCCGTGGCCAATTCTAAAAGGCGTCATTTAATTTCCTGTATTTGTGATGCTTGCATTAAAGCAGATACAACGGTGAGGTCTTGCGGATAGGTGATTTTCATATTCTTTAAATCACCAAGTACCAGTTTGGGCGCATGTCCCATCCACTCGATCGCTTGCGCTTCATCTGTCGGCTGTCGATCAATATGTGTTTCCAGAGCCTGGCGCAGATTGCCGGCCTTGAACATTTGCGGTGTTTGCGCCTGCCATAAAGCATCTCGCGGAATAGTCTCGGCCACATATTGCTCAGTGTTGGCGCGCTTCAATGTGTCGGCAAGTGGTAATGCCAGAATTCCGCCAATATCTGCAGGCTGAATGCTGTCGATCAACCTTCTTACCATAATGGTATCGATACCAGGTCTGGCTGCGTCATGCACCAACACCCAGTCATCGTCGGCTATATGCCCGGCTATCGCTTGCAGGCTATTTAAAACCGTTTTCGCCCTGGTGGTACCGCCGCTTAACAAAACCTCTGTCTTTTGACAGCCATCTAACAAATCTGTTTGCCAGTAATCATCCTGCTTCGCAATGGCAATAAACACATTGGCAATTTCAGGCATGGCTTCAAAAACATCGATGGCATACCGTAAAACCGGCTTCCCATGCAATGCCAGATATTGTTTGGGGGAGGCTGTCTGCATGCGCGAACCAGCCCCGGCACTTGGGATAATCACATGATAATTAGCCATACGCCTATTTTATCATGAGGGCTTAGGCTTTCAGCCGCTATAAATGAATAGTGACTGGAGTGAATAAGCAAGAATCTTTTCAGAAAATAGAGAGGATTACTTCAGGAGCAACTATGTGGATAACGATTACTAAATTAAATCCTCCCTGGAGTGCGTAGAAAGCTCTCTCAGAAGCACATTTTACCGCCGTATAAAAGCAAAAACCCCGCTATTGCTAGCGGGGTTTTGTTGTAAGGAGCTTGGGGATGACCTACTTTCGCATACGAAGAGTACACTATCATTGGCGCAAGTTCGTTTCACGGCCCTGTTCGAGATGGGAAGGGGTGGTTCCAAACCGCTATTGTCCCCAAACATAACTGGTAATGTTATGCATGGTGCTGAGGTTTAGCTCAGCCTGCTTTAACAAATTGGAAGAAGTAAAGGATGTAATGGGCAGGGTATGAAACAACGTGTGTTTCTTTTTTCTTGATGATTGCCAAATCATATTGCTTTGAACTACACCTTTTTAGATTTCTGATAGCTTCCTATCATGGTCTAAGTTTCAAGGTTATAGGATCAAGCCTCACGAGCAATTAGTATCAGTTAGCTTAATGCATTACTGCACTTCCACACCTGACCTATCAACGTCCTGGTCTTGAACGACTCTTTAGCTGGCTTAAAGCCAGAGGCAAGTCTCATCTCGAGGCGAGTTTCACGCTTAGATGCTTTCAGCGTTTATCTCTTCCGCACTTAGCTACCCAGCTATACCATTGGCATGATAACTGGTCCACCAGAGGTGCGTCCACTCCGGTCCTCTCGTACTAGGAGCAGGTCCCCTCAAACTTGCAGCGCCCACGGCAGATAGGGACCAAACTGTCTCACGACGTTTTAAACCCAGCTCACG
>VFQP010000770.1_pt1 | contig 52787 bp, 39 predicted proteins | sample 3512351 | NCBI WGS metagenome assembly VFQP01 (sample SAMN10412372, study PRJNA504923) | tailings metagenome | isolation source: Relicate 1 Philex TSF1 revegetated site | place: Philippines: Tuba, Benguet | collected 2017-08-29 | reverse complement strand
TATCAGTAGTTCCAAGAAAATCATCAACGTTTGTAGTGCCCGCATTGCCGCCAAGTTTCCAGTTACGTGCTGATGCGGGAGCGAGCTTCAGTGTATCTGCACCTACGAGATAGGTAGTGTCATTCAGCTTTGTGAGGCCTGCCCGGAATTCAGTTCGTCCATTTCCTTTATTATACAGAAAGCCTTTTACACTTTTTGTGCTGTTCTCTAATATGAGTTCTGCGGTACAGGAATCGTTGGTGATCAATACGCTGTCTGCTTTTATTTTGTAAGTGAATTGCGCGTTTGATTCATGACAGAGGATGACACAGCAGGATATAACCAACAGGAAGATCTTTCGCATGATAAAGGTGGTTTAAGATTGCGGAATGGTTCGTTACCTTAAAATAGAACTTTTGCAAACCTGTTGTTGTGATGAAAGCTCTTTTAATGGTTAATTTTTTATGGGGTAAGAGTTTACTTTTAGAGGGCGTATTACAGATCTATTGAGAAATGCCGGCTCGTTTCGATGTGTGACATTCGATGATGAAAATCACCCAGCGATGTTAATGAGTGAATGATGTCCTTATTAGTTCTTTGTAACGACGACCTTGAAACTTCCACTTGCCGGATTAATGGCGGATGCTCCGAAATTATTAAAGCGGACAGTAACTGTGTTGGTGGCGCTCACCCATGCCATATATGATCCGTTGCCGGTTACAGATGAGCTCGGAATACCAATGCTCACCGCATCACCATCGGCGGCTCCTGCAACAGTCACCGTAAGATCAGCATAGCTCTGGGCTCCAGTGCTGGCAAAATCAAGTGTAGCGGTAGCGGTTAATGTTTTTGAAAGTGTGTACCTGGTATTGCCCGAGGTTACATAGTAGTTGGTTCCATCGTATTCTACTGCGCCGTTCTGCGGAGTGGTAAGACTTATGCCAGCCGCCAACTTCAGGGGAGCTACTGTATCGTTGCCCTTGCCTATATTGAGATAAGCGGTAGCCGGCGATTGCAGGATACCAGCATTGTCTCCCATCCATGTTGTGCCATATACCTGAAATGTGTGAATAGCATCATCATCATAGCCGCCGATTCGAACACGGTTTTGCGGAAACAATTGAAGAACTCTATTGCCTGAAAAGAACCTAGAGTTGTTAAACTCTAATGCTCCGGATGTGTTTCGCTTACCAAATCCCCAGGTGCCATTTATGCCGGAAAATCCAATACCCGCGATCTCTGTCGAACCTTCCTGTTCTATTCGGATCACATTGTTACCCCCATTATTGGTAAATACTCCTGCATGATTATTCGTTTTATCGGCGCTTACATTAACAGCATAACCATAAAGTGCATAAGAATAACTGCTTGTATAGGCGCTATACACATCAAAACGACCTGCATTGGTATGAAAAACGTCTCCGGTCGCCTTGCTGTATAGCCCTATATTGGACGTATACAGACCTGTACTTGCCGCATGTTCATTGGCAAAATAGCCTGCGTAAGTAATCTGGTCAGCGTTACTGTTTGTTCCATTCAACTCCACGCTTAATAGCTTCTGGGTATTACTGGTCGCGGCGGATGTGTTCGCCCTAAGTCGTAATCCTGTTCCTCCTGCCAGTGTATTCCATTGCCAGTCCTGCTGATAATTTCCGTTATCTATTGTATTTACTTTGGTTGCTGCAAGCAAGGAAGAGATCGGTATTGCAGATGATCCGCCGCCATTCATCCTGATAGCTGCCGCAATATTCAACGTGTCATTTCCAAAAAGATAAAGACTGTCGTTAAGCTTGAGCATCGCTTTGCGGAACTCTGTGCGGCCATTACCATAGTTATACAAGACGCCTTTCACCACTTTCGTACTGTTCTCCAGTATCAGCTCCGCAGTGCAGGAGTCGTTAGTGATCTTTACACTGTCAGCCTTGATCTTGTAAGTATACTGCGCATGGGAGATGTTTTGCAAAAAAAGAATTGCTAACAACAGGAGTTTATATCTGAACATGGTTGGTGGTTTGATCTTACAGGTGGTTTCACTACTAAAATAAAGATTTCACAATCTACTTTCACGCCAGTGGATGTTTTAATGGTTAATTTTATAAACAGTAAGAGTTTACTTTTAGGGGGATCAATGATCAGAGATACTCCGGCTAACACAATTTGTCAAAGTATGTATACCAAAGATTTCCGAATGCAGACGGGTAGGTAAGACCTTCCATAACGAGGAAACCGTTCGCGTAATTCACGCTCATCCGCGCTCATTCGCACCATACAGAAAGCCCCGTATAAAACGGGGCTATAAGTTCCAGCGCTCGTTAAAAGGATTCTCATGGGGCTGGACCAGTTTTCAATGGAATAGGATCTTGCGATGCCATGGATCGGCATGCCGTCTTCCATAACATTGTTGACGATGCAAAATTACATCAGCGAAATATTTTAGTTTGTAGCTCATATTATGATCCTGACGTAGTTCTTTTTTGGCAGGATCAAAAGGCAAAGCATTATGCGGGTATTTTATTGTGAACGTCATCCGCTTCTCCTTAAACATTCAATGAATACACAGTCCTTCTTTCCCTAATATAAAACGGTCTGTAAAAAGTACAGACCGTTACGGGCAGAATAATTTATCAAAGCACTTTAGATATCCATTTGACTAAATGTTTACTCGCCCATTCTAAAATCCTTCACACTTGTTTGCGTCAGCTTCATATCGCTGAAGTAAGCAAATGCACCGGTGTCTACCGGACACTGCGCACTGATGCCGGTCCAGAGTTCTGCGCCGTAATCATTGCGATATAATCTAGCGAGGTGCCATGTTTTATTATCCAGAGAATAGTAGCTGCCGATCGTTTGTGCATCGGACGAGATCTTCATATACACAAATGGCTGCGTGATCTTGTCGTGGTTATTGTCGTCAGAAGTGGTAATTGTTCGAACAGACACGACTCTGTGATCTCCTCTCTCGTCCTGCTCAAAACAAAATTTCTGGTAATGGTTATCATTTTTGTAGATATAGAGAACGCCAGCGTTGTAGAGCCCGGTTTTTGTAAACCCCGGTGTTACTTTCGCCGTGAGGGTAAATGGTTTGGTGTTGTCAATTTTCGTTAGCAGGATGGGAGCGGTATTATTGGATAGTTTACCGTCCGGATCATTAAAATAATCTTTCTTTTCACCCACATTGAACCGGAGGCCATTTTCCTTTTCATCACGGATCAATGTGTCTGCTCCGTTGACTGATCTCGTGAATTGAATATTGCTGAAAGTGATATCGCAGGGGGCACCATTTTCTTTTCCTGAGGCGGGCATCGCGCTGTTGACTTCTGCGGCTTTCTCTCCCGCGTTTTCGGTTTTTTCTGCTGAATTACATCCGGTCATGGCAATAATTGCTGTTGCGATGATGGGGAGGATAAATCTTTTCATCTGGCTGTTTTAAAGTTTATGAACATGCCTGCAAGATAAAGGATTGATGAGCTTACTCAGTCAACAGTAACCGGGATTCATAGTGATTAAGTATGCGCAAACTTTTCTTTCTCAGAAAATTTTTCTTACCGTCTTACCAGGTTGTTGTTATTCTTTTTTGAGCAAGTATATCTGATGTTTCAGGTGATTGATGATCCCTCGATCCTATAACACACTGTCAATCGCTTCCGCCAATTTCTTTTCAAGATCCGGGCTATATCCGTCAATTCTCTTCGCAATTTTTCCTTCCTTATCTATAATATAAAAATTTGGATAGCCGTTTATAAAATAATCCTGCACCGCTGATTTTCCCGGCTTGTAAGAATCGAAGTTCACTTTATAACGTTCGTTATACCTGCGGATCGCATCCGGACTATCAAACGGATTAATATTGATCAGTGCAAAATGCTGGTTTTTATACTTTGTATAAATTTCATTCGATGGCCCTACAGACATGGCACAATAACCACACCCGTTATCTGTGAAACTCACAAGTACCACTTTGCCTTTGTAATCGCTCAGTTTTGTCTGTTCGCCATTCATATCAACCAGGTCGATCTCAGGTGCTGGTTGGCCTTTCTGTAAAAGATCTTTAGCTTCTTTGGGACGGGCTACAGTAAAACCTTCCGGAACCATTGAGGCAGAAATGTCAGGGAAGTTTTTTTGATTGAGCTGGTAGTTGAAGAAAGTATACTCATCCAGTTGCGTTACATACATATCAGTGCCGTCGATAAATCCAAGTCCGTCCTGCCTGAATGCATAAGGAAGCAATGTTTTTTTATCCAGCACGAATGTCATAGCGCTGTAGATCTTTTTATCTTTTTTCATTGAATCAAGCTGTATCACCCGGAACTGATGGAATTTCCTTCCGGCGATAACCGAGTCAGGAAGAGTAATCGCATGATGACCTTTAGCCAGATCAGCGGCTAACCGGTCCATGATATATGCAAGTGTTGGAAGATAAATGCTTCCGGCGGCGACGGTATCATTTTCGATCCGATAGGTTTGATCCTGGAGGTCAGCTGTCACACGCTTGTGATCGTAATACCATTTTTCCTGGGTACTGTTGCGGGTTTTGTAAGTCCAGGAACCGTCGGGTTGTTTTGCCAGCAATGCTTCTGTTGAATCAACGGATCGCTCTCCGGTAAAGATATTTGCGCCGGAGGACAGGCTTCTGTAACTGATATTTTTCCAAAGTTTGAATTGCTTAACTGCCTTTTCCGCGATCTGCGCCTGGAGTTGCATCCATCCGGTGGAACTGAGTAATATAACCGCAATTAGTCGTTTCATTTTCTCTATTTTATGCCGGGAATGGAATGAGATGGAGTATTCTCAAAATTGCACACCGGATCCGGAACTTTTTATCTTTTTTAATGAATGATAAATATCGCCACAAATGGTGTAAACTGGTTACAAAAAAATAACCTGCTCATCTTCCTGTGCCGCTTACTTTCGCAACTCTTATTCCTTTTTACATGAAACAATTCTTTTTTGCCGCTGCGCTGCTCGCATCTTTTATTTCCTATGGCCAGTCAGGCCGTCAGCGGACAGCCGCAACGATCCTTCAGCAGTTCCTGCATCCCAATCCTAAAACCGTTCTTGTTGCAGCACACCGGGGTGATTGGAGGAATGCGCCGGAGAATTCCATTCATGCATTAAGATTATCGCTGGAGATGGGTGTGGATATTATGGAGACAGATGTGCGTATGACAAAGGATGGAGTGCTCGTTCTCATGCACGACGAAACGATCAACCGCACTACTTCCGGGAAAGGAAAAGTAAGTGAGGTGACCTGGGATTCGCTTCAACGTGTTACACTCCGACAGGGGCATGGTGGTCCAACGCAGGAACGTGTTCCAACTTTTGAGGAGTTTATGGATAGCGTAAAGGGAAAACCTATTCTCATCAACCTGGATAAATGCTGGAATTATATCGGGGATGTATACCGCATTTTACAGAAAACGGGAACAGTGGACCAGGGATTGTTCAAAGGGCCTTTCTCTCTTGCTGAGCTGCGTGCAATGTTTGGAATAATTGCAGACAGCATTCATTATATGCCGATCGTTGCCAATAATCATCCTGATACACTGGTGAAGACTTTTCTGAAGGAATATAAGACGGCTGGATTCGAGCTTTGCTTCAATACCATGGAATCGACTGTGCTAACACAAACAATTCCGATGGTAAGAAAAAGTGGCCTGACGGTTTGGTTGAATTCGCTGTGGCCGAGCCTTTGCGCCGGACGTGATGATGAAAAAGCGATGGTCAGCCCGGATGATAACTGGGGTTGGCTGATACAGATCGGGGCCAATGTGATACAGACCGACAGGCCAAAAGAATTGCTCCAGTATTTAAAGAAAAAGAAATTGCACTCCTGATCTCCGGGGAACTATTCGTATATACTGGCAGAGAAGTTCCTGCTTCGGTTCGTTAAACAAGATTGTAAAGTTTTACAAAAGGAATACGTATGTTTTTTATCTTGCCGTTACATTTCTTTTCGCCGATCATCCACAAGAAAAAATAAGAAGATGAAATTCCGTTTCCTGGTCCCGCTGATCGTTTTTGCTATTCTTGCTGCCTGTAACAACGAATCGCCCAAAGCTTCTGTAAATGATAGCTTATCGCCTGCAGCAACTTCGCCGGTGAATGATTTTAAAAAGCTGGATACAGCTTTATATTTCGCCGGACTTTGGGTAAACGAGCAATACGTGCATGATGTAACCCGTACTCGTAAACCCAGTGAAGTGGAAGTTCCGGAGAATGCCTGTATCATCATGCCGGTAAGAACAAGAAAGGAAACATCGCTGATCCTTGGTTTTCACGAAGGGCAGGAAGTGGTGATCCTGAAAAATGGGGATAAATATGAGATCTGGGACAAAACTATTGAGAACAAGCTCCAGGATATCGAAATTCTTTCTGATGCGAAACTGAAACTCGGCTATGACACGTTTGTAAAGCTGAAAAGCGGAGATCTTTCCGCAGAGAAAAATCCTTATAACATTGTAGACATTCTATTGTTTGCCGGAAAGTACCGCGACGAGCATGGAACTGTTGTTGAATTCTCCACTGATGGCAAAGTAAAAGGAATTCCGGGTATAAATGTTTATGAAGCATGGCTGGACTATGCCACCAGCGAAGCAGTGACTGATCAGCTTTCGATGGGCGCCAGCCATGAGACGGTCAAAGATTACGCCTTCCGTTTTGATAAGGATAAGCTGACTATTTTTCATATGAAATGCAAATCAATGGGACAGGATTCTACTTGCATGGAATATGCAGTGGGAGATCGCTACATGACGCTGACGAAGGAGCGGTAGGATTCGTTATCCGTTGACCGTTGACCGTTGTCCGATGCCCGATGGCCGAAATATAAGTATCTGTTTATAGTATTTGTCATTAGTGCATAGTGGAGCTAATCCCCATTTTCATGATGCCATCGGACAACGGTCAACGATCAACGATCTAAAGCTATGGTTGTCTGGGGTATGCCGCATACCCCCAACCATCCACTTTCCAGACTAATGTCAAAAAAACGCCCGCATCGGCTCATTTAGCCTGATTTGTTTGGGAATGCAGCTCATATCCATTAGTTTGGTAGGCTTGTGCCGCGAAAAGTTTACTTATGCAACTACCACAATCTGAGGAGCTGAGGCTCCGGACCTTGCGATCATATAACATCCTGGATACGGTGAAAGAAGAGGAGTATGAAGAAGTGACCTATCTCGCCGGTATGATCTGTGGTTGCCCGATCTCCATGATCAGTTTTATAGATAAGGAGCGGCAGTGGTTCAAATCCCACCGCGGTATTGATGATTCAGAAACACCTCTGGAACTTTCCTTCTGTGTGCATGCGCTTGGTTCTCCGGATAAAGGCCTGGTTGTTCAGGATGCACGCGTTGACCCGCGTTTCAGCAAAAATCCCATGGTGACCGGCGAAGCCGGGATCGTCTTTTATGCCGGTTTTCCCCTGATCAGCGAAAATGGAGTTGCTCTTGGATCGCTTTGCGTGGTGGACAGGAAACCACAGACCTTGTCGCAGGAGCAGCTGACCGCATTGAAAATACTCTCCCGCCAGGTGATGCAATTGATGGAGTCAAGAAAGAAAACTTACGAAATGCAGCTGCTCCAGGATGCACTGGAGAAGCGCAATAAAGAACTCGAACAATTTGCCATGGTGGTGGCCAGTGATATCCGCTCGCCACTCGTAAATATTGCTGCGGCCCATACCATGTTGAAAGAATCCCTTGAACTTGGCCGGCCTGTAGATGTGCAGCTCCTTGGTATTTCTGCGCGGGCGGCTACACGGATTAACCGCCTCGTACAGGGAATCCTCGGCTACTATAAAAACGAAGACGATCTGCAGAATAAAGAGCAGATAGAACTTCATCAGTTCTTTAAGGGTTTACAGGAAATGATCCCTACAACTGTTGAGGTCAACTGGGTGTATCATTTTTCGCCGGAAGCAACTCTCCGCGCTAACCCGATTGCGTTGGAGCAGATCTTTTTCAATCTCATCGATAATGCAATCCGTTACGGTGATAAAGAGGTAACTACGATAGACCTGTACTTTACTGAACTGGAGAACTTATACCAGTTCAGGGTTGGAGATAACGGTACAGGCATCCCCCGTGATAAACTAACAACGATATTTGATCTGTTCACTACGGTTGCGGGTAAAGATCGATTTGGAGTGAAGAATCATGGTATTGGTTTGCCCACCGTGCAAAAGTTGGTTAACGTATTAGGCGGATCGATCTCCGTAGAGTCAGTCGTGAATAAAGGAAGTACCTTCTATTTTACCATACCGAAATAATTTCCCCGGGAACAACGCTGACCGGAACTCCGATCTTATACGATGTGCAGACCTTCACAGATCCGAAGTTGCCAGAACTCGCACCGCCGGAACGGCAACTTCATTTCAGGTATCCACTCTTTTATAAGATACGCTTCAAATTTGGCTGACGATCGGTCATCCACACAGCCATTGTAAATCTTTTTGACGGGCTTCATTTATTGCAAAAGGAAAGAACGCGAAGATCATTGCTGAGGCAAGCGACATGAATATAATGATTGGTTAACTTACTATCATTTATTCTTCATTCCCCCAACATTTAATAGTTTAGCGCTCTTACCATACTATTTACGATTATGACAGGCTTTATAAAAAAGGTGTTCTCTATTTTTATTTTACTTGTTGCGGGACTTTCTTCTTTCGGCCAGAATAATTCTAAGGGGAAAACAGTTCGGCTGTTCATGATCGGAAATAGTTTTTCCCAAAATGCGTCGAGGTTTCTCCCGGCGATGTGTAAACTGGGTGATAATCAGCTGATCATAGGGCGTGCTGAGATAGGAGGCTGTCCGCTGCAGCGGCACTGGGATTCTGTGGCCGTAAATCTGATAGATCCTAACCGCGGTAAAGCCTACAATGGAAAATCTTTGAAAGAGCTGCTTTCGACGGGTACATGGGATGTAGTAACCATCCAACAGGCTTCTGTTCTTTCTGGTGATGTGGCAACTTACTCGCCATATGCAAGAAACCTTTACAATTTTATCAAAAAGATCCAACCCAATGCCAGGGTAGTTTTTCATCAAACCTGGCCTTACCGGTCTGATGCCAAAAGTTTTTCGCGGGTGAACGGACGCGTTACAGCAAGAGATCAGCGTGAAATGTGGACTGCTTCCCGGGCGGCCTATCATAAAATGGCGGATAGTTTAGGCATAGAGCTGATCCCCGTTGGAGATGCTTTCTGGGCTGTTGCCAGCGATCCGGAGTTTGGATACAGGAAAGATTCAGCATATGATTTCGATAACCCGGTATATCCTGCGTTACCAAAACAGGACTACTCATTGAATGTTGGTTATACCTGGAATAAAGAGCAGAAGCTTTCATTTGATGCCAACCACGCAAATGACGCGGGTTGTTATCTCGCCGGTCTTGTATGGTATGGATTTCTTTTTCGGGAAGATCCTGCTACAGTGAGCTTTGTTGCATCAAAAATACCGGTGAAGTTTGCCGAGAAACTGAAAAAAGTGGCCTCTGAGGTATTGAAGGTCAAGAAATAGTTAAATGAAAATTAAGCGTGTTTATAAACAGGAAAGATGCTGGTTGCCGTTTTTTCGTCCGTGGCCTGGAAACCCGCAAGATCTTCGAAGTCTTTAAGTAGCTGATACGTGGGAAAGATCTTAAGTACAACATGCGCTGAGCTGATTCAAAATGCGGGAAGAGATGCGGGAAGTTTGACAGGTTGTGTGCAACAAACATTGTTAAAACGTTAGAATGTGTCAGTGTCTAAAACCTGTCAAACCTTTCAAATTTCTAAAACTCCGCAATCTTCTGAACGTAAAGACGGCCACACCGGAAGAATTTGTGAAGCGAAGCTCCTGCCTTGTTGGGAAAAGCCGGTTCAGATCGCTTTCAATCTTTCTTCTTCCAGGTCTATCTGGTACAATTGCTGACGGATGATCTCTTCATCAAATTTGGGATCTTTGTTCAATGCTGTCAGGTATTCCCGCTGACTTTCCAGCATGGCGATAAAAACGGTTTTCGTTTTTTCATTCATCCAGGTATCATCCGCAGCCTTGTTTTTTTCTTCCCAGTGTTTAAGGAGTTTTTCGATGCCGGCATGATTGTGACTGTCCTGCTCGTATTTCTTCTTCAGGAATTGATACGAATGATCTTTCAGTCCACGCTTCATGCGTGATTTCATTTCCTGCTCGGATTCTTTTTCGGTCATCATCTCGAATAGTTTGCTCCGGCGAATGATATAGGGAAGGGTAAGTCCCTGAACAACCAGCGTTAAAAGAATCACTACAAATGTGATGAAGAGGATGAGATTCCGTTGGGGAAATGCCTGGCCGCTATCAAGCGCAACAGGAATAGCAAGCGCGGCGGCGAGTGATACCACACCGCGCATGCCGGTCCAGCCGAGTAGCAGGGGCATCAACCAGCGTCTTGTCCTGCTCGTGTTTGCTCCGGGAGCCACATTCGGCCGGAAGATCAGGGTAGCGATCAATGCGGCATAAGAACTGATGATTCTTGCAAGGATCAGTACGACTGTAACAAGCACACCATATTCGATCGCAGTTCTTAATGCAATGCCCTGCGAACGCAATCCTTCAACAATTTCGGGAAGCTCCAAACCGATTATAAGAAATACAATGCCGTTCAGTATAAAGACAAAGCTTTCCCATACACTGTAACCTTTGATGCGGCTGGTACTTGTCAGGAAGGTCAATCTTCTTGCAGACATAAATAATCCGCCGGAGACCACAGCGAGCACGCCTGAACTATGCACCTGCTCTGCGATCCAGTACATAAAGTAGGGTTCGATCAATGTGAGGGCAATATCGGAAGTTGCTTCAGTGGGTAGTTTTTTATGTGCTTTCACGAAAAGCCAGCCGAGTGCCAATCCGATCCCAGCGCCTCCCAGAATCATCCACACAAAACTCAAGGCAGCTTCCTGCCAGATCAGTTGTCCCGTGCCCACCGCCACAAGGGCGAAACGGAAAATGATCAATGAGGAAGCGTCATTCAGCAAACTTTCTCCTTCAAGAATGGCGGCAGTGGCTTTGGGGATCTTTACAAATTTGGTGATGGCGCCTGTGCTCACTGCATCAGGTGGTGAGACTATGCCTCCTAACAAAAATCCGAGAGCGAGCGTAAATCCCGGAATGAAATAATTGGCAAAAACCGCAACGGATAAAGCGGTAAAGAAAACCACGAGGAAAGCAAAGCTTCCGATGATCCGCCACCATTTTTTCATTTCTTTAAAAGAAACATTCCACGCTGCTTCAAATAACAAAGGAGGGAGAAAGAGGAAAAAGATCATGTCGGGATTTATTCTTACAACGGGGAGTCCGGGGATGAGGCTGACCGCCAAACCCGCTACCACGAGCAGGATCGGGTACGCTATTCTTAGTTTCGTCGCCCACATCTCCAGCAAAACCACAGCGGCAACCATTGCTAATAAAAAGGGAAGTATAGTATGCATTAGTTTTAGTTGATTTGCATTGAAAGCTGAAAATTTACAACAAAATCGGAAACGGCAGTAGTTGATGGAGAAGAAGGTTTGGGAGGTTTGGTAAGTTTGACAGGTTTTTAATGTTTCATGCAAAAGCAGCAAGATGAGTGATGATACATCTATATACAGGTCGTTTATTGTGACGGATATTGTTAGTGAAACGGATAATGCTAAAACATTTCAGCTAGAACCGGCAGACGGAAAACAGCCTGAATACTCCGCCGGACAGTTTATCACTTTAGTGTTTAAAAAAAATAACGGGGAGAACCGGCGTTCTTATTCTTTTTCATCTGCACCATTATTGGACGAGCCAATGCGGATCACGATCAAAAGAGTAGCAAATGGAGAATATTCAAGGCAATTATTAAGCGGTATCAGGGTTGGCGATCGGTTGACCAGTTCGGGTATTTCGGGTTTTTTCAGATTGCCTGAAGAGTTGACCAGGTTCAGGCAACTGATGTTTCTTGCAGCCGGAAGCGGTATCACGCCAGTGTATGCATTGCTCAAAACGGCTTTGCATACCACGGATCTTCCGGTTATCCTTGTCTATAGTAATTATTCAAAAGAGGATACGATCTTTCATGATGAGTTGATAGCATTACAAACAAAATTTCCGCGCCGGTTCACGATTGAATTTTTATTCAGTCAATCAGAAATAGCCCGACGACGTTTCAGTAAATTTCTGCTGAACGAATTGCTTGAACAGTATGACATTCCTTTGCAGGAAACACTGTTCTTCGTCTGCGGGCCGGAGAGCTATATGCTTGTTGCCGGCATCAGCCTGATCACTGCGGGCGTTCCTTCGAAACATATAAAGAAGGAGAATTTTAATACACGGCAGCACGTGTTCAAACCAGTTCCTCCAGACACTGATCCTCACAAAGTGCGTGTGTTCCTGAATGGAAACCGGTTTGAATTTAAAGTGCAGTATCCTGACACCATTCTTGCTGCGGCAAAAAAGCAAAGCATTCATCTTCCCTATAGTTGCGAAGCAGGTAACTGCGGGAGTTGTACAGCTACTTGCGTAAAAGGAATGACGTGGATGGCTTATAACGAAGTATTGGTGGACGATGAGATAGCCAAAGGAAAAGTACTCACTTGTCAGGCATTTCCTGTTGGCGGCGACATAGAACTTGAATTCTAGGTCAATTATAACAAAAGAGGTTTGCGTTGTATTCTTCCCGTCTTTCCGTCTACCGGTTTATTTTTTACCGGTAAGGCGGGCTACGGAAAGGGGGATTTGTGCTGGTAATTCCAGGTCAGGTTTGCACCTGATCCCTGAGCGAAGGGAGATTTTCCCCTTTTTTGAAAAATAGTTTAAACTGCGCAGAACAGTTGCGCAGTTCAGGCAAACCTTTGATGCCTGGCAGAGAAAACCACTGATTCCCGCGACAGTATTCATCACCTGTAAACAATTCAGCATTGTGTTATTAACCATTACCAATACACGTATTCCGGCTGACGATCTCAGCTACCTGTTGCATAAGCATCCGGGTAAGATCCAATCCGTAGAGATCTCTGCAGGAAAGGCGCATATTTTTTACCCTGAATTAAGTAAAGAGAAATGCACAGCGGCATTGCTGCTGGATATCGATCCTGTCGGTCTTGTAAGAAGCGCCAGCCCAAAAGGCAATGATTTTGCATTGGAGCAATATGTAAATGATCGCCCTTATGTGTGCAGCTCATTTATGAGTGCTGCCATAGCAAAAGCGTATTCTTCTGCGCTGAATGGGCGCTGCAAGGATAAACCTGGATTGGTCAATGAGCCTTTACCTTTGTCTGTAAAGCTGGCCGTGCTGCCGGTTCGCGGAGGAGAGGAGTTGCTGAAGTCTTTGTTCGAGCCGCTTGGCTATACAATTGTTGCCACCAGGCATCCTCTTGATCCTGCTTTCCCGGAATGGGGCGAGGGCAGATACTATACGGTCGAATTAAGCAATACCATTACGTTGCACCAATTGTTGTCGCATTTGTATCTTCTTATACCAGTATGTGATAATGACAAGCATTATTGGATCAATAAAGACGAAGTAGACAACCTACTGGAAAAAGGGAAGGAATGGCTTCCGGCGCACCCTGCCAACGAATTGATCGTACGTCGCTATCTGAAGCATCAGCGTTCGCTGGCGAATCAGGCTCTGGAAGTGCTCATTCAAAAAGAGGGGGCAACCGGAGCCTACGATAACGAGGCGGAGGAACAAATGGTAGAATCTCCCAAACTACGCATTCATGATCTCCGGTTGCATACTGCAAAAGATGAGCTGCTGATGAGCGGTGCTAAACGGGTTTTGGATCTTGGATGTGGTGAAGGAAAATTACTGCGGTTGCTGATCGCTGAAAAACAGTTTGAACTCGTCATGGGAATGGATGTAAGTTACCGGTCGCTCGAGATTGCAAAAGATAAACTTAAGCTGGATCGCCTTCCTGAAAGACAGCGTCAACGCGTTCAACTGATACAGGGATCTCTTACTTATCGGGACAAACGCCTGGAGGGGTTTGATGCAGCTGCGCTGATAGAAGTGATCGAACACCTGGATGAACCAAGACTGGCATCTCTCGAACGGTCAGTGTTTGAATATGCACAACCGCGTGTTGTATTCGTAACTACCCCCAACGCAGAATACAACGTGAAGTTTGAAAATATGGAAGAAGGTAAAATGCGTCATTCTGATCACCGTTTTGAATGGACAAGAAAAGAGTTTGAAGTCTGGGGAACAGGTATAGCGGCTAAGTATGGTTACGATGTGATCTTTAAGCCTGTCGGAGAAACAGACGCGGATGTTGGCGCGATCAGCCAGATGGCTGTATTCAGCAGGCCGGTGAAAAATGCAGCAAGTTTTGATTAACTCAATTAAGGAAAGAAATGTCAACAGAAAGAAAAATACATCTTCCTGAATTATCACTTGTCGTACTGATAGGCGCTACCGGCTCGGGCAAGTCGTCTTTTGCGAAAAAGCATTTTAAGGCAACTGAAATTGTTTCATCTGATATCTGTCGTGGCCTCGTAAGCAATGATGAGAACAGTCAGGCTGCATCCGCAGACGCATTTGCGCTGGCACGATACATCACCGGTTTGCGTTTGAAGAATGGATTGCTTACGGTGATAGACGCAACGAATGTACAGGAAGAAGCCCGTAAGGATTGGGTGAAACTTGCACGCGAATATCATTGTCTGCCTACCGCAATTATATTGAACATGCCGGAAAAGGTTTGCGTGGAAAGAAATGCCGGCCGGCCTGACCGGAACATGGGCGCACATGTTATACCTCAGCATATTTCTCAACTCAGGCGGAGTTTCAGAAAGCTGAAGCATGAGGGCTTTCGTCAGATCATCGAATTGCGTACACCGGAAGAAGTGGATGCGATCACTGACATCATCCGTGATCCGCTTTATAACAATAAGAAAGAGGTGACGGGCCCGTTTGATATTATTGGCGATATACATGGATGTTATGACGAGCTTGTGGAATTGTTAGGACGATTGGGATATGTGAATGAAGAAGCAGGATGGTATCATCCTGCCGGAAGACAGGTTGTGTTTGTTGGGGATCTTGTTGATCGTGGACCTAAAACACCGGAGGTGTTAAAGCTGGTAATGAAGATGACTTCTGCCGGAAAAGCCTGGTGTGTTCCGGGAAACCATGATGTTAAGCTTCTTCGCTGGTTGAATGGCGCAAAAGTTCTGCCGAAACACGGTTTGCAGGAGTCAATCGATCAACTGAAGCTGGAAACACAGGAATTCAAAGACGAAGTGAAATTGTTTCTGGATAAGCTGATCAGTCATTACGTATTTGACCAGGGCAAGCTGATCGTATCCCACGCCGGGTTGAAAGAAGAAATGCAGGGACGCGGTTCTGGGAAAGTGCGTGAGTTCTGTTTGTTTGGGGAAACGACGGGAGAAATTGATGAGTTTGGTTTGCCTGTACGTCATAACTGGGCCGCAGAATATAAAGGAAGGTCGATGGTGGTGTATGGACATACACCTGTCCCGGAAGCACAATGGCTGAATAATACGATTGATATTGATACGGGTTGTGTATTCGGAGGGAAGCTCACAGCATTGAGATATCCGGAACGCGAATTGGTGTCTGTAGAGGCGGCTAAAGTATATTGTGAGCCGGTAAGGCCACTTGATTATGGAAAGAACTCCATCAGCGGACTAACGATCCAGCAGGAGAATGACCATATACTGGATCTTGCAGATTTTACCGGAAAGCAGATCATTGAAACGCGGTTCGGCAGAAACATCACGATACGGGAAGAGAATGCAATTGCAGCATTGGAGGCAATGAGCCGTTTCGCCATTAACCCCAGGTGGCTGATCTATCTGCCGCCAACAATGAGTCCCTCAAAAACAAGTATACTGAATGAGTATCTTGAGTTCCCTACGGAAGCCTTTGATTATTATAAGGCAGCAGGAATAGAAAGAGTTGTTTGCCAGGAAAAACATATGGGTTCTAGAGCTGTTGTGATCGTTGGAAAAAATGAGGAAGCCATCAGCAAAGCTTTTGGTATAACAAATGAAGGGATAGGAACGATTTATACACGTACCGGACGCGCGTTTTTTAATGATAAGGAAACGGAGCAACTGCTGTTGGCCAGGATCAATAAAGCTTTGCTTGATTCATCTTTTTATCAACGGTTTAACACCGATTGGGTTTGTCTTGATGTTGAGCTAATGCCCTGGAGCGCAAAAGCTCAGGCTTTACTGCAGACGCAATACGCGGCTGTGGGAAGTGCTTCAACGCATGCACTACAGGAAACAAAAATTGCATTGGAAAAATTAATAGGCAGGGATTTGAATGGGAAAGAGCTGTTTGACGAATATGCGCTGAGAACGCAGGAAGCGGAACAATTTGTAACGGCTTACAGGCAATATTGCTGGCCGGTTACAAAGATTGAAGATTACAAAATAGCACCCTTCCATATCCTAGCTTCAGAAGGTCGTCAGTGGACAGGAGAGAATCATGAATGGCATATGGAGGAGATCAGGAAGATCTGTGCCGCAGATCCGGTAATATTACAGGCAACGACTTACAGGATTGTCCAATTGAATGACGAGTCCAGCATTAATGATGCAACAGAATGGTGGCTTGAGTTGACCGGTAAAGGCGGTGAAGGAATGGTGGTGAAACCATACCATTTTATTGAGAAGGATGGAAAAGGGCTGATACAACCGGCGATCAAGATCCGCGGCCGGGAATATCTGAGGATCATTTATGGGCCGGAGTATACTTCGCCAGAGAATCTGGTCCGCTTAAAAGAACGCGGCTTGAATGCAAAGCGTGGACTGGCAATGCGTGAGTTTTCGCTGGGAGTGGAGGCTTTGTGCCGGTTTACTGATAAGGAACCGTTGCGGAGAATTCATCAGTGTGTGTTTGGAATATTAGCGATGGAGAGTGAACCGGTGGATCCGAGATTGTAAGGCAGCTTGACTGGTATTGTATTTTGAGAAATCATTATCATATGTGAAAGAAATCTTTCTTAGGTTCATAGCGCTCGTCAAGGTCGGTTTTGAGAATATCGCATGCGGATTGAGATAGTAAGATTTTGTTACTATCTTAACGCTTGTATTTACACAAACGTTATGCAATCAGTGACTGAACAGATCGTAGCGCTTAGAGCGTTTATTTCGCGGGATAAATTTTCCGATGAAGCATGGAATAAAAGAGGATTAAATCCGTCTGCACCGGAAATGTCTTCATTCCTTGGAGCGTTGTTTAATGACTGCGCATCAAACCTGATCCGTAAGCTCGAGTCGGATACGAAGACCAGCATTTTAAAGCTTTATCTGAAATCGTCACTGCGTAGTCTTAACAAATACGATTACGATACAGAAGAAAAGGAATTCATCTTTGATCTTTTTATGGAGTTGGCTTACATCACGGGTGTGGATATAAGACGATTGATGAATCGCTGGCTTTATGGATACGTGCTTGTTTTTTTGCTGGAGCTGGTAAAATTTTTCCGCCGTGAAAGGGTGCTCGAAAGCTCTAAAGACAACTGTAGTAACTGTAATGCAGAAATGGAAGTGCAGGTGCTTAAACGTGGTGAGCGTGTGACGCCAGCGCCATGGATAATCATGCAATGCAGGGCTTGTCATGGATATGATCTGCTGTCAGGTGGAGAAGATTCCAAACTGACACGGTTTATAAACTGCAGCCCTGTCGAATATCTTCCCAAAGATGAGTATTCGCATGAGCAGGCGTTAATAAGGCTTGAGCAGGTAAGATATTTCAGAAAGCGTTGAGTGTACTCTTTCCGTTTTCCCGCCTTACCGGTGTAAAGAGTAAACCAGGAAGGCGGTAAAACTGAAAGAATACATTTCACTTTTTTGTTATTATGTCACGACAGTGGCTCTGGTTTTGGCCCACCCGCTGGTCTTGTTTTATCATCCGGCAGTGGAATGAACTCATGATTATCTGTTGGCGGTAAAATGATCCTGCCCTGTTTCCAGTCTTCCTTCGCCTGTTCAATTCGTTCTTTTCTTGATGAAACAAAGTTCCACCAAATGAAACGATCGCCTAAAGGTTCTCCGCCAAGCAGCATCAATACCGTATCTGTTTTTGCGATCATTATAGGATCTGCTCCTTTGGAGAAAACAAGCATCTGTCCATCATGATAAGAAGTGCCAGCTACTTCAATACTTCCCTTTACAACATATACACCGCGCTCCGAATGTTCTTTTGGCAACCCAAATCTTGCACCGGGTTTTAATACTGCATGGATATAGAACAAGGGTGAATGTGTTTTCACGTCATTAACCAAACCATAGGCATTTCCGGCGATCAGCCGCATCCATACATCTTTATCAGTAAATACAGGCAATTCATCACGTGTATAGTTGGTAAAGCTTGGAGCAGCTTCTTCATCTTTTTCCGGTAATGCCACCCAGGTCTGCATCATTTCCAATTCACCACCGGCAAGTGCTGACGGATCTTCGAAACGTTCTGAATGCGCGATCCCGCTACCCGCAGTCATCCAGTTCACTTCTCCGGGTAGGATGATCTTTTCAACACCAAGACTATCCCTGTGCGTCACCTTACCGCCGAAAAGATAGCTGACTGTTGACAAGCCAATATGCGGATGTGGCAGCACATCAAGCGATGAGACAGTGGCAGGGGCATCTGTTACAGGCCCTGCATGATCCATGAAAATAAACGGCCCGACCATTCTGCGCTGGCGGAAAGGTAAGATGCGTTTTACTTTCATATTTTCGCTGATGGCAGCTGCGCGGGCGTCTATAACAAGTTCAAGCATAAAAAATGGATTAAAGTGTGCGATGAAGAACCGTGTTGGTGCTTTCAAAATTAATGATTATTGGTTATGATCCCGGCCGCAACCATTTCTTTAATCCTTTTGTAAGAAATGGCATGACCACCCAGGTGAGTATCATCACCATCAGGGATGCGATCACAAAGAGCCTTGCCATCACTGGCCATGTTTTGATCAGCGGGCCGATAGTAAACGAGAGGAACAGGCTGGTGGGAAAGACGCCGCATAATGTAACCAGTGCCATTTTCCATCTCGGCGGAGGTTGTGGTGAACGGAACCATGCTTCCAGACCGGTAAGGTCCCTGTAGACTGTCTCCTCTGTTAAGGTGGAAGCATATGCGTCCCATTCCTTGAACAATTTTGACTGATAGAATGCATCGCGTTCCGCTTCATCTTTGAATGTGCGCAGAATGCCGATCTCGCGTTCGTCGTTTCCCGGCAAAGAAGTGATCATCGCAGCGCCATGTACCCCACCATGGATAAAAGAATCACCAAGAAAATTCCGCAGAGCATTTTTGAATTCTTCTTCTTTGCCCGGCAAAACTTTCCGGGTGATGGCAACGTGAACAGGCATAACGTATCATTTAGATAAATGTACCAGATATCTGTGATTCGGCCGCTCCCTGTTCGTTCACTACTAAAAAGCCGTCGTTGAAATGCCCCGATCACCCTGCAAGATCGTTTTTAATATTTTGTAACTGTTCGATAACCGGTTTGATCCTTTTCTGGCATTTCCGGATCTGTTTAGGCTTTTTCGCCGCATAACTTCAAAAATACTTCTTTAAACGACTTCTTTCCGCAAACTGTTTGTGACACGCTGGCTAACACAGTTTCGGAGTTCTAACCATAAAAAAAAAGCCGGCTGTTACGCCGGCCTTCTAGATGGAGTAGCCACCAACTACTTCCATCCGCCACCAAGACTTCTATATACTTGCACAACAGCACTCATTTGTTGCTGTTTTGTTTCGATCAATTCCAGTTTTGCCTCCAGCGCATCTCTTTGGGTCATCAAAACTTCAAGATAATCGGCGCGTGCGTTTTTAAACAGATCTCCGGATACTTCAATAGATCTTGTCAGTGCATCCACCTGCTGTGATTTCAGGTTATAGCTTTTTTCAAGATTTGAAATGCCGGATAAATTATTGGACACCTCAAGGTAGGCATTAAGGATTGTTCTTTCATAATTAAATAATGCCTGTACCTGTCTCGCATTCGCATTTAAAAATTCAGCTTTGATCGCATTACGGTTGATCAGCGGTCCGGCAAGATCTCCCGCCAATGAATACAGGATGGATTCGGGTGCCCTGAAGAGATAGGTTGGATTAAATGCCTGAAATCCTACGCCTGCGGAAATTCCGAGAGAAGGGTAAAATTCTGCACGTGCCACTTTCACATCCAGCTTTGCTGCAGAAAGATCAAGCTCTGCCTGTTTGATATCAGGTCTGTTCCCTAACAGTTGTGCCGGGATACCTGCATGAACTGCGGCAGGAAGCAGCGCAATAAAGTTTTTCTCCCGGGGAATGGCCTGTGGAAAGCGACCGAGAAGGAAATTGATCCTGTTTTCTGTTTCTTTTATCTGTTGCAGAATATCAAATTCGAGACTTTGGGTTTTGAATACTTCCGCCTGGAATTTTTGTACGGCCAGTTCTGTTGCGCGCATCGCTTCTTTCTGCACTTTGATGATCTCTAATGCATTTTTTTGAAGATCGATATTCTGGTGAACGATCTCAAGTTGATTATCCAGCGCGAGCAATTCATAATAGGAGTCCGCGATCTCTGCGATCAGATTGGTGATCACAAAATTCTTTCCTTCTTCTGTGGAAAGATAACGCGTGATCGCCGCTTTTTTTGAGTTGCGTAGTTTCTTCCAGATATCCACTTCCCAGTTGGCCACTGCGGCAACACGGAAATCTCCAAGCGGATCAGGCATTTCCTTGCCGGGTTTGATCTCTGTTGTTGCATCGCCTGCACCCTGGCTTGTATAGCGTCCCACTTTCTCTACGCCAATACCGCCTCCAAGTGTTACCGAAGGAAGCAACGCCTGTTGCTTCATCCGGATCTCATTACGCGCGATCTGTACTTCCTGCAGCGTGATATTCAGCTCCTGGTTATTCTTCAATGCTGTATCGATGAGATTTACCAGGTTCTGATCAGTGAAGAATTGTCTCCATTGTATTGCTGCGCTATTGGTCGTATCACTGCTGTTATTACCAAAAGAAGCAGGTGTGTTTTTGTTCTCTTCGCGCTGTACTACTTTTGGAATATTACAGCTTGCCATGACGGCGGCCAGTGTGAGCACGCCGAGGCAATGATTTATTTTCAGTTTAAACATTGTGTTCAATTTCTTCTGTTAAAGGATTTTCTTCTTCGTCTTTTACCAACAGTCTTTTCTCTGCGATCTTACCGAATATGAAATAGAGTCCTGGGATGATAAGTACACCGAAGATGGTACCGAGGAACATACCGCCGGCGGCAGCTGTACCGATCGTACGGTTGCCGATCCGGCCCGGGCCGCTTGCAAATACCAGTGGGATCAGACCTGCGATAAAGGCGAAGGATGTCATCAGGATCGGACGGAACCTTACTTTCGCTCCTTCCATTGCCGCGGCCCTGACGCTGTATCCCGAACGATGCTTCTGCACTGCAAATTCAACGATCAGTACGGCGTTCTTTCCTAACAGACCGATCAGCATCACCATCGCGATCTGCGCATAGATGTTATTTTCCAGTCCCATTATTTTCAGTAGCAGGAATGCTCCGAATATACCTGTCGGTAGAGAAAGGATCACCGCTAACGGAAGAACAAAACTTTCGTATTGTGCAGCAAGGATGAGGTAAACGAAACCAAGACAGATCAGGAAGATCCAGATCGCGCCATTACCCTGCGCCACCTCATCTTTCGAGATACCCGCCCAGTCGATACCAAAACCACGAGGCAATGTTTTTGCTGCCACTTCATTGATCACCGCAATGGCTTCACCACTACTGTAACCCGGCGCAGCTGAACCACTGATCTCGGAAGCATTATACATGTTGTGACGCGTGATCTCTGACAGGCCATACACTTTCTCCATTTTCATGAAAGCAGAGAATGGCACCATTTCATCCTTATCATTCTTTACATATAATTTCAGGATATCATCCGGTAACGCGCGGTATTGGGCACCTGCCTGTACGATCACTTTATATTGACGGCCGAAATTGATAAAGCTGATCTCGTAGTTTGAACCAACCAGTGTTGACAGCGTGTTCATCGCATTTTCAATGCTCACTCCTTTTTGCTGTGCAATATCATTATCAACTTTCAACATATACTGCGGGAAGCTGGCGCTATAGAAACTAAAAATGGAAGAAAGCTCTTTTCTCTTTTTCAGTTCTTCCACAAAGTCATTGTTCACTTTTTCCATCAGCTTGTAATCACCCGAACCTGCTTTATCCAATAAACGCAACTCGAAACCACCTGCTGCACCATAACCCGGAACGGCTGGCGGGAGGAAGTATTCGATATTTGCACCAGTGATATCTTTTGATTTTTCTTCCAGCTCGGTGATGATCTCCTGTACCGACTCTTTCCTGTCTTTCCAGTCTTTCAGGTTGACCAGGCAGGTACCGGAGTTGGAACCTGTACCTTCTGTCAGGATCTCATAACCCGCGAGGGAAGACACGGACTGAACACCATCAATTCCTTCGCAGATCTTCTGTAATCTTTCGGAGATCTCATTTGTTCTTTCCAATGAAGAACCCGGAGGTGTTTGGATGATGGCATAGAACATACCCTGATCTTCATTCGGGATAAAGCCGGAAGGAACGCTTTTATTGAGGAAGTATGTGCCCGCGCAGAATGCAGCCAGCACGCCAAATGTTACCACTCTTCTTGAGATCACTTTGTTCAGTACACCTTCGTATTTATTGGAGGTTCGGTTGAATAGTTTATTAAACCCATCGATAAATCGTGTAACCGGTGTTTTCTTCTTTGGCTTGCCATGATTGTTTTTCAGGATCATCGCACACAATGCCGGCGTCAGCGTTAACGCAACCACGCCCGAGAGGATGATCGCCGTTGCCATCGTGATGGAGAACTGACGGTAGAACATACCAACGGGTCCGGACATGAACGCCACCGGAATAAACACCGCGGCCATCAGGAAGGTGATCGCGATGATCGCTCCCGAGATTTCCTTCATGGCTTTCTTTGTCGCCTTTCGCGGCGATAGATGTTCTTCTTCCATTTTCGCGTGTACGGCTTCAATCACCACGATCGCATCATCCACTACCACACCGATGGCAAGTACCATCGCAAAGAGGGTGATCAGGTTCAGCGTGATGTTAAAGTACTGCATGAACATGAACGTGCCGATCAGCGATACCGGAACGGCCATTGCCGGAATGATCGTCGACCTCCAGTCGCCAAGAAATAAGAACACCACAAGCCCTACAAGGATGAATGCTTCCACCAGTGTATGCAATACTTTCTCAATAGAAGCATCAAGGAACTTTGATACGTCATAACTGATCTCGTATTTCATGCCTTTTGGAAAACTGCTCGCCTGGATCTCCTTCATCTTCTTCTTTACATTCTCGATCGTCTGACTCGCATTACTACCATAAGATTGTTTTAACACAAGCGCTGCTGATGGTTTACCATTCAGGTTCGAATAGATGTCATACATCGAACTACCGAACTCCACATCTGCCACATCTTTTAATCGTAGCAATTCACCATTCGAGCTTGATCTTACAACCACATTCTCATATTGTTCTTTGGTAGTGAAACGGCCAGAATATTTCAATACGTATTCAAATGACTGAGACCGTTTACCGGAGCTTTCACCTGTTTTGCCCGGAGAAGCTTCAAGGCTTTGCTTGCTCAGAGCTTCCATCACTTCATCAGCAGAGATCTTGTAGGCGAGCATGCGGTCAGGTTTGAGCCAGATCCGCATAGCATATTCGCGGTTACCAAGAATATCTGCATAACCCACACCATCCACACGTTTCAACTCAGAAAGAATGTTGATGTCGGCGAAGTTGAAAAGGAATTTCTGATCTGTATTGGGATCCTCACTGTACAGGTTAATGTACATGAGCATGTTTGATTCTTCACGGCTGATCTTAACACCTTCACGCACTACAAGCGGCGGAAGCTTATTCACCACCGAAGCCACACGATTCTGTACGTTAAGCGATGCCACGTTTGGATCTGTACCGAGGTTGAAGATCACTTGTACCGTTGCTTCTCCATCGTTACCGGCATCGGAAGCCATGTACTTCATTCCCGGAACCCCGTTGATCGCTCTTTCAAGAGGAATGATAACGGATTTGATCATCAATTCGTTATTCGCACCCGGATAATCAACCACCACGTTTACTTTGGGCGGTGAGATCGAAGGGAATTGCGTTACCGGTAAACCGGTGATGGCCAGCACACCCAGGAAAACGATGATCAGGGATATGACGATGGAGAGGACTGGCCTTTGTATGAATCTACTAAACATAAAACACGAGTTGACACGAATGGCCGCGAAGTATCGCGAATAGATGCCTCTGTCTGCACAGGCGATCCTGAACAGGGCACAATAGCTTACACGACTATTCGATTACTAATTAATTGGATTGATTTACTCAGCCTTGAGGCGCAGGTGTGCAATAACTTCCTCGGGCTTTTCAAATTCGTAAGCGATGACTTCGTCATCTTTTACTTTTTGAACGCCTTCGAGTAAGATCTTGTCTCCATCGGTGAGGCCGCTGCTTACGACGTAGAGGTCGGGCATGCTACCGGTGACGGTGATCTGTCGCGATTCGAGTTTGCCGTTTTTGTCTACTACGAAAACATAGATCTTGTCCTGTATTTCGTAAGTAGCTTTTTGAGGAATGACCAATGCATTTTTCATTGGCATGGTCAGTTTTACTTTACCCGTTTCGCCGTGTTTCAGCAAACGGTCTGGGTTTGGGAAGATCGCCCGGAAAGCGATGTTACCTGTTTCGCTGTCGAACTCGCTCTCGATCACTTCTACCTTACCCGGTTTTGGAAGATAGGTTCCGTTTGCAAGCAGCAGGTTTACTTCGGCACTGCCACGGTTTTTTGTATTGGTTTGATAGTCGAGGTATTCGGGTTCTGAAACATTGAAATAAGCGAACATCTGGCTGTTATCTGAAAGACTGGTCAGCAATTCGCCTTCATCGATCAGGCTTCCGAGTTTTTTGGGAAGACGGTCGATCGTGCCGTCAAAAGGAGCGCGGATCTCTGTGAAGGAAAGATGGAGCTTTGCCAGCGCGATCTCGGCATTGGCCTGGTCAAGCTTGGCTTGTGCCATGGCCTGTTCATTTTTTGAAACGATGTTTTTATCAGCGAGTGTTTTTGCATTCTGCAATTCGATCTCGGCTGCTTTTCCTTCTGCCTGTGCCTTCAGCAATTCTGCTTCATACAATTTAGGCATGATACGGAAAAGGATTTGCCCTGCTTTTACAAACTGTCCCTCGTCTACATAGATGTTTTGTAAAAACCCTTTTTCCTGGGCGCGGATTTCGATGTTACGGACTGAGCGTATCTGTGATACGTATTCTTTGGTGAATGATGTGTCTACACGAACCGGGCTTGTTACCAGGTATTTTGACACTTCTTCTTTCTCAGCTGATTTGGCGGCGCAGCTGTAGAGACCAACGATGGCGGCGAAGCCTGCGAAAACGGCTATTCTTTTCATAAAACTAAAAATGAGTATTGATCTGTTGAATGTGTTGTTAAGGTTGATCTTATAGCAGGCAGGTCGTTAGTGATGATCCGGAATTTCGTGGTGCAGAAACCCGGTCATTGGTGATATAAATTATGACAAACGTTAGAGGTCTTTGACAATGGAATGTTTGTTTGCGGGGAATTTCCTGCAAACGGGAGGAGGGAGATCAGATCTTGAAGACGCGCTGATGTATATATTTATCGGATTGCTTTGGCCAGTAAGAGGCGGCCGTGCCAGATGTTGTAACGCCGGAGTTGTCTGCGTTATCATCAGCAATAAAGGAATGGTACCAGGCGAATTTTGATTTCCGGTTATTGGAGTCATTACATTCTTCTTCCAGTTCATCAGCGATAAGAAGATCTGTATCAACGTCAATAGTTGCCTGGTTCATGTTGAAGATGGCGGCCGGATCATTCCGTTTGCCGTCAATCTCATGATGATAAGTGCGGGTATAGCAGCACCCTTTCGACCGGTAACCGGCGCAGGCCCGGTCGGCGCCGCCGATCAGGAACATGCAAAGAGTGATTATGAATACTGCTACTTTCATCTGGAACCAAAAATAGAGAAGATTGTGGCGGGAAAAAATAGAGGACGCCTTAAGATATGTAAACGATTGGTTAATGGGTTTGTTAACAGCAGGTTTTGCTAACGCTTGTTATTGCGAAGCGTACCCGGAAGGTACTGTTTAATGTCTTTAGCCAGTCCGTTCAGTTTTTATTCAACCCTGATGTGTTACTAACCGAAATAGCGATCAGCAGCATTTCCTGTGGGATGTGTGAGGCACGTAACCTCCCGGCAGATGGATCACTCGTCTTTTACTTTTATCGCTTCCACCCCGGCCAGCATTTCGCTTAAAAAAATAGCAGGAAGATCTTTGGGTGCTACCAGCGCGTCATCTCTGTCATTTTTCGGATGATAATAGTACCGGCTTTTGATCTTGTCCTGTTTCACCACAAACAATACCCCCAGGCTTTCGTCCTGCGTCCATCCAAAGCCGGCGCCAACGCCTTCCACCTTAAGCATTGCTTCAACCCGGAGATTCGTATGCGCCAGAGAAAATGTATCGATCATGCCGCCATCAAGTGTTGGTCCTTTCCGCCAGCCGAGACGTTCCAGTGTGCTGCGGATAGAGCCTGTAACCGTTTTCCTTCCGTCATACCGGCGAATGATCTTTGTATGCATCTCCTCGTCTGTAAGTTTCCCCGAAGGACGTTCAAGTTGAGGAAATACCGGATCAATTGACAGGTCGAAAAAGAGTTGCTTCCATTGCTGATGTAGTGACGGTTCAAGTTCTGTTGGATGCACAATTCCTATCAATTTGCTTTCCTCCAAAGAGATCTCATCGCTGTTTACATCGATCAGGCTGGTGTCTTCATTGCATAAGAATGTTTGAAGCAGTTTGCCTTTTTCATCATATACACCCCAAAGTATTTTTGTTGCATAGATGAACATGACCGGGTTTTGCAAAAAGAGCCGCTGCCATTGTTCTGTTGACCATCTTCTTTGTATCTGTAAATAATACTCGAGGCGGGAGGATTGTGATTTTACAATATCTCTTACTTCTTTGGCAATTCCTTTGAATTCATCTTTCAGTTCGGCAGATGCTGCGGCCGGGATTGCTTTGAGTTTTTTATTGTCATCATTAAAGAAGGCGATCTTGAATTTACTATCGATGAATGCACGGTACTCTTCTCCGTCAACAGTAAAGTGTTTGAACAGACCGTCAAAACCAAAATCAGGCACGATCCTGTCACCCAGTTCATACGTACTGATACCAAGTTCCTCAGCTGCTGTTTCCAAGGCGGCTAATGCGGCAGCGCCGACATTTGCTTTTTTGTTTTTGTATTTGCGGCTGTACCATTCCACCCAGCGGAGAGCTTTATCGCTTCCTTGCAGGGCAAGTGCGCCGACTCCCATCTCTGCCATTTTCCAGCGGCTTTCATCTATCCAGCGGTTGATGGCGGTTTTTATTTTGTCGATAACGGAGTCGTCGCCAAGTAAAGCCGCAAGAGCTAATGCGTATTTCTGATCTGCTTTTGCGCCGGCATCTATGAAACGACTCATCAGCGTTATTGCAAAGGGACCGGAGGTTTTCCTGTCGATCAGCTGAAGCAAAGGTTTTGCTTCGATATCGGATTGCATGTTTTTTACCCGGCTCATGCGATATAACAGAAACCGTATCGCATCAGTATCCAATTGCTCACCGTTCTTATAATACAAAGGAGGAAAGACTAATTCATCCAGCCAATCTTCAATAGGTTTGACAAGACGCCCGCGTTGTTTGGCCGAATGGATCATTGAGGTAACAAATTCAAGGTCTCCACCGGAGGGGAGTGAGTTCGATATCGCTGCTAATAAAGCATCACGAGTGGCATCATTTTTTTCATTATTTATCACATTACGGATCTCAAGTAAGGCTTCCTCGGTTCCGATTTCGCCCAGAATCATTCCTGCTATTTGGCGGGAATCTGCATTTTTTTGTTTCAAAAGCTCTCTGGCTTTTTCCAGGGCATCTGGATCTTTTTCTGCGATAGAGCGGGAGATAAGTTCTTTTATAGAAGCGGATTTAATGGGGATCAACCGCCATATCACATCCAGGTATTTATCAGGATAGGAGATTTCAAGCGCTTTGATCATTTCCGCCTGCTCTCCTGGCCAAAGGCCTGTTGTGAGAATGGCTTTTTCCAGCGAGGAAAAACTTGTGTTATGAAATCTGCTATACATTGTTAGAATTCTTTTGATAATAAGATGGAGCCTTGATCATCTTCAATGCTTCAACCCGATATCTTCTTTTGCAGCCCAAAGGCTGATATCCTGTTTAGACAACGCCGCCGCCATCAGATCCGGAAACTTATCCGGCGTACAGGCAAACACCGGCACACCCAGGTCCGCGAGATATTTTGCATTTGCGTGATCATACGCCGGCGCTCCGTCATCATTCAGCGCCAGTAACACTACCAACTGAACACCGGCTGCAACCATCTCTGCCGCTTTCTTTCGCATGCCTGCTTCATCACCACCTTCATACAGGTCAGTGATCAGCACCATCACGGTATCCAATGGACGTGTAATGATCTGCTGGCAATAGCTGAGTGCTGAATGTATATCCGTACCTCCTCCAAGCTGTACACCAAACAACAGATCAACCGGATCTGCGAGATCTTCCGTAAGATCTGCCACCGTTGTATCAAACACCACCATCTTTGTTTTTACAGCGGGGATAGAGGCCATCACTGATCCGAAGATGCCGGAATAAACAACGGAGGTTCCCATTGATCCGCTTTGATCAAGACAAAGCACCACATCTTTCAATGCCGTTCTTTTTCTTCCGTAGCCGATCCTTGTTTCCGGAATGATGGTTTTATATTCAGGTTGATAATGTTTCAGATTCTTTTTGATGGTTTCATGCCAGTTGATCTCATTATGACGCGGGCGACGATTTCTTGCCGAACGGTTCAGGCTTCCGGCGATGGCCTGTTGCATGGGTTGTGAAAGTTTTTGCAGCAGTTCATCCACCACTTTTTTTACTACCTGCCGTGCGGTGTCCTTTGTTTTTTCAGGGATCACTTTGCTCAGTGTCATCAGTGTTGCAACCATATGTACATCGGCCTGCACATTTTCCAGCATTTCTTTTTCCAGCAACATCTGTGTCAGGTTCAGTCTTTTTACCGCGTCAGTTTGCATTACCTGTACAACCGTATTGGGAAAGAAGCTTCTGATATCACCCAGCCAGCGGCTCACGTTGGGAGAAGAGGGGCCGAGACCTCCTTTCCGCTCGCTGTCATACAGTGCTTCGAGAGCCTGATCCATTTGCAGTTCATTACCACTGAGAGAGACGTTGGTGCCATCATTGCCGCCACCAAGTATCATTCTCCATCTTTTTAATGTCTGATCTTGCTGCATTAGTTAATATTAAAACCAAGTAATTGCAATATTACCGGAACGCCTTTTAATGCACGCTCCTCATCGATACCTGTTTCCGCTGCGCGGATGATTGTTACATTTCCCGTCCGGGCTTTTTCACCAAGCTTGCGGCGCTCTGCAGGGGTGAACTCGGAAAAGCTGCGTCGTAGCAATGGTAATACTTGCGTGAATGATTCTTCTTCCAGTTGTCCGATCCATTCGTGAACAATATTCCAGATGTCATTGTCGAGCAGTAATAATGTTCCGCTTCCTTTTAAAAATCCTTCCAGCCATGCGGCTGCAACAGATGGAACAGACGCGATCGACATGGCGTAGTAAAACGCTCTTATCAGTTCTTCGCCTGCCAGAATTTTATAATCGGCCAGCAACCTTGTCGCATAACCGGCGATGATCGCTGCGCTGTTACTGTTGCCTGAAACTGCTTTGAGTGTTTGCTGCCATTGTCCGTTGATCTCTTCGTTCTGCAAAAGACTGACGGCGTCATTCATCTTTGCAAAAAGCTCAACCAGGTTGGCAGCGCTTTCGTCATCGATGCCAGTGCAGGCAGAGGGGAGACTGATGCAGATCCGGGTGATCATGCTGGTGGCAATACCGGAAACCAGCTCCGCATCTGTTTTTCGTACATTGCCATAACGGGTAACGTTTACCAGTCCGGGTATTACTTCCATGAGTTGGATCACATCTCCGCTTGCTGCTGCCAGGTTATTGATCTGTTTGATCAGTGCGTTGATCGCTTGCGGAAGCTCTGCCGGAATGCTTTCTTCCAGTAAAGAACACACGATCTGTAAAGACGTGGCCTGTGCAGTTTGTTCTTCCACAAATTTCGATGCGGCTTCTTCTGTTGTGTTGCCGTATGTTCCTTTTTCGATGATGTCGATAGAAAACTCAGGTTGCCATTGCAAACGCCATTGCTCCTTAAAAGTTCCTTTACCTGATGCTGCTGATGCCTGACCCCAATGAATATTCAGCAAATTTAAACGGTGCAGCAGAACGCTTCGTTCCAGATCATTTTCTTTCCGGAGATCAAGTGTATAATCTTTCCAGTCTGCGGTGGCCGGAAGTCTTAGTCTTTTTTGTGCTTTTTCGATATCAACCTGTAATGGCGGTTTGGGAATGGTATCAGGTACATGGCCGAGTTTATCGCTGATCACCAGTTCGCGATTCACGAGGTTGAGCAGGATCGGTTCTCCGTTGCAGAGCACGCTTAATGTAGCTTCATTTAATTCATCCAGACCGGCCTTGGATAATTGCCTGAGTGCGGCAAGTGACTCTGCCAGACGCACGGCTTCTATTACATGTGCAACAGATGTATCCATTTGTTTTTGCCGGAAGAGTTTGGCCACTTTCGCCATCCATAGTGTGCCATCATCATTAGGGTGTTGCCATACATGCTCATACCAGCCGGGCGAGAAGACTCCGGCGCCATAGCCGCTTGTATAGCTGAGACGGTTGTATGTCCACGGGATCCAGGTGCATTCAATTTTTACTTTTGCCAGACCCTTAAGAATGTCGTTGTCATTTTTTTGCGGCGGCATTTTTTGTAATGCCGGTGCGTGCCAGGCTCCGCAAATAACCACGATGTTCTGGAACATTTCGCGTTCCGCCTGCCGGATCATCTTTCGCATATGTGCTTCGCGCGCCTGTTCGATGTGATCTTCTTTTGCAGGCAGTATTTCTCTCAATGCACCCATGGCTTCATTGATCGCTTCGAATACTTCTTCATTACCGGTGCGATGTTCAAACATGTGTTCCCACCATTTCTCCCCGTCATCATAACCGGCTGCTTCAGCGAGATAGGCGATCGGATCTTTTCTGATCTGTTCCGTTAAATTGTCTTCCTGCTGTTCTTCTGTCTCTTCAGATTCTGCAGGATCAGCAAGATTATTCAGGGCTGTTTTGGTTTCTCCGGAATCGCTCTGTTCTTTCGGTTCTTCCTGTTTTGGTCTGCGCAGCGGAAATAAATTGCAGACCGGTAGATCCATGAATCTCACATGAATATTATTCTTTTTCGCATAAGTGATCGCCTGCCATTCGGGTGAAAATTCAGCGAAAGGATAGAAGGAAGATTGTTGCGGAGCATCGGGTTGATAACAGAGAATGGCAACAGGTGGTTTCAGTTCCGCGTTTGTTGCCATGGAAAGGATCTCATCTGCTTCGGGCGGTCCTTCCACCAGCACGATATCGGGTTGGGCCGCTTCAAGGAATGCTTTTACATTTCTTGCGGAGCCGGGGCCATGATGTCGTATGCCGAGTATATGTATAGCCATGGGAGTGTTTCGTTAAGAGAGCGTACTGAGTTTGGTCGATGTTCGATGGTCGATGTTTGATGGTCGAAAGGCAGAGTCTTTTTACTTAAAAAAATATAATAGTATCGATCATGACGATCGACCATCGACAATCGAACATCGATGCTACATTGCCGGCAGATCCCTGCAAGCCCGGTAAACATCTTTCCATTCTTCACGCGGTTTTACAACGGTTTCAAGATACTCCTGCCAGACGATCTTATCCTGTACAGGATCCTTTACAACCGCGCCAAGAATCCCCGCGGCAAGATCGGCAGCTTTGATCTGTCCGTCGCCGAAATAGGCGGCCATGGCAAGACCGTTATTTACTACGGAAATAGCTTCGGCTGTGCTTAAAGTTCCTGTCGGGATCTTGATCTTTGTTTTGCCATCGAGTGTTACTCCGCTTCTTAGTTCGCGGAAGATGGTTACGATGCGGCGGATCTCCTGAAGAGCAGGTTTTTCTGCCGGCAACTCCATTATTTTTTCAAAGCTTTCCACCCTTCTTCTTACGATATCTATCTCTTCATCGATGGATTCCGGAACCGGAAGGATCACTGTATTGAAACGACGTTTCAGTGCGCTGGATAATTCATTCACCCCCTTATCGCGGTTATTGGCGGTAGCTATTATATTGAAACCTTTGACAGCCTGGATCTCACTATTAAGTTCAGGAACGGGTAATGTTTTTTCGGAAAGAATAGTGATGAGAGTGTCCTGCACATCTGCGCCAATGCGTGTCAGCTCTTCAATACGGGCGATCTTGCCGTCTCTCATCGCGCGCATAACAGGCGTTTCGACAAGAGCCTTTTCAGAAGGACCTTCTGCAAGCAGTTTCGCATAGTTCCAGCCATAACGGATCGCTTCTTCACCGGTGCCGGCTGTTCCCTGTATGATCAGGGTGGAATCTCCACTGATCCCGGCAGCGAGATGTTCGCTTACCCAGCTTTTTGCAGTGCCTGGCAGGCCGTATAATAAAAGGGCTCGGTCTGTTGTTAAGGTTGCTACAGCAATTTCCATCAGTCTCTTATTGCCGATGTATTTTGGCGATACTTCGAAACCGTTCTTTAGCTTTCCTCCGATAAGATAAAGAACGACTGCCTGTGGCGAAAGTTTCCAGTTGGAAGGTTTCTTTTCGTCATCCTGTTTGCGGATCTCTTCCAGTTCCTGTGCATATAGTTCTTCGGCATGTTGTCGTAAGATTGATGACATGGCTATAGTTTTAAATGTTAAATGCTTTGTTGATCTGAATTTTTATTGACAGCGCCCGGCTGATCTCATTACTCATGTTCGTCCAGAGTGATTGTGCATATTGATCAGTTGAAACCGGGTAAAAAGACAATTCGTTGGCGATCACTACAGGTATCTGCGAAATTACTTTCTGAAAGAAGCCCATATAACTATATGGCTTTAACGCGGCTTCCTTCAGGATCAGTCTGGCCATTTCAATACTCCATGCCTGCTCCGTTCCGCTCGCATAGTCAACAACTTCGTTGATGTTTTTGGCGAAGAAATGATTGAGATAGGCGTCGCGTTGCTGAACAGGCAGCAACGGCAGTAACCCTTTTTCGAAACCCGTGTTATTCACTGCGATCACGCTTGCCCATTTTGTATCCCGGAAGTTTGCTGTTGCCATGATCAGTGCGGGAAGCAATTTTTTGCCGGTATCGCTTTTTTGAAATATCTCCAGTACTGCGTCTGCCGGGAGTTGAAGATGTTCTTCCCAGAATGGCGGCGGTGTATTTCTTATCAGCTGGTATAATATATACTCGTCGTCTGACCAGTTCTTGTCGCTGCTAAGTTTGTCAATTCCTGTTTTGTAAAGATCTTCACTCACCTGTTCCGGGAGCTTGAATTGAAGTGAACTTTTCTTTGAAAGCCCGAGCATGCTGCTTTCTTTTTGAACTGTTACCGCGGCGCGCAACAGGTTCTGATACATGATCACAACAGGCGAGCCAGGTATCGTTTTTAGTAATTCATTTGCTGCGGCTTGTATCTTTTTACTTTTTTCTTTTGACAATCCTTCGATGAAATCTATATCATTGTCGCCGGCAAATGGTGCTATCAGGCTTAACAGAACCAGCTTTGTTGCAGCATCTTCCTGAGGCCAGGTTTGTTTGATCCATTCGCGTGCTTTTGCCGGATCGGTTTGCAGTGTTTGTTCAAGTATTTCTTTCCGTTCCTCCAGTGATCCTGTTTGCCAGATCTCTTCAGGTGTTTGTAATGTTGAAAAATTCCAGGCGGGATTGAATGCCGAAAGCCATTCGCCGCGTTTGCCGCAGCAGGAGGTGATAAGGATCCGAAGCCTCTTATGCAGTTCTCCTGTGTTCAATAATGTGGGAATAAAATCGGGTGGCGCTATCTGGTTCCTGTTGTCGCAAAGCGACAGCCAGTATTCCAGCAGATGAAGATTGTTCTCATTCAGAATATCCTGCAGCACTGATGCTGCCGGGATAGAACAGTATGTTTTTTCTTCAGCAGCACAGCCTCTGATATTTATATCTTTTTTCAGTGGATAAATACCACACCGCTGATAATTAAAAAGAATGGATGCCAGTTGAAGAAATTGTTCTTCCTTATCTTTTTCATTGACTGTTGCGATCTGTGCGGCAATTTCTTGCAGCGATGCAGGCATGCTGCCCGATGCCGGCTGTTTTTTATCAGTCCCGATCATTGCTATATTTACGATATCCTCCCAGGCTTGCATTCGTTATATCATTTTGTATTGATCATTCTGCCAGATGCCCAACGGTTCATATTCCACACCATTACTTACGATGGCCATATCGTGTGGTGCCATGGCAGACACTGCCAGCAGTTTCCAGAGATTTGAATAAGTCTGTTTTAGTGGCATCATGTTTCCTTCATTATCGCGAAGCCACCACTGATCATTATATTGTGTAAGACGTAGATTGCTGACAAGAAAGGGCCGTTCACTGCGGAAAGGAAGTATACAGTTCAGCCGCGTTTCTTCTTCAAGCACGGACTGCCAGTTTGCTAATTTGTTTATATCGCTGGTAGCTGAAGTTGTGATCTGTCTTTTGACGATTGCGCGTAATGGTGCGGCAGAAGGAAAGAAAACCAGTTCTGCATCTACAAACATTCCCGGCGTGAAGTTAAATTGTAATCCCTGTCCGCGTACGATGAATTGTAAAACGACAGCATACAGGTTTGTTTTTGTACCAAACAACCAGAATCTTTCCGTAACAATACCATCAGCTTCGGTTGATTGTTTCCCTAAAACAAGCCAGGTGTCCAGCGTTCCCGTTTGTTCTTTCAATTCTTCCTGGCTTTGGGTAAAGCCGATAAAAGCCCGCACATCCTGCTGAAGATCTCCGGAAACAGATCCTGCATTTTTAAAACCGGAGATTACCAGGTTGATCTTTACGATCTGTTCGAGAAATTTTGATTGCCATCCATCTTTATAAAAATCAGTTTCACCAAGTGCGCGGATCATTCCGGCAAGACCGGGGGCCTGCGCATCGATCATCCTGCGGGAAATGTTTTCGAAGAATGCGGGGCCTTTTTCCGGAATACTAACAATTCCATTTCGGATAATGTCTTTGATCCAGGCCGTCAGTTCTTCAATGCCATCTGCCACTTTTGTCTGACGGGCTTGTTGTCTTTTTGCCTGTGCTGCTTCATCAACCGGCTTATCTTTTTTCTCTGCCTGTTTCTCCTGTTTTTGCTCACGCTTGTCCAGCCATTCCGTTACCCAGGCGGGAGCATCGTTACTGGTGAACAGCGCAGGCTGACGTGCATGTAAAAGCAAAAGACCTAGGCCATGTTTGCAGGGGAACTTCCGGCTGGGGCAGGAACATTTAAAGGCAATATTGCTGATGTCTACCTGGGTCTGATATGGCTTACTGCCGCTTCCCTGGCATTCACCCCAGATCGCTTTATCGTTCATCCCTTTGGTTACCCATTTGGAAGGATTAGCAAGGTCTTTACCTGATTTTTTTGAAGCTTCATCAGGGGCAAGGGCGAGTATTTGATCTTCGGACAGGTTCAACGAAAAAATTTCGTGTAAAATAATAAAAAGGAGAACATTCTTCTACCTTTATTATCTGTAGCAACGCGCGTGGATCATATAAAGAAATAATATTTATTTACCGCTGTAGTTACAGGGAATTCATCAAGAGTTATAAAAATCACCCGGGAAAAATGATATGCTATGAGCATGATCTTTAATATTCTTCGCGTAGCGGAAATAGAGTTGGAAAGTTATTTGCAGAACAGCGCATTGCTGGAAGAAAGACTTGATAAAATGGAAGAAGGGGACACCAGCCTCGTGGATATCGATCAGTCCTGGGAGGGGATCTTATTTCTTTTGACCGGACAAAATCTGGAGCAACTTGATCATCCTTTAGGGAAAGCTTTATTCAGCAACCAGGTTTTAGACCAGCAACAGGATCTTGGTTACGGGCCAGCACAATACCTTACGCCTGACCAGGTAAAGGAGCTGAACCAAAAGCTGACAGCGATCAGTACGGAAGATTTCCGCAAGGGATTTGACAGCGAAAAAATGAGTGAGATCGGTGTGCATCCCAATATCTGGACGCATGAGTCTGCATTGGATTACCTCAGCGAATACTTTGAATCGATTCAGGAAGCGTTTGCTCTTGCTTCAAAGAATGATGAAGCGGTCATTACGTTTCTGAACTAACCTTATACAATTAGTAAAGACAGGATCTGTTCAATTGACTTCTTACCGTACTTACCGCCTTACCGTCAAATTTAACCGGTAAAACGTTAAGTACGGTAGGGATGTGTTCAGCTTACTTCCTTTTATGTTAATGGGGAGTTTGTGTGAATGCATGATAGAAACGCATTAAGCTTTCTGATTTCCCTTTGGTAAAACGTTTGAACGTCTGTGTAAGCGGGTCCGCAATAAGCCCGTTGGATAATCGTACTACCAATGGTGATAGAGGAACGTTGGGCACATTTGCCTCTGCTTCTTTGATCCATTCCCCACCATGATTGAAGATCATCACCTGTCCCACATAACAACCTGCCACAAAGATCGTCTCTGCGAATTTATCAAGCGGTACGCCTTTTTTATTGAAACGTTCCAGGAAGTCATCTACAAAAACCAATGTGCCGATCGTATAATTAAGACCCACGCGTTCATTGTTGCGGATGATGTTTACAAATTGTTCCGCAAATGCAGCCGCATTTTCAGGAAGTATTTCGTATTGAAGATTCAGCGTACGCTGTGGCATCAGGTTTTGAGGCGGCCGCGAGCTTTTGAAAACAGAGACAAGTCTTTGCAGGAAATTCATTCATGTTATTTTCGTTTACAAGTTACAATGAATTGCCGGGATCTGCGATTATTCATCTTAAATCTGCCTTCGTAAGTTGTTTGTTTGAAAATCTGGTATGAATTCCTCAACCTCCCTGCTTCTTACACCACGCCAGAATATCCGGGTATAACTCTGCAAGTTTTAAAGGTTTCTTCTCTTTGTAAAGCTTTAGCAGCTCCTTATTAAATTCCCGGAACTTGCTGAAGTTTCTTGGTCCTGCCATCATTTCCTCACGTTTTTGTATTACCAGGTCAGCTGTTTCCCGGTCATACACATCTTCCACATAAAGACAAAATGCGGCATGCGTCATATATTCATTGAATACAGATGAGGGGCTGCCGTAATACCCTTTGCTAACGCCCGGTTTTACCCAGTAATCACGGTCAGCGAAAATACTATCCACCATCGACCGGTATTTAGAGGTCGTTGGATTTACATAATTGTGGTCTATCTCGGTGAAAACAATGCCTGACATCAAACCTTCACGTTGCTTGTCGGTATATGTGTGTACACTGTCATATCGATCTGTACCACAAATAAACATCACGTTCTCAGAAAACCATCCGTCGTTACTTCTTGCATGATATTGTTGTGTGCTATGCGAACCTCCGATGAGCGGAGAGAAAACGATCCGGTATGACTGAAATGCATGCCCGGGAAACTGATTCTCCAGCCAGGTCCACATTTGCTTTACAGGCAACAACTGTTGTTCTCTTGCAATAGCCTTTTGATAGTAAGGCAGCTGTTTTTGATAGAAGTTGCGGAATTTTGATTTGGCTGCAAAGTCTTCAACCATCGGTTTCATTTTACCAAACAGGCTACTATCAGCCAGCTCGTCACCAAAAACATAATAGTGTGGGCCATTGAACAAAAGGCGTGTACTCTTTTTGTTCTTCTCAAAGTTGAAAGCAAAGCTGTTCTCCCGGAACTGATAGTATTTATCATAGTAAACGCTATCAGGGAAATCAAGCGACTTAAATATCGGATGATCCATCCATGGTTTGAAATAGTTGACCACTTCTTTGTAGTAATCACTTTGTTTATAGAGATCGGTGGCACGCTGTCCCGAGGGAGAAAGCGTCCAGATGATATTCGCCAGTTCATAACTTTCGGGTATATCGAATTGTATATTGCCTGTATTTTTCTTTATATAGTCAGGGGGGAAGTAAGATGTTATTTCATTAAAATGAAACCTGAACCTGGTTTTGCCTTTCGGCGATTCGATATTGAAGTAAATGTTTTGTCCGTATGGAACACGATTATTGTAGTTGATCCGGACGCTATCATTCCCATAATAAAGCGTGGCGTAGTCGTCCATGGTAGCATCTGTTCCGCTATCGGACTCAGGCTTCGCGCTGACCGCTTTGGGAAATTTTCTGTCGAAACCCTTATACACGATCACGAACGTATCGTTTTCGCACCAAAGCGTTTTGGGATATGTTTCTTCCGATGTTTGCCCGGCAACATTCACGCTCACAACAAACAGGAAAGACACAAGAATTGTGAATTTCATAGCAGGTTAATTTAAGGTTTAAATGTTTTGTCCAGAAGGGGAGGGCCGGAGAATTACCTAAAGAACGAACACTTTCTCCAAAAATTGCCATTCGCGAACATTCGCGTCAGATGTTCTTTTGGGAAGTCGGGCGGACTACGATTTCATTCACATCCACTTCCGCAGGCTGGCTGATGGCGAATGCAGCAGCCCTTGCGATGGCGTTTGCATCGAGCAGGTCTTTACGGAATTGTTCGATGGCTAACTTTTTCAGGCCGGCATCGGAAATGCTTTCGGCGAGTTCTGATTCGGTAGCGCCGGGAGCAATGAGCGTGACGCGGATGTTGGGGCCGGCTTCCTGGCGAAGTCCGTCGGAGATCGCACGAACTGCAAACTTGGTTGCGCTGTATACAACCGAGGTTGGACCAACCCAGCGATCGCCAACTGAGGAAATGTTGATGAATTGTCCCGATTGATTCTTTTCAAAAACCGGAAGTGCGGCGGCAATGCCGTGTAATACGCCTTTGATGTTTACATCCACCATACGATGCCATTCTTCGATCTTGTAGTTGTTCAGAAAGGAAAGCGGCATTACGCCTGCATTATTCACAAGTACGTCAAGCTGACCATAGGATTGGATAGCCAGCTGCACTAGCTGTTTTACGTCTTCATGCTTTGTGACGTCAACAGCCAGGAATACAGCCTGTCCTCCGTTTGCGATGATCTCGTTACTGATCTGTTGCAAACGATCTGTTCTGCGTGCTCCTAACACAACGCGTGCTCCTTTTTCTGCTAAATGTCTTGCGATAGCTTCGCCTATTCCGCTACTGGCTCCGGTGACGACCACTACTTTACCGGAAATGTTGTTGTTAATACTCATTGTTTGAATTTTGTTATGCTTTTCTGCACAACAAAATTCAGCATACCCCGACAATCAGAAATTACTGGCTTCAAACAATAAGTATAAAAAATCAAACAACCTCCCCAAAAAACAACAACCTGGCAAGCCAACACTATAAAACCCATCTTTCAATCCAAATACCTATCTCCTTATTTCGGAGACTCATTCGCGTTCGATCGCGGCCATTCGTATTTTATTCGCGTTTCGCGTTCATTCGTGGCCATTTGTGTCTATTCCTGTTGTGTTGCGGAACGCCTTCGGCGTTAAGTGTACATTTTTTTTGAAGAACGTAATAAAATGGGAAGGTTCGTCAAAGCCGAGACAATAACCGATCTGTGAGATATTCCAGTCGGTATGTTTCAGTAGCACCCGGGCCTCCTGGAGAATTCTTTCACCGATCAGTTGACTGGTTGTTTTGCCGGTAATGGATTTTAGTGACCGGTTTAAATGGTTGATATGAATAGCGAGATGAGAGGCAAAATCTGCCGGACTACGAAGTTTCATCCGTTGAAGTGGCGACTCGATCAGAAATTGTCTTTCCAGCAGATCTGCGAACAGGGCCGTAATCCGGTCATTCGCCTGCTGAACCGGAACCGGAGTGGACGCCGCGGGTTGCAGCTTCATGGCTGTGTGGATCAGTTGTATGACCAGCGTTCTGATCAGGTCAAGCTTAAATGTGTAAGAAGAATCTATCTCGGAAAACATCTGTTCAAACAATGTACTTGTTTGTGCAAACAACTCAGCGGAGAGTTCATACAAAGGAATTGCTCCTGGCTGAAAGATCGGGTAGTCTTTAAAAGAACCAAAACTGTTAAAGAAGTCTTGCGTGAAAATGCAGAAATAGCCGGTCTGCTCGTCATCAAGCGGCTCCCAGTTATACGGGATCATGGGGTTGGTAAACAACAGCGACATCGATCCGATCTCAACCGTTTTGTCAGCATAATGATAACGGTTGCGGCCTTTGATCAGCGTGATCTTGTAATAGTCGCGCCGGCTGTAAGGAATCGGGTTTTTGTGGGGACCAACATAGTCTTCCACTTTGAATACATTAAAGTGACCAATTCCTTTCTTAAGATTTTCGGGTACGTGATTCAACTTCGAACGATAGAAGTCTTCTACACTTTCATTGCCATTCATTTGGCAAAATTATAAAAATCATTTCCGAATGCCAGTGTTGAGATGACATGCGGCAAGTTTCAAAATAATATTTTGCTATTAATTCCTTTTGTTCAGCGTGTTAGCACAGAAATATTTTATTCAAAAAAAATACCCCGTGGAATTTGCATACTGACCTGTCATAACAGGTCGCGTAATATTACCAGTAATATTGTTTCAAACGCAGTGTTCCGCTGAAATTCAGGAACAGCAACTGACCCCCTGAAAGGTCGAGATATTCAAGACTGGTGAGACCGCGAATGTCAACTGTTATCTTGATCGGATTGTTTTTTAGATCAATATGTTTGATGAGCGGTGTTTGTCTGAAGGAAATTGTTTCAAGGTTGTTTTCCCGGCCATCTATTTTTTCCAGTGCTGCCAGTCCTGTCAGATCAAGTTGAGCGATCCTGTTACCATTAAAATTCAACTCTTTTAACAGCGTCATTTTGGACAGGTTAAGAGAAGTCAGGAATATATTATCCTGAACAAAAAGATGTTCAAGTTTGGTGAGGCCAGTTATATTAAGATCTTTAATACGGTTGTTAAATGCATAGAGATATCTCAGTTTTGTGAGTTTGGATACGTCCAGTGAAGTGAGTTTATTATTGTAAACCCCAAGTTCCTCAATATTGGTAAAGCCGTTTATCCCCTCCATGTTCACGATCTCGAGATCGTTCAGGTAAAGACTTGTGACTGCTTGTGCTTCGGAGACTTGTATCTGGTTGTCATCATTTTTATCATATCCAAGAGCGATGATCCGCTGTTTGAACCTTGGATCGGGAATTCTGACTACCTGGGCATGCAGATTTGATGTTAAAGCGGCAAGAAGAAGAATGAGTATTGATCTCATAAAAGAATTAGTACGGGTTAATAAATGTGTTTAAGCTTGCATTCCACTTTTTCCCCATCTGTTTTGATTTCGACAATGGCTGATACTTCGCGTCCTCGGATGCCTGAAGGAAAGTATACCGTTGATTCAAGATAGTACCTCCCTGCGGCTAATCCGGCGAAGAAAAATTCTCCTTTCTGCGAGTAGATCTTTGATTCGATGCGATAGCAATTGGCAAGTGAGGAGATCGTCGCGATCCGTTTTCCTTCCTTATTTTTCTTTTTAAGGGAAAGATACTCTTCAATATATGGTGTGAGTGGATAAAGGGAGACGATAGCACCTACCCTTCCATAAATGGTCCCTCCGACTTTTATACCAAGTGGTGTTCGTTCTTCGTAATAAGCCATGCCTTTTATCTCAGATGTTCCTTCATTCAGCATTTTTGAGGCAAGCTGAATGTCAAATTCTTTTTTGGGTTGCATTATTTCAATTGGCTTCTGCGCAGATGAAATAAGGGCTGGAAGCATAAGCGTAAAGATAAGGATGACGCGTAATGAGGGCATGTGGCAGTAGTTTGAGTACTAAATTCTGCAACCGCAGAGGTGTTTGATAAGCTTTTTATATGAACAGTCGGAAAGACCGCGTGCATTTATGCCGGATTCCTGGTGATCCGTACGTTTTTAATGGTCGTTGAATGGAAGGAGTCTGCCGGATGGGTGTAAGGAGGTTTTCCGGGAGTGGCGATACGGGTGGATGACTGACCTATCAGGAACCCCGGCTCAGCGTTTATTTAAGCCAATCATATATTAAGAACCTTATTGCGGTCTTCCTGATCAGAGGCTATGGGGATTGCCCGGGCAGGTGAATAGCCAGATCTCAAATCGCCGAAATCACACTGGTTACATTCACCCGATTTTTATTAAATTAAAGCCATGAAATCTCTTTGCGGTCTTCTTTTATTGCTTGCGTGTAACTTGAATGCACAGGACAGTGTTGGTTTAAAGCTATCTGATGCTATCAGTACGGTGACCCAAAGACCTTCTCTTCATTTTAGTAAATACAAGGCGATCAAATACCAGGAAGTTCCCTGGCAGGATGAGGATAGTGAAAACCAATGGCTATTTGATTTTAAAAACATTTCTTCTCTGGCAGACATAAAAGTTAAGATTGTCAGCAATGACGATGATTCAACGTCTATCAGTCTTATGCGAAAGGGTATCCTTATTAAAACCCTAAAGATTACTTCGTCGCGTTGGTTCGTTCCTGCCTTTGCTTATGTTGCCGATATTAATGCAGATGGAAAAAAGGATATCAAAATTATTTTCAATGGCGGCGGGAATGGTATCGCAGGTGAATTGTTTTATAAGATCTTTTTGTTCAATACCGGTAATAGCTTTGATCTGATCAGTTTTTTTGATTTTCATGAAGAGCCTGAACGTGATCTTGATGGGGATGGTGTGTATGAAATATTGGGATGCGATCATATTTTTCACAGTGACGGTCACAGTTATTGGATTTACAATAGTTATAATTATAAAAAAGGTCAACTGGTCAGCTCCTCTGCGAAGTTTGGCTATCCGTTATGGACAAAACATTTGTTTACAACAAACAAAGTCGTAGCCAAAAAGATCTCTTATAAGGAACGGATGAAGCGATGGAGGAAATTGCCCGACGGCTATTTGGCAAAATGAAAACGGGTCCTCTGCCAGAACCCGTTACGAAATGAAAGATTGAACCGCTTGCCCGTTTATTTCCAAAGACCTGATCAGATCGCGATAAAACTATCGATCTGTTTATTTTTATCCGATTGAATCCATTCCGATCAACATGATCAAAAAAGCAATGACTGCTTTTTTGATCATGAAAAAGAATGTATCTATTGAAGAAAGCATTTGGCTGTTTGAATTGGATGTAAGTTACTCCATTTTTCCAGCGCCCGAAACACTGGAGAGCAGTCCGAAGAAATTGACATGTAGGATGCAGATATTTTGAGTTTGCCCGGCTTTCCCTTTTCAGAAAGCTTTGTGAAAGCTATATTTGCCTGGTGAAAAAATGGTTTACCATACTCTGTCTTGTTCTGGTTACAGTCTGCAGCGTTTGCCCCTGTTGCCAGGATGACGATTGCGGAAATGACTCCATCGCTTCACAAACGGACGAACATTCTGCTGAAGATGAAAAAGTTCCCGGGCCTTGTTCGCCATTTTCTGCCTGCACTTCCTGTGCGGCTTTTGTGGAGATGGAGCCCTTGCTCATCAGCCTCAGCGAACATGAACCCCTCCTTCCGTTCTATAATACTTACCATGCTTCTGATCTGGAAGGGATCCATTCTTCTTTATTCCAGCCTCCCCGCTGCTAGCTTTTACATAGCAAACCTTATTTTTCGTATTTATTAAACAGGCAATGAAATATTTATTGACAGGCTTTGTTCTGTGTGCATTTGTATTTGCTGCACAGGCTCAGCATACTATTACAATTACAATTATTGATGGAGAAGCTAAAGCGCCTTTAGCCGGCGCAACACTTACCTGGAAGCAAAATGGAAAATCCTTTATAGCAGACAGCGCAGGAAGGGTTCACCTTTCCGCTATTCCCGGAGGAGCGCAAACCTTTCTTATTTCGCACGTCGGTCTTGAAACGAAAACACTGGAGTTGAAGTTCCCTTTGGAAAAAGAACAAGCAACTATTACGGTAGAGATGGAAGGACATGAAGAACATGAAGAGGAAGAAGAAGTGATCGTAAGCGCCACCAGAACCAGCCGGACGATCGCCAATCAGCCAACAAGGATAGAAGTGATCTCCGGTGAAGAACTGGAAGAAAAGGGGAATATGAAACCCGGAGATATCCGCATGATATTGAATGAAAGTACAGGTATTCAAAGTCAGCAGACGTCTGCCACCTCTTACAATGCGGGGATCAGGATACAGGGGCTTGAAGGCCGCTACACCCAGATCCTGAAAGATGGGTACCCCTTATATGCTGGATTCTCCGGCGGTTTATCCATTCTACAGGTCGCGCCGCTCGATCTCAAACAGGTGGAAGTGATCAAAGGTTCTTCTTCCACATTGTATGGAGGTGGAGCCATCGCCGGCCTGGTAAACCTTGTATCAAGAACGCCGGGTGCGGATCGCGAGCTGAATTTTCTTGCCAATGGTACAAGCGGAGGTGGACTAGATCTGAGCGGCTTTTATAGCGAGCGTTATGGAAAGATCGGCCTCACCGTCTTTGGTTCAAGAAATAGCAACGCTGCCTTTGATCCGGCGGACATAGGCTTTACTGCCATTCCGAAATTTGAACGCTACGCGATCAACCCGAGATTGTTTGTATACGGGAAAAATACAACCGCTGATATCGGACTAAGTTATATCACGGAAGATCGTCTGGGAGGCGATATGGACTATGTGAAAAACAACACGCCGGGTTTTTATGAAAGGAATAATACTGACAGGATCACCGGGCAGTTTGGTATTGCACACAAGCTTGATGAACATTCGACGCTTCAACTGAAAAGCAGCTACACGCATTTTGATCGCATGATTGAAATTCCCGGTTATAAGTTTGACGCTTTGCAGAAATCATCTTTTTCTGAATTCACCTGGAACAGAAAGGCGGCGAATATGGATTGGGTGATCGGAGCAAATGTGTTGACAGATGCTCTTCATGAACGTACCGTCAATCTAGATGAACCACGTAGTTATCGTCTAAATACATATGGCGTCTTTATACAGAATGCATGGTCTGTAACGGAGAAATTCACACTGGAAGCAGGGCTTCGCGGAGATTACCTGAATTCGGAGGATTTCGAACTGTTACCAAGGCTTTCGGCCATGATGCGTGTAAGTCCGAAGATCACTGTCCGCGCCGGTGGCGGCTTTGGTTACAAAGCCCCTACAGTGTTTACGGAAGAAGCTGAAAGAAACCAGTTTCAACATATACTGCCGATCGATATCAACCGGACACGCAATGAAAGATCTGTCGGCGGAAACGCGGATATCAACTACCGGACAAATTTTGGAGAACTTGGATTCAGCATCAATCACCTGTTTTTCTATACGCGGCTTAATCGCCCGTTGGTGCTGGTTAATTCAGGAAGCGGAAGTGTTAGGCAGTTTGAAAACTCAACAGGATATCTTGAAACAAAAGGGATGGAAACAAACCTGAAATTTACCTGGCACGATTTCAAACTATTTATCGGTTATACTTATACAGATGCGAGTACTCATTTCAATAACGCCCAATGGCTGCCACTGACGGCAAAACATCGCCTGAATAATGTATTGATGTATGAAGTAGAAGAAAAATGGAAGCTTGGTCTGGAAGCATATTATTACAGTAAACAACGATTGAATGATGGTAGCTTCGGCCGGTCTTACTGGATCACCGGGTTTATGGCAGAGAAGCTCTGGGAGAAATTTTCACTATTTATAAATTTTGAAAATTTTTCAGATACACGCCAGTCGAAATTTGGCGCGATCTATTCCGGAACAAGACAACAGCCTGTCTTCAACGATATTTATGCGCCGGTTGATGGCTTTGTAATAAATGGAGGACTAAAACTGAAGTTGTAGCGTTGTGGTTTAGTGCTTATCCCGCCTGTATAACTTTGCAAACTTAACATACATCCTTACCGTCTTTCCGTTTTGCCGGTTATTTTTACCGCTAATACGAAAAGACGGTAAGGATGTATTTATATCGGAAAATCTATTATATCATATGATCTTCTTTTGATAAAAATAATCGTATTTCTCAGCTTTTCCTGTTTGCAGGTTTATCAGCAAGAGAATATTGCAATCGTCGCCAGTTAGTTCCTCGTTGTCTTCTGCTGTGATGATGAGCTGTTCCCCGGTGAAAATATAGTTCGCCCATTCAGTCAGATCCGTATTGTATGTCCAGCGTATTTTTCCATCATTATCGAGTTTTGACAAAAGGATCTTTCCATTATTACCCACTTCATTTTTATAGATCAGGAGAAGCGATCCGTCTGCGAGGTGTATAGGTTTGCCTGTTTCATTGCTTGTAAGAAAACCTCCGTTAAGAAAGTATTCAGCTGGATTTGGTGTGATTGCTTTTTCACGGTTGATCACCATTTCTCCGCGTCCGTTTGGCTCATAAGAACTGATAAAGCAAAGGCGACGGGCAGCATCGTTGTATGCGGCCTGGTATCTTACTTTGTCGTATAGTTCTTCCATTTCCTCTTTTGAGTAAATCCCGATCCATTTACCGTTTGCGGTATCTGCGTTTAATTTCGCCTGAGTGAACTGGAATCTTTTCCGAATGGATTCAGCTCTGTTCTCTAAATCTTCTATAGAGCGGCGGTTATCTTCAAGTACCCTTTTTAATTTATCAAGGCTATCCTTTTCCCTGTACAATCCTTCCCGTATTTTGTAATAGTCAGTGGTGTATTGCTGATAAGTGCGAAGGTCAATCTCCCTGGCGGCTAATCTCTTTGATGGAGTGCGGAGCTTTTCTTCCATCAAAGTAGTTTGCCTGGCTGAGTTTTCTTTGATCAGTTTATCGAGTTCTTTGATGCGGGCTGACGCTCCTGTTTCCTTTGTATCCCGGGGAGTGGCAAGAAGTGTTTGTCCGTCGATCACCCATTTCGATCCATTTTTTGCTGTGAAATACAACTGGTGATCTGTATTGCTGAATTCATAAAACCTTTCCTCTGCCGGAAAGCTACTTTTTAATGCGGGATTTTTATCTTCCAGTTGTTTTACGGTAGCAATTGTTTGAAGGGTAAACGGATCGAGTACGGTGGGTTCATTGATAAATGCCCAGACAAAATTTCCGGCGGCGCCCATGATCTTCACCGGATAATTTTTGATATCGCTATGGTCGATCACTTCTTTCTCGTCGAGCTTTTCACCGGTTTTGGCGTCATTGATCTGAATGCTGTAGGTGGTGCTTACTGACTTATTGATAAAACCTCCTTCCTGTGAATAGGAAGTGGCTTTTTCAAACTTCACAACAGAGAAAATGATCTCCTTTTCTCCTTTTTTAAAATAGAGAACTTTGGGCAGGATGGATCGTTCATCGTATTTCGAAAGGCAACCGCGCAGAAGGAACATAAAGCCCAGCACCAAAAGGCCCATGAACAGTAATAGTGATAGGGTGAACTTTACGGGGAGGGTCATGTTTAGAAGTTTCTGCTAAGTTATCCAATTCATCAGAGCTGTTAAGGATGATGTACGTGAATGGTGGATTTTGCATAGTAAAGCGTGGTGAGTTTTTATCAGCCTGCGGACCGCTACAGGAATATACCCTTGCTGAAAATTTTACAGGTCATACCAATTGTGGCATTGCGCCGAACAATTGTATGACCTGCAAAAGCTGATCGCAGAAAATTATTTATCAGAATCTTTTCTTCCTGCTCCAGTCACTGTTGTTTTTGTCGTTACGCATATCCCGTTCTTCACGAATGGAAATCCGGCCGTTTCGGTCTACTGAAATGTCAAGACTGTTTCTGGTCATGGTAAAAGTAGAGCTGCTTACCAGTTTTTTCTGTTTGCTGAATAAGCCGTTCCTGAGTTCGTATACTTTTACAGTGTGACGGCCATTTTTATTCAGCAAGGCTACATCCATAGAAGAACCCAGGGTGCTGGCGTAGCTTTTACCGTCGATCACTACTTCATATTTCCTGTCGGCAGTAAGCGTAACAGAAGGACGACGGTCAGCAGCAAAAACGCTTATGGCAAAAAGGCTGACAACTACGAGGGTAAAAATCTTTTTCATAACAAATGTTTTAGTGATTAGAAGATGCTTTACACAGATCAAAGCAGGTGCCAGCGTGCCAAAAACGCTATAAGGAAAAGTTAAGCCAGAGGTTATTTAAGGTTAATGAAAATTGGTACAGGTTAATGCTTTTTGTTGTCTTATGATGGAAGTGGGTGCGTACCGTGTCTGTCAGATTTGTATATTTAATTATCAATAACTGCTATGAATAAGCGATTGCTGTCTGTTTTGCTGGTAATGGTTGCCGTGATAACCGTCCTTTGCTGTTGTAATGGAAACAGTGAAAGTAAAGATCTGAGGGGTGCAAACTTTATAGGCTCGGCAAGCTGTGCCACCTGTCATAAAGCGATCTATGACTCTTACCTTTCAACGGCGCATAATAATACTTCGAGGCCTGCTTCAGACTCCAGCGTACTTGGAAGTTTTGCTGCTCCTGATAATAATTTTGCTTTTTTAAATGGAGTAAATGTGGTGATGGAAAAACGCGACAGTGGTCTTTTTCAGGTGGCCTATCTGAATGGGCAGTTTCAGGAGGCGCATCGTTTTGAGATCGCGATAGGTTCAGGGAGGAAGGCGCAAACGCATGTTTATTTCAAAGGAGATCAATATTATCAGTTACCGGTTTCTTACCTGGTGTCAGCGCATGACTGGGCTAATAGCCCGGGTTTTCCTGCAAGCCATCCGCGTTTCGACCGGGTTGTGAATACATCCTGCTTCGGTTGTCATACATCGAAGGCGGTGATCAAAAACATCCAGGAAAAAGGAACGGGTTTTACGGAGCATTTCGAAAAAGGGCAGGTGGTGTATGGGATCGACTGCGAAAGATGTCATGGCCCTGCTGCAGACCACGTTGCTTTTCACAAAGAGAACCCCGGGGAAAAGCAAGGGCGACTTATTACAAGAATTGACACACTAAAGAATCAGCAAAAGCTGGACATGTGTGCGGTTTGTCATTCCGGCCTTAAACCCGCTATACAACCGATCTTTAATTTCACTCCCGGCAGTTTGCTGAAAGATTATTACTATCCTGATTTCAGCCGCCCGAAAGTAAGCGAACTTGATATTCATGGCACGCAATACCAGTTGTTCAGCGCGAGTGAATGTTTTACGCAAAGTAAGAATATAAACTGCTCTTCCTGTCATAACCCGCATGCAACTGAAAGAACGGATCTGAAAGTGTTTTCTCAACGTTGCATGAATTGTCATAAAGAAACCGATCACACTTTTTGTACAAATTCAATGGTTCCCGCGGAGACATTGAAACAGAATTGTATCGATTGTCATATGCCCGCACTCCCTTCAAAGGCTATTACATTGCTGACAAATGGACAAACGCAGCCAACTCCGGATTCTATCAGAACACATTTGATAGGCGTATATAAGCCAGATGTAAAAGGTGTGATAGAACTCGTCACAGGGAGAACCACTCGAAAGTAGAAAAACAAAAACCTGAAGTCCTTACCGTCCTTTTCTTTTTTACGCTTAATATTTTACCGGTAAGAAGGATAGAATGGTAAGGTGGAATAAAAGTTTGAGAAGTCTTAGTATTATTGAACGTAATTTGCCATTCAAATCAAAAGTAATGGCAGCAGGTTATTTTGAAGATGTTCGTTTTGAAGGAAACGATTTTGCATTAAAGCCGTTATCTGTCGGCGTATACGAAGGCTGCACGTTTACCAACTGCAATTTTGCCGACGCAAACCTTTCAGTCTTTCAATTTATCGATTGCATATTCCGCGTCTGTAACCTCAGCATGGTGAAAGTGGGAAACACTTCGTTTAACGGAGTGGAATTTGAGGAGTGCAAGATACTTGGGGTGAATTTTGAAGCAAGCAATCAGTCTTTATTCAAACTTTCCTTCAGCAAATCAGTGTTGAATTATTCTTCTTTTTTTCAGTGTAACCTGAAAAGGGCGAAATTTCCTGACTGTGTTTTCCACGAAACTGATTTCACCGAAGCTGATCTGACTGAAGCCGCTTTTATCAATTGTGACCTTCTGAATGCAAAGTTTGAGAGAACCATTCTTGAAAAGGCAGATTTCCGTTCTGCAATAAATTACTCGATCAACCCGGAATTGAATAAGATCAAAAAAGCAAAGTTCTCATTTCCTGCTGTTGCGGGTCTGCTGGATAAATATGATATCACCATAGACTGAACTAAGCCGGCACTTTTTTCTTTAAGGAAGAAAGAAAGGCGTGATTGGTAAGATCGAGTTGTAATGGCGTGATAGATACATAATTATTTTCAACTGCCCACTGATCTGTTCCCTCCTCCGCAGGTTCCAGTGGCATTACAGAAAACCAGTAGTGCTTTCTTCCCATTGGATCCATGCCAGGTTTGATGATGCCGTCATATAAACGGACTGATTGACGAGTCCACATTATTTCTTTGGGATCAGCCGGAAGATTTACATTGAATAAAGCTGGTCCGGGAATGTCTATAAGCAGGTTCAATACCTGTTTTACGAAAGGATTTATCTTATTAAAATCAGGGCCATCTTTTCCAACGGGAGTGCTGAATGCAATGCCGGTTGTGCCGAGTAAAACAGCTTGTCGGGCTGCAGCTAGCGTTCCCGAATGCCAGAGTGAGTTGCCGAGATTAAGTCCCATGTTGATGCCTGACAATACAAGATTCATATCTGTATGCAGATGTGTACCGAGTGCCACACAATCAGCAGGAGTTCCATTCACGCGAAAGGCTTCCGCATCTTTGAATTCGACAGGCGATTTCTTATACGAGAACGGACGTGAATGCGTTACGGCGTGTCCCATAGAAGATTGTTCAACATCAGGCGCCATAACGGTTACTTTTCCGAAATCGGCAGCGGCTTCGGCAAGAGCCATGATGCCTGGGCTGTAAATGCCATCGTCATTACTGATTAGTATTCTCATATCGACTGTCGTTACATTATTGTGCCAGTTTATTCATGGTATCATTTTTTCATTATATCGTGTATGGGAAAGAATATTTTGTTGCTATATAACCCCAAAGCGGGTCACGGTGAGCATGATGAGAGAGAGCTTAAGCGGTTGATAGAAGCTGAGGGACATCATTGTGAAGTGCGCTCAGTAAAAGAAAAAGGGTGGGACGACATTCCAAAGAAAACTGAATGGCTGGCAGTTGCAGGAGGAGATGGTACCGTGCGTAAAGCAATGCGGTTGATACAGGAGAAAGATGCAAATGATCCTGACTGGCCGCTGGGAATTATTCCACTTGGTACTGCCAACAATCTTGCGCGTTCAGTGGGATGCGATCTGCCGGTTGCGGAGCTGATCAAAAGTTGGGGTGCAAAGTCTACAAGATTTAATACGGGAAAAGTGAAACATGGCGAATTTGAGTCTCTTGTATTTGAAGCCGCCGGGTTTGGCGTATTTGCGGAGCATATAATGGATATGAAGCGAAATCCTCCAAAGTCCGAAGAAAAGCCATTGGAAGAAAAATTAAGGGATGGTTGTATAGCTTTATTGAAAGTGCTCAAGAAATTTGAACCGAGGCATTACCGGATTGAGTCGGATGGTTTCAGAAGAGAGGGTGATTATCTTTTATTACTGGCGATGAATATTCCGATGATCGGGCCAAATCTTCTTTTTGCGCCACAGGCAGATCCGGGAGACAGTCTGCTTGACCTTGTCACCTTCAGTGCAGACGAACGCGATAAACTACAAGAATACCTGGAGCGGAAAATTGACGGTGAAGAGGCTGCCGTGCAAACGGAGACGATCCGGGCAAAGAAGATTATGATTTATTCATCGGATAAACGGTTTCATGTTGAAGATAAGTTATATGAAACGGATGAAGAGGCTGGTGTGGAGATAAGGGTGAACAGTGATCCGTTCCGTGTGTTTGTGCCTGCGGATGACCAGGATGATTAAGACGACGTTAGAATTGATGTTGTGACGTTGTTTTTTTTCGGTTAGAAGTGTTGAAATTACGGTTATTCCTGCGTTTTGCGCAAACGTGTGCGTATTGTCATCATTTTGACTGTCAGAAAGTTACATAACGGTAAATAGTGCTTCAGGAAATTGACGATAGTAGTTTTCATACCCGTACAGGGTAGATTTTCTCTTGTGCAGGGGGCGTAGGCGAACTATGTTTGTACCAGAAGTTGATTGATAGCGAATATCAATCCTTCCGATATCCCTACGAAAACCGATCGAATCCAATTTATCCGAAAACCATCGATCCAAATCCTGAAAAGCCAGAAGAATCCAAACCGAAAGACCAACAAGATCCAGGCCTTTGAAAAAACCGACTAATCCAAAACCAAACTGTTGAAAAGCCAGTAAGTCCAGATCCAGAAAAACCAGAAAGTTCCAGATCCAGAAAAACCTTGAAGTCCAAAATCCAAAAAAAGACCGAAGATCCAAGACCTGAAAAACCGATCCAAATCCTGAGAAAGCCATGCTGGAATACCCAGCCGCAAATCCAATATCAGTCAACTTCTATTCTTCTTCTCACCGTCCATAACTAAAAGATTAAGCCGCTACATTTCGTAGCGGCTTACCTTTTTTTAAGAGGAGTGGGAGCTCGATGCAATCTTTGCGGATCAGGATCAAAAGTTGGGGGAGTGACTAGATGATCGGACTCCCGAAATTTTCTATGCGATAAAGTCCCGCCAGCCATTCCATCAATCGCCTGACTGCTACAAGGAATAATTTACTACAGTGTAATCTAATGGTTGTAACAACCTCTTCACTCCACCAACTTCTTCC
>VFQP010000769.1_pt1 | contig 52791 bp, 87 predicted proteins | sample 3512351 | NCBI WGS metagenome assembly VFQP01 (sample SAMN10412372, study PRJNA504923) | tailings metagenome | isolation source: Relicate 1 Philex TSF1 revegetated site | place: Philippines: Tuba, Benguet | collected 2017-08-29 | reverse complement strand
TCATCATCATCATCATCATCATCATCATCATCATCATCATCATCATCATCATCATGCAACACACGCCCTACATACCTCACTGGGGGTCTGTCATCGGCAACAAAATCACGATCCCCCATGAATTTTGCATATTGTCCCCCAAATGTGTTGACTGGTAGGTCAAATGCATGAGCAACTGCTGCATTCTGTGTTTGGTGTGTGTGTGTTTGGTGTGTGTGTGTGAGTGTGTGTGTGTGTGTGTGTGTGAGAGAGAGAGAGAGAGAGGGAGAGAGAGAGAGAGAGAATATGTATGTTTGATATGATGTATTTGATACGAGTGTAGATGTTGCTCCTGTGATGTATTTGACAAAGCACACTCATCAACAATGCATACATTGCACCACACACTACACACCCCTCTACTAGAAACATCATGTCACATCACACCTACACCCACACCCACACCCACACCTGCACACACACCTACACGGTACACGCCTACTACATACCGTCACTCGTGGTCTATCCTTCAATACAGCCCTCCCTGACTCTGATGCACGCATACGATCCCTCATGTTGACCAGGGCAGTGTGACCAGTTGTTTCCCCCAGTGCAGCAACCAGGTCTGCACGTGCAGGACTGTGGACATGGGGGAATGGTAGACATTGGCAATTCAGTACAATTGTGTGAGGGGGTACAAGTGTGTCAGGGGGGAGCAATATGCAGGACTGTAGACATGGGATAGACATGGGAATGGGATTATTAATACAAGTGTGTGAGGGGGTACCCAAGTGTGTGAGGGGGTACAAGTGTGTGAGGGGGTACAAGTGTGTGAGGGGGTACAAGTGTGTGAGGGGAAGCAACCGCAAGGTATGAGCAACGGCAAGGTGTGACAGAGGCCACCCATCATACTTGAGCAATGCACCAATGGCAGCACCCAGGGCAACAGCACCACGTTGGATGGGATGCAAGGGGATATGCGTGGGGTAGAGCAACCTGTGTGTTGGAGGGAGAGATGCACACAGATTGGGAGATGTACACACAGATCCACACACAGATTGGGGGATGCATATATGAGCCAAATACACCATTGCTACGTAAACCACAGCATAATGTAGCCACCTGCATACCGATCATCTGAAGAGGAGTAGGCACGTGTGCTCCCCACACATGTGTGGAGCGTGGGCGGACCTGTGTTGTTCAACACAACCATGTGGTGTCCCCAAAAAGCAACCAGGACTGCTTATAACTACCACCATACCACGCATCCAGACAGGCAACGTGGTGTTTGCATGCACTGAGTCACAGATATTGTTGATCATCCACACATGCCATGGCGCCCCTCCCTTGCAGCTCAGAGCATTTCCACCAAGCATATACAATCTCAATGTCATTGCGGATCTACCAAAACAACAGTACCGTGACTTGAACACGCTAAAACAATGATGATAACATTGTCAATTTGTCCACAAAACAGTTAATCCATGCACAACCATCCAGCCCCATCCATGTGTGATGCAATAGATTCCACCACAACCATCACACATATGATCATCCACAACGCACCATCCTCGTAGCAAAACAGTAGACATTGACGCGCACCCATCGATTCCGCAGCATGTTTTGTACGCATTCCGTGCTCAGCAGCCATCCCAGGTCCCACACGCATCCAATAAGATGCTACACGACATACAGCCAACGTCACCATCATTCCTTTCGACCACACCATAGACCACCGGTAGCCTCCCCCCCGAGTCGCCCAGCACGCTCTGCGCACCACGTCACACACGCACAAAGCAAGATCAGTGTGCTGCCAGCAGGGCAAAAGCAGGCACGTGTGGCCCTCCCCGGTGTGTGGGGCGTGGTCTCCGCCGCAGATGCGGCTGATGATGCCACCCTTGCACAACTCGATGCCGCCATACAAAGCGGCTTGACTGGTGTGGTGTTGTCTGACGCACAAGATGGGGATGCTACCAAGCTCTACGATGCAGCATTGGCATTGAAAGAGGGCATTCGTGGTCGCGTGCCACTGCTTGTGTTGGATCGTACAGATGTGGCCGCTGCTGCTGAAGTTGATGGAGTTGTGCTGTCTGACAAAGGTGTGCTTCGGGGGAATGCTGTTTTGGAGTATGCTGCTTTGGGGTATGCTGCTTTGTTTGTATAACAGTGTATGTATGTATCACGCAAGTGGTGCATCATCATGGTGCAATCTTGCCATGAGTCAATCATGGTCCATCCCCATCCTGCACTACCCTCGCACACCAGGTGTACCTACGGTTGTTGCACGACGCATGCTGGGTGGCGCAGGTGCACTGGTTGCATGTAGTACAGCAGATACGAGTCGTGCTATTGCAGCAGCAGCTGATGGTGCCAACTTGGTGCTTGTGACGGTGTGTGTCTGTAGTGTGTGTGTTGGGTGCATGGTGTGTGCATTATATGTTGTGCACGTAAAGTTTGCTCTTTCTCTTCTCTGTACTGTACATGATCATACATGTGCACATGTCCATACCTCCTCCGCGCCTCCCCTTCATCCCTACACACCCAAAACACACCCAAAACACACCCAAAACACACTCAAAACACACCCAGGTCACCTCAGACGATGTACAAGCAACAACACAAGCAGTCACAGCAGCACAACAACAACGTGGCGCACCCATCCCCGTGTTTTTGGATACCACCACACACCCAGGCACACTTGCTGTACCAACACTGGCAACACTGGCTGCAGCTGGGGCCTCTGGGGTGTTGGCCCCCCTGGGGGTGTTGGCGGGTGGGGATGGTGGGGTTGGGGTGGTGGTGCAGGCATTGCAAGTGACGGAGGAGGAGGTGGGGGTGGGGGGGGGGGATAGTGTAGGTGCGGGAGGGGCGAGTGCGTTGGTGGAAACAGGTGTGGGGGGGGGGTGGGGGGTGAGAGAGGGGTTGTTTGGGGAACACGTGCATGATGGGTATCCGTACACCACATGGTGTATTGAATGTGTATGCCATCATGTGTATGACCTCACATTGCTGTAGTAGTACACGTAGTACATGTACTACTGGTAGTAGTAGTAGTATGCATGCGTGTTGCATGACACCACATCATGTGTACGTCACACTGCACTCACAGATGCACCTGCAGTGGAGCGACTGAGGCAGGTGGAACATTCCAGAGAAGATGTGTTGGAAGCTGAACGTAGGTTATTGTCAAGGGTATTGGCAGCATTGAAGGAAAGCAGCCCAGGTGTGTTTGTGTTGGTTGTGTTTTTTTTGGGTGTGTGTGTGTGTTATTGGTGATGGTTGCGTTTTTTGTGTAAACACACCCCACCTACCTACCCACCTACCTCACCTACACATACGTACACTAGACATGGAGGAGATTACCCTGCTTGAGGATGCATTGTCTCAACTGGATGAGCTTTTTCTCCTGGTGGTGGTGGGAGAGTTTAATTCAGGTACAGAAGTCTATCATGTGTGTGTGTGGTATCATTTATGTGTGTCATGTGTATCATGTGTGTATGGTATCATGTGTGTGTGTCATGTGTATCATGTGTATCATGTGTATCATGTGTGTGTGGTATCATTTGTGTGTGTCATGTGTGTGTGTATCACTTCCTCTCTCTCTCTCTCACACACACACTCTCTCACACTCTCTCACACACACACTCTCACACTCTCCCCCACACACTCCCAGGGAAGAGCAGCGTCATCAATAGTCTATTAGGCAGCAAGTACCTAGCAGATGGGATACTGCCCACCACAAATGAGATATCAGTGCTCAAACACGCGGCTGATGGGAATGAACGGGTATGGGAGTGAGTGATTGTGTGTGAGTGAGTGATTGTGGGGTATGTGAGTGTATATGAGTGAGTTAGTGATCGTGTGTGAGTGAGTAATTGTGTGTGAGTGGGTGATTGTGTGTGAGTGATTGTGTGTGAGACTGTGGGATTCTTTCAATATCACCATACTCTCATCCTCCTCATCTCAATATCACCAACCTCTCAACCCAACAGGCAGTACAAGACAAGGATGGCTTCTTCATACGCTACCTCCCCAGTGAACTCCTCAAGGACGTCAACATAGTGGACACACCTGGCACCAATGTGATATTAGAGAGGCAGCAGCGTCTGACTGAAGAATTTGTGCCTCGGGCTGATCTGGTACTGTTTGTGTTGTCTGCTGATCGACCGTTTACAGATAGTGAGGTGAGGAGGGGGGATGGTGGTGGAGGTGTGTTGCTGGTGTTGGTTTTGTTGTGGGTGGTGTTCACGGGTATGATGGAGGTGATGGACCACACACACCCCACACACACCCCACACACATACCACACACACACCAACACTCCACACCAACACTCCACACCACAAACAAAGGTCCGCTTTCTCAAGTACATTAAACAGTGGGGCAAAAAAGTGGTGTTTATTGTAAATAAATGTGACATTCTAGAAGGGGCATCGGAGGTGGAGGAGGTGCGTGCATTTGTTGCCGACAATGCTGCTCGGCTGCTTGGGGTGGAGCAAGCACAGGTGCTGCCAGTCAGTGCACGCATGGCGCTCCGGGCAAAAACGTATGTGGGAGTGTGGAGTGGGTGTGGGTGTAGGAGGGGTGCGTGTTGCGTGTGTTGCGTGTGTGTGTGTTTGAGGGGGGTATGTGTGTTGCGTGTGTGCGTTTCAGGGGTGGTGCGTGTGGTTGCGTGTGTGGTTGAGGTGTGTATGTGTGGAGGAGCACATACCACATACGATGGACAACAACAACTACACACACAATCCACAACAACACACACACACACTCCCCATCCATTTTTCTTCAGGTCTGTTGATGGTGCTGCTTCTGGTTTATTTGCCAGTCTCTCACCAGGCAACCCTCTTGCTGCTGATGCAGGATGGCAGTCGAGTAGATTTGGGGAGCTGGAGCGGTTTGTGTATGAGTTTTTGCTTGGTGGGAAAGGTACGTGTAGGTGTGTATGGGTGATGTGGGTGATGTGTGTATGGGTGGTGTGTATGGGTGGTGTGGGTAGGGGTGGTGTGTGTATTGTGTATGGGATGTGCACATGTGAATGTTTCCTGACAGCAAGCACTGCACGTGAGCTTCATGTACCCCATCTCTGTGTGGTGTGTACCCATGTACCCCCTGCATATCAACATCCACATAGAATTTACACATCCAAATACAAACCTTTCCTCCAAAACACACCTCCCCCCAACACACCTCCCCCTACACAGGTGGTGGGGAGAGCATGCGTCTAAAACTACAAACCCCCTTGTTCATTGCAGATGCTCTCCTGAATGCTTCACAACAACAACTGTCTATTGAACTGGCCAATGCACAACAAGAGCTACAAGCACTGAGGTGAGGGTGGTGGGGATGCACCATGGGGATGCACTGCATACAATCACTGCACACATGCACTGCATACGATCACTGCACACATGCATGCATACAATCACTGCACACATGCACTGCATACAATCACTGCACACATGCACTGCATACAATCCCTCGTACCAATTCACCCACCACCCACCCAACACACCCCATCCCTACCCAACACACCCCTTTCTCAACCACCCCACACACCCCGAACACCCCACACCCCACAAACACAGCATGGTATCCTCCCAATTACAAAAATTCGAACGTGACATGGCTCGTGATGCTGCAGTCCAACGTGCCCAGGTACAACGCCTCGTTGCCGACGCCGTTGCCCAAGTAGAGGGCCTTGTGGATGATGCACTGAAGATAAGCAATATAGATGTGATTTCCACCTACATGCTGGGAACCAAGGAGGACGCCAGTAAACTACCAGCAACACAACAGCTGCAGCAGGGGGCGGCAGAGGAGGTGGAGAGGTTGAAGGGAGTGGTGGTGGAACATAGCAATTGGATACGCATGAATTGTGATGCGCAAGTGCAGTATTATAGGTGTGTGATGTGGGGGTGTGATGTGGGTGGGGGTTGTTTGTGCGGTGTGGTTGTTTGTGTATGTGTGCATGCGAGAGTGAGGTGGGTATGTAGATGGTGCACACACCGCACATACACACAACATATACTCTCTCTCTCTCTCTCTCTCTCACACACACACACACACCAAACACAGGACATTTGCAGAGCAGAGAGCAGCTGAGATGAACACCACACTAGAAGCAGCCACTCGTGGTCTGACTGAAGATGCTGACCTCTTTTCAGTGATGCGTACCAGTCAGACTGGTGGTGGTGTGGGGGGTGAGGGGGGTCAGGGGGACCTGGATTCTGCAGAGCAACGGAGGAGATGGAGGGAGGCGCGTGAGAATGCAGTGACTGGACAAGAGGTGAGGGGAATGTGGAAGAGGGAGTGTGGTGGAATGACTGGTGCTCTAGGGGTGGGTGCTCCAGGGTGTGGATGCAGGATGCACGTGGACAACACACAATTTGTTGTCACATGCACGTCACACGTACCAGACATACCGAAAACCGACCAACCATGAACACACAAGACATTGTGATCAAACACACCAGCACAACTCCTCATCTTCAACCCACCCAACTCCTCATCACAACCCCCACCCAGGACGCCCAACCAAGTGCAGAAGCAGTGCTCGCACAGCTCCAACCATCCTCTGCACTTGCCCAATTGGACAATGAGCTTCGTGATGCCGTCATGGGCACTGCTGGCACTGCTGCTGGTGCTGCCGCCCTGGGTATGGTGAGCACATGGATTCTCCCCACTGCTGGGCAAGACCTGGTGGCTATGGCTGTGGCGGGGGCGGTGGCATATACGTCTGTGTTGAATTTACCACTGAGGCGGGCGGATACGAAGAAAAAGCTCCAGGATGCTGCGTCACAATTTGTTGCGGTACGTGATGACTGGGGTACATGATGAATGAGGGGTGGGTGGGTGGGTGGTGGGAAGAGGGACATGGTTTCTGAAGGTGTTTTTGTGGGTTGTGTTTTTGTGGGTGTGGCACGTCGTCTGTCCCACCATGTGAGTGGTATAATACCGAGATCCAAACCAATACCCTCCAAACAAAACCAAAAAACACCAAATAACCATTCACCAAATAACCACCCACCACAACACAATAAAGGATTTGGAAACCAAGATGACTGCAGAGTTGGACAAGGGCCTAGAAGAAGCCAGACAGGGTGTCCTGGACCTCACCGCTCCTCTGGAGGCCTATGCTGAACGTGAGGTATTGCGTGTCAAGGCATTGCAGGCCAAGCAGCAGCAATTGATGGCTGATTTGAGTGCACTCAAGCAGCAGACAGCACGGCTCGAGTAGATGAGGATGTGAGATGTAGCTTGTGATGACATTTTTGTTGTGTTGGGCACACAGTTTTTATATGCCTATTTTGAAAGCATATTTAATCGAGGTAATTGTCGATCTGAGGTAGAGCAAAAACAACGACCAGGAGTAACTGCACGGCAGCAATTGACGATCGTTGACCGAGTGCAACGAGCTTGTTGAGCACGATGCTGACTACGCCCTGCCGTAGCACACCAAGCCGTAGCACTGCAGTACCATCCACATCCCGCAGCGTGCATTTCCCACGCATGCCAAGTGCCACTGTTGCCAACCCTGCCATGCGTAGTCGCAGAGTGGCATGTGCAGCTGGCTCTCACAAGGTCACCATCACCCAACGTGATGGAAGCCTGGTGGTGTTGGATGTGCCAGAGGGCATCAGTGTGTTGGAGGCTGCTATTGATGCAAACGTTGACCTGCCACACGACTGCAAGATGGGCGTGTGCATGACATGTCCGGCAAAATTGGTATGAGAAGTAGTGGTAGGGGTGGTGCAGGGAATGCTTGTCATGATGGTGTCATGAGGGTGCAATGGTTCATCGCATGTCTTGATTGTTCATCAACGTTGCCCCACCAATCACAGACGGATGGCATTGTGGATCAGTCAGCAGGCATGCTTAGTGAGGACGTCAAGGAAAAGGGTTACTGCTTGCTCTGTGTAGCAATGCCCCAGAGCGATTGCGCTATTGAGGTGATTGAAGAGGTATGAGAGGGGGCTCTGTGTGTGTGTGTGTGTGTGTGTGTGTGTGTGTGTGTCAGGGTGTAACCCAAAACTGCGCTGTTGTAGTGTTGGACAGAGTGCGACCACATGCACCACACGCACAAGAACAACATCCACCACAGGAGGAACTTCTCAACGAAGTCATGGTGGCGTAGTCGTGCTGTATGAGCGGTTGTCGTCGTCATGCCTTGAGAGTTTGTTTTTCAACTCTTCTTTTTCCCAGATGTACACATTTTATATTCCCTCGTGCAGGCCCAGTCTGTAACCAACAACGCATCATTGTTGAGTGCACCACCAATCAGCATCATCGTCATCACAATATGCAATGCACACAACGAACAACGTCGCAACTTTTTGTACCGGCTTGTACCTTGCGATGCCACCAATTACGTCGACGTGCGCGTGTCATCACCCTTGCGCAACACCGGCCCATCAATAATCCATCAACCAACAAAAACGTGCTCGCTTGGACCCCAGAACGAGGCTTTCTACCAGCAAACGACCCACTACGTCGAATAGATGATCCAGAGTTTGCTGCGTGGGAGGACTGTGTTGCTGACCTCAGCGGGCTCCTGGCCAACGCATGTATGTGTGGCTGACTGCACATATTGCACACGCCCTCATCAACACACACCACCAAACACACACCACTAGATCGTGGAAACCTGCAGCGACGCATCGCCAGCCTCCCCCCTTTTCCCTTGCACGCACTCTCGCTCCCCGCCACCCCCGCCAATGACCACGAAACACCCGAGCTTTGGCGTGCCATGCTTCTCCTCTCCTACATTGCCCATGCCTACGTATGGGGAGATCCATCCTTTACACCATCCACACTGCCGGCCAAGATTGCACGCCCATGGGCAGCCGTAGCAGCCGCATTGGATGTGCCCCCTGTCCTCAACTATGCATGCTATGTGCTGCTCAACTGGCGACGGATTGATCCCCAGGGGCCCATTGCATTGGGAAACATTACCAGCCTGGCCAATTTCACAGGAGGTACTGATGAGGAGTGGTTTCGTATGGTCCATGTAGATATTGAATACCACGCAGCAGCAGCATTGAATGGTGTCGTCGATGCCAAGGTGTGTTGGTGTGACCACCATGCTGCACAGTCATGTGTGTGACCATGTGTGATATGCCCACACAACCACCACATCACACAGGCAGCAGCAAGCAACCATGACCTGCAAGCCATCCGTGATGCCCTCACCACCACTGGAATGGCCCTTGACACCATGCGTGCCACCCTTGCCCGAATGCCTGAAAAGTGTGATCCCCTCATCTACTACAAACGTGTGCGCCTGCCTGCATCAGGATGGCGCAACAACCCTGCCCTCCCACACGGTTTGGTGTATCAGGGTGTGTCGAAAACACCAATGGAGTTGTATGGGGCAACAGGGGCACAGTCGAGTGTGTTGCCTGCACTGGATGGGGCGCTGGGGGTGGAGCATCCTGCCAAGGGTACCCCTGCACACTTGTCTGCCTATTTGAAAGTGATGAGAGGACACATGCCAAGGGATCATAGGGCGCTGCTGGAGACACTGGCGGTACGTGTTTTGGTTGTGGGGGAGGGGGGTGCGTGTATCGGGTGTATCGGGTGTATCGGATGGGGCAATGTGTCGTTTAAATAATGTGTGTATGGTGCAGTAGTATGGAGTTGGTTATATGCAAGTACATACATCCTACAATGTAGCGCACATAGGAGTATACTCTTCTTTTTCCCACAACAGGAGGGCCCTTGTTTGAGGGAAATAGTGAATCGCAATCGTTCTGCACTGTTGGAGGAGTACGATGCCTGTGTCGCACAGCTTGTCAAGTTTAGGTATGTGAGAATGGGTGTGCATGTGTGAGGGCGGGTGTGGAGTTGTGTTGCTGGTGGTCGTGTGTGCATGTGGGTGGGTGGGTGTGCATGTGTGGGGTTGGGTGTGCATGTGGGTGTCATGTATGGTTGGTTGGTGTACAGATGTAGGTGAACTACTGGACATCCTATCTACATACATGTGTGCATGACTCTCCCCCATACACATTACAGGGCACAGCATGTAGGAATGGCTCGGGCATACATTCATCAGTTCAATGACAAGGCTACTGGTACTGGTGGCAGCAATGTACTGCCTGCGTTACAGGTGTGTTGTAGGGGTGGGGGTGTTACTGGGTGTACATTGGGGTGGTGGTGTTTCTGGGTGAAGTATGGACTGGGTGTACATTGATGTCGGTGAGAAAGTGTGTCTGTTTTTGTGTGCATGTTTGTATATGCTGGTGCATGTATGTATACACATACACACAATATACACACATGTACACACATATATTCAAACATATACACAGGGGTACAAGATCAGCACTGCCAAACACAAAATGGGCGGTGGTGCTTCTCAGAAACAACAACAGGGCACCAATGTACTACCTGTGTCAACAGTGGAATAGGCCCTTGTTTGTGTTGGTGTATATGCACAGGTACATGTGTGGTGTATGACAACACTTGCATGTGCCTGGATGCCTACACGTGTGTATCAGTATGTGTTGTTTGTAGTACATTCATATGCCAATAACAGCACGCCACATTCATACGAATACACAAACGCCATCATTCTCTTGTTCATTTGCCATGTTTCTCTGATTTTCTATCTGTTGTTGACCTGTGTGGGCTGTTGTGTTTTTGCATTGACCTTCTCTCGGTACACATCCTCCTGTACACCACCACATGTATCACCACCTATCGTACGCAGATGACCTTTTTGTTTGTAAGAGTATGATGTGTATTTGTCCTTTTGTACAACATGTACCACGACTGTACAATGCTGTACAACAATAGTACACTATGACTCACAATACATGTGGTACACTGGCAATTGGAGTACCATATTTGACCAGTACTACCACTTTTTTGGGTTTGCTGCCCATATGTATGTCGCCGTTGTTGCCCTTGTTATTCCTGTCCATAATGCATTTGTAATAAACACATCACCCACCCTGGAGCAGGGTCCACCCAGCCCATGTTCTTGCTGTTTTTTTCCTTCATGTGCTTCATATCTTCTTTGCCAGAACACACAACACCTCTATACCATCATACGCAGCATTTGTGCACGCAGCACGTTGATGCGCTGGCATTGCACCCCCCAGCGTGTTGTATCACAAGGTGCACGGCGGTGGTGGAGGACATCATCCTTGTGCAGGGCGTCATCTACTCGACCTCACACTGATTGGGAAGGTGTAATCAAAGACGGTATGTTGATTACACATATTTGCATCGCAAACATACAAACACCAGCGCTTATTCTCCTCTTCCATGCAGGCCATCCTATGATCAATAGCCAGTTCAGCATCCTCGAGGAAAAGACAGTCCACTCTCGATATTTTGATGTACTAGATCGACGAATACAGTTTCCATCACGCCATGGGGTACGTTATTGAGACTTGTTTTTCCATCATCCATCGTCCACACATCATCCCCAACAACTAGGCACCACCAGCTGCCTATGACTTTGATGTCATTGGCCACCCACGCAGCGCCTACCGCTTTGCAGTGGTATTACCCTTTCACCCATACACCGATGGGCGCCTTGGTGGTGAGGTCACAGTGTGCAAGGAGTTTGCGCAGGGCGTGGTGGCGATGATGTACACACTTCCTGCAGGTGGCTTTGACCCCAACAAGCATCCCACCATTGCTGACTGTGCTGCTGCAGAAATGAACGAAGAGGTGCGTGGTTGATTTGTGATTGACCATTGTAATAGCAATGTGCATGGGGCTTCTCCCTCCCTGGGTGTACACTATGGTGTTTCCCTGTAGTACTTATATAGTGTTTCCCTGTAGTACTTGTTGTGCTTGGCATCATTGTTGTTGTTTCCACACCACCAGGCACATCTCACGGGTGGGGAGCTCCTCCCCCTGGTGCCGTTGGACCTGCCAGGCATACCAGAGTCAAAATGGTGTGCCAACCGCTTTCACCCATTTGTATGTATTAGCCCAACACATAATCCAAACCCACCACCACGTGATGCAGAGGAGTTTATAGAGGTATCTGAATGAATGTGGTCATGGTCAATACGATGAATGATGGTGGTCAACATGATGATGGAAAGTACAGACAACCTCTGTAGCACATCCACACCAGCCCCGAAACCAGCACACACACACCCCAAACACACACACACACACAGGTATTGCGGATGGATATACAGGATCTCAAACACATAGCAATGTCGGGCAACATGCTGCAGCCATCAGTGGTAACCACCATGTTTGCACTGGACAAGCTAACACAACTGGGGTATTTGTGAATAAACCACTGGGTATTTGTAACACTGTACATGCTGTACATAACGAGCTACTGCATGGCAGGCTATTTCATAACGACAGGCTATTTCATAACGACAGGCTATTGTTTCATGTATGTTGGGGTGGCATTACATATATCTTGTATGGCAATAGTGCTATACATACATATATGTAATGATCCACAGATGACATGCTGTTCTATACAATTGTGTACAACCCGACATGCACTCTCATGTGTCTCCCACACCGTCTTTTCCCCACCTGTTGCCTCACCCCATCTCCTTGCGCCCCCACAATCCATCATGTGTCACGTTTCCACCATTATGCTGTGTTGTTCAACAACTGCAGATCCATTATGAACTGTCACTTTCCACCATTATGCTGTATTGTTCAACAACTGCAGATCCATTATGAACTGTCACTTTCCACCATTATGCTGTGTTGTTCAACAACTCCAGCACAGTATCAACCCCAACACGTCCCTCACGCTGATGTGCACGAAACCAAGTCAGTCCATGATGTGCGAGTGTGCCAGGGATGGTGGCGAGCACCTGCAGCAGCTGTGATAGGGTGAGGGTCCCACTGGCATCATGAGCAGAGGTGCACAGGGCTTGACGCAGCTGCTGTGGGGCACCTGTGATGTGTGACAGGGGTGATGATGTGAGGGGTGTTGGTATAATTGCATTGACTGTGGTGTTGACTGGAAACCATGATGAGGAATGATGATGCACAGTGAAAACGGATGTTTCGATGTTTTGTGCATCTTGTATTTCTGCACACATACAGCACGACCCAGCAACCATACTCCCCACCTTGTACAGCGGCCTGCAGTGCCTGTGTCGCTGTTGGTACATCTGCGACTGAATAGCGCTTGGGGTCTGCCTCCATGTACTTGAGGGAGTATTCATCAGCATCAATCAACTCGAATACACTGTGATGAGGAAGAGTGTGATGAGGAAGAGTGTGATGCGGAAGAGTGTGATGCGGAAGAGTATAAGGGCAATGGGTTGTGTGTTATGGTCATGTAGCATTGGAACATATGCAAATGATGTGAGGGGACTTGCCACCATACTGCACACACATACACATCATGTACGCAACATCAAGTACAAAAACATCATACCGCTGCAGGATGCACAGGTGCCCCCCCACAAACAGCTGCTGGTCGGTGACCCCCTTGACAGCACTTCGTTCATAAAACCGACCCCCTATGATGCCACTGTTGCGAATGGGGGGCTCAAAGACCGACACAGTGTCATCTGCGAGGAAATAGGAGATGACAAAACGACGTGGGGCGTCGGCGGGGGCCACTGAGCGTCCGCTTGATTGTACAATGCGAGCAGCAAAGCGTAAGACTTGTTTATCTTTTTCCAACAGCTTGGCAATGTTTCTGATTTTGTGGGGGGGAGGGTATAAATGTATATGTGTGTGTATTGTGTTTGCAGCAAGGCATCGGCTGCACAATGGTAAACTTGCATGTACATGCATTACTCAATCACACACATCACTACACACACATAATCACACATCACCTACTTTTTAGGTGGTTTTGGCTGCAAGGACAGGCAGTTTTGCATTGAATCAGCATCGCTTCCAAACCCCATGTGGGGAGGTGGGGATGGGGGAATGACACGGGGGGTGATGATGGGTGCAGGCACATGTTGCAACTCCACAGGTGTGTAGCCCAAATGCTCCTGATGTGTGGGGGTGGTAAATTTGGGGCGGGGGAAGAAGGTTGCGTGCATGTACCTTGCACACATGCCTTTCCCTTGTACACATGCGTGCCTTTTCCTTGTACACAATACACCAACAACACATACCTGCAGCCATGCACGTGTATGCTCGTCACAATCATACACCACCAAATCACGACCATACACACGCACTGTACTGCCCAGGCGTATGTCACCAGGCCTCACAAAGGCATCGGGGGGGAGGCCCTGAGTAAGGGGGGACGCCATACCAGCCTGAGGAGGTGAGGGGGAGGGGGGGGGAGGGTGGTGGTGGGTGAGGGTGAGGGTGTGTGAGGGTGAGGGTGGGTGAGGGTGATGGTGACCGGGGGTGATGGGTGTGTGATGGAGGTTGAGGTTGGGAGGTTGAGTTGGGAAGGTTGAGACAGGATGCATGGTGATAGTGGGCATCAAAGTAATCACCATATGGGTTGTTGCAGTATCCACACAAATCATCACAATACCATACGCACCACCCTGCATACGTACTGTACATCCTTGTGCACATCATTATACACAACACATGCCATCACAACACACACCTTGGGCAGTGGGCTGCGTCGTAACAGAGCTGGAAAGGGATCACGTCCATTGTTTGGTTCATGACACTCAAGCACCTCCACAGTGTCATCCTATAGAAGTGGATGTGTGTGGATATCTATTATCGTCATTCACCACCTCGTACACATACAAAACATTGTCAACAAACACTCTCACTTTCTCTCCCCCTCTCTCTCTCTCTCCCTCTCTCTCTCTCTCATTCTCTCTCTCTCTCACACACACACACATGTTCAACATATGCACCCCCCCCCCCCCCTCTTGTCCCATCCCTCACACCTCCAAAAAGTAGTGTAGTCGAAAATGACGCACATCCCCAGTTGACATGTCATATGGTGAATTGCGTTTTGCTGATTGTGCTGGGGGAAGCAGAGGATCACTCCAGCGACAGTGAAAACACAACACCTTTGTGTGGAGGGGTGGGGTTGTACCATTATGAGCATCGTATTATATTTGTGAGGTGTGTAAACAGGGGTGTGTATGAGAGCCAGTGGTGTTGTAGTAGGTATGCACACACCCATGCACAGCAATACCTATGCAATTGCTATTCACAGCAATTCCACCGCTGCATACATACATCCCGATACATCCCCAACACCACCACCACACCTGTTTGTTGTTTTCAATGAACTGTTTCAGCTTCCTGTCCACCACTGGCTTACCCAACATAGCCTCACAATACTGTGTCATCGACATCTCACCTGGGATGACCACACTGTGTGCCACCTGGGCACGCTGCTGCAGCTTTGCGTGATGCTCCTCAAGTGGCTGACTGGGGACCGGCAAGGGGCCCGGCAGAGGGGCCCCTGCGTTTTCGTAAAACGTGCGCGTAAAGGTGTCGGCATCCACCATGTGGTATGTGGTGTTGTAGAGTACGAGGGGGGTGCCAATGTGGAAATCAGAGGGGGAGAGGGTGCCGTTGTTGTAGGGGACTCTGTGACGCTTGAGCAAAGGGCCCTGTGTGGGGATGGGTGATGTCTGCTTTTGTGCAGGTCGAGAACACACAGCATGGAACATCAGTCTGTGCTACATATCTGTCAACACGTACACACAAACACACACAACACATTCCCTACCAACACACCTGCAGGAGGCCACTGTTGTGTTCGGATGGCTCATACACCTGCGCTGTATTATCCACCAAATAGTACAATATCACCACTTTACGCACACGCCATGATTCCAGTGGGTTGTCAGGCACATCTTGTCGAAACCATGCAAAAAAGCGCAACACCTGGGTTGTGTGGATGTGTGCAAATGTCGAATGCTACACACTGCATACAACACACACGTGGTGTATTACCTGTCCATCATGTGCAAGCCACTTGGGTAGTTGCTGAAGAGGCTGTGCCTGGCATCGTACCGGCCAATCACTGTATGATGCTTGCTCAGCTGTGTGCTCTTGTGGCGGCTCTGCTATTGGCAATGGTGTCTCTGTGGCAAACCCTGCCTTGAGGTACTTGAGGGTTTGAGGCTTGTAAAACGGCCCATCCCGCTGGACCTGTGTGTGATTGTGTGTTGTGAATGCTGCTGCGCGCGGTCACGGTCTGTACGACACCAGTTACCCACAGTCAACAATCATCATCGTGGCATCTTGTGGAATAAAACGTACAGGCTGGATGTATCCTGGAAGCTTGGGCACCTGCACCATATTGACGATGCGTCTATGATGCAAAGTGTGCAATTCTGTGTGAATCACGAAAAACCTGGTGGTGTGTTGTCAACGTTTTCAATAATGTACTCTCAGTGTGCCGGTAGCACATTGAAAATCAACAACATGGAGCGTCAACAACAGCATGTTGCATTGCTTGTACATGACGACACACAGCAATCAAGCACGTTTGAGCAAGATGCGCCTGAAGATGGGTGCTCATGGAACTGTTTTGTTGCAGAGTTTTTGTGATATGCAAGGTGTGTTACTGTGTGTGATGTTGTGTGTACAGGCAGCCAGAATATGACACTCTTTTTCACAGGTATATTACACCCATCGTCACGGTCAATGCCGTCCTGCTCGTGATTGCACTGCTGCTCTACCTCCAGCATCGGTAGCACTGGAAGCATGTGGTAGGCAATACCACCACATGCACACATATCAGATGCCATCTAGGTTGTGTCATGACAGTGACATGCGCAAACGGTCTCACAGGTGACGGTGATTGATCACGCATGTTGCTTGACTTTCATCACAACCTCAAGCTGACACGATGTACATCAGTGTGCTGCCATTTGATTCACATGATTTTATTGTGGTGATAAGCCATGACAATGACGGTGTATGCAACGTGCGGGCTCGAGCACATGCTGTGCTTGGTGACACGAGCATATGTTGTAATTGATGGTATTCCTCTTTGCAATCCTATGTACAAGAAGACGACAGCAAACAATACCGACAGCAAAACAATACCATTGTGAGTATGTGCAAAAATAGAGTTTGTGTGTTAATACAACCCTACGTGTATACCGGGGAGCGTGTCTGTTCGCTATGTTTGCACAATGTGTGCTGGTCACCACCTCTCTCCAGGTCCTCTCTCCCATCCATACATACAACCACATGATTGTGCAAACATATTTGAGTTGTCAAGTGCAGCACAATGCACCCCCCTGTTCTCTACAGTTGCCAGGCAGGAGTTTTTATGTTTCTCCACTCTCCCCTCTCTTTTCTTCCCCCCTTACTTTCTCCCCCCTCTATTTTCGCCCCCCTTTACTTTCTCATGTTGTCAGCATATCAGGCAGGGTTCCGTTCTTGCCCAAGATACTTGCGTTTGTATCAGGAAAGTTTATGAGGCCGGGTATGTTTTCGATGCTCCCATCATCATTGATGTGCAGTGGGTAGCGACACAAGTGGCCACTGGGGAGTGCCTTGATCTGTATGTGTAGAGGATGATGTGGTGATGGTGGTGGTATGTTTGTAGTATGTATACACATGTAGTGATGTATACAGATAAAGTAATGTATACACATGAATGGTTGTGTCGAATGCATGTTTGTTTGTTTCATCAACACAACTACACCCCAACACCCTACCTCATCATCCAAAAATGCATCGAGGTTCTTCTGTGCCACTGCAGCAACTGCTCGAGCACATGCCGCACTGGAGGGATCCTTGTACACAGCATCCACCACCCCCGTGTGTTCCTCCCACAGTGCAAGTCGAAACCCATGAATATCACCCAGTGGTAGGCTTCCACCCATGGCATCAATCGTGTAGGATGGTTGGTAGGCACCAATGGCGATTTCAGAATCGCGGGATCCCGACAGACTTCGCATGTTGATGTTGGCGCTGCCGATGATGATGTACTCGTCGTCGGTGATCATCATTTTGCTGTGTACGTAAATCATGTGGCGGCGGGAGGCTTGGGCAAGAGCGTGGGGGCAGCCCGCTGCGGGGGGGGACGTGGGGGGGACCTGTGGGTTGTTGAGTGTGTTGGTGTTTGTGGTGCAACAATGACACTTGTTTGCTACTATATTGCTGTGCAATGTTTTCTACATGCTGCAATCAACACCAGGGTGCATGTATGTGCACTGCATGTATGTACCACAGTCCCAACATCATCCCATCGCCAACACACGTACCTCCCCATCTGTCAATGGTTCACGTTTCCCAACAAAGAAAAACTGCAAATAATCTGTTGGTTTTGCACTGCTGCCTGTTTCCTTGAGTGCAGCTGCAATGAGTCCATACATCATTCGCATGGTTTGTGCCTGCCAGTAGAGGATCTCCTGCACACTGGCATCACAGGGGTTGCCTGGGGGTGTGTGGTGGTGTGAAAGTGGGGATGTGATAGTGATGGTGGGTGGGTGATTGTGGGTGGGTGTATAGATTCATGGGATATCCACGTACACCTCTATCCACACACATCCTTATATACACACACACACACACACACACACACACACACACACACACACACACACACACACATACATCCCCCACCCCCCCTTATATCCACACACACACTCACCTTCAGGGAATGGTGGAATCAGTATGTATGCACTGAATGATTGGCCTGCTTTTATCTTTTCCACACACTTGAGTGCAATTTCCACACACACCAAGTGGTCACAGCCACCAGAGGGGTGTTCCCCAGTGGGCCATGCTTGTGCACTGCCCAGAAAGTATTGATTCTCAATGTACAGGAAATGCTGGGGGGGGCGGGGTGGAGGGGGTGACATGATGTGTGTGTGCATGTACAAGGATGTGTGTGGAGATGGGTATGTGTGATATGTGTGTGGTATGCACACACACCACACCACCCAACACACCACCAACACACCTGTGCACGTCGTATAGCATAAATATACGCCTTGTGTATGGAACGTTCCACAGTGGTCCCCTTGCCAGTCACCAAATCCAACTCATAGGCTGCTTTATTATCTTCCGGAAACCCTACCACACTGTCACTGTCAATACTTCGAAACAGCTGCACATTCCAGGTAGCAGGATCATCAGGCGGGGTGAAAAACACCTTGGGGTCACCATTTTTGTGATGGGACAGGTCGGGCACGTTTAATTTTTTGCCATCGTCTGAATGCAGGGGGTTGTGCAGGTGGGAAGAGATGCCATCTTTCAGGTGGAGGATTTTGTGTTTTCGTGCAAGGCCTGCTTGTTTTTCCCAACGTTGGTGGAAGTTTTGGAGTACGTCCCAAGCAATGGGGCCCTCGAGGCGGCTGTGGATGTCATGCCATGGTTGACGAGGACCTGATTGTGTGTGGTGTGTGGTGTATGGGTGGAAAGTGGGTACTGTATAGTGTGTGGGTGTATCCATAAGTATAACATGCATATGTTAAATATCATAGCACAGCATGTACAGCACAGCATGTACAGCACAGCATGTACAGCACAGCATGTACAGCAACATACCACCCTTGCTGATGTCAGCACCAGGCAGGCACCCCTGGTAGTAGTCCTTTGAGTGTGCAGTGGCGAGTGTGGAAAACAAGTGGTGGTCGGGTGTGTCATACCGACCTGTGTGATTGTGTGTGTGATTGTGATTGTGTGTGTGTGTGTGTGTGTGTGTGTGATTGTGTGTGTGTGAGTGTGTGATGGTGAGTGATTATGGGAGTGCTTTTGTGTGTATGTATATACACCATACACCATGTATATGATGCATACTATCCAACCATGCACTCGCGTTTTGTACACCTCTGTCAGGATCTGCGCACCACCACCGCCACCCCCCAAACACACACAATCACACATATGGTGTGGCATACCAGTTGTCAAATCCAACCCCCCCACATATGCAATCACTCGTCGTGTATCATGCCCAGGTAGGGGTGGCGCATCCATCACCACCAGCTTTTGATGATGTGTAAACATAGTGGTTGATGCCACGCTACGCAGCAGGCTCTCATGTTTTGATCCACGTGCTACCAAGACACATTCCACATTGCTGTTTTTGAAAAACGCCTTGGTTTCTTCGTCCTTAGTGTTCATGACACCACCGGCAATGGCATTGCTGGTTTGGTCATCCCACACAAGCATGCACACCTACAGGGGGTACAAGGGTACAATTGTTCTTGTGGGGGGGGGGGGGGATGGTTATGTGAATAAAACCCCCCACCCTACAAAACCCACCTTGAGCTTTTCGTCATCAGCCTTGTGTTTGAGCAATTCACCAATGGTGGGCCCCGGCTGTTCCGTTTTTTCAAAACTCCGCACAAGGGTGGTGTGATCAACTACAGACCACCCAGCTACATACACAAAGACCTTGGCTGCCTGTAAATCAGCATACAAGTCATCCCAGCATGATTTCTCTTCATACATGGCCCCCGTTGCAAGTGGGATCTTGGGATTGGGGCCTGCATGGGGGTTGTGGGCATCGTTGTAGAGGCGCACTGCGTTGCCCTGACGCATGGGGAAGAACGTGTGGGGGACAAATCCAGACTTGGTGATGCCTTTTTCATACAGGGGACGCTCCTGGGAGGGAATTGGAATGTGGTGGATGAGAAGATGTTGATGGTGGATATGTACAACGGTAGTATCACATGCCCACACATGGACAAAGCAAACATCGAGAAAAGAAACCATCCATACCGCTTCCACTGAGATGTATTTGATGCTGATTGACAGTGTGGCCTTGCTCTTCTTGCGAATGGGCTCACCCTTTTCATCCACCAAGACAAAGGTGCCACTGTGCTCCTGACCATCCAATATCTGTGTGAAATGTGTATGGTGTATGTGCACAAATAATCACAAAACATAACACTCCTCCACATCAACCGCGCTCGTACCTTGTCCACTGTCACCTCAACACGACCCATAAAGTCAGATCCCACCACATCACTGTCCTTGAGCACAAACTCGAGGTGATCCACATCATCAGCCACATCAACAATGCCGCGCTCGTTCCAGCTGGGGTTGTGGGATGCGATCACGCTGGTGCGGAAGCGTGACTTGCTGACCTGATGTTTGGTGACGATGTTGAGCACCACATAGCAATCCCTGTGTGGGTGGGTGGGTGGGTACTCGATGGCCGCCTCGTGCTGTCTGGGTGTGTACCCTGTGTGCCATTCCTGAAAATTCAACAAACGTACGCCGAGTTGATCTTGGCAATGCCCTTTTCAAGGAGCCGGCCCACTGCATTGTTTCCAAACTTGCCAATCTTCTCTCCAGGCAAGTGCATGCCTTCTTTTATCTCCAATTCAAGTCTTCCGTGAAGCCAAACCATGGATAATGCGGACACGAGAGGATACGAAAGGTGTCAAGCGTCAACGATTTGCTGATGGCTTGTCAACGGTCTACACAGTTGCGATCGCCAATTGCTAGCGTTGTACTAAGATAGATAGGTTGCTTGGATTGTATTTAGGTGGGAACGAAAAGTGGGTGCTTGTGCTTATCTAGGTTTGCCGATGGCGTCTGATGCCACGACGGGTTCAGCTGTTGTTCTGATGGTTGGTTTTGGGTGTATGCTCTGGAACACACAAAGAGGTTGTCAAGGGTGAGAATAACTGGCGCGAAAATCCCCCCCAAAACAATTGCGGAATGTTTCCCCTTGATCGTTGTTTCACTTGCGAAACAATTCCAAGCTAATCAAACCCACAAAACTGTAGAACAAACCCAGACAGCTCCTTTCCCCGAGCAGCACAAGAAAATAAACAAAACAATTCTGTGATGATGGCTGCTGCACAACGACACTTGTCTTGCTTTACGAGCAAATTCCTGCACCCCGCGACAAGCAAACTACCAATTACCTTGCACACATTCCTACAGCAGCAACAGCAGCATGCTGCACGACACACACTGGCAGCACAACATCATCGCGCCACACAACGCGCCCTCTCGGTCACCCGAGCAAGCTACACACGACAACAAATGGGGGCAGAGCCTTCTATTGGTGAAGTGGATTGGGCACCAGACATTGTCAACTCGATAAACCTGGTGGGAAAGTTGGGCAGGGACCTGGAGGTGCGCTACTTGGCTAACGGCAACATGGTCGGAACAGTGGGGCTTGCTGTACGCCGCACACAGGACAAAACAGACTGGTATGATGATGTGTACGTGATTGGAATACATCGACCAATATGGTGTGCAACACCATAACCACTTGAACAGGGTGGAATTGGAGGTGTGGGGTCCCCTCGCAGATCATGCCAAGGATGTTGTACGCAAGGGCATGCAGGTGCATGTCGAGGGGCGTCTCAAGGTGGACGAATGGACCGATGCCAACTCCAACAAACGTGTGAAGACCAAGGTGGTGGTCCGTTCATTGAATCTCCTACGTGCCACACAAATGGCAGAACCACAAACAACAGCAGCAGCACCACCCCAAGCATCCGCACCACAACCCATACCAGCAGATGCCAGCTGGCAGCAACTTGCCACTGCCTCCACTTTTCATTCAACCCCACGCGCAGCAGCAGTTGAAGGTGGTGGTGTTGCACAGCAGCAACAACAACAACAACAACAGCAAGTGATGGATGATGTGCCCGTGCCACGATATGACGGGGAGCCCCGGGATGCAGCCAACCCTGACGATCCTGTGCATCGCAAGTGGCTTGATTACTTTGACAATCCCAACAACTATTGGGATAATCGCACCAACAAGCGCAACCCAAGGGCGCCTGATTTCAAGCACAAGGAAGGAAACGAGGCGCTGTGGATCAGTAGTCGAGATACACCGCCATGGGTGACTGCACAGCTGGAGTTTGTGGATGACATGGGTGCTGATGAGGACATACCATTCTGAATGTTGTACAAATGGCGATGCGGTGTCATTTTGCACATGCATTGCATATGCTCAAGTGGTCTTGCACATGTGGAGTGGTGACGACATGCAAAGTTGTTGTTCATGGTCAACAAAATTACTATTGGCAACAGCCCCATAATGGGGTATTTGCACAAATGTTGTAAAGCAACATGGTGGTCAACAGCTGGCAACAAGATACACGCTTTGCTTCCCGCCTCTTTGGTGCAGCTTGCCTCGTCATTAGCTTATGTGTTCAAGATCACATTGCACAAAACATCATCCACATGTCCCACACACCACAATGTTGCTACCCTTGCCTGCCACTCCTGACACATCGCACACACAGCACAGCATGAAACACCACCAACGTGGCCCAACAACCAAGAGGCACCATTACGCAGGCAACTTTAGGCGTTCGTTATTTTTCCAACTCTTAAAATAGTAGTAGAAGAAATCCCCATACAATGCAGTCTGCACTGTCCCTGCCAACCACACTGTGTAGCGGGTGGGTTGACAGATTGGTTGCTTGGCGTGGACAACATGTGAAACTAAAGGGGAAAACATGGGTACAACAGTGCGTTGACATGCACCTTTCCACAGCAACCTGCACATAAAGCGTTATACATACATAAACCCAACAGCACCCCACTTGTTTACACGCAAACACACCTATCCACTGTCGATACCCAGGTTCAGTGCAGTAGCGGTATATCCAGTTGAGGAGATACAATCCCCTGTATGACCTATGTGTGTGTCGTGAGTGTAATGTGTGTGTCGTGAGTATCATGTGTGTGTCGTGAGTGCAAAATGTGTGTTGCAAGTATAACACCGATGAACACATGGGTGCAAGTAAACTCACGAATACACAAATGTGCTTCATTGGTGATACGTCACACATACTCCAACCAATACATACCCCAACAAAAAAATCCAATTCCCTGTCATGTTGTCAATGTTTTGCGTTCGCTGCAACAATACGAGTTGTGGGAGGATAGCAACTGCTTCTAGGTAGATGGAAAACGTCCACAGTATCTGGTGGGTAAGAGGAATGAGGAGTGATGAGAAGTGATGCACAGGCGCACATGCCAGTACATGAGAACAATATCCACCATCAACAGACCTCCATAAAGGTAAACCGATGGTGGATGAGTATTGCAAGGAAAAACGATGGGATTATGAGAAACAAGATGCGAAATGTATCGTGCTCCTTGTCATAGGTCTGCTTGACCACTCGCTCTGCTGACATGTACCATACTGTTGTGAATGTTGCTGCTAGGAAAATCATCTTCATCAACGAATTGTATCTGTGTGAAAACGTACGTGCGGTTTTCCATGTGGTCAAGCATACACCCCACCGTGGACCCACATACAGTGAAATGAAATTGGTAAACAGGTCCAAGTATCTACATACAAATACCAGTGCATAGAGCTGCTGTGTCTTCAATGAGATACCTGCAAAAGAGCAACGGTGATCAATTGGCTGATCAAGAAGCCACGACACCATATTGCAAACCACACACCTCTGCAGTTTTTGCCTGCTCTAATTTTCAACAGCAGCAAGACAATAGACATGAGGTGGGTCATGTCACCCATGAGCCTAAAGATGTTCATGGTGTGTTGCTGTTGTGTTTCCTACTGTCCGTTGATGGCTATACGTATGTCGTTGTGTATGTACGTTGCCTAGATGTTGGACAAAAGACCACACAAAACCACACGATCAAATTCTTTGCTTGATGGGGGATGTAAAAAAGGTGGTCTATGTGTGTTGAACAGCCTCTGCATGTATTGGGTTGTTGTCTATGATGGTACCAGAAAATATTGCCAAAAAAAGATACAGTATACACACCAACAAACAAAGCTTGTTCATAGTGGGCTTCCCGACATGTCGGTGTACACTCACACCACACTGGAGAAAAACTCACGCCCAGGCAACACCCGTGGCGCCACCAACACCCACGCATACAACACAAAGCACACCCACATGGACACAATCTTGACCCACGTGCTCAAGTACCCACGGTCCACATCCCAGGTCCCCGCTGTGTTGTCGTTGAGGTTCCAACTCAACAACAACATGCCCATGTAGCACCCCGACAGCATATACATGCCATGGAACAAGTCTGGTCGATACGAGAGTTCCTCACTGGCACTGCCCATGCGCACGCTGCTCCCAGCAGTGGCCCACAGCAACGCCGCAAAGACCATGCAAAACCCCACCACTTGCAGTGCGGTGGAGCTTGCCGCGGTCCCACCATTGCAAGCAGACGGCGGCGAACTAGACAGCCCTCCAATGAGCAGGAATACACCATACAAGATCACGAGTGCTCCCGTCAGGAGCCCCGCGGTGGGCAGGCGAAAGGGTTGTATAGAGAGCAGCAGCATGATGCCACTCATGGCCACATTGCTGACAATAAAGCCAATGTGCAGGCCACAACGTGTGCTGGGGGCAAACAAGATACATGCTGCCGTCACACCAGCCACATACAAGGCCAAGCTTAGGGCTGTGAGGAATAGCAGGCATGGGATGCATCTGCGGCGGTCAATGAGCGTTTCATTCAGCGACAAAATGGTGTCGAGCAGCAGGACAAGCTGTAGGAGGAGAAAGCCTCCCGATAATACACGAGCGCATTCGCCATATACTTGAATCAGCACCGATGGGAGGGCAAAGGGCGCCAAGAGGGCAGCGACTGCGCCAAGAGCCTTGAGGGGCCATAGCCCCGTGTGCAGGCGAAACTGGGCGCTGGGAGAGCGCCATGCGCATACTATTGTGATGGTCAAGCATGTATGGAGCATGAAACAGCCCAGGGATATGCGCAGGACGGCCTGTTTGGCGAGGCATGCGGTCGAGGCGCCACATATGCCTGATGCCCAGTACGTCTTGGACACGAGAGGACGTCCATAATTACGCAAAAGCCATGCAATGAGGAATGAGAGGCCGAAATGGGTCAGATAAATACACCGTGCTATTGTTGACCGTCTTGATGGTGATGATGTAGTGACCATCTATTTGTTTGTTGTCTGTCTGTTTGTTGTTGTTTCCATTTATGCGTGGGTGGGTTTCTATCTGCATTGCCTATCTCTGTGCGTTACCTACAAGTTGTACAAATAATGACACTTTTAACAACAATGAAACAACATGAAGTAACCACCGTCACCCTTGCTTGCGCTTCCATTCACGGTACCACACAATAGGAGGTGTCTCTCCAAACATGGGCCTGTCTGTGGGAAACAGCTCATAGTCTGGCTTTGCCGCTGCTTGCTTGAGGTGCTTGGGCAACGCCTCAAACGCTGCAGTCATAATCTCTGCCTTGCGCATCAAATTAGCCTCTTGCATAATCTTCCATTGCATCATGTTTCGGCTGAATTCCTTGGCACGTTGCTCCCGTTCAGCAAGTTGTTCCTCTGTAAACACACGCTTGGGTGGTGTTTTGGGTCGTAGTTGCTCCAGGTACATGTCTATCCCCTCTTCATTCTGTTCATCTGCTGCAATTCGTTTCTTGGCATATCCACGGCCATTGATTGTTGTGGGGGACAAAGTTGCAAGGCATGAGGCAAGAGTTGGCAGCCACCTTGCTGTTTGTTGTGGTGCCAACGCTGCATGCTGTTTTGCAATCAATGCTGCAATATGCGATGTGGTGGTGGTGTACAACATCGCAGATTGATTGTGTGCCAAGCTTTCTTGCAGCGTCATAGTCTACGTCGCCCAGTACATGTGTTCCCAAAAAAGAAAATCGCAAAAAGGCTGGCTCAAAAGAACTGCATGTACGCGCAATATGTCGCACACAAGTGTCGATGTCCTTACGCATGCCGATTCCAAGGTGGGGAGCTGCTGTTCTCCGGTCAACACTGCACGATCACCCGTCACATTGTACTCACAAGCAGCAGAACAAGCACGCTATTCAACCGAAGAACAATATGAACGCGACTATCGACGTTCGATCAGTGATCCAGTAGGATTTTGGTATGTGTTGTTTATGGTAGGATGGGCGCCCTCGCACTGGGGCGCAACAACCCCCTCAACACACCAGGTCGAGCGTGGCGGACAAGTATCACTGGCACACTCGCTGGCAGGCCCCATTTTGCCGGTGGAACTTTAATCCACACAGAGGACAGGTGCTTTCGGAATGGTTTATTGGTGCGCAAACCAACATATCGTACAACTGTCTTGATCAGCATGTCAATGCTGGCCTGGGCTCCAAGATTGCGTTTCACTATGAAGGAAACGACATGCAAACATGCACCTACACCTATGCCAACGTGCTGCAACAAGTGTGCCGCGTGGGCAACTACCTTAGAGCGTGTGGGGTGCACAAGGGGGACGACGTCACCATCTACATGACACACACCCCGCAGCTCATCATAAGCATGGTGCGTTGAAAACTTGACGATATCAAAAAAACATTATGATGTTACTCAACACGCCTCTCCCACAGCTTGCATGTGCTCGTATTGGTGCAGTGCACTCTGTGGTGTTTGGTGGCTTTTCTGAAGAATCCCTGGCACTGCGCCTCTTGGAAACCAAAAGTCGTGTGCTGATCACCTGCTCTACTTCCCGCCATGGCACTGTCTCAATTGACCTCAAGGTATGATTTGTCAAAATATGGTATACACCTCTTCCCCAATTATCACACCCCTGGCACGACACAGGGTCTGGCTGATAGGGCGTGCACACGATGTCAAGCTCAAGGACACACGATACAGCACGTGCTTGTCTACCATCATGAAACCTATGCACCACGTACCGCCACCGCTATGCACCAATGTCGCGATGCATGGTGGCAGGATGTCATACCAGGGCAGAGCACCGAGTGTGCAGTGGAGTGGGTGGATGCTGAGCACCCCCTTTTCAAGCTGTACACGAGTGGCAGCACAGGCAAACCCAAGGGATTGGTGCACACTACAGCAGGCTACATGGTTGGTGCAGGAACCACCTTCAAGTACACGTTTGATTACCGGCCAGAGGATGTGTACTTTTGCACCGCCAACTGTGGGTGGATCACAGGACACTCATATGTCACGTACGGGCCCATGTTGAATGCAGCCACACAGGTATGCCTGGAGAGGGGTGTACTGTGTTTGCAAGCATCATGACCAACACTCATCCACTCCAGGTGCTGTTTGAGGGTACACCCACTTACCCCGATCCTGGTCGCTACTGGGCAGTGGTTGCCAAGTACAAGGTGTCCATCTTTTACACAGCCCCCACCGCCATTCGCATGTTGCTTGGTCTTGGAACGCAGTTTGTTACACGACACGACCGCAGCAGCCTGCGTTTGTTGGGAACAGTGGGTGAGCCCATCAACCACGAAGCATGGATGTGGTACCATGATGTGGTGGGTGAAAAGCGGTGTCCCATCATGGACACCTGGTGGCAAACAGAGACGGGTGCGCATATGATTACACCACTGCCCGGTGTGACCACACTGAAACCAGGCAGTGCCGCCAAGCCCTTTTTTGGGGTGGTGCCTGTGCTCTTGGATGAAGAAGGGATGGAGCTAGTAGGGGAAGCCGAGGGGTTGCTGTGCATCAAACAGGCATGGCCATCCATGGCACGCACGATTGCTGGTGATCATGAGCATTATGAAAATTCATATTTCGCTCGATTCCCTGGATATTTCTTCACGGGTGATTCGGCACGTCGTGATGCAGATGGTTACTTTTGGATGTTGGGACGTGTGGATGACGTCATTCATGTATGTGTGGGTGCTTTGGCTGTGGTTGTTTTGTACAGACACACCAACACACCAACACACCAGGTGTCTGGGCATGCTGTTCTGGGCACCACCCAAGTTGAAAATGCTCTAAATGAGCACCCGGATTGTGCTCAAAGTGCTGTGGTGGGTGTTGGGCAGCCCGCAAAGGGCCAGGGCATTTATGCATATGTCGTACTCAAGTCGGGCTGTCGGCCGAGTGCTGAGGTGGAACGTCAACTGGACGAACGTGTCAGAAGCCGCATTGGCACCATTACCGATGTGATTCAATTTGTGCCAGAACTACCACGAACCCGCAGCGGCAAGATTCTGAGACAAGTGTTGCGCAAGGTGGCCAACGGGGCTGAGAAGGACCTGGGGGACTTGTCAGCTCTGCACAACCCCCAAGCCGTAGAGTTTATCATTTCAACACGCCCCTAGAGGAGCCACATCGATCCCCATCGGTTTTGCTGCCTGTGCGCAGTTTGATCCATTTTTTTTCATGCGGCATGTGCATTGCTGCGGTGTTTTGTCGTCTTTTTGTTATGTACAACACGATTTTTACGGTTTTTTTGAGGGAGAATCAGCAACTGCAGATATACTCACCAAAGGTGCCCCCGGTCCCACGAAAAACTCACAATCAGGTAAAACACAATCAGAGAAACAACATCATCAACAGCAACCAGAATTATGTGAACGAAGCACTACTTGCCACGGGTGGCCAAAATGGACTCTACTGCAGAGGGATTGTGCAAGGTGCTGGTGTCCCCAATCGAGTCCTCCTCTTTGTTGGCAATCTTGCGCAAGATGCGGCGCATGATTTTGCCACTGCGCGTGCGGGGCAGCTCAGACACAAAATGGATGACGTCTGGCGTGGCAATGGGTCCAATGATCTTGCGCACCATGGCAATGAGTTCCTTCTTGAGCTCGGGGTGGCCCTGGAGACCCTGTGGGGGGTGGTGTTGGGTGTGTAGAAGCATAAAAACACACACAGCAACAACAGCAGCACCCTCTCACACCTCTTTGAGCACCACGTATGCATAAATGCCCTGCCCCTTGATGACATGATCCACACCGATCACTGCGCTCTCAGCTACATCATGATGCTCATCCAGCGCATTCTCAACCTCAGCTGTGCCAATGCGATGACCAGACACCTGCAAGTGGGGCACATTGGTTGTGTGAATGGGACCCCAATCAACCTTGCTTCCCCCCTTCCCATACATTGATGACGTCATCCACACGACCCAGTATCCAAAAGTAACCATCCGAATCACGACGAGCGCCGTCCCCAGTAAAGTACATTCCAGGCACCATGGAAAAATAGGTTTGCTGGTAGCGTTCATGATCACCAGCAATCGTGCGTGCCATGGATGGCCATGCCTGTTTGATGCACAGCAACCCCTCGGCTTCCCCTACTAGCTCCATCCCTTCTTCATCCAAGAGCACAGGCACCACCCCAAAAAAGGGCTTGGCGGCACTGCCTGGTTTCAGTGTGGTCACACCGGGCAGTGGTGTAATCATATGCGCACCCGTCTCTGTTTGCCACCAGGTGTCCATGATGGGACACCGCTTTTCACCCACCACATCATGGTACCACATCCATGCTTCGTGGTTGATGGGCTCACCCACTGTTCCCAACAAACGCAGGCTACTGCGGTCATGCTTGGTCACCAACTCGTCACCCATGGCAAGCAGCAATCGAATGGCGGTGGGGGCTGTGTAAAAGATAGACACCTTGTACTTGGCAACCACTGCCCAGTAGCGGTCGCCATGGGGGTAAGTGGGTGTACCCTCAAACAGCACCTGGTGGCGGTTGGTGAGTGTTGCTCAGCTTGCAAACATAGTGCAACTCCTCCTTGCGCATACCTGTGTGGCTGCGTGCAACATGGGCCCGTATGTGACATACGAGTGTCCTGTGATCCACCCACAGTCGGCGGTGCAAAAGTACACATCCTCTGGCCGGTAATCAAACGTGTACTTGAAGGTGGTTCCTGCACCAACCATGTAGCCTGCTGTGGTGTGCACCAACCCCTTGGGTTTGCCTGTGCTGCCACTCGTGTACAGCTTGAACAGCGCATCTTCTGCTTCCACCCACTCCACTGCACATTCGGTGCTCTGCCCTGGTATGACATCCTGCCACCATGCATCGCGACCAGCCACTATGTTGACCTTGTCTCGTGGCATGTAGATGGAGTGGTCATACACGAGCACGTGCTCCACCGTGTGCCCCTTGGCCTTGCACATGTCCACTGCTTCATCGACCACACTTTTGAAATCAATCACCTTGGGGCCACGCTTGACGCCAGAGCACGTGACCACCACCTTGGCTTTGCTTTCCAACACCCGGTCTGCCAGTGACTGTGCGGAAAAGCCACCAAACACAACAGAGTGCACTGCACCAATGCGAGCACATGCAAGCTGTTGTGTGGGGGGTTGCAAAGTGGTGCTTCATGTGTTGCTGTGCGCAACACCCACCAACACACCATGCTCATGGGCAGCTCTGGAATCATGGGCATGTACAAGGTCACATCAGAGCCCTTGCCAACACCCAAGCTGCGCAAGTAGTTGCCCAAACGACACGTTCCATCCAACATCTGCTTGTAGGTCACCACAGCTTCTGTGCCCACATCGTTGCCTTCCCAGAAGAACGCCACTCGATCACCCTTGCCAGCCTCCACGTGGCGGTCGAGGCAGTTGTAGGCCAGGTTGGTTTGTGCCCCAGTAAACCATTTTGCATATACAGGTCCCTTGTGTATGTCAAAGTTCCAGCTGTTTGTGTTGGTGTATGTGGCTTGCACACGTTGACCAAACACATTTGCGCTGCCATTCACCAGCACACCTGCAGGCCTGCGTGTCTGCCCACGGTGTCAACCAGTGGTAGTCACTGCGTGCAATGCGTCCCCAAAAGCGTGTGGGGTTGGAAATAGATTCCTGCCATGCCTGCTGGTATGCGTGTTCCCCAGCAACGTGTGCATGTGCAAACGAGGGTGGAGGGGTGTACGTCTCATCGGGGTCATATATCCGCTTTGCAGAGCAGGGTGACATACGTCGGGTAAATTTGCTGTGCTGTTGAAACAGACGACGTGCTGCTGCAAAAACAGCCAGGGTGATCTTGGGGACAGTTGATCAGTTGTGGAGTGTATCTGTTTGTTATATGGGGTATACCACTGTACGTAGTATTGCACCTCTGCGTGGTGCCTTGCCTGCTCCAGTTTTGAACGGAGAAGGCGATGTAATTGTAATCTGTAAGGATGATCATGATTTTTGCGCTGCAGCATTGATCGCAAACATTACTTTATGGCATTTGGTGCAACGAGTGTCGAGGGCCTGGGCTTTGTGGGTTGGCTCGGATCAGGAGTAGCCTATGGTAAAGTAGGGTTGATAGTGGTAACCATCAGATTTATGTGTCAAGATGCAAGCTCCTAAACACACACCACATCTCAGCTTTCTACCTGTTGTGGGCATTTCTACCAGAGTGGGTGTTGCATAGCATAGGTGTCGCATACTACCCTCCAAGGTAAGTCGGTGCCTTGCACGAGGGAGTGCAAACAACAGCGTGTGCAAGTTCTCAAAGTTCTCAACGCCATGTTCCAGGTTTCTTGCGGTTGCCTTGCCAGTGGCACTTGTTCTTTTCACAGCAGCAGTATTTTGGGCATATGAACTGTACGAGTATGGGGTGTACACAAGCGGAGCACCCAGAGACAGAACAACTCTGTCTACATGTATCACAGGATAAATGCATGGTCAATACCACACTGCACAAGCACTTGGTGGCTCCAAGGTATGATGTCGCTCACGTGCAGGTTTATGGAACAACCATGCACACCTCTCTGCTGACACAGACACATACAGCAAGACGCCACACGCAGTGGGACTGCGAGTTCCAGCTGCATCATGCAGAACTAGCATACCACCCCTTGTGGATGTACACCCTGTCGTGATGAGCCGTGTGTTGTACAGTGGGTTGCAACTGGCGCAGGCACAGGAGCAGTGGGACAAGCGACGATGATTACCAGGGAAGCTTTAGAGCGAAAACCGCACGATGTGGTCGAATTTGTGCAAGAGATTGCTCTTTCATGACAACACACTCACAGAGACACTTGCACACAAACACCACCACCACCACATACACCGTCACCGACACACCGACGCACCCAGCAACAGATCCTCAACACACCAGCAACCCGGTGACAACATATTACACAACATTGCACAAACAACTTGTAAATACGAAATACCCCCATACCACATGATGCTGACCACATCACTGCAAACATCGCCAAGGCCAAGCCACCACAAGCAACAGAGATCAGTCGTAGCATGTGGAACAAAATACCACAAGCCACGGAAATCAGTCATAGCTTGTGCAACAAACGATGCGCCAACGAAATCCAAACTCAAAATAGATCCTAATGCCACTAAACGTGGCTTCAAGTGGGATCCTGCCAACTCACGCTGGCTTCGTGATGACCGTGTTGCAGACAGTGCCTGGGAGAACAACACCACGGTGCAACCCTTGACAGGTCCAGCCTATACTGTATGGCCTGTGATGCACTCGGTGCTCACGGACAACAACCTGCAAAGCCTCCCACCGGAAGAGGTGCTGTATTTTGTTGTTGTTGTTTGTGACACACATGTCGTCACGCACAGTCATCCACCACTTGGTGTGCACAGGCACAAGCCATGGTTGCAGCAGGCAAAGCAGTGCTTTTGGATGTGCGCACTACGCAAGAACATGAGAAGCAACACATTCCAGACTCGCTGTTTGTGCCGTTGTACAGGGACGTCAAGGGTGAGACGTTTTTTGACAACCTGAAACGGGTGGTCATGGCTGTGGGCTTTGCCATGCGTGCAACAGGTAGGCGGTGTGCTGCTGTACATGCTGTACATATTCACACATACACCACAACCCCCCAACACGTACAGAGCGCAACACGGAGTTTGAAGCACAGGCAGAGGCCGCCCTTGGTGGCAAAGCAGTGCCAGTCATTGTCTACTGCTCCCGTGGCGGGTCTTTGGAAACAGAGACGGTGCGCGTGACGAGCATCCGCACCAAGCGGTACAATGACCCAGAAAAGGCGTTTGGGCTGGAATCACGGTCACTCAAGGCATGCTACCACTTGATGGAGGCTGGGTTTTCCAACGTGATGCACTTGAAAGGTGGTATTTCACAATGGCGTTTTGATGGGTTGCCTGTGTCTTCTAAATAATACCTTGATTAGTGTGATCAGTGATGAGCCTATTTCATGTAACTAGTTGCATCTTGTTGTACACATGATCTTGATTGTGCTCAACCCCCTCCCATAATGCATCCTCGCAATGTCTCAAAGCAGCGGCAGCTTCAGTCAGCAGCCATACAAGAGCTGGCTAAGAAGCGAGCTCAACAACTTGCTGCCAAAAGCAATCAACCATCTGTCGAGCAAGATGATCACGCTTCTAGACAGCCCTCTGACCGCTTCAACATGTCTGATATGTCGAATGCACTGCCACATGCGAGCAATGATGATGATTTGCGTACACTACTGACGACAGTGGCCACCACACCACTGCCAGACGACGACGGTGGGGCAAACGACAATGTTGGTGGCCAACCTGCCAACAGCAGCACTGCCGACCAACCCAAAAAACCCTCAACCAATGCATCTGATCTTGTGGTGGGGCCCTTTTACCTCGAAGGCTCCGTTGCAGGCACCTTGTACAGTCACCAACACGAGGGTGTCCGCTGGCTCTGCAGCCTGCATGCCCTGAAAAAGGGGGGCATTCTCGCGGTAAGCTGTCTGGCTCCTGTTTTGCTGTTTTTGTTTCAAATGGCAATAAATTTGTACTGCCCACACAGGATGACATGGGACTGGGCAAGGTGTGCTGACAGTATAGCATACATGAATATGTACATCCACTGCATACATCACCTCACCCACGCAGACCATGCAGTGTGCAGCATTCCTGCGAGGCTTGTACGACTCGAAGCTCATGCGGTACTTTCTGTGTGTAGATGGGGATACCCAAAGCACATCGTCCACACCTGGACATACACCATCCTAGGAGAGCGCTTGTAGTTGCACCCAAAACGGTTTTGGCGGCGTGGGCCAAGGAACTGCGCGTTGTGGGACTGACTAGCTGCGTATACGAATTTGTGAGCAGCCCCGCTGAGAGGTGCGTTGTTGTACTGGGATTGCCACCCAATAAGGGGCAGGATACCACACATACATTCATCATGTTACAGGGAAGTTGCATTGCGGCAGGTATACAACAAAGGTGGCATCCTACTCACCACATATGGCATGGTGCTGCACAACGCTATCCAGCTCCAGGTATGCCCGCGTAGTTGGCGCCGAGATGAGCAAGAAACAGACGACGAGGTCGACGGGCACCGACGGCTGTGGGATGTCATGTTTCTCGATGAGGTAGGTGGGTATTGTATAGCACTCTTTCGTCATGTGCCAGCGCACATGCGCATATGAAACCACAGGGTCACACACTGAAAAACCCCAAGACACAAATCTACCAGCACATTTCCAGTATCCCTGCCATGCTGCGCATCGTCATCACTGGCACCCCCATCAACAACAACTTGTCCGAACTCTATGCATTGTTTGCGCTTTGCAATCAGGTAAGGCTAGCATCATCCTGCGCCTTTATACATTGGACACGCGCATTGGTACAACCACAGGGCTTGCTGGGTGATGCACGTTGGTTTCGTGATTATTTCGAAAAGCCAATCACGCATGGGCAGGACCGTCATGCCACCCCACGGGACGCCCACCACAGCAATGCCAAGGCAGCAGAGCTGCGAAAGCTCATTGGCCCCTATTTTTTACGTAGGGAAAAGAACAAGGTGCTCCAGGGCAAACAAGATAAGGGCAAAAAAGATGGGGATGCAGAGCCACAAGACACTACATCGCAGCAACCCAAGCCACAAATGCTTGGCAGGAAGAACGATCTTATTGTTTGGCTCGAGCTGCATCCGTTGCAGCGTGCTGTGTACGAGGTAGGGGACATGCTTGGGTACATGCACCCCAGCAGCAACTCAACCTCGTCAACCTCTGCACTCTAGGCATTTTTGCTGAGCCCCCCTGTCAAGCAGGTGTTGAATGAAACGGGGTCTGCCCTTGCAGCCATCACCGTGCTGAAGAAAGTGTGCGACCACCCAGCGCTGTTGAGCAACAAGGCAACTGCCACATTGTTGCGCACAGGTAGGTTGATGCAGAGGCTATTGTTGGCTTTATACATGCAATCCACCTGCAAAAACACGCGCCCCACAGTGCAACATGCTGTTGTGCAGCGACGCCTGGAGCGCGATGCACAGTCAGACAGTGACATGGACGAAGAGGAACAACCCGCTGTGCAGGATGACACACAAGATGAAGCCATGGCGGGTGCCGATGCGCTTGCAGCGGTGTGGCTGGCAGGTGGGAACAACGTGCGACAGACACTGATGGATGGCTTGCGCTCGACAGGTGTGCTTGTTGGTGTGTGTGGTTGATGATGTATACTTGGTTGGTACACTTGATTCCTCACGTCAACCAATTAGGTATCGATGCGAGTTGCAAAACGTCATTTGTGGTTGCTCTGTTGCGACTACTGGTACCCAAGGGCCACAAAGTGTTGTTGTTTAGTCAAAACACGCGCATGCTGGACATTTTGCAAGCCGCCGTTGAGCAGGAGGGTTACCAGTGGCTGCGCATCGATGGGAGCGTCACCAGCGCAGCAGAACGAGAGGTTGGTTGTCCTTGTGTGTTGGATGCGCGCCTGCAACAGCCGTGTATGTACCGACAAGAAAAAAAAAAAACTCCACGACAAAAACAGGCCCGTGTACAGCGTTTTCAAAATGACCCCACAGTGTCGGTGTTTTTGTTGACCACTGGCGTTGGGGGTGTGGGCCTCACGCTCACCGCAGCAGATCGTGTCATCATTGTGGATCCTGCATGGAACCCACAGGTGGACAATCAGAGTGTCGACAGGTGTGTGGATGTGTTGTACGCGTGTAAAAGGAATCAACGCAACACATGGGATCATCTCACACACAGGGCGTACCGCATTGGGCAAGAAAAAGATGTGGTGGTGTACCGCCTCATTACGTGTGGTACAGTCGAGGAGAAAATGTACCGCAAACAAGTGTACAAGGGTGGTTTGGCAAGGACGGGTACAGAAGCAGGGGTCCAATTCCGATACTTTACGCAGCAGGTATGTTTACTACCATATTTTTCAACCGCAACCTGCACCACGGACCGCCTTCACGAACACATCCATCAGGAGCTGCGTGATTTATTTGTGCTAAAACCAGAGCATGTGGCGAAAAGTGTGACCGCAGAGCAGCTCAATGCCTTGCATGCCGGGCAGCGCAATGCCAGTACAGACACAGATGCCCATATTGCAGTGCTTGAACAGCTTGGTGATTGCCGGGCTGTCAGCGATCATGATTTGTTATTTACACAACGATTGGTAGAAGAGGAACGCGCGCTGGGACAGCCCACGACAGCCGGGACGCATTGGATGGCAAAGCGATCAGCAATGGGCTTTGATTGTATGTATTGGGGGATGTATGCACTCCATGTTGCTCATCTAATAAAAACCAATCTCACACAGTGACAGGATTGGGAATGCAGCTGGGTGCGCAACTGAGCCTCAAGGACTCTGTGCAGCAGCCCCCTGCCAGTAGCACACAAATACCCGACAGGATAGCAGCAAAAAGGTAGGGAGCAAATGTTGCGCTCTCGCACACAATATACTATGACACATTTGTTCACAGGGTTGAGTTGGAAGCAGAGTGCACGCGATTGCAAAACACCCTGCGCACCATGGGTGCCAAACTGCCAGATCAAGGTGCCCGAGTACGGCACCGATTGCATGCTATACAGGTGGAGCTTGACAAGCTGAAAGATGCACTGCCGAGCCAAGCAGGGAAGCAGCTTACCAAAGATATCCCAAGGGAAGTAGTTGACCTTTGCAGTAGCAGCAGCGATGGCGATACACACGGAGAAGCAGGGGCACAGGGCACAACAACAAGTGCACCATCAGAAACGTCCAGCAAACCCTCTGCACAACACGGTCTTTTTGACATGAGTGCTGCGGCTCTTGCGGTGACTGTTATGGACCGGCATGGGCAGCCTATAACGACACTGGACGATATCAAGACACAAAAGCACCCTGATGAGCTGGAGCTGGATTATCGCCACTGGAAGCGGTATGGTTTTGCTTTGGTAAATTCATGAGACCTAACTATATTCACTTCATGGAATTTCCCAACCAGGTTGCTGTTTGAGGAAGGACAATCGGTACAGCGGCGTTTGGACGATGTATGTTGGTTTTGCCTGGTTGTGGCACCACATGGCTTTAGACACCTTCCAATGTACATCACGCACAGGGTGCTGCTCTGGACGATGACGACCTTGCGGTATATGACAAGCTTGCAGCGCTACGGCAGCATGTCAAGGTGCAGCTCTTGGCGGCAGTCAAGGTGCAACACAGCAACACACCAAACTCTACATGAGGAGCGGGTGCTTAAGGGCTTTTCAAAGCATTACAGAAATAACAACGCGATTGTAATTTGCACATGGTGCACGTGTAAACCACATATACATGATGCACCGCTCCAACCCCCCACCATCGTCCAACAAGCGTGCTGCACACATATGATCAGCCAGGTTGCAGCGGTTGTTCATGGAAGCAGTTCAGGGGGCTGTGTCCCCATCAGAAGAGCTGCATTCTGATGATGTTTTTGATCTACAGTTTCACCCCCACGATGCAAGCGTGCTTGCTAGCTGCTCGCAAGACAATACAGCGAGGATCTGGCGGAATAATGGTTCAGGCCAAAACCTGGCTGCAGTCTTGCGTGGGCATCAGGACACACCATTGCGGCTTGCATTCTCTCCTGATGGATCTATTGTAGCTGCAGGCGCAGCAAATGGATTGATCAAGGCTTGGCAGGCGGGCTCTGTGTTAGGAGATGAAAATCCTTTACCGATCTCACGTGCGTGTGGATTGCTTGGATGCGGAGTTGATTTGATACATCACCTAGTACATCCTACATTACCATATCAACCACAGTGCGCGATAGGCTGACACTACAGGGGCACCAGGATCAAGTGTATGGTTTGCAATGGCTCGACGCACACACGATTGTTTCAGCTGCTGGCAACCGCCTTCAATCATGGGATGTGCAGCATAATGTGCTGATGCAGCATTTTACCTTGTCCAGCTCCAAACCACCTCTCATCGAAGGCCGAGGTATGATGCGATGGTGTGATGGGATATCTTTGACTAGGGCTGGGACTCACACCTGTTCAACACACATCACATACAGATGTCCCAGACGCATTGCCCATCGACATCTTTGGTGTTGCACTATCGCATGAGCGGCGGTTGCTCGCCACTGCTTGTGCTGACGGTGTGTTGAGGATGTTCAGCATGGGGTCGTCCAGCCAGCTGACTTGCATAGATAAGGTAATCATCATGCACTGTTGATGCACTGTTTCGGCCATGATGTACATTGTGTTCATCACCAACCACAGATTCCATTGCAGTATGGAAACAGCAGTTGCTGTGCGTTTCATCCCAATGGCAACCACCTTGTCATGGCATCCAACCTGGGTGAAATCTCACTCCTTGTACGTTTGTAGAATACATGGTGTTGTGCATATGTGGTCCACATTATTTCTTGTCACACACACAGGATTTGCGCATGATGCGTCCTGCTGGGTGGATGCTTGCCAAGCATGCTGTGTTGGGATGCTGCTTTGTCGAGTACCAGCAGCGATGCGTGCTCGCAACTGCGGGCGCTGGTCATTGTGTACGTTTGTACGACGTGCTCGATGGTAAGTATACTGGGAGGAAAAGTATGTCCCCTACACCCGATTTCATGCAACACGCTGTACAACACACACACACAGAGACGTTTACTGCAGACATTTCAATTACACAACAACAAGGAGCACCACCCATCAAGGTGTTGTCTGTGGCATCCGCACCCACACAGCGCACTCGATTGGCAGCTGCAGGCACGACCATACCAATGACACTGACGACGAGCCCCAACACCACACTCGTACACCCCACGCCGCACACCCCTGCCCTCTCTGGTGAGCATCCCGTCAGTAGCCTGGCAGCAACCACCTTGCCACCACCACGTACACGGGTGGCTATAGAGCAGCTGACTGCGCAACCGCCTGTGCAGAACAATCATCATGGGGGTGGCATGCTCTCCGTGTTTGAGGCCATGGGATTGGTGGACGATCAAGTGCAGCAACAAGGTGCAGCACAATGCCGTTCGTCAAGCCGTACTTCGGGTACCACAACTGGGAGTGACCCATCCAAAAGTGCTGGTGGAGCTGCTCCACCAGCAGCGTCGCATGAAGTGCCTGCCAAGCGCACACAGCGCAGCAAGCGGCGGGGCGGCAGGGCTGGCGGGAATACAATTGGGGGTAACGAAACCAAGGCCACCACCCGTGCTGCTGCCGCAGCTGCGGCGGCGGCGGCAGCTGCAGCGGCGGCCAATGGTGTGGCGGGCAGCGCAACGCCTGCTGCGGCGTGCACCAAGGTGATGGTTGCGCCGTTGTATTTGTGGGATGCATCCCCATGATGACAGCTCATGATGACGGTCTTGTGGCACACTCGTTGTCCTTTTTTTCATGTTCTCCGGTGTTTGTTTGTTTGAATGGCAATCATGCCAGCTGCTGACTGATTGATGTTGACCGTCACTTGTTACAATGCTTGCTATTGACATGCGACAACGTTGACTGAAGAATGATATATGACATGCAGGGTGATGAATGATTTGTTTGTGTTGCTTAGAAGTTGCATTGTGCTTGTGTGTGAAATGTCTAGGGAAAAGGGGTGTGAACCAGCATGTGCGTCACTCGCATCAGGACCTTGTTCTTTATCATCACTTGTTCAACTTTCTCTTGTTCATTGAGATTTCTGATTTGGTAAGAGAGAGAGAGAGATGCACGTTGTGAAGCCAATAGCAATGCCCCCACAAGATGCCTCAGATGCTTCCACACCAGTCGTGATATTGCTTCATGGATTATGGCGCACCAAACACTCCATGCAGCCATTAGCACGGTATGATCCACAGGACTCGAAAAACGATCTCCTCATCCATCGCCCAACATCCTGTCCATCCCACCACCAGCCACATACAGGAAAAGACTGGATTCAAAGCATATAGCATTGGGTATCACACCACCAAGTCACTGAGGGACTTGGCTGTGTCTACTGCAGAAGACGTGGTGGCAGTTGCGGGTCCTGCTCGACCGGTGTACGCAGTCACCCACTCCATGGGCGCCATTGTACTTCGCCACATTATGGAATTGCCATCACAAGGTTGACTCTCTCTCAATGCAAAGTGGGGCACAATTTTATAGGTATATCATGGCAACCATCACATACAACACAGGGGGTGTACAATGGGCAGGGTGTTGTATGTTGGCCCCTCCCAACCATGGCAGCAGCATTGCGCGTGTGTTTAACAAGGTAGGATGGCTGGTTGCTAAATACATCACCTATACACCTATACAACACCTATAAACCCTAAGCACACCACACACAACGCAACCACATTCCAACACGCAGTGGCACATCACAAGAACAGTGTTTCGGTGGACCACAGGCAAGGCGGGTGCTGCGCTTGCGGATGAGCTGAGCGAATGCAGCCGATGGGCGCCTCCACCACTGCCATGCGGCATTATCGCTGGCACGGCAAGCCTTGCGCTTGCCAACCCAACATCATGGATGACAAAAACGCTGGGGTTGCATGGGAAGAGGGCAAGCGATGGCACGGTGGCGGTGGGTGAAACCTTGCTGGATGACATGACAGATTTTACCCTTGTGCATGCAGACCACACATTTATCATGCGGTATAGTCAAGTGCAAATGCTGGTGGTGAGGTTTTTGCAGCATCACAGCTTTGGGGAATGGTATGTTGGGGTCGGTATGTGTGTGTGCCACAGATCACCGTGATGATGTCATTTCCCCAGGTCTATGTTGGACCAGGTAGAAAAATATAAAGCGCAACTTGCAGAACTGCACGCTCCTGATGCTGAAGCGAAACTGTAATTTTGATATCCTGGATTATGTAGTTTATGTAACATCAGCAAGCCTTTGGTAGTCCCACACGTGTCTTTGCTTTCATGGGGTGACACCCTGGCGGAATCGGGGTGGAAATATGTCTGTTGCACATGATTAACACGACTTACATGTTTTTGTCGCTTGCAAAGGGCAGATGCGCAGTAGATGCGCGGTAAGATGCTTTGGACGCCTTACTAATGGGGCTGTACCAGGCAAAAGCGTGAAAAGTGCGGCCCCGCATTTTTCCGACTCCATCAATTTGCAACTCGGATTTGCTCTTAAGGTACTTATATTTGCATTTGACACCCATAATTCGCAACCATGGAGCACTTCTTGGAGCACCCAGTGGTGCATCGTGTGCTACAACAAACCACTGCCGCTGCGCAATCGACATCGGTGGGATGGCAAGGATACTTTGTCGCCGTCACGCTCATCATAGGCATCATCGTTATGGGACTTGATCTGGTATGTAATAGCACCATCATCTAGGCTGATCTGTGTGCCGCCGGCGTCGAACTTGGGTGGGACAACGCAACCAGCAGCAACCTCCAATAACCCTGCCTCACCACCTAGGTTGGACCGGATCTGATTTTTGGAGGCCTTGGCGCGTTGTACATGGCAGCAAGGTATGGCAAGAAGCCGTACATGCTCGTCATGCATCCATGCATCGCATCGGTCAACAATCCCCCGCAGGATCATCACGCTCGCAGAGGGTACCACGGGTTTCTCCAACAGTGGTGTATTGACAGTTGTCGCTTTGTATGCGGTGGCTGAGGGTATAGCACAAACCGGGGGGCTGGAACGTGTGATGGGCCAGGTATGCAGGGGTTCACAGTGCACCCTGTACACACTATGTGTACACACCATGTACACACCCTGAACATGCACTGTACACACCAGGTGATGGGAACATCAAATACCATGTTTTGGGCAGTCTTGCGCATGTTCATCCCTGTGGCCTTTGTGTCGGCGTTTCTCAACAACACACCCATTGTGGCCATGATGATTCCTGTGTTGCTTGGTATGTTTTGGTGGCACATGTGAATGCATGCACCAACAAAACACCTTCATATCCATCTGCACAACAGCCTGGGGCAACCAGCGTGGCGTGTCCCCCAAGAAGCTCCTGATTCCTATGAGTTATGCTGCTATTCTCGGCTGCACATGCACGCTGATTGGTACGTGCAGGATGTGCTGGGCATGTCTCCTTGCAAAGCTTTGTCCACTCACCCTCCCAAAAAAACACAGGTACCTCGACCACCCTGGTGATTGCGGGCTTGCAGGCCACACGCTACCGCCGTGACCCTGCTAAAGCAGAGTTCAGCTTTTTCGAAATCACTCCATATGGATTGGCCTACCTTGCCTTTGGCTTTGTCTACGTCATGATGTTTTCAGGCCTCCTCCTCCCCTCGGGTGCTGTGGGTGGCCGCAATGAGCGCGGTATGCGTGTGGTGCTCCGTGTCAAGCGTGGCAGCAAGGTGGTGGGCAAGACCCTGGACGATGTTGGTATCAACACCCAACGTGACCTGACCGTCAATGCGCTGGTGCGTGGTGGAGTTATCCAACACAGCCCCAAGGGCGGAGTGGTCCTCGAGGTCGGCGACGACATCTACGTGTCCGCAAGGTAAGGTGCTGGGGGGGGTTATTACTGCTTTATGTGTACCTGCTTAACACACAATCACCCCTGGTTTGTCATGCAGCATTCCTGCAGCGGAGGGCCTTGCAGAAGCACTGGACTTGTACATCCTCACGGCTAACGCAGAACAGGTCAGCTCTCTCAAGTCGCTCACCTCTTCGGACGACGACACCCCCCGCAAAGGACTTGATACAGCGCTCTCCAACAAGCCCCTCACACGCTTTTCCGTGGCATCCGACCCCGAGGCAGGTGTGGGCTCATTTGATCGCTCCAAGCTTGTGTGGACTGTCGTCAAGAATAAAAGCGAATTGATTGGGCAGCGCATCGGCAGCTTGGACCTCGACCGCCGCTTTGATCTGCAGGTTTGGTGGTTTGAAGTGCGCTCTGTGGTGATTAAGTACCTCTGTGTGCACACACCGCCATACATCGTGCAGGTGTTGGCCTTCAAGCGCACCCCAAAGACACGAGGCGTGGACAACCAACCCAAGGAGCTGCGCCTGTCCGACATTGAACTGCAGCGTGACGACCAGCTCATCTTTGTGGCAGGTATGGTGGTACGGTGGTGGGAATGTGATGGTTTTGTATGCATTTCAAACACACACCCATATAACAACAAAACAACCCACAACAGGCCCTACGTTTGACCCCAAGGACAAGAAGCTAATCAAGGCACTGCGCCCAATCTTTTCTCGTGTGCAGGGCATGGACGGTCGCCCCGAGCAAGAGTACCTGGCCACCGTCTACGTCCCCAAGCGCTCCCACCTGCGCAAGAAAACGCTCATGGCTGCCGGGTTGCATGGCGTTGGCGGCCTGGCTACTGCCGTGCTGGAGCGTGCCGATGGCACCAAGCTGTCTGGTGCTGACATCGATGCATCCTTGATTGTGCAGGTAGGCATTGAGTAGTAAGCACACAACAACAACAAACCCTGCCTCTTCACCCCACCACTTGACATGCACATCAATCCAGGCCAACGACAAGTTCATCGTCACGGGCACTCTCGACGGCATCAAGACACTGCGCCGCAACTCTGGCGTGCGTTTCACCGAGCAGCACCTCATCGATAAGGCCAAGATCAACATCGTGCGTCGTGTCCTGGTTCAGGCAGTCGTGGCCGATCATCCTTCCTTGGTGGGCCAAACTGCCCGCACCGTCGACTTCCAAAAGACATATGGTGGTGTATTGCTTGCCATTGGCACCCATGGCTTGCCTCGCATCGGTGAGAAATTGGAAAATATTCGTTTCCAGCCCGGTGATGTGCTGCTCATTGACACGGTGACCAGTTTTCCCAAGACCCATGCGACCGATCGCGGCTTTCACCTGCTGCGTCAGGTACCCAAGAGCAGTCCTCTCAAGGCCAACCGCATGTGGTTTGCCCTTGCCCTGGTCGTCATTTTGGTTGGCTTGCAAATCTTCACGGGTGCCAGCAAGATTGCAACCATCGAGCTGTTCCCTGGTGCCGTGCTGGTTGCTGGCATCATGATTTTCACCCGCTGCATGAGCGGCAATGACGCCCGCGGTGCCATTGCCTGGGAAGTGTTTACCTGGTATGTTGCGTGGGTGCTCCTGTACATGTGCTGCTGTCATTGCCCCTACCAAACCACCCCCACAACCACAGCATTGCATGGTCGTTTGCCGTCTCGCGTGCGATGGAAAAGACCAACCTTGCTCGTACCATTGCCGGATGGTTTCAGGACCTCTCTGAGGCCATTGGCGGCCAGAGCGCTGCACTGTGCAGCATGTACCTTGTCACGTCCTTGCTTACCGAAGTCATTGCCAACAACGCTGCTGGTGCTCTGATGTACCCCATTGCTGCCACCCTTGGTGACAGTCTCAATCTGCCCCCCCAGATCATGACGGTGGCCATTGCACTGGGTGCCTCTGCTTCATTTATCCTTCCTGTCGGGTATGATAATGTTTGGGAGGGGTTGTTTTGGTGGCATTTAACATGATTGGTTTCCACGTATCCGCAGGTATCAGTGCAACTATATGGTGCAGATTGCGGGCAATCACTCTACGGGTGACTTTCTCAAGTATGGTGGACCCATCAAGGTCGTCATGTTTGGCGCGGCCATTGTTATTCTGACTCTGCGTGATTCATCATGGCTTGTGGCTGGTATCAGCGTGGGCGTTGCATTTGTTTGGGTTGCAGGTATGAATTGCTTAACAGGTGCATTTACATATATATGTTCATTATGTATATTGCGACACACTCTACACAGTGCTGTGCATTGTGCGCTTGACCGGGGCGGGGATCTTGCAACGCCGTCACCGGAAAAAGGGCGATAAAATTGAGCAGTAGGGGGTTGAAGAAGGGATGGAAACACTCTTAGAGAGATCAACTTATTTACCTGGGCAAACACGCACCTGTACATAATGTATACATGTATGTACATTATGTATACATATGAACATTATGTACAGGTGTGTTGTGGCAAAATTTATGACGCTTGTTGTCCTTGCAACTTGCCCTTGTTGCTTGCTTTCTTGTCACCTTTGCACGCTTTTTCATTTCCTGCTGCCATCCTTGGGATATTCAGCAGTTCTTCATCAACAATCTTCTTGGTAACTTGTGCGCTAATCAGGACTTAATGTATTTTTCTTACAATTTCATCCTGTTTCATCCTGCCTCCATTGCCATTAACAATGGAAGCAATGGAAATTGATACTGGGCACGCAGCTGATGGTCCAAATGGTGAAGAGCTTGAGGCCATCCTTCTGAAGATGGCATTTGCTGACGATGACGCAAAGCTCGCCAAGGTCGTACTGTGGTTGCATACTGGTGATGTTCCGTATAGGGAAGACATACATGCGGGTTTTGCAGTTGCCATAATCCCCTTTTCATTCCCTGATCACCTTCGCACAGATTCTTGATTCTGCCATTGTCAGAGTGCTGGATTACCTCAAAACCGATGACGTGCGCATTAAAAACAAGGCATGATGCATCCGTTTTGATTGGTGTCACGCATACTACTTGCCCCAATCAACACGTCGTCCATCACCCGTCAAATTCAGGTGCTGGAAGTGCTCACCCACATCAACAAACGCGTCAAGGATCAGCCTGCCATCCTGCTGCCCTTGAGGCCCCTTGTCATGGCATACCAGCAATCCACACATACCCTCCATGCCAACATGGTCCTCATATACGTACAAATGGCCTTTGGTACGGCGTTGTGAACGTGCCGTGGTCGTACACCGGGGAACAGTTAACTCAGCCCACAAACCACAGAGCGTGCCCCACAAGAGGACAAGCTGTCCACGGTTGCGCCCTTGCTGACTGGCCTGGCACAGCGCACACCAGTACAGCGTGCTGCCCTGTGTCGCCTTGCACTGCAGGGGCTGGAGCCCTTGGCAAGGCCCTCGGGGGCGTTTAGTGGGCCTGGTGCTGTGGAGCACTGTAAAAATGTAGTGCCATGCCCCGCGGACGCAGACAGGTGTGTCGTATGTATTCCTGTATTCACATTCTTTTGACACACACACACACACGCAATTTGTTCGTTCCCTCTTGCATGCATCATAATTTCTTCCACACACTGCATGTACCCCTTGCCCACCATACAGGCGTGCCTTTTTAGCATTCGCAAGCAAATGCATGCTCTACACACCCCCCCCCCCCACCCCCACACCCTCCACCATGGCCCAACAGCCAGTCAACCAACTCCTAGAGGCCCAACGTGCACTTCAAGCACAAAACCGCCTGGTGGGGGACACAACACAAACGCTGGCAGCAGCAGCGGCAGATGCACCACCTGCAGGGCCCCGTATGCAGCCTGGCCTCTCACAGGATGATATACAAGCAATTCAGGGAGGTGGGAGTGTGCCTGCAAAAATACCCACCATGGCATCTGTGCTGTTGCGAAAACAAGCAATTCTGCACGTGACAAGGCTGTGGCAAGTGCCCGTGCAGGAAGTGGCGCTGCTGTATGTGATTGCAGCATGTGATGGGGCGGATGTGGTCCAGCGGGTGGGGGAGGAGATGTTGAGGTCACGGGCAGCATTGGATGCAGCAGTGCCCGGGGTGGATTTGGAAGATGCACAGTTGATTGGGAGGGCGATGTTGTTGTTTCATGGAATTGCACAACCCAACACACCTGCCTCAGCCAAGGTGTGTTTGGAAGTGGGGGTGGTGTGGGGGGGAAGGGGCTGTACTGTGTGTGTATTATGGATGTATTGTGGATGTATTTATGGATGCTTTTGCACAAGACCACATCATGCCCCCTGCTTGATGTCACAAGGACACCCCTGAAACAACACCACACCATGACACCCACCCACCCCACCAGGTTGCTCCAGCAGCCCCTGCCCTTCGTCTGCGCCTCATGATGAGTATGTTTGTACGCAGCATCACTGCTGCCAACATGTTTCCCTTTACCTTGCAAACCGTGTGTGAGTGTGTGTATGGGGAGCAAAGCAGCATGAGGCTCAGGCAGGCTGGGATGGAGTATGCAGTGTGGGTGTTTAAACATGCCAGGACACAACAGCTGGCATCCATGGGACCTGTTATTTTGCAAGCACTGTTAAAGTACGTGTGTGTGTGAGGGGGTGAAGGGAGGGGTAAAGTGTGTGTGGGGGGGGCTTATGTGTGGTTAATACATGTAGGTGTGTGGCTGTGGAAAGAGGGTGGGCTATCTTGCTCATGCACACAATTATATACACACCTCGCATGCTAACAGCAAGCACCCCTCACAAAAATCACCACCCACACCATCCACCCCCACAGGTACATTGACAACGAACGCATCAGTGCCACCGCCCCCCCCCAGCAGCAAACCACCCGTGCATTTGCGTACACAGCCCTCGCACAACTCGCTGAAAGAATGCCCGCCCTTGTGCTTTCCCAGGGCAACAACCCTGCAGACGTGGCAGGTCGATTTTTCACTGCCCTGCAAACAGAGTCCCCATCTGTTGCTGCTTCAGTAAGAGAAGGCATGCCTGTGCTGGCCCGTGCGTTTGCAGCAGAGCGGGCCCGGGGTGGATTGGTGGAGGAGGCTGTGCAGGTGGAGCTGCAGGCGTTGTTGTTGAGGAATGTGGACGTGCGGGTGGATGGGTGTCGAATGGCGGCGGTGCAGTGGGCACGATGTGTGTTTCCATTTGATGACCTTGGTAGGTGATGTGGGTGGGTGGGTGGGGGAATGCACGGTTTTTGTGAAGCATTGTGTACAACACAGTGTTGATCTTGTAAAGTAAAAAGTGTTGATGTAGTACAATGAGGGGAGTATGCACACTGTTAACAAATATGATCACACTATAGACATGCACCTCGTTTTTCCCATGGTATATTTTGTTCTTCTTGGGGGCATCCTATACCACCTTCATCCTATCCATCCTACCCATCCTTTACCACCATCATCCTTTACCACCATCATCCTTTACCACCACCATCCTTTACCACCATCATCCTATGCTCAGGTGCTCGTTTCCTGTGTATGTTGGGTGCTGCTGACATCAAGCCAGACATTGCTGAGGAAGCTTCCAAGGGGCTGCAGGGGCCACTAGAAGGTGTGAGTGTGTTTGAGGGGGAAAGTGATTTTGAGGGGGGAAGTGATGTTGAGGGGGGAAGTGATGTTGAGGGGAAGTGATAATGACACTGATGTTGACCGAATGCATATACACCCATATACACCCATATACACCCATATACACCCGTACATCCATGTACTCACATACACACAACACAAACCCACACCCATGCACTCGCATATCAACACCCATACACCCATGTATACACCCACCCACCCACATACAGACACCAGGACAGCATCAGTAGCATGGCCATCAGCATCAGCAGTGGTGGAGTATGTGCACAAGCGACGTGCTGCCTTGCGTGCACCCGTGACTGTGGGAGAAACGCTGGTCATGCAGCCTGCTACATTCATTGCATTCATTAGGTATGTGTGTGTCAAGGGTGTGTATGGTGTATGATGTTGCGTATGTGAGGTGTGTGTGAGGTGTGTGTGAGGGGAGTACGTGTATATGATGTTGGTTGTGTATGCATGTGGGGGTATACGCTATGGGTGCTGTATACATGTGCTACATACATCTGACATACATACACCACTACACCTCGTATCCTTTGTGCATAAAACTGAAAACCAACCCTCCCCCCCCTTTACTTTCCACAGGTTTGTGGACACCTGTGAGTCACATGGCCCCCCCCTCAACCCCACGAGTGTCAGTCTGTGGGTATCAATCCTCCATCATGCATTGGTATCCGATAGCACAACAGACCTCGTGCAACATGCACTGCTTGCATTGCTGCGTGTGTGCAGGGGGCATGGGGATGTCGTTGCACACTAGTACGTGGATGGTGGTGGGTGTTGGGTGGTGGGTGTTGGTTGGGTGGTGCTGGGTTGGGAGGGTACTGCTGGTGGTACACTGAGTGAGGATTGGGGTGCTGTCTTGATGTGTTTTTCTGCTTGAATACATATGATACACAACCTTGTACACATGGCCTGACATACACACTTGCTGACATACACACTTGCTGACATACACACTTGCTGACATCCTCTTATTACCAACCTTGTATGCAATCACCCACTTGTATGCACCTCCCCTTTTCACCCCCCCATGCACAGTTATGCCAAGCACGTGTCCACCTTCACCACCCTGCTTGCTCATCATGATCAACACATACGAGGCCTTGCTGCGCAGCTGCTTGGTGTGGTGTCTGCTGTACTTGACACAGACACGTGTACCCAGCTGGTGCAGTCACTGTGTGTTGTTGCAGCTGCTGAGGGGAAAGGAACTGCCATGATGACGACAACAACAGCAGGAGCAGCAGGAGGTGATGGTGATGGTGCTGCTGGTAATAGTGCTACTGGTGATGAAGCTGCTGGTGCTGGTGCACGTGACAGTGTCATGGACAACAGCAATCGTGACAATACTACTATTTCTAATAATAAGACAGCAATTCATGACAATAAGGACGACAAAAATAAGAACAATAATAATAAAACACAAAAGACAAGCAATAATATGCCCACCATCAAGGCAACAGACCTCGAGCACAGAGAAGGCAGTGTGCGTGCACTTGCATACATCACCACACACGCAGCAGCCATCGTGCCAATGCCCATCCTGCAGCATGCTGTGGGCGTGCTGTGCACGCTGGCTGATGTGGCGCAACCGCCCATGCTGGCAGCAGCAGCTGCGAGGGGGCTGGGGGTGGTGTGTGTGCGGGGGGGCCCTGTGTTTCCACCAGGTACGTGTTGTATGGGGGTGGGGTGGAGGGGGAAAACGGAGGGATATATTGTACACATGTTTTGTATGGTAATCACATGTATGGTCAGCACATGTTTTGAATGGTAAAACACATGTAGTCAACACATACATACAAGCCAACCTTACAAACCTCACTCCTGTCCCCCCCGCTTTTCCAGGCACAACACTTGCATCCTTGTGCACCACCCTCACCACGCTCTTATCTGACCAACGCCTCATCATCCCATCCCTACAAGCACTGGGTCTTGTTGCAGTGGGTATTGGGGAGGCTGCTGATGTCATCCCCGAATCATCGTCACTCCAGAGGGGGATTGCAGACGCTGTGGTTGGGTTGGTACACGCGGGGGGTATTGGTGGGGGTGCTGGTGGTGGTAGTGGGGTTAAGAGTGGAGGGGATGCTGGGGCTGGCAATGCATCACAAGTGGTCAAGCATAGTGCTGCACCGCTCAAAGAGGATGTGGTATTTGCTGCTGGGGAAACACTTGCCTTGGCATTTGGAGGGGTGGGGCTCCCTGCTGCTGATGTGTTGCATACACCGTTTGGGTGGTTGGCTGCATGGAAGGCTGTGCAAGAAAGTGAGAAAGCCAAGCATGATGATTCCAAGGGCATGCAGCGTACGAGCACATCCACACCCACAACACATGGTGATGGCGGTGATACACATGTTGATATGGTGGTGAATGGTGGACAGGGCAGTGTGCATCATGAGGACAGCGTGTTGCAGCAAGATGTGCTGGATGTGTTGGTCAACACGTTGACCGTTGACCGCAAGAAAGAGGTAGGTGGTTGTGTTCTGTGTCGTATTTATAATCATTACAGAAAGAGTGTGGGTTACAAATGGTGTTGAAGTGTATTTGGGACTAGTGGTGTTTGGGACTAGTCATGACACGCACGCTACCCCTTGCACACAGACACGTATGGCAGCAGCTGTGTGGTTGCTGTCATTGGCAACATACTGCAAAAGTGCACGTGTGTTGACGGACCGACTGTTGATCATGCAGGTGCGTTGTTGACTATGCTGTTGACCATGCATTTTGGATGAAAGGATGGGTTGCAGAGGAAACATGGTCAACATACATGGTCAACATACATGGTCAACAATGCACACGTACAGGAGGCGTTTTTCTCCCTGTTGGGTGATTCCAATGGGCTCACACAAGAAGTGGCAAGTAAAGGCCTTAGTGCATGTTATGCTCTTGCACGTGATGATGCACAGCAACAAGAGCTTGTCAATGGGTTTGTCGCTGCACTACAAGGTGTGTGTGGGGAGGTGAGTGGGTGTTGGGGTATGTGTATGTTGTTGTACGTGTATGTTGTTGTATGTGGATGCCGAGTGTACAATATCCATTCCCATCATGCACAACCAAGAGTATAACATACATGCACATCATGCACAACCAAGAGTACAACATAAACCAAGGGTATACCATGCACACAACATCCATGCACACAACATCCATGCACACAACATCCATGCACACAACATCCATGCACACAACAGGTGGTGGTGCCAAGCGTCGGCGAATGGAGGGCACCAATGACCCTTCCACCACTGACACTGCATCGCACAACAACATTGACACTGCATCTTATGGTTTATACAAGGAACTGGCGTCCCTTGCTGGATCGATAAACCAACCGTCCCTTGTGTTTTGGCTGTTGGAGTTGTGCAGTGAGCAGAGTGCATGGATTGCTGGGAGTAGGGCTGGTGCTTTCAGGTACCACTGAGGGAGGGAGTGTGCGTGTGGTGGTGGTGTGTGGTGGTTCTACATCCCCTTTTCACTGTGTACGTGCACCCACCCACACACTCTCTCTCACACACACACACATTCCTATAGATTTCGTCACTCAGTGATGCACTCTAATACACCCACACCCACACCCACACAGGTTTCAGTCACTTACTGAGGTAGCCAAGGCACAGCTGCAACCCCATATAACAGCCATGATACCTCGCTTGTATAGGTCACAACATGACCCCAACACACGCATACGTGAGGTGTGGGTGGGTGGGTGGGTGGGGTGGGGGGGGGGTTGAGTGTGGGTGGGGGTGTGTGTCGTGGGTGGGGGTGTTGGGGGGTATCAAATTGTTGACTTATGCAATTTATACACACCATGTAGTATCCCAGAAAGCACTGTATTCAATACATTCCACATAGTACCAGTCAACACCCAAGAAAACACCGCAAAACACACTGTATGCAATACAACCCCACACTCACACAGGCAATGACACACCTATGGCGTGTGTTGGTCCCCAATGCCCGAGCCTCCATTGATGCGCAATACAACACCATAGTGACTGCTGTATTGTCAGACATGGGGAGCCGCAGTGGGAGGGTGAGGGAGTCTGCTACTGCTGCATTGGGGGACCTGCTGCAGGTGAGTGTGTTGTTTTGTATATGTGTGTGTGTGGGGGGGGGGGGGGGGGTATGGGTGGGTGTGGGTGGGGGGGGGGAAT
>VFQP010000767.1_pt1 | contig 52943 bp, 85 predicted proteins | sample 3512351 | NCBI WGS metagenome assembly VFQP01 (sample SAMN10412372, study PRJNA504923) | tailings metagenome | isolation source: Relicate 1 Philex TSF1 revegetated site | place: Philippines: Tuba, Benguet | collected 2017-08-29 | reverse complement strand
CTGGGCCTTGGCATGGTGGGTGCAGGTTGGCTCCATGGGGGTGGGTTGTAGTGGGAATCAATAATTATAATGATACACAACATACAAAATATCATACAAACAACATACAAAGCTATAAATAAAACAACATGCAAACAACATATGCAGGAACGTGCACAGCGGCAGCGTGAGCGCATTGTGACAGCACGTCATCAACGTACTGCACGTGTCTTGCGTGGTTTCTGGCATACACATGGTGGTGTTACGTGGCAGGATGGTGTGGTGTTGACCCTTGCCCTGGCGGGTGGGGTGGCTGCTGTGATCATGTGGCCAATGAGGGGGGATGGGGGGGTTGTTGCTGCCGATGCGGGGGGGATGGGGCAAGGGGGTGGGGGGGAAAGCGATGGTGGTGGTGTGTGTGGTGTGGACAAGGGGAGTGGACGACAGGGAGGAGGGCACGTGGGGGAGTAAATGTGTGTGGGTTTTGCGTGTTGGTTTTTTGAGTGGTTTTTATTTCATTGTGCATGACACTAGCCGTGTTCTCTCTCGCTCCCACACCAGCTCGTGTGTAGTGGGTGTGTTCTTGATGCATCCGCTGCTGTACCTGTACTAGCCTTACAACCAGTAGGTGCATTTGTCCTTGTGCCAACCTGCAGCCTGCATTTGTCCTTTGCATCTGAACACTTTTGTATGTGGACAATAATGTATACAATAATGTATACAATAATGTATACAATAATGTATACAATGACACTGGAGCAATTGGTATTGATTACATTGGTTGCATTGGTGGTAGTTTATTGAGCTGCAGCACTTGCACACACAAACGTATTTGTGTACACGCATGCACTGTAACAAATATGCAATGTCATCATTGTCATCACCATCAATTTGTGTTTTTGGCATAGTCAACACACACAACATGGTCAACACAGATCATGGTCAAAACACACATGATGGTCAACAGCACACATCATTCCTGCCTGCCCCACCTCCTCCTCATCACCCACGCCATCATCATCACAACATGTCATCATCAACACCATCCCCCGCAGCACCACGCCGCCCCTCTATCCACGCCACATCCAGCGCAAACTCCCCCTGTTGTATTGGACCACCAGCCACACTGATGCCCATGCGTGTCACAGCAGCAGGGTTGAATTGTACAGAGGACTCTGTGAGGCGCCCCCTCCATGTGAGTGTGAAGTCATCAAGGAGGATGTCCACCTCTTGCCAATCTGCTTTGGGGCTGTGAGTGGGGGGGGGGAGGGGGAGGGCTATGTGAGGTGGTGTGTTGGTGTGGATGATGTGGTGGGTGTGTTGGTGTGGATGATGCATGGTGTGGATGATGCATGAAAGAAACAACAGTCTCAACACAAAATCAGCCTACTGATATACATATACAACATATACAACAATACACATGCATCAACACACACCCCAACACACTCACACCCAAATACACACACACCGTGCAGGTATATGTGCTTGGTACACATCAAAATTCAACTCATCCCCTGTCACCCAATTATCAGTGCGTATGTTGAATATAAACCGGGCATCATCATGCAGCCTCAGACGTAGGCGTAAACGGTCAAAATGTTCCAAGTCGAAATATTCTTCTGCCACACCATCACGCAAACCCTATGATAAACGTTTGTTTGTTTATGTGGGTGTGTGGGTGTGTGGGTGTGGGTGGTGAGGGCATGCAGTGTGTGTGTTTTGAAGGGTCCTATGTGTTGTCAGGGTTGAGGCGTGGACAACAGCATGTGGTCAACATGATGTGGTCAACGCATCAAGCAGCATTAATTGTAGTATTAGTATCAATACAAGCTCATCACCACAGCACACAACATGTCCAGCAGTGCACCTTGGTATGCATGCCACAAATGCCAGTACGTATCACCTTGGGTCCACCATCAGCCACACGCTCTTTTGAGAGTGTGCCACTAAACCGTACTGCATCCTGTGATGTGATGTGATGGTGATGGTGATGGTTGACCATGCGGTTGTCAACATGCATGCCCCCACAACAGGTTACACAACACACATCACCACAAACAACATCACGACAACATTGTTGACAATATACTGGGTGTTTATATACCCCCCAAACACCCTAATCACCTCATAATCAGGGCACCGGGCCAATTGGGCAGTGGATGTGCCTCCCAACCCCAAGGTGCGGTCTGTGAACACCTCCCACTGCGCCATTGCTGCAGGATCGCTGAAATCAAACATTTTTTGTCGGGATACCGGTCGCAAATCAATGACTGTGTGTAATGTGCCATCAGGTGCATGCACGGGATGATCATCCTCTTGCACAAACAGCACATACCTTGCTGCAAATATTTCCCAACAGCACGTCCAAATCGACTCACAGACATGGTGAATGACGTGTGGATGGGGGTGATTGAGGTTGGTTAGTTGTGTGTGTTTTATCAGAGTGAGTTTCTGTAAAATAAACGAGTTATTGTGCAGCAATCACAACTCAAAAACATAATATCTGCACCCCCAGTGATCAACACATCCCAGTGATATACATCCAGTGTGTCTTGGTGGTGGGGCTGCAGCATGGCTTTCCACACACTGAGCAGTTCCACGCCGTACGTGTGGCACGTTGCATTGTGTGTGCACGCATTCCTGCTGATGTGCACCTGCAATGATTTCCCTACACCACCACACAGGCTGTCGCGGTCACAGTGCATCCCCGAGACATTTGTGGGCTTTGCTCGTGGCAGCACACACGGTACGCACCATACAACACACTGCATTAGCCTGATGAAATCAAGCACACGTACACATCCTCCTAGGCAACGTTGGAGTGTCTGCAAAAGTGGACATGCAGCATGGCTTTCGCAAGGCAACAAGCCAGTCCTTGTCTGCAGCTCGGTATGGTGTATATTGGTTACATCACTTTGTAGCATGCTATGATACACAACGACAAACACATATCCAGGCCAAGCAGCAATGGGCCACGGCGGCAGGTGACCAGGATGATGCCCATTGGTGTGCCTCGTGTACCATACCGCACACCTCGTGAAAACGTGTGGCAGTGGGTAGACATCTGGAACTGCTTGGTATGCGACTTGGATGTTGGTCAATGCTGGGTGTGTGCATGTGCAGAAAGGGAAAAAGATTACGCATCACACCAGCACCATAATTTGTTGTACACGTACATTTCACACACACACACACACACACACACACACACACACACACACTTCCCACAAATACAACAGTATCGTGAGCGCATTATTTTCCTAAGCAAGCCAGTGGATGAGGAGTTGGGCAATCAGCTGGTGGCCACTATGCTCTACCTGGACAGTGAGAACAAAAAGGACCTGCAGCTCTACATCAACTGCTCGGGGGGTGAGGTATGTGGGGGTGTATTGGGTATGTGGGGGTGTATAGGGTATGTGGGGGATTGGTTGTGTCGATGGTGTATGTGTCCACATATGCACCACCCCATCCACACACGCACCACACATACCTCTCTCTCTGTACACCATCATGCAGGTGGTACCATGCTTGGCGTTGTATGACACCATGCGACACATCAACAGTGATGTTGCCACTGTAGGGTTTGGTGCATGCTTTGGCATGAGTGGGTTTTTGTTGGCAGTGGGGAAGAAGGTGAGGGTGATTTGGGCGTGTGAGAGGTGGTGGTGACATACACACATGTGTGACACAATGTGCATGCATGACACATATACACAACATCCAAAGACGACATGCACAGATTATACACACTGCACAATCACACACATTATGCAACAACACACATTATGCAAATCCCACTGCACACAGGGTAAGCGTTACATTCTCCCCAACACGAGTGTCATGCTGCATCACCCCTCTGGTACTGCCCGGGGTCAAGCGTCAGATATCTACAATGAAGCCAGGGAGCTGATGCGTCTTCGGGATTATGTAAACAACGTGCTCAGCATAGCCACCGGACAACCTCTGGAGAGGGTGTGTGTGTGTGTTGGGAGGGGGGGAGTAATTTGTGTGTTATGTATGTGTGTGTATATGTGTGTTATGGGGAGGGGGATGTTGTGTGTTGATTTCATTGTTGTTGTGTGTGTATGCTCCCCACCAAATACACGACACGCTCATGAGTCACTCGATATACACATAGTGCCATCATCAACCCACCAACCACCCCCACAGCTGCAAAAGGAACTCAACCGCAACAAGTATCTGGATCCCAAGGGTGCATTGGAATACGGTGTGATTGACCAAATTGTCAAGCCCAAGCGCAAGGAGATTTTGGGAACATACCGATAATGTGTGGTGACAGGATGTGCATCTTGGTGCACGCGTTATGCTCTTTGTGTTGTGTGTTTTTGTCCACATTGCAAGTATAACACTGTAACTCGTTTTAACGACATAGTAACGTCGTTCTGTCGTTTTTCTGTCAGCCAGTTGTACTACAGAAGCAGATTGTGGTCAACATCCACGATGCTTCCTGCACGTTTTGCATCCATTCGATTCCTGGTTGCACAGAATGGATCATTTGCGTATGCACGTCGGTTATTTGCCACGATTGAGCAAGTTCAAGCAGATGTATGTATTGTAGCAGGCAAGAATGTGCTGCTGATGTGCTGCATGCTCTCTTTGACTTTGTGATAAGCCACTCCCCCCCCCTCCCACCCATCTTCAGATTGATGCCATCAATGACAAATTCGTAGAAGCACGTGATGAGATTGAGTATGCACAAGAGGTGGGTGGGGATACACGCTGGCACGCACACACACGTGCACGACCCGAAATAGTGCACCACGTACCATAGACATTCACACAATACACACACACATGCCTCCGTTCTGTAAATCACCCACGCAGGATGCTGAGACTACCTACTTTAATGAGTCTGCTAAGCAGGCAAAGCAGCTTGTAGATCAGGTGCTGCAGCAGTACAGGGACGTCTTGGACAAACTGGACGACGATGAGGTGCGCTCATGTTGGGGAAATGTGTATGGGAGTGCGCTGTGTGGGTGTACTCTGCTGGCATGCATGCTGTGTGGGTGTACTCTGCTAGCCCATGCATGCTGTGTAGTACATGTATCTATGTTGTGTGTGGTGCAGTGGACGGTGTATCACACTGCACACCACACTGTGCACACACTGCACACCACAAACACCATCGTCACAGCGTGGTAAGCTGCAGCGGAGCATGGGAATGAAAATGGAACAACTCAAGGCAGAAGTAGATGCATTAGATCATATACATGCATAGTATACATGCATGAGATCATACACATGCATAACAAAACCGGTCTGGGGTGTACCAGAGGTGGCGCACACGTGGTGGCGCGTATATCCCTTGCATGATTTTGTAGTTGTGCTGTTTCTTTTCATACTGGTGCTGTGCATGGCGCTGCCTGTCATACTGGTGTTGTGTGTTACTTTTCATACTGGTGTTGCATACAGTAGGCATTCTGTGTGTACGCACCATTATTTAATTGCGTAATAAATGAGAAACGTACAGGTGAAGCAAATACGTTGATACATGAAACACAGTGTAGTGGTGTTGACCAATGGTGTTGACCAATGGTGTTGACCGCAATAATGGTGGAAACGCGCAAGTACACAAAGAATGCCCATCTTGCTCACAATGAAATGCACAGAACCCTTCACACTTGCCGGATGTTGTGTTGCTGTTTTGTACAATACCACACCATGTACCCCATCATGCAAGCATCATCATGCACAGGCATCATCATCATCATGCTTGTCCCCCATCCCATCCTCCTCATCGTCACCCTCGCCAGCCCCTCCCACCCCATCCTGCTCCCCCACGCCCATGCCCATTGCCCCATGCCCCCCTTCGTCCCCCCCTTCGTCCCCCCCTTCGCACCCCCCTTCTTTTTTCGCCTTTTCCCGCAGGTCCCATGGACTGGTGCCCTCGACCCAACGGTCATATAATTGATAATACACTTTTTCCAAGTTGCGTACAAATGCAGGGGCATCACACAGCGGTGATGTTTGCATGCGAGCACGCAACCCATCTCGCAATGTGGAGAGCGCCTGTGTGTTGGTAAGGGGGTGGTGCCATCATGTGTGTCTGTACCATGTGATGCTGGCACTTGTGTCGAGGTTGCTGTTGAGTTGTATCATATTCTTTGTATGTATCATATTCTTTGTATGCACACAGCGTGTACAGCGCACCTGCACCCACCGACATACATGTTGACCCACCCCTTTCACACCACACAATCCACACAATCCCCCCACCAACACACCTGCACGTCACTTGCCAGCCCCACAGCCTTGCGCACATACTCCTCCTCATCCTCCGCCACACACACCTCCCCCAGCCCCACCACCTTTAACAAACTGGCCCCAACATTTTGCGCATGACAGGCTCCCCTCAACGTCACACAGGGGACCCCCATGAACAGGGCCTCTGCAGTGGTGGTGGTACCTGCATAGGGAAAGGGGTCCAGGCCTACATCAACGTGGCTGTAGGTGTTGAGGTGTGCTTGGTTGCTGGGGGTGAGGGGGAGGAGGTCAACACATGCAGTGTTGATGCCCTGTGAGGGGGGTCGGGTATATGAGGGGGTGGGGGTATACAATGCGTGTGGTTGCACATGCATCATTCTATACAAACAAGAATACCAATAACAACAATAACAACAAGAGACTACACTTTATTCTCAACATGCATAATCGAAATCCGACACGCCACACATACCAACACCACACATACACCCCCTTTTCAAAAACCCAAAGCACCCCACACAACATACATGACTCGCCAGCAACGACAGATAATGCTTCCGTGACGTCTCACACGCAAAGGGCTTACTCTTCAACAGCAGCCTAGAACCAGGCACAGCCGCCAGCACCCGCCCCCATAACGCCATCACATGCCCCGTCACTTTACCCAAATTATTAAAAGACCCAAACGTTACACGCCCTGTGACCAGCGCGGGCAGGGGTGCCACTGGGGGTGCGTCATGGGGGGGGGTGTAGCAGAGGAAACACTGTGGGAGACGTATGAGCTCTTCGACGAATGGCTGGGTGGTGGTCAATGGGTCACATGTGGCGTCGGTCAAACGATAGTCAACGGTGGTCAGACCAGTGGTGTTGGGGTAACCAATCCATGTGATCTTATTTGTGTGTGCGGGGGTTGATGTGGGGGTGGTGATGGGGATGGTGCGTGAAGTGAATGAAGAAAGAAACATGTGTAATCACCATGCTCAACACGCATGCATGCAGCCACACACAACCACCTACCCCCCTCCTCACACACATCCACAAACCATCCCCCTCACATCCTCACACACCACACCTGCACAGGTGCAGGTCGTCTCGCCACCGTCCCCAGTCTATTGTGTGCAGTGTGCCCAGTGAGCTCAACCAACACATCAATCCCATCGTCCCGTATTTTGTGTGCCAGCTGTTCTTCAGTCAAACTTGTGACGGCATGCCATTGACCACCAGCGGCAGTGACAGCAGCACGCAGATGATTTGTTTTGTTGTCTTCCTGTTGGGGGGGGGGGGGATGTATGTATGTGTGTGGTGGGGGGTGAGAGAGAGAGAGAGAGAGAGAGAGAGAGTAGAGGTGGAACACCCTCAGAATACGCTCAAGCATTGCTCCAGATACTCTTATATCCACCACCCAATCACCCCCACTTCACCCCCACCACCCAATCACCGCCACTTCACCCCCACCACCCACCCACGTACATGCAACACACAGCTATACACATGCAGCTCCACCATATCTCTTGTGTTGTGATGACGCAAGGGGGCCTCTGCAAAGTATGATACACTGTGGGTAACCAAATCTGGAGAGATGTACCCCACTCGCAACAAGCGGGTGCTGGTATGAGGTACAGTTTGGGTGTTGGTGTTGGGGATATTATGGGTGTTGTTTTCAGGTACATTGCTTGTGTTGTTGGGTGCGTGGGTGTTGGGTGTGTGGGTAGTGTCCAATGGTTGGTTGGGTGATGTGTTGCCGCCATGTATAGGGGTGTTGTTAGTAGCAGTGAGGGAGGGCGTGGGTGTGTTGCCACCATGTTTGGGTGTGGTGCGCCTTGATGATGATGGTGGTGTTGTATGTGCTCCTTGTGCTTCATCCTCATCCTCATCCTCATCCTCATCATCAATCTTGTTGTTGTTCTTGTTGTTCTTGTTGTTCTTGTTGTTCTTGTTGTGGGTGGTGCGTGGGTTGGTCAACACTTGGCTGTTGCTGTTGGTCAACATTTGGGTGTTGGTCAACAATTGGGTGTTGGTCAACAAGGCACAGCCATTGGTTGGTGAGGTCCCCAGTGAGGTCCCCAATGTGTTGCTGGTGGTGGTTGTGGTGGACTCATGCATGCATTGCATTAGGACGAATGTGTTTGGCACAATGGATGTGTTTGGCACAATGGATGTGTTTGGCACAATGGATGTGTTTGGGATGGCACATGACTCTCCTATGGTAGGCTTGGGGTGTGGCTTGGGATGTCTTCTGTTCTTAGGTACAGGTGGTAGGCAGGTGATATTGGATGCAAACACCTTGCCCCACTGTTGGTGTGCTTGCACTATGAAGGGGTGTTCCCCAGAGTACAAGTAGTTGAGTGCAAGCAATCTGTTTTGACCTGAGTGTATGGGTGGAGGTGGAGGAGTGGAGGGGTGATTGTGGGTGGGTGGGTGTGGGGTGTATGTGGGTGTGGGGTTGTGGATACATGTCTGTATACATGAATGCACAATAAACTGCACAACGCACGTCCAACCAATACAACATTTCCCCATATACCACACCCAAAACACACACCTTTCACCACCACTGTTTCAACCCCCCCCCTCCCCCTCCACCACACACACACACCTGCATTCCTGGTCTCGGCACACAACGCAATACACTTGTCATACGCCTCCACTGCCTCCTGTGCCATCCCCAACTCAGGCAGCAAAACACCCATGTTGTTGTACGCCTCCGCATACGTGGGGTCTGACAAAATCGCAGCCTGCAACAACGAATAGGCCTGCCTCGTCCTCCCAGCGGCGGTGTGGAGCACTGCCAGGTTGTTGCATGCTTGGGGGAAGTTGGGTTTGAGGTGGAGGGATTGTTGGTAGCAGCGGGCAGCACCGTCGATGTCGCCCCGGGCACGGTAGAGGATCCCTAGATTGTTCCATGCTTCTGCACAGCGGGGTTCTGTCTTGACTGTCATTTCATACCTTTGTTTTTTTTTGAGGTGGGTGGGGGTTGGTGTGGAGGGGTGTGGCTGTTTTGTGTGTGGTTGTTGTTGTCTGGGTTTGTGGGTGTACAGGAACACAATCACATACATGAATACACACAGAATACACACACATTCAATCACACACACACATAAAATTGCATACAATCACACACACACACATTCAATCACACATATACAATCACACACATTCACACACACACACACATTCACACACACACACATACATAAACACACACATACATAAACACACTACGGTCAGTATCCCCCTGCTCTGCATATGCCACAGCTGCATTGTACATCGCCTCAGCACTGTGTGGTTGTACAGCAAGTGCACGCTCATAATGCTTTATTGCTGCTGCATGATTTCCTGTGTGAGTGTTGTGTTGTGTGTGAGAGAGTGTTGTGTTGTGTGTGTGTGTGTGTGTTGTGTGTGTATACATGTGTGTTGTGTGTATATACATGTGTGTGTATACATGTGTGTTGTGTGTACACGAGGGCATACACACACAAAGGATGGTGGGTGCATGACAAGGGAAGTCACATACATTTCATTTCCTTACACACACAAGTGATAAACCCCCCTACACACAAACACACACGTACACATCCCCCAACACCCCCCAAACACACCCCCAAACAACACAAACAACACGCACAAACACACCTTGTTCCTTCACTGCAGTTCCAAGTCTCACCAGTGCCGTTGCCAAGTTGCGTTGTATGAGGGGATGATCAGGTGACACCTGCCACGCCTTTTCATAACACTCTACTGCTTGCTGTATATTGCCCTGTGTGTGTGTGTGTGTGTTTGTGGGTGTGTGGGTGTGGGTGTGGGTGTGGGTGTGGGTGTGGGTGTGTTTGTGAGAGAGAGACAGAGAATGAGAGTGAGAGAGTGTGTGTATGTGTATGTGTTCCATGCCCCTTTTCCCTCCACACACCACACATTACACACCACACACCACACACGACACAATACACACACCTGGTCTTGATACAGCACCCCCAAGTTGCATAGTGCTTCTCTATGTCTTGCATTCAGTGCTATTGTTTCTTCATACAACTGCTTGGCAACCTCCACCTGTGGTGAATGTATACAACGTGAATGTAACCAAGTGCATATACACAAAGTGAATGTATACAACTGAATGTATACAAGTCAATGCATGACATGATGATGATGGTGTGTGTGGGTTTGTGCATGATAAGATGATGCTTGTGTATGTGGGTGAAGGTAGGTGTGTGTGGTCATACCTGTCCCTGTGCAGTGGCTACAACACCCTGATTGTATAATGCTGTTTCACATGTGGGTAGGACCTCAAGTGCCTGCTTGTAGTACACACATGCCTGTGTGTATTGACCCTGCTGCTGCACTCGAGTGCCTGTGTGTGTGGGGGGGTAGTGTGCAATGTGTGTGTAGGGTGTGTGTGTAGGGTGGGGGGGGGGTGTTGCTTGTATATGGGGGGTTTTGTGTGTATGTGGTTTGTGTATGTGGTTTGTGTATGCACGGTGTATACAACACAGTACCACTCAATTACACCAAAAAACAACACTACCCCACCCACAACACACCACCCACAACACCCCACCAACCACACACCACAACACACCATCAACCACACACACATACCCATATCTGCCAGTGCATTACCCAACATGACCTGCACCTCCCCCCCCATCCTTCCAGAAGCATCCCACGCAGCCCTCAAACTCCTCAGTGTGCTCTCATGATCCCCACACACAGCATGCAGGGCGGCACATGCAAGGTGGGTGGGGATGTGGGTGGGGGAGAGACCAAGGGAGAGTGCAAAACATGCATACGCCTGTTGTTGGAGGGGGTGATTGGGTGTGTGTGTGTATGGGTATGTGTTTGTACATGGTGGTGATGTGTATGGGTATGTGTTTGTACATGCACGTGTGTACGGCTGGTGTTGATGTACATGCAATACCCATACAGGACCACATACATGTTGCACACACACTCAAGAGAACCCAGGTCAACCCTCAAGAGAACCCAATGTCAACCCTCAAGAGAACCCCCCCTACCTCTGCATGGTTGCCCTGTGCCTGCAAACATCGCCCACGAAAACACAGCACATCAGAATCATCTGGAGCATGTTCTATGAGAGATGCAGACACTTGCACAGCATGGTCAACATTGCCATTGGTCAACATTTGGTCACCCACACGCAACTGCGTGGGTTGGGCATGCGGTGTGGAGGCCATGCACAAATATTTGTGTCATGATGCTGTAATGCTCATGGAGGTGCTGTAGTAGCATTTGTAGCAATTTACACAACACAACAGACAGGATGCAAACACACGATGCACACCACCACCACAATATACAAACAATCAGCACACCTTGCATTCCACAGAAGCGCCATCCAGCCATGACAATGACACCCCATGCTCCTCCTTGTCCATACACACCATCCCCCCACCCTCCATCCCCACCCCACCCAAGAGCAGTGCCCCCACTGCTGCCGTCACCTCACCACTATGCTCGTCATCCTCACTACCATCTTCACTGCCTTCTTGTGTTGCTGTGTTGGCAGAGACTGCAGGGCTGTGGGCTTGCTGCCTCTTGCGTGCCTTGGGGCCCCGCTGGAGGGGCAAGGGGGGGAGTGGTGGTGGCTGAAGATGATGTTGTTGATGATGATGATGATGCGGGGGGGGATGTTGGACATGATCCACATCAACCACAGATCTGCTGCTCGTTGTTGTTGCAGGCATCCATGTGTGATGGAGCACATGGGTGCTGTTCTGAACGGTGATTGCAGCAGATGCGTCTTTCAGCTTTTTGGTGGGCTTGCGATCGAGCATGGGTGGCATGCGTTCAGCATCATCGCGCAGACTCAGGTTTGCAATGGCTTTGGGGATCAATGGTGCATCTGCAGGATCATCTGCTGTGGTTTTAGAGGATGTACTGGTCACCATGTGGATGGGTTTTGTGGTGGTGGCGACTTGTGATGGATGTCAGGGAAGTGTGCCGTGAGATTATTGGTGGTGCAGCATGAATTGTGTATGATGTTGATGATGTTGATATGTTTTGCAGTTTACAGCAGCTCTTTCATATTCAATGAGAAAACCCAGGCAACACGTTATTGCAACACACGCCCTCCCCCAAATAAACAACCTCAATCGTTGGCTTGTACCAATACATCTGCAATTCCATCACAAACCCATGGATCAGCTCGTGCAAGAATGCTTGGATCGCTCACCATCAAAGGTGCCATCGCTGTTTCACGAAAAGAGGCAGGTTGTCAACGCTGCTCTCGGCAATGCTGAGCATATAGAGCAATTGTACAATGCAGTGCAAGTGCTGCTCGATTCCAAAGCATACACGGCATGCATCCTGTTTCTGTACGTGCTAGTGGCATGGTGATGATCATGGGTGTCTCTGTGGCGCACGCACGTGCATTCCATCCACACAGAGAGTCCAAGTGCACGCGGGACCCCATGCATGGTGAAGAGGGGACACTTTTTTTCCAGCTCGCATGCACCACACTGTGCAATGCACCAGCAGATGCCATCGAACCCGTCCGCAAAGAATGTACGTGTTTGTGGCTATATGCATGTGTGGCTGGTCATGCAAAACACATGTTGTTTTCAGCACATATACCATACCATACACGTGTTGTCAAATACCGTACGTGTTGTCTAACATCTACCTACCCACACAGTTTTGTCACTGGCACGTGGTGTCAAGCAGGCAGCCATTGCAATGGGGCGACCCCGTCTTGCCATTGCCCCCCTGCTCACTGCGTTGCCCCAATTTTGTAGCCAACCAGATGCACTGACACCCTTGCATGGGGATATCTGTCAGCTGTACGTTGCCTGTTGGGGGAGGATGGGATGATGGGAGGATGTGAACACGCACATCACGCCACACACACACCACTCTTTTCACCACTACAGGTGTTTGTTGGCTAAGATGTACAGTGCAGCAGCTCCGCTGGTAGAGGCCGACTATTACGAAACAGATCCCCGCTTGACATTGCTGGATGCCCGGGATGTGTTGCTGTTCAGTCTCTATGGGGGGATGGTGTGCATAGGTAGGTGTGTAGTGTACATGTAGGTGATTGCTGTGTGAGGATATACCTGTATCGTGTGAGGATATACCTGTATCATGCAGGATGTGTTTGTGCCCATGTCATGTCATGTTCATGGTGTGCTATGGTGTATATAGCACACCCTTGTTGACTGCCAACCGCTGTCTTACACCTATACACTGTCTAACACATACACCACCTCACATACACACCACCTCACATACACACCACCTCACATACACACCACCTCACACATACACCACCTCACAAACACACCACCCCTCACACACACCACATCACACACACCAAGGTCGCAAGCAGTACAAGCGTGCCCTCTCCCTCCTGCTGCTGGGTCTCACTGCACCTACGCATGTCATCAATGCCATCACTGTCGCTATATACAAGAAACATGTGCTGCTCAGTCTCTTGCTGCATGGTAGCGTGTGTGCCACATAGCTGTGTAGTTGTGTTGTTTTGCTTTTGCCACCATCACATTGTCAACCCCCCACCATCTCATCATCCCATCATCCCATCATCCCATCGTCCCATCATCCCATCATCTCATCATCTCATCATCCCATCATCCCACCACCCAAGGTGAGGTGCAGCCCCTGCCCAAGTATACGTCCCCTCAAGTTACCAGAAGCGTCCGTGCTGAGACAGGGGAAGCCTACACAAAGCTGGTCAACACATTTACGAAACAGGGCCCCGCAGAAGTGTTGACTTTTGTACAACAGCATCAACAGACATATATTGCGGTATATGCCGGGATAGGATGGGGATGCGCTGTGTGTACCCTTTGTGTATGCTCTCATCATGTATATATGGGGGTGATACAGTGCTCACGCACATACGTCCCCCTTTTCACTACACACACATATGTGTACACACATATTTACACACACGCCTATGCACTCACATACACACACACCCCTACACACACACCCCTACACACACACACACCTACACACACACATCCCTACACACACACACACCTATACACACAGGACAACAACATGGGTCTAGTGCAGCAGGTGCTCGCTGCCAAACAACGGCGCAGTGTGTCTGTGTTGACCCGCACATTTCTAACATTGCCATTGACCAACATTGCCAGTGCTGCAGGGCTGCCGAATGCAGCTATAGCAGAGCAATACGTGTTGAGGTGAGGATGTGTATCTGTATGCACATGTTGGGGATGTTGGGGGAACATGAGTGGTGATGTAATGTTAAGGATGGGCTCCAGTGCAAGGGTGTGCATGCATGATGGAAACCGGTAGTGTGCACTGTAAGACCACCACTGTACAGGATGGTGGCAAATGGGGAGCTGAGTGCACGCATCAGCCAGCGAGAGGGTATGGTGCGATTTGATGGGGCGGGGGGTGCTGGAGGTGCGCCAGCAGCTGCACAGCAAGCAGAGTTGGAGGCGTTGCTGCAGCAGCTGGTAGCACTTGATGCCAAAGTGGGCGATGTCAACCATTCGGTATGCTTGTGGTGGTGGTGGTGTTGTACGGTACATGCACCCATGCACGTCCCCACAGGTGTCGTGTGATGTGTCCTACCTGTCCAAGGTTGCAATTGGCACACGGCGTATGGCGTCTTTTGAGGACTGTGCAGCTGGAGGAGGTGAGGTATCCGCCCCTGGCGAGGAGGGTACGACTTGACCTGGGTGTGTTGCGAATCCGGGAGAGCTTTTCAGTACTTTTCAGTTTAGGCTGTGGTAAAGTGTCCCTCATTCTTGCCGTCATAATTGCCTTTTTTATTACCTGTACTCGCTCATTCTCATAGCAGCCCTTGCCCCTCGCAGCGCAGCACCAGCTCCTGCCAAGTAAATCGTTAGCTGCCACACGGACCTTTTCCCACGGACATTTCCCGCTTCCAGCCGTTTAATCGTGATGAGTATGCACAACTTGTATACTTATACCAGATAGTACACAAGGCAAGACCACTCGATACGTCGAAACGAGCTGGGATTCCCAAGAAAAAACAACAATAGCAGCCATGGGCTGTGTCGTCAGCACGCCCGTGATGGTGGATGGCAGCAGTACCACCGAAGTATGGTTTGAGGGCAATGGGATTGGCAAGCAAGCCCCATCCGTTACCAATTGCATAACCATACACATGCACCTTTTGCTCCCCGTCCCTCCACCATTCCCATAAACATGCATCTTTTGTTCCCCTCTACAGGCATCTGTTGTGGGCAAAATCATCAATACAGGCCCAGTGAAAACCGTTGTGGCGACATTGCCACCATACAAACCCGCTGATCTGCCAGCCAATGAATCAGAGCGCCTGGCGACGCTGCGAGCACTCAACTTTTTGGACACCCCACAGGATCCACGGTTTGATGAAATCACACAGCTTCTCTGCAAGTTGTTCAAGTGTTCGATGTCCCTGGTTTCCATCATAGACGAATACCGCTACTGGCTAAAATCCCGAGAGGGGATGCCCATCAGCCAGGCACCTCGTGAGATTGGCATTTGTTCATGGACGCTCATACCCCCACATCCTGAACTGCTGGTGATCAAGGATACACTGGAGGATGCTCGGTATGGATGCACCCACTGGGGGGAGATTGTATGCATTTCAGCGTGTGTGTGCATGCCTTGTCCACATCATCGTCATCACACACCATATCACAGGTTTAAAAACTGCCCTATTGTGGTCAATGCACCCAACATCCGCTTTTATGCTGGGGCTCCACTGGTCTCCTCCAACGGGCATCGCATTGGCAACCTGTATGTGGAGAGGGGGGGTGATATGTTTGCACCTGACATAACAACACATCACACTCTATGAGTATCACATTCAAGTATCACCCCCACAAGCATTTCTCGCAACAGCATTTCACCCCAAGAGCATGTCGCCGCAAAAGCATTTCACCCCAGAAGCATGTTACCCAATACACAATCCACCTAAACCCTATAGGGTGGTCATGGACAACAAACCAGGAGAAATGGATGCAGAGCGATGCATGCTCCTTGCCAATTTTGCTGAAATTGTCGTTCGCCAAATCGAAAAGTCAACACTCGCCATGAGCCAAAGCTACTTGGTCAACAAAAGTGCACAGAGTCTCCTGAGGGCTTTGGATTGCTTCAGTGAGGGGCTGATGTTGTGTAATGTGGCAACAGAGGGGTGGGACATTGTGTATGTGAACGACACATGGGGGAAGGTCACAGGTATGGGAAGTTGTGGGTGTGGGGTGGTTGCGGTGGGCAGCATGTAGAACAAGAGCGGTTGTATGGATGTCACCTACACCACCATACAGACATACACACACCACACACACCATCATGCTCACACACAACCCACCATACACACACACACCATCATACACACACACACTCACAGGTTTATGTAGCAACACAGTGGCAGGCACTGCCTGGTGGTCTCTTGCAGAGCTACACAAGGCGCCTACCATGATGCCACACATTAAGAAAGCTATTCAACGACGTGCAGAGTTCTCGGCGCTGTTGACCATCAATGGTCAACAATGTTTGGGAACATTCAGGTATGTAGGGATTGCAGGGAGAGGGCTGGTGAGATGGTGTACACACAGCAACAACGGGGTTGTTGGGGTTGTAGGTATAGACATGGTTGTAGGTATAAACATGCCTAGGAGCCAATACATAACCTAATAATGCATACCTTGCATGTGTATCATGTGTATATCATCATCATACCCTATCTACCACGTTGTCATCATACCCCTCCCCACTGCAGGCCCGCACACCAGGGACAGCTGTCCGATCACATGCCCACCCTGGGCATCCCTTCCGACATACCCTGGAGCCACCTCCCCTCTGCCAACCACCCCTTTTATTTCTGTACCCTGCGCCACGCCACACCCGCAGACAAACAGGGCCGCAGCCTGATCCGCAAAATCAGTGCCAGCACCAACCAATCGGATCAACCATCCGATGTGGTGTTGGGGCCTGTGCTGGGGCGGGGGTCCTTTGGCAAGGTGTATCGTGCAGTGTGGAGGGGTACCCCTGTGGCAGTGAAGATCATGCAGTACACGACAGGAAATGGGCACAAGGGTAGGGCGACTGAAAAGCAGTTGGAGGATATCGCTGGTGTGAAAGTGGTGCATCCGAATATTGTGCCGACGTACAAGATATTTACACGTGTTGTGGAGGTAGGGTGTGTGACTGGGGTTTGTGTGGAAAAACACAATTTTTTTGTGTGTTTTGTATTAACAATGCGTGTGTGTGTATGTGTATGTGTACGTGTCGTGCCATGTTGGTATACACAACACTCACTCCTCAACACCACACAGCAACATGAACCGGACGCACACCAACACATGCATGATGGTTCATGGGGCCCCCTAGCAAAGGGCCTGGGCAATCATCACATGACACCCACACCAAGTGACAAAGATAGTGCAGCTGGCATGTTTGGTCAACATGGGAGTGGTCAACATGGGACCGGGATGCATGGGTTACGTGTGTCATCATTGGCGGTATGTGTGTTGTTGTTTTTTTGAGTGTTTTTATGGGCATGTAATATCATGTTGTTGTTGTATATGTGTATGGTGTTGTCTACTACTGTCATCACTCACAACATGTGTCATCATCGCACATATCAACTCCCCCCATCATACCAGCAGAGCGACACAGTCAGCCGTGGGGATGGCGCTGTGAGTGTCGCTGACAGTGCAGCCGACCTCCCCCACCCCACCACCACCGCATCCACCACCGCCACCAACCACAACAACAATGCAGCACATCATGCAACAACAGACAGTGACTTTGTAAGTGTATGCAGTGAATTGCCCAGTGATCACGGTCGTGAGGGGCCCCCGGGGCCCCCCTCCGCAGTAGCAGACACAGACGACCTGACAGACGCAGCAGAGAGCCTGTCAGACATGCAGCACGTGGGTTCTTGGCGTCAGTCATCGGAGGGTGGGACAGCAGCATTGTCACGGAGCAGCAGCACGCGGCATGCGTCGTTTGGGGCCGCAGGGGGCAAGGAAGAAGGGCGGGGGGTGGTCCATGAGACATGGATGCTCATGGAGTTGTGTGACATGGGCACCCTCGTGGTATGGGAGGGTGTTTTTGTGCTGGCAGTGTGATGGTCATTGTTTGTGAGGGAGAAAAATACATGGGAGGAAAGTATATGAATGTGTTTGAAATACGTATCTGCACATTGCCTCACACAGGATGCATGTGAGCGTGGTTTGTTCCTGCGTGCGAGTGATGACAACACAGGCATGGTGCTTGATATACACGCGGCATGTGAAACCCTGCGTGAAGTGGCATCAGCAATGGAGTATTTACACAATTTGGACATTCTGCATGCTGATTTGAATGGCAACAATGTACTACTGGTGAGCTGCAATAGGGGGTCCCGACGCTGTACTGCCAAGGTGTGTGGAGTATTTTATCTTGTATGTGGAATGGTTTACAAGTGGTGGTACCAACATGATGATACACGCCATACGCACACCTCCATGCACACACCTCCATGCACACACCATTCCTCCCCAGGTGTCTGATTTTGGGCTCAGCCGCATTATCAACAATGATGTTGTACAGACTGCTACAACAGGGACATCTACACACATGCCGCCCGAGCTGCTGGCAGATGGTGACCTGTCCAAGGGCACCGACGTGTATGCATTTGGTGTGATCATGTGGGAGGTGTACCATGGCAAGCGGGCGTGGGCAGGGATGCACCCCATGCAGGTGCTGTTTCATGTGGCAGTAAAGAAGCATCCCCTGGACTTTCCCAGTGATGTACATCAAGACTATGTGGTATGTTGTTTGTGATCATCTATGGTGATCATCACTGGATGTGCGTTGGCCACACCATACACACCCACCCACCATACACACCCACACACAGGCATTGGCGCGACGTTGCTTGTTGCCAGACAGGAATGAACGACCCACTTTTATGCAACTGGTGCATGAGCTCGGTGCAATGGTCAAAAAGTATGCATGATCCTCTGGTCGATACAGCCGGAATCGGTCGAATTTTTGTCGTTTTTGTCGAATTTTGTCGAGTTTTGTCGAGTGTTCTGCTATTGTAATATAGTATATGTATTATAACCCACACACGGCAACATGGCAACCCCAGCTAAACTACCACGCTTGGAGCAGCAGCCCCATGTGCTGTCTGGGCTAGCACACGCACTCTCGCGTTGCGTCACATCAGAAAAAGTTGGTGGCCCTGTTTCAAAGGCAATCACATTGCTCTTTCCTGGCTCTGTACACATGAGGTGCGCTGCTGTCTGATTCAGCCTGGTGTACTTGGCCGTCTCCCACGGCACCACAGTATCTAGACCTCCCACTGCATCGTTACACAGTATTGAGCTGCCAGTACTGCCTAAAGTTTTGTTGAGCACGCAGAATCTGTTAGTCGAAGGACAATGCACGCTCATGTTTTACTCTTTGTCCAACACCCTCTCCGGACACGTGTACACCAGCCGTTCTGCAGCCTCGGCAACTTCAAAGGCAACACGGTACGTGAGGGCAAGACGCCAGGAGTCACGGATTTTGCCAACGATGATAGGCTGTGCACCACGAACAACAACCACCAACAACCATCACACAGGTTGTCAACCAACGATGCGGGCTTGCTGGACGTAGAGTTTGTATCCCAGCTCAAAGCACATCACCAGATGTCGTTACCCATTGTGCTCGACAGCGATCAGCACGTGCTCCGCGCAGCAGCTGCTCAGCAGCAAGACGCCATGTCATCTGTGCTCGATGTTTACATGAAACTTGCAGATACAGCACCAGTGATGGGGACAGTGACGTTGGGGATGACCAAACCATTGTCGGATCGTGAACTCGCCAACCTGTGCATGCTCATGGCAGCCATGTCCAAGCACCTGGCACATGATTGGAAGACATTTTTTGACATTGCAGATCCCCGTCATACAATCACACGTGGGTGCACGACAACAGCTGCTGGTAATGGCATGGAAAACAAACCTGCAGCATTTGGTGGCGATGAAGCAACTGCCATTGCACCATTGCCAATTCCAGCACCCATGGATGTGAGCTCTGATGAACATGAGTATGCATCGGAGAGCGAGGATGACGACACGAGCAGCACCCGGTCGGATGCAGCGTTCGACGGCACCATGGTCACGGGAGATGCCACCTCACAACCATCTGGGAGCAATGCCAACACATCAGGCTCCATATCTGTCCAACAGCTACGTTCTGGCACCAAACGAGAGGGTTGTCGTGAAGATGGCCTGCGATCTGTGCGCCGCCGCCATGATGACTCGGACGATGGGGGTGACGATTGGCACAGCAGTGGTGGCCCAGCCAACAGTGGCGCAGGGAGCCATGGCTCGACTGCATTTGGTGGTAGTGCGAGTGCAGCCACGTCTGGGGGGGTGGTGTCCACTGGGAAACGACCTTGCAACAGCGGCACCTTCCAGCATGCCCTGGGGGACATTGGCAAGGGGGACCAAAAGCCATATGTGCCAGTGGACACGGTTGGGATGTTGTTGAAGATGCACGATGCTAATACGGATCGCCAATTCAACCGTTTCTACTCACAACAGTTTTTGTTGGTACGTTGCATTGTGGGTGGAGTTGCAGTGTACACCAATGTCCACACACATTCCCCCACACAAACAACAGAATGACCGCATGCTGTCCGCCTTGAGTCTGCTCATTGTGCTCACACTGATGATGTTTGGGGGTCCTCCTGCGCTGAGTGATGTCGGGATCTGGCAAGCCCTAGATCTGGGCATGGTGCTTGTGTCCGGCTTTGCATCGTTTCTCAATGTTTCGTGGTATTTGCGGTATCGTGAGTCAATGATGCTGGTGCGATGGACATTGACCATTTTGATCAGCACTGCTCTCACGATGCCAATGCTGACCCCGAGCTACATGGCAAGCATGGCTGGTAGGCTGACAACAGTAGGGGCATCATGTCTTGTGTTTGCTTCCATTTCCCCGCTGCGCTTTTCTACGCTCGTGCCGCTGTTGCTTGTGCAGGTGCTTGCGACAGTCAGCAATCTGCCCAGGGTATGTTTTGGGTGGAGGTGGTGGAATGCAAGCGCGTGATGTATACGTATATTTTATGTATGCAGTATGTGTTGTAGTATGCTATATCACCCCACACAGTTGTGTGGCATGCATATCGAGGGTACCCACATGATTGCAACGCATTGCATGCTACGTGCAATGGCGATTTTCACAGGACTGGTTGCCATCCCCGCCTGTCTGTTGTCATATGTGACCGAAGTGTGCACACTTCGTGCATTCCGCCATTACCGCATGCTAGAAGGTGCCCATGCAAGCACCTGAGGGAAATCTATGCAGATCGTTTTGCTATTCGGTGATTCCCACTGCAATAGACAGTATGTAGACACGAGTATACACCAGTATATGCTGAGGTTTCCATAAACTACGCAACGATGTTGTTGGCAAAGTATCCATCACCGGCGTACGTTTGTTGCTGTATTACAGTCAAGCCTGTGTGCTCGACTACGAAACGTACACCCGTTTTTTTTGCGCATGTGTATGCCCGGTGCCATGGGCCCTTTCTTTTTCCTATGTACGTTGCATGTTTGTGTGTCAATTCCCCGATCAACATCATATTGCAAAAACCATTTGTAACATACTGTCATGGTTTGTTGAAGATCATGCCGAGTGCTTGCCATGTGGAAGTGGTTGCGCTGTTGATCAAAGAGGCGGCCATACGCAGCTGCTCCTGCTTGCGTACTGTGGCTTGCCGTCTTTGTTCCTGGGCGTCGCCAAACTGTCGCTGCAGTGCGGCCGTTGCCTCCTGTTGTTGATTGAGACAAGGTAGGAACAAGACGGTGACAACGCCAATTGCCCGTCCCCATACGTTGTGTTGCTCCAAGGAGCATTGCGCAGCTGCAAGAGAAGCGTGCAGGGCATGCACAGGGCGTTGCTTGCGCAGTATGCTGCTGCGTGTGAGCTGCAGGCGACGCTCCACCTCCTTGTGCTTCTGTTGCGTCACAGTATGGTTTTGTGCTTTTTCTGCAACCAGGCCAGCTCCTTGGCGTCGTACCTCCCTCAGCACCTGCAGATCCTGCTCCATAGTCTCCAAGGCTTGCTTCTTGTTCAGCACTTGTGGGTAGATAGGAGATGATGGGAAAAAGAGAGGAAATGCAGCTCTCACAAAGACGTAAACGCAGCAATACCCTGATGCTCGAGCACTGCAAGCATCGATGAGTCTTCTGAGGTGCTCATTGTGGTGCCTCAAGCAGATCGATTCTATAGATTACGATGACGAGCGTACACAACCACTCTGTACAAAAGACAACACGATCTCAATCATAAAAGGATCTCACACACTGCTAAAAATCATCGTCGTTTTCAAAAACTCGTACATCAGAATACAACTTGTTTGTTCTTGTCCTAGGTTGTCTTTTTCATCGTCACCCCATACACGTCCACCTTGGTGCCATCTGCCTTGGTGGACGAGCCCAGTCCCACCACATTATCGATGTCACGCAATCCAACCCGTTGCAGGGGTGCATCACGGTCCACCTGCTTGTTGAATGAGGCCTTGGAGATGGTCGCAACCATGTCCTTGATCAAGTTGAAGGCATTGCCTGTGTTGAGTGTTTTTGTGTACAGAGTACGAGCAGTGTTCAACGACGTAGCAACTGTCACCACCAATACAAAACCTACCTGTGGGTGCTTGGGCATTTTTCAATTCTGTACCAATGTCATACTTGGACACCGTGGTTGGCGCTTGTGCATCACGCAACACTAGGTTGGTGCATAATGAAGGTGCTTTCCATACATACATCGTGCTCACCCACTCCACCCACACAACCACTCCATCCACACAACTCTACCTTGCATGATGTCATATTTCGAAGTGGCAGTGGGTGCCTGCGCATCCAACAATGCCCCAACCACATCCCATGATGCCCGATTTCCACCCACAGCAGGTTCTGCCTCTGCCAACCCACGAAACAAGCTCAACAGTGGCTGCCCAGTGGGTGGGGTTGCGCCCAGGAGGGCTGCCAGTGGGTCAAAGGAGGGTTTGCCAGTGGGTGGTGTCCATGAAGAGATACCTGCCAGTGGGTCGTATGCTGCACGTCCTTGAGGTGCCTCTATGGTCACAATCACCTGAAGGGGTGTTGTGTTGTGTGGGGTACTGGCATTGTTGTTGTTATTGTGGCGTGGGGGTACCACACCATCTGGTGCGCCATTGCCGTGTACAACGCAACACAATCTACCATCAGCACATACCTTGAATACGTCCAGTTCTGCACGCCCTGTTGGTGCTGCTGCTGCACGAATGTGGGTCCAGGGATCATACTTGCTGCGTACAGTGGGGGGTGTGATACCCAAAAACGCCTATGCGATGTGGATGTGGATGTGTGCATGCTTGGATGCGTGGATGCGTGGGTGTTTATCCAGGGGTTGTGTGTTTATTCTTTTTGTCATCAGGAAAATGTATTGACCATGCCCTTCACACGGTCACACACAAGCGTTGTCCATGCACGCCACCATACACACATTGCACACATACACACTACCACTTACACACCTGCCACACATCATAGCGGCTGCGTACACCAGCAGGCTCAGGTTGCAATCCCATGGCAGACAGCAACCCTGTGGCGGCAGCTTCCACATCACTGACTTGTTGTTCAGACACTGCACCTACACCCACATCCTCATCTTGCTGTTTGTGAAACATGCGTGTGAAAATGTTGCCGGAGGTTTGTTGTTTTTCTTGATGTTCTTGCTGCTGTTGTTGTTCTTGAGTGGTGTTTGCTGCTGTTGTCATTGCTGCTGTTGTTTCAGTGGTAGGGATTGTCACGTTGGTTGCTTCTTGTGCAGATTGTTGTTTTCCTGTAGATGCATCCTCCGTCACATCATCACGTTTCGCAGATGGCACCACCGACCGCTGCAACCCAGCTGCACGCGCAGCACGTGCTGTTTTCAATGCATGCACCGTGTTATCAGTTGCCAATGACCTGCTGCTGGGGACATTGGCAGGTGCATTGGCAGCTGCAAGTGCAGATGCAAGCACAGCAGGTGGGGGACCCGTTCCCGGGGTTGCATCACTGCGCAGTGCAGGGGGAGGCACCACGTTGTCTGCTGGAGAGGATGGTTGCGCCACACGGCGGCGAGGGGGGCGTGCTTTGAGGATGTCCCGAATGGTGGGTCGAGGTGTGGCGGCAATGGCAGGACCCAAAAAGGACGCAGCACCAGAGGCAAAGGTGATGCTGCGGGTGGGGGAAGGAAGGGCGGGGGCACCTGCTGCGGCGAGGGATGGGGCATCCATGCGGCGGAGGGTCATGCCGGTGATGAGCATCATGATGAGCGCGCCTGATGATGGTGGTACAAGGGTGTCATGGATGGTGCATAGAATATATGCACACAGGATTACAACACACACAGTACGTACCTGTCATCCCCAGTGCATAGTTGCTGGGCTCGGCCACCACGAGCGCACCCAACAGCACTTGCGCCCTGCTTGCCAGCTGGGTGAACAGCGTGGGGAGCGAAAATGCGGGTGTGGACGCAGCGAGGCATGCGGTGGGTGTGAGGACAAGTGCTGCAGCAGCAAACACAGCAGCAGCGATACGTGTCAATGTTGCCTGTTTGGATGGGGGTGATGATAGTGATTACTACTGGTTGTATACACAGATCTATCTGTGCAATATGCAGCAGCAACAACTCCTACCTGTAGGGTACGCTGCCACCAGACTGCGGTGTGTGTAGGGGGTACCTGTGTTGTTGTGAAAACACAGCATGTGTGGTGAGATAACGCTCAACAACCCCCCAAAAATCACACGCCTCCACCCATCTCGACACCTCGGTAGTCATATACCCAGTCTTGACAGCACATGTGACGGGTCTACATAGACCGTTGCGAGCGGTAGCTGGCGCGTTGGAATGTGCAGCACGATTCTGTGTTGCATGCCGTAGCAATGGAGCAGCCACGCCCCTGCAACGATTCAGACGCACACCGCAGTTCTGCAAACTCGTCGGCACAGCCAAAGACTTCATGATTGATCGCCTGTTCTACCAACCCTTGTGCATTCACCGCGAGTGGTATTTGCTAAATTTTATGCACCAACAACGCTGCTCGCTGTAGATTCAGTTACCTGTAGTACTTACCATCAAAACGACATCACACCAACAAAAAAGCCTAAAAAACATCATCATTGAAGTTTGCACCACAATCTCACACCACAAACCCACGCCGCAAATCAAACAAGACACTGGCTTCCAGCGCCACATCCTTGTGCGCATACTGCGATGGCCCATTGCGCAGCGCCAGCCGCATCGCACGCAGCAGTGCAGCATAGCTGCCCGCCTGCCCCTGTTCCAATGCCTGTGTGAGCCCAAAGCACAGCGATCCCACAGCAGGTGCATCCTCATCCTCCTCAACAGCACTATCCGTGAGCACCCCCTTGGCAGCATGCAGCAGCACCAACTCCCCTTCGGTGGGTGGTGGCATGGCTGGCACCGCTGCTCGGGGGGTTGTCAGGGTCCCATCCTCATCGTCATCCTCATCATCATCACTTGCCTCATCTGGCTGCCCCTGCCACCCTGGGACGCCATTCCCTCGCACAACTGCTGTGGCAACCAGGTCCACAGGGACAACACCACTGACTGTGTCGATGAGGCAATGCAATCTGCAACCTGGTGGCAATGTGGTGCTCTGTAGCAATGCACGGAGTTCCAGTGTCAGATTGGATTTCTCATCTGCAAACACAAAGCCCTGCAAGCTGTTGGTATTTATGTCTGCAGTGGGCCATGTATCAGCTGGCAACAGTGCAGGGCCGACAAACACAAGGAGGAGGGATGCACCGGGGGCTGCACCATCCAACAGCCAATGAATGGCGCCTCGGACGTGCGCACGAGTGGGGGAGCGTGCAGGTGGGGCTGCGTCATGGAGGAACACCAGTTGTGATTTGGCAAATCTGTTGTGGAAAGGGGGGGGGGGATGGATGTGCATATTCATTTCCACCGCAACCCCACACACATATTGTTTTTATTCCCATACCCTGCATCGCGCACAAGGGCCTGCACCAATGCATTGGCATCTGCTGCAAGCGTTGTGAGTGTCTTCCCACTGCTGCTGTATGTGCCACTTGCAATCACAACTGCACGACGTGATGATGGCTGCCATGGGGATGGTGTTGGTGTGCTGAGGGGGATGGATGCTGCGGGGGGGATGTAGGGGGCTTGGTAGCTCGGTGTTGCAATGCTCCCTGCTGGGTCATCAAGCTGTTGTTGGGGGGGATCAGTGAATGTTCAACCACATGCTGCAAAGACAACTGTGTTTGCCCACCGCACTTTGCTTCACATACCTCTGCCAGTGTTGGGGGACAGGGTGGCGGTGGTGGAAACGTCAATGCAACTGCAGCACCAGCAACAACGGCACTCGCAGCAAGAGCCTGTCCAGTCGAACCAGTCGCTGGCTCCAGGTCGATAGGTATTTCTGGAAACCGTGGTTGGTCATCCTGCAAAGCAGCCGTTGGGGTGCTACGGTCGGAGGCATCTGCATGCACCTGGCTTGGTGTGGCCTGTGCAAGGGGGTGTAAAAGGTGAATTTGCAAAAACACCCATGCCGCACCCGTTGTCCATTGCTCACCTGTTTTCTGTTCGACGTCCTTTTGGATCGACGGCCAGGTTGGTGTCGTACCAGCAGAACACGATGCTGCACTGGTTCATCGCCCTCATGCGTCTGTTGTGCTTGTGCTGAAATGCAATTTCCCATGATGTCTCCTCATGCACGTGCGTGTGTTTGTCAAGCGTTGATGTTTTCAACAGAGTGTCGGGTGTACATCCAAAGGTGAAGCAAAGGTGTTGGTAGGTGTTACGTGGGTGGGACTGATGCGATGATGCACAAGTGCTGAATAATTACACAAAATGGTGTTGGTATCAACAACAAGAACTGTGTGTATATATGTGTTTTATTCACGTTTGCTTGTTATTGTAAATACAAACTCCATATGTATTCAAATAGTCACCTGGCGGCAGTGCGTAAGGGGGTAAACGCATCATGCACCGTTGTTGCCAGTCGCACTGCTGCGGCTGAGCTGATGACGCAGAATGATCACTTCCTCTGTGGGGTGGAAGATGGTCGTACGTGTGCACCAAAAGCACAGGGATGTGTCGCATCGTTGAATATACAATCATCTGTGCGACACACACACCCCACCACCCACACCACCTTGCAAATTGGCAAGCTCCAGCTTTGTGTTGGCAAGCTGTGAGGCAACGTCCTGATGCTGTTGCGACAATGTGGAGCATTGCAAGAGGGCGTTTTCCATCATTGACTCAAGCTCATCAAGGGTTTTAGGAGGTTGCATCGGAATATCACCAGCGCAAACACCTTCCTGGTAGCACTGCTCTGCCACAAGCGCAGCTGCCATCTGCCCAATACGTGAAAGCTGGGACGTGATTGCGGTCATCGCGGGCATCAACATGTGGGATGATTGCCCACTCATCTGTGTGCCATCATGTGTTTGTGGGTTGGGATATACATGTGGAATATCTGCCAACATCACTACCTGCGTGCACAACAGGGAAGACATGGTCCTGCTGCTGCTGCATGGTGAAGACATGGGATCTTCATTCAGCCAGTCGTCTGATGATGCACATGTACATGCATCAGTCGGGATTCCCCACGAGGACGGATCGTGAAACATGGTGCTGTTGCGTGCGTTGGGGCACGCCAAACGACAGTGATGATGGTTTTGAGATGTGGGGTTGTCCAACGTTGTGCAACCAGAAAAAGGAATCACACAGCTGAGGAATGGTGCTCACCAGCTTTGCAGAGTATAGCACGTTGTGTTCAAATATGCGCAGCTGTTTTGGCTTAAGAATTCGAAGGTTGAATGATCATTCAAAGCCCCATGTGTCCCTTGTGGGCAAATGCTGTAGTGCACCAGCTCCTTCCCATCCATGGGAATGTCAACAAACCATGCGTCATCAAACAGCTGCCTTCCTATGACGACATAAATTTGCATGTGGTACAACCTGATCAACCCCCCACCTCCCCCTATAGCAACTGCATCCTCAAAATACACAATGCACATGAATCTGCTACTTGCTTGGATCACATACAGGTCGGATCTTGTGTGTGGCAACTATCACCATCCACAATCACTGCGCATCCACCCACAAACAGGCCCAACATGCCATGCTACTGCACCTCGCACAGCACAACTTCCCATGTAGTCGGCCATTACCCGGGCGTGATGGTTCCTATCTCATGCAAGTACAGCTGCCATCATCATCTAACAACAACACAACCCACATTGCACGTGCATTGTCCTTCATGCCTGGCAGGGTGCTTGCCACTGTGCGCACACCCACACCTGCTATGCGTCATGCATTGGGTCGATGCATTGCACAGCTCACTGCCGTGTTGGTAGCAGAGAGGTTTGACCATCCGGGTGCCCATCGTGGGATGACGTTTGACTGGGACATTCGAGCAGCACCACGGGTTGTGCGCCAGTATGTTGCATACAGTGAGGATGCGAGGTGCGTGGGGAGCCATCTGTGTGTTGCACAGACGTCCATGTGTTGCCCACCATCATCATCTATGGTGTGCTCTTTCCATCCATCACACAGTGCATTACTGCAGGCCGTGGATGTGTTTGAGCAGCACACCAAATACCTGAGCAACGTGCTCCCAACCAGTATCTTGCACGGGGATGCAAACGAGCACAACATACTGGTCAGCGACACACCACCACATGATGTGATTGTGGGGTTGTTGGATGTGGGGGATTGCCATTATGGATGGCGTGTTGCAGAAATTGGCATTGCAGCTGTGTATCAAGCAGGTATGGCGGTGGCGTGTGCACCATGGCCAATGGATGATGAAGAAATTCTGTGCATTGGAATGCATGCTGCTACAGATGTCGTGGTATGATCATGTGGGAGGGGGGTATGATACACCATCTTGCACGTTTTCATGCTTGTGTGTGTACATGCTTGTGTGCGTACATGCTTGTGTGTGTACATGCACGTGTTCATATTGTCCATCATTGTCCAAGCTTGTATGCACCATGGTGGCTACACACAGGATGGCTACTTGTCACTGCCTGGCACAGTATTGACTGATGAAGAGCGCACAGTGCTTCCCGCACTCTTCTTGGGACGTATAGCACAAAGCCTTGCCATGGGTGCATACACTGCCCACAAGGTTGTTGTTGTTTTTGGTGTTTCATATGCACACGTTGTATGCACACATGTGTTACACCAAAAAACACACACACATGAAACACACAGGATCCATTGAATGCAGAGTATGTGTTGGTGAGCCAGCGGTACAACAGGGCACTGCTCAAAGCATTGTTGCATCTGGACAAGGACCTTGTGCGAACCCGGTCCATTTTATTTCATTGACATTCACATGGTTGTGCATTCATCAACTGTGATTAACACCTCGCCTTTTACAACCCACAATTCCTCACAACATCAAACCAGATTCTAACGAGACAAACAACGCCGGCAACGCAGGGATGTCAATAAGAACAAGCTACGAAAACAACAACGAAGTGGGCGTTTTTGCAAAGCTCACCAATGCATACTGCCTGGTCGCCATGGGCGGCTCTGAGAACTTTTACAGGTTTGTGAACGCGCTGCTGCCGCCGTGTCGTTGATTGGCATGGCATGCCAACACATTCGCGCACCCCCACGCCCTCCAACAGTGTTTTCGAGTCTGAGTTGTCTGATCATATTCCAGTTGTCAAGACTTCCATTGCTGGCACACGACTTGTGGGACGCATGACTGCAGGTAGGTGGTGTTTTGATGATGAATTGCTGTATGTGTGGGCGTCGTGCACATACGTGTCTGCATGCACAGGCAACCGTAATGGGCTGCTGGTACCCAATTCCACAACAGACCAAGGTATGATGGTGAGGATGATGTTGGATACCACACTGTGACATCACAACAACATATGCACACGCAAACCCACACACACGCACAACCACATCATGACACAGAACTCATGCACATTCGCAACTCTTTGCCTGATGAGGTTGTTGTGCAGCGAATAGACGAGCGCTTGTCAGCACTTGGGAACACCGTTGCATGCAACGACTATGTGGCGTTGATACACCCAGACATTGATCGGGTATGGGGATGTGTAGAGAGATGTGTGTGCAGTTGCACGCATACATACAAGTTATATGCAACACACAAACACTGACACTGAATACACCACAAACAAACACAGGAAACAGAAGAAATCATCGCAGATGTGTTGGGTGTGGAGGTGTTTCGGCAAACCGTCGCCCGCAATGTGCTCGTAGGGAGTTACAGTGTCTTCACCAATCAGGGTGGCATGGTGCACCCACAAACCACTGTAGAAGATCTCGATGAGCTGTCTTCGCTGCTGCAGGTGCCCTTGGTTGCGGGGACAGTGAATCGAGGGAGTGATGTGATTGGTGCAGGGTTGGTAGCCAATGATTGGGCGGCGTTTGCAGGTGGGTGGGGTGTTGGGGACATATTGTGTGGGTGTGTGTATGGATACGTACCCCCCATCCTTACCATCAATTTCATTCTTAACATCACCCCCCTTCACCCACACAGGTCTGGACACCACAGCAACAGAGCTGACATTGATTGACAGTGTATTCAAACTGCGCAACCAAAGCCCAACAACAGTGGTGAATGACATGCGAGCAGCGCTCATTGATACACTTGCATGAGGAGGGTGTGGATGTATGATGGCGTGTGTGTACGAGGGAGTGTGTGTACGAGGGAGTGTGTGTACGAGGGAGTGTGTACACATGAGGGGTTGTGCAAAAGCAGAGGGTGTGGGTATGAGTGGGGAGGGTGTATGAGGGTGTGTGCGCACATCATGGTGTGACACACTAGAATATGATTGATATGGGTGATGATGTTGCGTTGTTTTTGGTTGAAGCAATGCGCTTGCCTGTGGGTCTTGTGTGTTTCGATACGCATCAATGGACACAAGCACTACGTGGAAAGGTAATGACCACCCAGCTGCTGCAGTGGTGTGTTGTTTTACATCAAGGGCGTGTCTTTTGTTGTGCGCAGAGGCGCACAATTACACCCGAAAAATGTACACCCTGGTTTCCATTGCCAGAAAAACGAAAAACAAAAAGGCACCAACATGTAGCCTTGCAAAAACCGTATTGTTGTCACTCACTCACGTACAGAACACACGCACTCGGTACACACACACTGTAATGCAAACAAAACCATCAGCAGTACACACAAAGCACATGTTGACACAATCCTTGACCCTGCTATTGTCGTACATGTGCATGTTTTTAAATGCAAACCACACACACACACGAATATGTGACAAAAGCACACAACTTGAAGCAGTCACAAGTGTCTCACAGCAGACAACACCGACACATGTATATGGTGCGTACACCTACACCACACGATTACATGTGCACTTGGTGTTCATGTGCAAAGGCATGCATTGCACTGCGTGAGTATTTGTCGTTCTGTACCTCCATCACTACTCTGTAACCTGTGACATAATAAACACATGTGTGACAACATACCAAATAACGGAAACACACAGAAATACCTCCCATCCTATACGTCACACATAACACACCACCCACATCCCCTCCCATCGTACCCACATGTCCCACCACCACATACCTCACAAGTATAATGTCTTCATCAGTGCCGAATGTCTTCCTAGCAGCTTCCAACACAGAAGAGGGGAGTGACACTGTGGGTAGATCAGCTGCTGGGTCTTTGACTGAAAACGTGTCACTGGCAACATCATAGCCACACAGGACAAGGTAGTGACCTGCGTGTGGTGTGGGAGTGGGTGCATGGGGAGGTGTGGGTGTGTCGGGGGGAGGTGTGTGTTGCATGCACATGTGTATGTTGAGTGTGTGCTGCCAGCTGCATGCATACATCCATACACGCGTCCCCCATACCACACACATCCCCCATATCACACACAGTATACCAATCATACCAGCATATGCAGGGTCCACTGCCCCCACAGCAGCACCCAGTGCCAGCTCAGCACATGCAATTGCATCCAGCACCAGCTTTGTCTTGTCAACCAATATGAGAACCAACCATTGACCGGTCAACATGAGATCTTGCAGTTCATCCATTGCCATGCTGCGCTGCTGTATGTCAATGCCAGCATGTGGGGCAGTCTGTGTGGTGGTGGACATGGTGGTGGTGATTGTGGTGAACATGATGGAAATGGTGGTGAACGTAGTGGTCAACGTGGTGGATAATGTGGTGGTGAACATGGGGGTTATTGTGCCTGGTGGGCACACGCCACATACCTGAAACAGTTCTTGTACGCGACAGCGGTCATCATCCAAGCACTCCATGTAAAACTGTTCATTGCTATACTCGTGATTGGCACCCAGGGTGATGGTGAGGAATGTCACCTGCAGGCCAAAGCGACGAAGCAAATGTGCCAAGTCAATAGTCCATACACTGATGTGTTGGTGATATGGAGGTGGGCACAGCAAGACCACCACAAGCAAGCACAAGAAAATGCGCATATCCAGTGCGCAAGGTGTACACCCACACACCTTGTAGTGGCACATATTGTGCGCAAGGTGGCAAGATCCTGATGCCAGATGCCCACTGCACGGAGAATCATGAGCACACATGACAACCCGCAATCCCAATTGAACAGCTGCCTGACGTGTGGAACGTGATGGTAAAAGCATTGGTGTTGTGCTGGTGTGCTGGTGGATGCAAGGGCTGCAGTGTCTTGACTGCTGCAGCGACTGCTGGGGTCTGCTGAAGAGGTGGTAGGGAGTCTGTAGGTGTCGTAGGATGCTGTGGTGCTGTTGACAGAACTGGGGGGGGGGGGGGAGGAGGGGGGATTTGTGTTTGTATTGGAATGTATGTATTGTAAACATAGATAAAACGCAGAAGGAACGTATGCGCACCTTGTCTCGTTTGCACTTGGTTGCAATGGAGAAATGCGTGTCATTGAGTAGGTTTTACTGCGAGCTGAAGCGTTGACGCACTACTGATACACACGTGATACCGAGGCACACGTACAAGCGTTTTTTCCCCCTGGACTGTGCACTGGGTGTAGTCAGCACGAAGCAACTTACACTTGCATCAGTAGTATCAGAGTGTATCACACTATCAGCAGCAAACACTGCTCAGCGTCAAGTACAATCAGTAAGGCATCAGTAATCAGCAAGTAATAATAGAAAATCTAGACCATAAAAAACAAAGCAGCAAAAGTTATGCTCGCCCCGATGATGCCCCTCGGCGCTCAGCCTTTGTTTTCTCAGCATACTGAGAGAGAGGTGTTGGAAACCGTATACGCCTGGCACGCACACAAAACCAGCATGTACACCACCACACACCTCATCAGCCTTGTCTGCGAGGGTAAACCACAACTTGGCAGCCCCCTTGGCTGTACCGCGCAATGATTTGGCCACCAACTTGGACCCCTCTCTCAACGAGCTCTCCTGCCGTACAGGTACCCCACGTGCGGATATCCCACCCCCACTGCTCCCACTGCCCCGGGGCGCCACAGGCACAGCAGTATCAGGTGCATGATAGGTGGCATATTCGGTGTGCAATTGGGCATCCGATGACGGTGCCTTTGGCAGCCGACTTGCTGCGGAGGACGACAACTCGGCACGCACCGTCGATCGAGGCACTGCACGGAGGACAGCAGGAGGGACAACCTGGCCCTGCGAGTCTGCTGCTGTGAAGGACGGCGGTGGGGGCTCCAATGTCGTGACCATGTCGGCACTAAGTGTTGTGCTGCTGACTGTTCCTGCATCGCTGAGGCGGCGGATGCGTGCCACAAGATGCTCCTGTTCTGGTGTCAGTGGTTGTCTTGGGGAAATTGTTGGTTCGGGGGGTGGGATGATCGATGGGTCGTTGGGAGGGATAGGGTGGCTTTGAGGTGCTCTCTGGGGGGGCTCGGCAAAGGGAGAGCTGTTGACTGTGTTGTTGGCTGTGGTTGCTTTGGCTGCAAGGAGCGCCTCGAGCTGCTTTTGAAGCTGCTTTTGCTGCAACTGGAGGGCTTGTATTTGCTTGCGGATTGCGTCCACCTCTACATCATCTGGTGGTGGATGGGAAGGGTTTGCAACGAACGCAATCAGTGACAATAGAAGTATTACATGTACAGAGACCGTGCATGTACTGTACCTGGCGTACAGTTGTTCATTGTGCTGTTGATCTGGAAGTGGCTGGGGAACGTGCTGTTGAATCGTGCTCTTGTGCGTTTACTGGTGATGTGCGTGTGTGTGGTTTTATGTATAGAGGTGCGGTATATCTGTTGAGGCGTAGTTTGTTTGAACACAATTATATCACGATCGTAATTGTATGCCAATGTGGTGTCCAACTACAACTGATCTTGCCACCAACAATAGCAACAATAACAACAACAATAACAGCAACTGACTCCATCAATGACTGATGATCAACCAACCAACAACGTGCAGATTACCATCTTGGACATTCTCACCGAATTTGCAGCAACTGGGTACACGCACCACATCCCACGACACTCTAGTATCAACCCCAATGCCTATCACAACGTACAACAACGCACTATGCCCAATAACCCAGTGCATGCCGATCACGACCACATCCGTACAGCAGTGTTGACCGATTGCCTGGCCTGTATACGTGCATGGCTTGCTGCTGCAGATGTGTCTACTGTATACGATGCATTGCTGCATGCCACCGTAGACATGACCCATGGCTGCTGTCAATTGCACGTCCCCGGGCGGCCTACGTTGTTGCAGGGAATGCCATCCCTCCCTCACGCAGATGCACTGCAGGAAGCTGTTACATTCCCTGTACTTCAACACATGACATCCCAACTCAAACCACAACTTGTTGTGTTGGGGGTCGATGGAAGCCACATGCACACCGCCAACCTGTTCAATACCATGCACGTGGTGGATGCTGGCGGTGATGTACATGCCCTTGTACAGCCCCTCGAGGCACCTCTTGTGCTTCCTGCACGTTGTCGCTTTCTCATGTCGGATGTACGACGCCTGGATGTGCTCGTGCAGGGTATGTAGCGTGTTATTGGTGTTCATTTGTACGGACTCTGGGTGGTGCACATACATACAGACTGTGGGTGGTGGAAATACATAAGCACACAAGCAACTGCGTGACATGTATACACAGTAGTACACATGCTACACAGATGCTGGGGTACATGGGCGGTACAACCTGATTGTACTGGATCCACCCTGGGAGAATGCATCAGCACAGCGTACCCAAGCATACCCATTACTACCACACCGTCGATTATTGCAGGTGCCTCTACCATCCCTCCTTGTACCGCTTGATGTACCGCCTGATGTACCGCCAAAAGTGCATGATGGTCAACAACATGATGGTCAACAACATGGTCAACATGATGGTCAACAATATGGTCAACGTACTAGTACAAGACAGCACAGCGACACAAAACAACCAGCAGCACCTACAGCACAACAAAGGGCACAAGGAGGAGAGGCACCAGGAGGAGGAGGGACACCAGAAGGAAAAGGGGCACAAGGAGGAGGAGGGGCACCAGCAGGAGGAGGGGCTCTTGTTGCACTGTGGATTACCATGCGTCCCCGCATACGTCGCTTTGTACTGGAGGAGCTGTTGCCCCAATGGGGGTTGAGACTGCTCAGGGAGTGGGTGTGGCTAAAGGTCAAACCAGGGGGGGAACCGGTGTGTCCATTGGTATGCGTTGGGAAGGGGGGGGACGCTCAGAGTGTGGTGGTGGTGTTATCGAAAATGATGTTTGTGGTGGGTTTGCTATCAATCATGGTGTTCGTTGATTGTATTTAGACATCAACATATGTGTATGCATGCATACCAAATGCAGACTGACACACAAGACCACACATTTTCCACTCACCTTTGGTACGAAACCCACCCACTCCACTCACACCCATACCCACACCCACACAAAACAAACCACAGCAACATCCCCACAAAAAGCCATACGAGTTGTTGCTCCTGGCGACCAATGCCCCTACTGGTCAACACTCCATGTTTGACCACCTGCCACTGGACCATGTGTTGGTCAGTGTACCCGAGAACCACTCACGGAAGCCTGTACTGGAGCGTGTACTCGCACCATACCTACCACCAAACAAGCGCTGCCTAGAGGTGTGGGTGTTTTGGCGTGGGTGTTTGGTATGGGTACCCACAACAAGTACACACATACACACCAAATAACGAGTACACAAACAAAAGATTCGGCCATCACAGATGTTTGCGAGGAATGTGGTGCCTGGGTGGACATGCTGGGGTAATGAGGTGCTCAAGTTTCAACAGGCATGCTACTGGCAGCAGAAAGAAGAGGGGAAGCAAAAAGAAGAGGAGAAGCAAAAAGAAGAGGGGAAGCAGAAAGAAGAGGGGAAGCAGAAAGGAAAGGGGAGCAAGGTAGACGAGGGCAGTGCTTGTACATGAAGCATGTATAATAATTGAAACAGGTTTTGTGAGCGTTTGACAACATTGTACCCGTTCATGTTGACCATCATTACACCATTCATGTTGACCATCAAATAAAACATGCAAACACCATGAGCACCACCATGACAACACCACACGAATGACACTATACTCTAAACCAAACAACACACAAACATCACCTGAGGTCCCCAACCACCACCTCACGGCAACGACGCCTCCCCATCCACCACCTCCTCCGACCCATACTCCCCATTTTCCCTCGCCCACTGCTGATACAACGCCCTACGCAACACAAGCTCATCTATTTCGGCCTGTCGTTGGTGAAACTGCCATGCAGGCCGCCAGAAATTGCGTTCAAATGCCTGGTCGTTAAACGGCTCCCAAGAGTCATCGTCATCCCAATTGGGGGTCTCGAGGCGGGAGATTTTGGGCCACAGGTGTCGAAATCGGGGACGGGGCTGCCAGTGGACCAGGTTGGGGTGGTTTTCAAAATCATGCTGGTCATCTGGGAAGAGGCGGAGTCGACGGCTGTAGATCTGTGGTGTGGTGGTGGGGGATGGGTAATGGTGGGGGGGTGGGGTTGATTGATGGTGGTGTATGACTGGGCGTTTTCGTGAATGGATACAGATACGACCGCGCGCTGTGTATATTGTTCTCCTGATTCACATGCAGTATCAACAAGATGTGTACTTCACCCACATTTGGTAACATGCATACCTTGCGCAGGCGTGATTTTGGGAGCATGCCGTAAACAGCATGATGCAGGACTGATGTGGGATCCCGAGCATGCTGATCACGTGCACTGCGTTCCTTCAATCCACCTGGATACCTGTTGTGTGCACGTGTGGTGTGGATGGAGCACACAATACTCCCACAAGTGTACATGCCCCCACAACGTCACAACCTACCCTGTGTGCCATCGGTATTTCTTGTTCTTCCACTTCCATCGCGTGAGCTCAATGTGGCGTGTGTTTATGACAACTACTGCATCCCCTTCTGCCAAGTAGGGCACAAATGTGGGTTTGTCCTTGCCCTGGTGGTGATGAGTTGTGGGAGATGTGGAGGCGTCATGGTGTCTGATCCGGCCCACCATATCATCTAATACCGTCAGAATAGTGGCTATTTGTGGAGCAAGTCTGCCAACTACCCAACCCTTGGCATCTATGAGCCGTAGCCTCAGATTGTGTTGTGCCAATTCCTGAGACACATGTGGTGTGGTGTACGTCGTGCTGTTGTTTCCGTGTCGTGTATCCATTGTTATACTCTATTGATATACCTCTAGAAACTTTCTATGGGCTTTTGACATGCTGCTGTGGCCCACACAGCCGGGGATTGTGCCAATGTCAGCTGTCTGCTGGATGAATATAGGTTGCTCCCTGCTAGGTGTATAGGCTGCTGCTCCCCCTGCACGATCGATAGATGACAGCCTTGGTTGTTTCTGATGATCACTAAATGTTTTTCACTGCAGATGTTTTTCACAGCAGATTTTACACCTGATCATTCACAAACTGTCACTAACACTGTCACTATAGTACTGTTTCCAGATCGTATATTCCTGTGAAATATTGCAACGGAAATCGATAGATTGGCATCTCTGATGACCATCAACAACAACATCCCACTCCAACCATTACCACACAACACCACATCACAATGACCATCAACACAGAATGGGGTGCTGATTTGCGCAAGCGCACCGTCGTGTGTGACACGGGCACCGGGGTATGTCTGCCTGCCACACACACACACCTGGTGTCAACCCCAGCACACAACACCTCTCTCCAAACAACAACAGTATCTCAAATGTGGTCTTGCAGGAGACAAAACACCCCGTGCCATCATCCCCGCCATTGTCGGACGCCCCTTTATCAACCTCCACGAGGCAACCCCTGATCACACCATCAAGGATCGGTACATTGCAGATGAATGCTTGGCTGCCAAGGAGCGACTGCATTGCAGCTACCCAGTCAGCAATGGCATTGTATCACACTGGGATGACATGACTGCGTTGTGGGAGTATGCATTCCACACCAAGTTGGGTGTCACGCCATCTGATTGCAAGGTGCTGTTGACAGATCCCCCTCTCAATCCCACTGCCAACCGCACACGCATGTTGGAAATTATGTTTGAGCGGTTTGTATTTGCAGGGGCATTTATACAGATACAAGCAGTGCTGACGTTGTATTCACAAGGTGTGGTGAGGGGGGGGGAGGATGGGGGATATGGGGCGATGCTTGTGTGTACATGTTGTCCTATCATATATAAAGTATCCGTTTTGGTGCTCTATTGTTCATCATACACATACCCTCCATGCATGCTCATACCCATACCCCTACCCACCTTCCAATCACATCACCCCCAACATCACCCCCCACACACAGGTCTCCTCACAGGTGTTGTGTTGGATTCAGGTGATGGTGTGACACACTCTGTACCTGTGGTGGATGGCTTCAGCCCCTCCATGCAGATACGTCGGTTGAATGTGGCTGGACGACATATCACCATGTTTCTAGGTGAGCTGTTGACTCGTAGGGGGTATGCCCTCAACAGGTGGGTGGGGGATGGCAACAGAAATTTGAGTTGAAGGGGGGGGGGATGTTGGGGGGCCAACAGATTTGTAGGATATGAGGGTTGGTGGATGTATACAATGGGATGCCATACAGGGTTGTATTGCAGTTCTGCAGGGATGCAATACACATCAACATACTATACATGCAATACATATAAAGACATTATACATGCAATACAAATACACCCACATACACATACACACAGTACTGCTGACGTTGATGTGTTGCGGCAAATAAAGGAACGTGTGTGTTACGTTGCTGATGACTATGCACGTGAGCTCAAGGTGTGTTGTGTGATGCGGGTGTGGGTGTGTGTGTTCTTACATGTACATACATCATCAACCTCATCAATAAACCTCATCAATCACCCTCATCATGTCATATTCATCAATCCCCCATATCAATAAATCCCCATATCAATAAATCCCCATATCGATAAATCCCCATATCAATAAACCCCCATCGTCTCCACAGATTGCAAGGGAAACAGTGTGTCTGGAAGAGCACTACACACTCCCTGATGGGAGAACAATTAAGGTGGGTGCAGAGCGCTTTATGGCACCAGAGGCGCTGTTCACCCCCTCCCTGGTGAATTTAGAGGGGAGTGGGCTGGCAGAAATGGTGTTTGATGCTATACAGGTGTGTGGGTGGGGGGGGTATGTAATGTGTTGTGTTGCAATGAATGTGGTGTTGCAATGAATGTGGTGTTGTAATGAATGTGATGTTGTAATGAATGTGGTGTGCAGTGGGTGTCTTTCGCCAGAGTGCTTTTCCATAGTGCTGGTTGCATAATGCTACACACATGGTTTTTTCCATCACCTACACTTATTTGCACATGGTTGCTCCCATCACCCACACATGCATACACATGATTCCACAAATCACACACACACACACACACACACACACACAGACAAGTGATGTGGACAGTCGCATGCGCCTCTATGAGCATATTGTATTGAGTGGTGGCAATACAATGTTTCCCGGATTACCCACACGTCTGGAGAAGGAAATAAAGCAACTGTACTGCAGCCGCGTACTGCAGGCATGTGGTGTAGAGTGTGTGGTGTAGATGAGTATGTCAGTGTGAATGCTCATGTGTGGAATCCACATAAATGTTGACCTTGCATGATGTTGACCGTGCAGTCAACCTGTCCCTCCCCCCCCCCAACCAATCCACCCCAATCCAATGCACACAGGGGCGCGCTGAAGGCCTGGCTAAACTCAAGCTACGCATAGAAGATCCCCCCACACGCAAGTTTATGGTGTTTGTGGGTGGTGCAGTGCTTGCGGACATCATGAAGGACAGGAATGATTTCTGGGTGACCAAGGAGGAGTGGGAAGAGGACCCTCACAGGGCCCTGAAGAAATGTGCGGGGGGGGGAGGTGGGTAGGATGAAGAAGGGGGGGGGGGTGTCAGGATGAGGGGGGGAGCAAGGGTGATTATGTATATACAACTATTTGTGTGTGATTTCTTTGGTGTGACGGTAGTGCGAGTGCTATCCTATTGGTTTTACAAATGCAAATGATGTCTTTACAAATGCAAATGATGTCTTAACAAATGCAAGTAAGAAATCTGTTCCATGTCTCGTTATGCAGACCCACCACCACCACTCCCACTCCTGCTTTGTCGAGTCAGCCCCCCCAACACACGCCCCACCTCTGGTCGCTCCTCTTGAAGTGCACGCAAAGCATCACGCACAGTCTTCCCAGCAGCACGTGCAACCGTGAGTCTTGCCACTGTATGCACGAGGGGTTCCGAAAGGGGCTCGCCCACCCCCCCCCCAGCTTGTGGGAGGGTCTTTTTTTTGTGCACGGTGCTTGCGAGGCGTTGGAGAATGGTTATTGCGCGTTGTTGTCGTGTCATTTGCTGTTGTAGTTGTGCTGCTGATGCTATCTGTGTGAGGAGCATGTGGTGTTATTGACGACGAGGGGGGAGGGGGTGGTGGATGAGGAGGGTGTTGTGGGTGTGCGAATACACAACAGACAACTGCGCATACACATGAAGCTACAGAACACATGTACACATACAGCATACAAATACAGCATACACATGAAGCTATTAAACTACACATAGAGCATCACACACTGTTCAACTTCATTCGTTGTTCATCCGAACAACAAACAACCCCCCAACCCACCCCACATCAGCATGTACCTCTTGTTGTTTGACGTGTGCATGCATGTTCTTCTCCTTTTCATGCTCCTGGGTAGTCTGCTGTACCTCCACCTGAACTGCCTGCCCCACCCCCTGGGCATGTTCCAACGCAGTTACCACCTCCTCCCCCTCTCTCAGCACAGCGTCCACAGCGTGCTGCAGCCCGTCCGTTTGTTCAGTGGGTGATTGGGTGGTGCGTTGGGCGTGCAATGTGGTGCGATTGATGGAGGTGAGCTGGTGGAGGATGGTACGCAGGCTGTGTGATTCAGCAGTGGTGCGTGTAATCTGTGTGTGGGTGGGGGGAGGGTTTGTGTGGGGTAAGTGTGTATGGAGATTGGAGTAGGGTTTGCAGTGTGGCTGGAGTGGGGGGGTGTATTAGGTGTGTGGATGGGCAAGAGTGGGTGAGGGTATGTGTGACATTGTGGGGTGTGTTGTGCTATTATACAACAGTTTGCATGTACACTCACTCGTATGCATGTCCAACACACCTCCCCCAATCATTACACCCACATGTATATTCCCACATGTATATCCAGCATCCATATTCCCCCTCTTCACACACCTGTTCATGGAGGTCTTGCTGTTGCTGCTCAAGGGTAGTAAGCTGCTGCTGCATTGCTGCTTTGTATGCAGAGTGACCCTGAAGCACCTCCTCTGTGGGTGTGGGTGTGGGTGTGGTGAGTGTGGGTGGGAGGAATATGTGGGTGGGAGGGATATGTGGGGGTAGATGCACGACATAGCCCCTCCTATACAGACCTATACCAAACAAACACACATACAAATGAAAACACACCCACCCACCCCCACACACACATACACATCTACAAACAACCATTCACACAAACACACCTGCACTAGGCGCTTTCCCTGTAGCCTGTTGTATCGTGTCTGCCAATGCAATCTTGCTCTGTAGTGTCTCTATACGAGCGTTGAGGGCACTGGTGCGTGCATGAACAGCGTTGAGTGCTGTGGTCAACGCATGAATGTCGTCACGGGCGCGATGAAGACCGGCTCGCAGTTCCACACTGCGAGAGTGTGTGGGTGGGTGTGGGTGGGTGGAAGTGTGGGGGGGGAGAGGGTGGATGTATCATGTGGGGATAATGTGTGTGATGTGTGCTGGGTCGAACATGTATCATCATCAATCACACCAGAGCTTGCATATGTACATCCCACTCTACCCCCCCCACCTCCCCCACCCCACCCCCCACACACACCTGGCTGCATGTGCTTGTGTCTTCTGTGTCTGCAATTGCACCTCCTGCTGTTCTTTTTCTTTCTGTAGTGTCTGCAGGTGTGCTTGTGCTGCACTCAGTTGTTCTCCTAGTCGTGTTGATTCGAGCTGTGCCATGTCACGCTGTACGAGTAGCTGGGCACGTACCTGTTCCCCTGCCTGTGTTTGGGAGGGGGTGAGGGTATGAGGGTGCAAGGGTGTGAGGGTGTGGGGGGGTGGTGTGTGGGTATGGGTGGTGTGTGGGTATGGGTGTGAATTTGTATGGTGGCAAGATTATGCGTCACATCATGATGTACAATGTGTATACAAATAAATCATGTTCATACACAATTTGCACACACACATTTACAACGCAAATACCCAAACACACATGTGCATACACAGCACAAACACACACACACAAAAAATAATACAAACAAACAAGAACACACACCTCATCTGTGCGTTGTAGTGAGTCAACTACCAATACACAACACCCACAACATATACAACACTCACACCTCTACTGTGCGTTGCAGTGACTCAACTTCCAACAGCAAAGCTGCCACCTGTCCTTGTACTGCTGCTGTCTCTTTTTGTACTGCCCCATGTGCCCTTGTACTTGATGCTGTGTGTATTGAGAGGTGTGTAGTATGTAATATGTAGTATGTAGAATGTGGTGTAGTGTGCATGTGAATACCAGGTGTGCAATATGATTATGTACAACAGGTGTGTACTATACATATGTACAGCAGGTGTGCAGTATACCACAAACACACTACGCCACACAAACACTCACAAACATACCTAGTTCCACTTGCACACGCTTGCACTGCTGCTGCAGCACCTGATGATGCACACGTGCCAGATCCAGCTGTTTCTGTGTGTCCTCCAAAGCTGCGTGTATAGGAGCGAGGTGTTGGGGGGGGACCCACCCCTCTGCATGGGATATTTGTTGTTCCAGTGCTAGGAGACGAATGTCCACCTGTGTGTGGGTGTAGTGGGTGCGTGGGTGTGTGGGTGTGGGTGTGGGTGTGGGAGACAGGTGTGGGATATAGGTGTGGGTGTGTTTGTGTGGGTACTTGTAGATGTATAGTGCGGAATGTGTATTGGTGTGTGCTTATACAGAGGGTGCATACACATTGTGTAGAAATGCAGTGTAATTCCTATACATTTTTCATTTCCTACCATTTTCTCATCAATAATTCATTTCATTCCCGTACATTTATGTACACCCCGACATACCCTCCCATACACTTGCACCCCCCCACCCCACCCCACCCCCCCACACACACATAGACACACACACCCCACACACCCCACACCCAACCATACACACACGCCTGATACGCAGCCATGTGTTGTTGGTCCACCAACTCTTCCACAGCTGCAGCTCTCCTCTCAAGGTCCCTACATTGTGAAGTGGCTGTGCGCAGTTCCAATGCCCTTTCCTTACTGTCTGTGATGTGCTGTGCAAGTGTTTGGTGGTGGTGTACAAGAGATGCACGTAATGATGCCACTCTGGTGTGTATCCTGTGGGGGAGGGTGTGGGGGAGGAGGGGGGGATATGGGTTGTGGAGGTATGCAGTGATGCTGTATGTGTGTATATACTTGTGTGTATGAGTGTGTGATGAAGACAGTAGTGTGTTGCAATATCCCCACCCCACATACACCAACTCATCCATACATTCAACACACACACACACACACACACACACACACACACACACACACAAACAAACAAACAAGCACACAAAATCACAAAATCACAAACAAACAAACAAACAAACAACACCACCTTGCAAGTTGCTCTGTTTCTTGTTGCTGCAACGCCTGCAGTGTTTCACATCGCCCATCCCCCTCCTGTGCCCTCTGTTGCTCTGCCTCGAGTGCCTGCTGAGCGTCTTGTACAGCCTGTTGTACTGCCTGCAGCTTCACAGCCCACTGCTCGAGGTTGGTGGTGCTGGTGGTGAGGGTGGTGTGTAGCTGTGCACATCGTTGTTGGGCCGCGTGGTGTGCTGCGGTGAGTGTGGCGAGGTGCCTATGTGTGTGTGGTGGTGGTGGTGGTGGTCGGTGTAATTGCATGTGATGTGTGCGTCTTGTAGAGGTTGAAACTCATCATATATCGATGTACCCTCAAAAAACTACCATATGTTACTGTGTGCAACTGTATGTATGGTAGTTAAACCACAAAAGCACACACACCAGTGCTGTACACATACACCACACACCACAACCACCCCTCCCACACACCACACACCCTCGTGCATCTGCTGTTTGCTGTCTCAACGCAGCCAAGGCTGCCCGGGCCCTCCCCACCCTCCCCTGCAGGGCCTCCCCCTGCAACCGGCCCCTCTGGGCCCCCCGGGCCCCCCCCGCAAGAGTATGCTCTACTGTACGCACTTGTACATGTAGGTCTTGTACATGCTTGCGTTCATCGGCGTGGTGTTGTCGAGCAGCGGCTATGGCGGTGTCACGTTGTGCTATCATGAACATGGTGTGCTGTTGTTGGTCGAGGGTGTGTCGGCGGGCTTCGTGGAGTTCACTGTGGGAGGGGGGGGGGGCGTTTATTGTTTGAGCGTGTATGTTTTGATGGATTATTGTGCTAGTGGGGTGTTTAGGTATATCTGTATACACATGCAAACTGTCACACACACAAACACACACCGTAGCAAGGTGGTACGTGATGCAAGGCGTGTCTGCATGTCTGACATAGCAAGGGCTTCTGTTCTGACTGCTGCCTGCTGGTCTGACACACAAGTAGCCAATAACTCCACCTGTGTTGTGATTATGCAAAGAATTGTGTGGGTGGGGGGTGGGGTGGGGGGTATCAATGTGTGTATTCATGTGTATCCATGCGCATTCACGTGTATTCATGTGTGTTCATGTGTGTTCATCACGCTATGCACATGTGAATGGTCAATCATGCTATGCATGTTGTGGTATGCTATGCATGTTGTGGTATCAAAGTACCTCCCGCAGCAGCTGTTTAGCAGCAATATCATCTTGCTGTATGTGTTGTAGGAATGTAGAGTGGTCATCCTCTCTGATGGTGTGCGCCTGTGTGAATGTGTGTGTGTGTGTGTATACGGGAGTGTGTGAATAGGTGTGCACACAGAAGTATGTGTGTATGCTACATACACAGTGTGTTTGTACACACACAAACAACACAAAATTAACAGAATGAATCAGCAACAATACTCCAAACAAACAAACCAAACCTCTTGCCATTGTGCAAGCTCATCTGCACTCCACTGCAACAAAGCCTGAAGGGTGGCCAGCCGCTGATTGCCCACAAACACATCTGATTGCAATTGCCCCATGCGCTGCAAGTGCTCGTCCTGTGCCTTGCGATGTTGTTGCAGTTTGCTCAGCAGATGCCCCTCCTCTCTCTGTACCAGCTGGAGCATGTTTTTCTCATCTTGGAAGACTTGACGCTGGGCATCCAACTGGGAATCGGGGGGCATGGTACTATATACAATGTGCGAACTTGGTGATTGTGGGCCTTTGGTGTGTGGTTTGCAGAAAATACATTGTCAGCATACCTGTGCTTGTGCTGCATCGATTTCCTGCACAACGTGCTTGGAATGCTCCTGCATGGCATCTGCTCTGGCGTTGTTATCATCGGTTTCTGCCTGCACCTGCTGCAGCTCGAGGGTCATTTGCACGATTTTGGAGTGCAGCGCAACGCTGGCACTGCTGGCAAACGATGGGAGGGACATAATGATGCCAGGTGACGGTCGTAATACGCCAGCTGTGTACAAAGGGATTGCGTTGTTGCGATGGTTGCGACATACATCTGCACACATCAATCACACACGTACCCATCTCCCCCTGCGTACTGGGTGCCATCATCGGAGCTTTGACAGAGCGTTGACCGTCACAAATGGTGATGTACGGGTTTCTGGTGCTGCTGCTGCTGCTGCTGTGGCTGCTGCTGTGTGGGGACATCACAATTGGTGATGTTTCTGGTGCTGCTGGCAGGGACTAACACCATCATGCAGCAACAACAATACTAATTAATTTTAGTTTCTCTGAGCATTTTCGATGCAAGCCAACATAAAAACCACATAGACAATGCTGCAGGGACACTACAATTACGCACACACACAGTTGAGCAATCATCAAGCAACCCAGGCAACGATCTCACCATCAATCACATGAAACTACTCGTCCTCACGCTTGAGTTTTCCTGTGCAACATTCTCAGGCAATGGCATCTACTGCAGATCGCAGGTATTGATATTTTCAGCAAATAGGCACTGAAATCTCAGGTGCATCAATGGCCTTGCATTACCCAATCACACAGGTCCGTGCACTCTCTGCACTAGGACATGAGCTGCTTGTTATAGCAGGTCGCCCTGATAACGCCCCTGATGCAGAACAAGCACCCACAGAAGGAGCACGCCAGCTGCTGCAGGTACACAACTGTCCATCCATCCATCATCTTGAATATGCAACCCACCTCAACCACATCATCTCAACATCTTGCAGATACCACTGCCTGTATGGAACCGTCTAGATGCTCTAAGTGGATGGCGGGAATTTGCCAAGGGTTGTGAAGACCCTGCAGTGGTGGATGCAGTGCTTGCATTCGGGTAGGGTTTTTTTTGGAGTGGGGGGTGGGGGGTGGGGGGTGTTCGTATTCCTGTCACTCCACACAATACCTGTCAGTCCACACAATACCTCTCCACACAATACTCATCATATACACACATACACATAGGCCCTCTCATGTGTTGGGTATTGACTGGTCATCCCTCCCTGCCTATCAAGCATTGCAACATGCACTGGAAATACGCAGTGCACCATACCCACCGTTTGTCTACATGAACTACAGGTGTGCATTGATTGTGATTCATGAGTTGAGTGTTGTGTTTCCATTGAAGGCACGCATGCATACCTATCTGTATCGCATGTACACATGCATGCGCATCTCTCTCACTCTCTCTTTCTCTTTTGCACACACACACACGAAAGAACACACAAAAAGAACACAAAAAGAAACACAAAAAGACACACAAAACCACAAACATGCAGGGTATATGAGCGTTCCCCCTCATGTGAAGCAGACGCACTGTTTTACAGCAGGATGGAAGGTGCTGCCACACAATGTTCTATACTCACCACAGCACTCAGTACCAGCGATGCAGACCACTTGAGAGGACATGTAGATGAACCAAAACGTACACAGGGCATCAAGGTATGTGGTTATGTGGTTTCTCTCTCTCTCTCTCTCTCTCTCTCTCTCTCTCTCTCTGTCTCTCTCTTTTTCTCTCTCTCCTTCTGCCTGTGTGTGTGTGTGGCTGTTGGAGATCAAAACAGAGATGAAAACAAGGTTGGCGTACTGTGTATATCATTTGTATATCATACACACACATTCCCCTCCTCTCCCCTCCCCAGGTGTTGTTGCCTGCACTGAGGTCAGACATGGAAACACTACCCCTCCCTATAGACATGCAACCTACACAATCCACACAAGCATTGACCAATGGGGTCTCCCATGCGTTGACCAATGTTAATGATAACAATGATAACGATAATAATGATGTAGTGAGTGGTGTACAAGAACATCATGATGGGCAGCAGCAACAGCAACAGCAACACAGACAGCATGTGCGTCGATATGTGACATGTTGTGTTCGATTATCAGACGAAAAGCAACCTGATAGGTTTGTCAGGCTTGTGGAAGCAATGGAGAAAATGAATACCTTTGAGGAAACAGGTGGGGGTGTGTGGGTGGTGGGGGTGTACGTGTAGTATGTTGTTGATGTTGTATCTCATCATGTTGCTCAATGTCAATGCATGTGTACATGACGGTTGTCAACATCCAAACAATGGTCAATACTTGTGGTCAACACCTCCTCCCTCCACCACACGCGCCTCCCCTCTCATTTCCCCTCCAACCCCACAGACACCATACCCCTCATGTGTGGGTCCGCAACCACCCCCTATGCAGAGGACCTGAAAAAGCGATTACGAAAATGCAGGGGAGCAGATGGTGTTGTTATTGAAGAGCGTTTTTTGGGACCTGAGGAACTGGCTCAGGTTTGTGTGTAGTGGTTTGTTTTCATGTGTAGTAGGTTGTGTATGTGTAGTAGGTTGTGTCACACTGATTTGCGTGTAGTGATGGGTTGCATTGTGTGTCATAGTAGTGCATGATTGTGGTGTACAGATTGTGGTGTATAGAGTGGCATTAGTGTTTACTACCTGTACATGTGTTGTCATCCTACATATACATATCAACATACATATGTACATACCTACACACCCTTCACATGCATGCAAACACCCCCCCCCACACACACACCACACACACCATCAACATCACAGTTGTGTAGTCACGGTGTGCTCAATATACACCCTCCACCCCCCACACACACAGTTGTATAGTCACAGTGTGCTCAATGTACACCCACCAGTGTATGATGCGTATGGGATGACAATAGTGGAGGCTGCATCACAGGGTAGGTGCATAGGCTGTGTGTATATTATTGTGTGTGAATAGTGTGTGTGTGTATAGTGTGTGTGTTTAGTGTGTGGATAGTGTGTGTGCGCGTGTGTATATATTGTGCATGTATTGCCTCATCTCATATTGTGTATTGCCTCATCGCATATGTTGTGTATTTTAATGTCTCATGCTGTGTAATGGGTACCCTCATGATGTGTATTGCCTCATCTCATGTTGCCTCAACACACACACCACATGCAGGTGTGCCCTCAGTAGTCCAGCAAGGTGGTTTTGTGGGTGCTACAGAGCTACTTTGTGGCGATCATGACCAAGTTGTGTTGATGGATATGAATGAGGATGTAGATACACTTGCAAGGGCTATTGATGGGCTGTTGAGGGATAGGGAAACACTGCACACGGTGCGGGTAGTCTGTGTATGGGTGTGTTTGGGTGTGGGTATGTGGGTGGTCAAGTGTGGGGGTGAAGTGTGAGCGAAAGCATGTGTGTTTATATGGGTATGTGTGTGTGCGTGTATGGGTGTGTATGTGGGTGGGTGGTGGAGTGTGTGCATGGGTATACGGTATGTATACATATATACATACAGGTGTATACATATATGTATACATATGCACCCCAATGATACAACAGATTGGCAGGAATGCATGTTGTAAGGCACGTAGTTGGACTGAAAGCGCAAATGCACAAGCACTCATAGATGCACTCCTGAGTACACTGACAAGCACTCATAGATGCACTTCTGAGTACACTGACAAGCACTCATAGATGCACTACTGAGTACACTGACAAGCACTCATAGATGCACTTCTGAGTACAGTATGCTGAGGAGCAGCTGAGGCAGTGTGCTGATGGTGTGTGCTGATGGTGTGTGCTGATGGTGTGTGCTGATGGTGTGTGCTGGCTGATGGTGTGTGATGATAATGATGAGGAATGATAATGATGATGTGTGATGGCGACATGATGACATATTTCTTTTTTATTTCGTTTCCCTTTTTTCCCCTTTTTCAGTTGAGTGGTTGTGTATCCTTCATTTGTGTGTAGTGCATGACGAGTGTAGACCAATGACGTGGGAGGACGTGTTTTCCATGTGCTACTATGGTACTGCGCAGCCTGCTATTCCCATCAACGATATTGTGCTATATACTGTGCTATACATATATTGTGCTATACTGTGCTACATACTGTGGTACATTGCGTAACTAACATACGCATTGCCGGTCAACATCAAATAGAACAACATCAAATATCGTCATGATGGGTAATTCTGAATAAAGAATGCACAGCAGGGAACAACCAACATGCAATTCCATGCACTGTGTACCCCACACACATACCATCCCAGTGCAACAAATCCGTGCAATTGTTCACATACTACACTTTGCGTGCACGTGTACGTTGCTTGGTTGCACTTTCCACCACCTTTTCCTCAACAGCCAACCCCTTGCGTCGACGCACACCATCCACAAGCCGGCGCGCAAGGTTGGGGCCCCCTGTGGGGCCCCCTTGTCCCCATTCCTCGAGCTCCTCCTCTGTTGTTGGGACGAAAAATGGATCCACCTGTGTTTGTGACAGTATGATGTGAGTCGGTGTGGGTGGAGAGGGGGTGTACAAGGTGTGTGTGGAAGAATAATGACACTCATGTAAGGGTGGAAACATGAATACACAAGAAACCATGCATCATGCATTATGTATACCAATACACCACTCCCCCACCACCACACACACACACACACACACCAACCTGCATGCGTTCCCAGTGTGACAACAGCAACGACGCAGACGCAGCACCACTGCACCGCTTTCTCAACTCATCCGCCAACCCAAATGAAGCCTCTGCTGGTAAATACGCATGAATCACAAACGTATCACTCCCCTCTCTCATTTCATCCCGCAACACACGCGCTCTCCGTCGTCCAAGCACCGCATACACACCAGACAAGGCGTCTGCACCATTGACAGCAATTTCTGCGAGGTACATTGCTTCCACAAGGCGTGCGCCAGCTTCTCTCACTGCTCCACGAATAGCGCTGCGTGTGGCGGCAGTGACTTGGCCTACAAAGGGGCCGTATATGTCCTCTCCAAGAAGTGCGGTGAGGGTAGTGGTGGTGGTGGTGGTGGGGTTGGGGGTGAGTTTATCGAGGCGTAGGGCTGCGTGGACTTCAATGGCACAACCCCCTGTGTGGGTGTGTTGTTGTTGGTGGGGTGTGGGTGGTGGGTGGGTGTGCGCAAAACACAAAAAACCATAGTATACGCACAGTATACACATAGTATACACACAATATACACAAAGTATACGCACAGTATACACATAGTATACACGAGGTCACGCAAGTCCTATTTTCCACACATCATCACACATCAGTCATATTCCCCACATACACAGTGGTTCATCACACCCCACACACATAATGGTTCATCACACCCCACATACACAGTGGTTCATCACAGAGTGGACCAACATCAGATGCAATACGAAACCCCCCAGTTATGCCTGCTGCTATGTTTTGCTCAAGGCGTTGTTGTAGCTGATGATCAAGTGGTTGTGGTTGTGGTGGTTGTGGTGGTGATGCTGGTGGTGGTTGTGTGTGAAAGAGGGTGTGGGATACTTGGCATGTACCTGTGTGCATGTGGTAAGATGGGGAGAGGATGATAATGATGATGAAAATCAGGAGGAGGTGGTGGTGGTGTTTTCAGAGATGGTACAATCAAAACGAACTGTGCATGCTACAAAACACAAAATATATACAATACAGAATACAATATACAATACGGAATACAATATACAATACGGAATACAATATACAATACGGAATACAATATGTATACAGAATATGTACATAATACAAAGAACAACACCATACCAATATGTGGCACTGGTAACAGCACATGCGCTGCTGCAGCATCTTGCCCATCCACACCTTCACCACCACCATTACCACCACCACCACCAGCTGTGTTGCCCCCACTCACACCACCAGTTGATTGCTGGGTTTGTTGCTTTCCACCAGCGAGCTTCACAACCAATGAAGGGGGGACCTGAAACAAACCCCCATTACTTGATGTTGCTGCTGTATTTGTTGTTGATGTTGCTGCTGTTGTTCCTGTTCCTGTTATTGTTGTTGTTGTACTTATTGTTGTTGCTGTACTTATTGTTGTTGCTGATGAAGCTTCAAGGGGTCCCAGTAAGATGTTGGGCCCCAGTCCACGGGGCCCCAGGGCCCACATTCGCTGCAAAAAGGGTCCCGCATATGGACACTCTTCTTTGCAGGCCCCTGCTGCCGCTTGTATACTGTGTGAGGGGGTGTGGGGGGAGTATGCGCGTGGTGGAATAGGGTGTGATGGGGTGAGGTGGAGTAGGTGGGGCAGGGTGAACACAACATCAGCATGCTCTCCCCTTCCCATCCCCTTTTTGCACATGCACACACATGCATCAACACAACAACACACAGTACATAGTACATAGTACATACACATACACTACAACACAAAAAAAAGTAACACAGCACAAAACACACCGTTGAATGAATGCAGCTTGTTGTTGTGCAGGTGCCACAACACCCCCCACCTGTCCTTCATCTCTCTCACCCACCACCTGCCCTGCATGTTGTCCTGCTGCTCCTGCTGATGCCACCATTGCTGACTCATACTTACTGCTCTCATCATTAACACCAACACCACTACTAGTACCACCACCACCACCATCAACCCCAGCATCACCAACACCAACACCACCACCAGTATCACCCCCCCGACCAGTATCACCAGCACCCCTACCCTGGAGCAACAAAACCTTCAAGAGGGGTTGTGCCTTTTCTAAACATGAAACAACAGTGCTGGGGAGGGGCCATACACGTGCTCGTACAACACACAACCTGTGATGATGCAGAATGATGATGATGATGATGATGATGATGATGATGATGATGATGATGATGATGATGA